>Ga0209253_10002171_pt1 | contig 17352 bp, 19 predicted proteins | sample FrelakmetBRP12BR_FD_187145 | JGI IMG/M metagenome (GOLD analysis project Ga0209253, IMG submission 187145) | Freshwater lake sediment microbial communities from the University of Notre Dame, USA, for methane emissions studies - BRP12 BR (SPAdes)... | ecosystem: Environmental > Aquatic >...
ATTCGATGGCTCTCATCAGTCTGCTTCTCAGCCATTTTTCATCTATCCCAACCTCTTCGGTATGAGTTCTTCTGCCGAGAGCAATCGTTTCCTTAGCCCACGTGTAGAATCGTTCAACTCTTTCACAGAGGGTCCTTGCAAGGATTGGACTGAAGTCGGCGTCTTGAAGAAGTCCCGCAGTGACGAGAATCGCTAACCTTAGCGGATCTGCGCCGAATGATTTCAACGCTTGACGAAGCGGAAGAATGTTTCCCAGAGACTTTGACATCTTCTTTCCTTCCATGAGGACGCTTCCGTTCACTACAATCTGTCTGGGCCAGAGTTCTGTAGGGAAGAGGGCTACATGATTGAATATGAAGAATGATAGGTGGTTAGGAACAAGGTCTCGACCTGATTGTCTGGTGTCGAGGGGATAGAAGTATGAGAATTGTTTTCGCATCTCCTTCAGTATGTCGAGATTTAGAGATGAGGAACTCGCTACGTCTTTCGTGTCGCCCTTGCCTAGGAATACATAGTCAAAGACTTCATTCGTGAGATTCTCAGGTTTGACATGATTCTTGGTTATCTCGTTCGCCAGAGTATAGTACGCCATGTATATGACCGAGTCCGAGAGGCTCTCGATCACCCACTCTTTGTCCCACGGCAGTCTCGTGCCTAGTCCAGACTTTCTAGCGCAAGCTTTGGCCTGTAACCAACCGAACACATACTCGAATTCTGATCGAATCTCGTCGGGCAGTATACTCATCTGATCTAGACACGTTTTTGCGCGAGCTTTCCAATCGCCGTCTCCATAGTTGATAAACCATTGATTCTCAAACATCTTTACGATACATTCAGTTCCGCACCTGCACCTAACCGGCTTATTGATGATCTCGAACATCGTGTCGGCTTTCTTTGCCCGAATTAGATCTTCTCCAACTCGGTCTTTTGCGACTGAAACAGGAAGACCCGTGTACTTCCCGGTGTTTGCTCTCATTCTTCCAGCGTGGAACTCTTTTCCGTATATCTCGCTCGTTGCCCGTTCAAGAGAAGGATCGTTCTGATTCTTTACGCCGAACCGTTTTATCACGTCCAATGCTGGAACATCTGAGTAGCCTTCAACTTCAATCAGCGAGATCGCTTTGACCTCGTTGAGTCTGCTGGTCGAAAAGCCGTACTTCTCCAGTTCCTTTGGATCTTGTCGCAGATCTTCCAAGGCCTGATAGTCATAGGGAGCATGAGCTGGAACCGACATGACGACGCCGGTCGCATTGCTTGGATCAACGAATGCTGCTGGCAGTACTGGAAGCATGTTACCAGTCATCGGATTCTTGACAGTCTTTCCAACAAGATCGCGTCCTGGCACTCTCTCTTTGATTGTCACCTTTCGGGTTTGGAAGAGTAGCTTCTTTGCAGCTTCCTCGCTTATGATCCACTCTTCGCCCTCGATATCTACCTTAACGTAGTCAATGTCAGGGCGAATCCACATATTTGTAACTCCGAATATCGTCTCAGCTCTCAGCGTAGCCGCGGGTAAGAAAACGCCGTCCAGTTCAAACTCGAGAATCGTGTACTCACCAATCTCCGGTTCAACGTCTCCAATGGTGTCATGTTGCCCAACAGGGTTTCCGCAGTTTGGACACCATCCTACGGGATGGCTTCCTTGAGTAATCAAACCCTTTTCGCGGAGGCGTGTGAATTGCCACTCGATGAATCGGCTATATGTTGGATCGATTGTCGTGAACTCTCTGCGCCAGTCGATTGAGTAACCGATCTCTTTCATTCCTTCTTTGATCTCTTGATGGAAGTACTGTGCTATCTTCAATGGATCTGTGAATTCTTTGACCTTATCCTCCGGAACTCCATGAATCTTGATGAAGGTTTCGCGCAGTTCCTCGTCACCGGAGCTCAGTTTCTTTGCAATAGCCAGTACCGGTGTTCCAGTGTAGTGGAACGCCATTGGAAAAAGGACGTTGTACCCTCTCATTCTCTTGTACCGTGCGTGAACGTCAGTGAGTGTGTACGTCCTTCCGTGACCTACGTGCTGTGGAGAGTTGGGATATGGATATGCCACTGTCATGTAGAATTTTGGTTTCGTAGGATTTGGGTCAGCTTCGAATACTCGTTGATTCTGCCATTCGGTCCGCCATTTCTCTTCGATCTTTGACCATTCTACGGTCACTTTCTCTCACCATTCTCGTGTAACTCTCTAATGAATTTCTTGACTGTGTTCAATGCTTCATCGGTTTTCTCCACTGATGTTCCGCCTCCTTGGCCGAAGTATGGTTTGCCTCCTCCTCCGCCGTCAACGATCTTCGCCAGATATCCCGCGATTCGTCCGGCGTCCGCTCCTTCTTCTATCGCTTGTGCACCAGATGATACAATGAATCTGACACTATTTTCTCTTGGTAATGCGGCAACAAATACGCCTGTCGGATACGTTTCTGCTATCCTACCGCTCAAAGTGGTTACGTAGTCTTCCTCCTCAGGCTTTCTTCTTTGTATAATCAGTTTCAATCTCCCGATGGACGTTGACTCCTTATCATCGTACAGTCTTGTCGCCTCGAGCGATGCGCCTTGACTTCTGAAAACATCGAGTTCTCTGTTCATTTTGCGTTTTTCATTCACAAGATCGTCTGCTGCTTTGTCAAGATCTTCCACGGGAACGTTCAGTACCCTAGCCGTTTTCTTAAGCATAATCTCGTTTTCCTGTACGTACTTGAGAGCTTGTGGTCCAGTGGCGAATACTAGTCGTTCGACTCCGTCCTGTGGACGTTCAACACGTAGTATCTTTAGAAAACCTACTTCTCCAGTTCTGGTGCAGTGTGTTCCTCCACAGGCTTCAACGTCCCACTCACCTATCTTTACGACACGAATCTCCCGTCCGGGAACGGCTCCTCCTTGATAGAGCCTGAAGCCATACATGGCTTCAGCTTTCTCTCTGGGCATCCAACCAGTCTCAACCAAGATGTTCTTGGTTATCACGTTGCAGGCCAGATCTTCAAGAGTTCTTGTCTGGTCTTCTGTTAGACGCTCGTAATGAGATATGTCAAGTCGACTCTTATCCACGTCCTTTCTGGCGCCGGCCTGCCACGCATGTTCGCCCAAGACTCTGCGAGCTGCTCCTATCAGAATATGCGTGGCCGTGTGATGTCGCATGAGGCTGGCTCTCCTTTCCTGATCGATTCTGCCCTCCAACTCCTTGCCGGATGTCGGAGTCTCTCCTTCCACTCGATGAACTATGACATTCCCTATCTTCTGGACATCTGTTACGTTGACTTGTTTTCCATCGTAGGAGAGAGTTCCAACGTCTGCAACCTGGCCTCCACTTTCTGGATAGAACAGTGTCTGATCTAGTACCAGGTATCCGCCTTCAAGCGTCGCCAAGACCTTGGCCTTGAAGTTCGTCTTGTAAGAGTCTTCATAATACAAAGGTCTAGTAGCTGGAAGATTCGAGATTGTTTCTTTGAGTTTTTCTACTATTGGCACTTCCTTCGAGGTTGGTGCACACGAGTGCTTGGCAGCAACTGTGCCATAGAAGTTGCCTGGAACGTTCACTTCCACATTCTCTTTGAGGGCCAGTTCCCTCACTGCATCTGGTACCATGCCGTGAGAATCGTATAGCTCGATCAGGGTCTCAGAAGAAATCTCTTTCTTCCCTTTGGATTTGGCATCATCACAGATCTTCTTTACGGTTTCAGCTCCTTTCTCCAAGGTCTTCTTGAACTTCTTATCTTCAACTGAAATTGCCGTTAAGATCTCTTCTTGCATTCTTTTGATATTGGGGAAATTCTTTGACCAGAACGCGATCTGCATTTCTACTATGTCAAGTAGTCGATCCTCTATTCCTAGTGACTTCAACATACGATAGGTTCTTCTCATCAGGAGTCTTGCCAGGTAACCTTCTCCAATGTTAGATGCTACAACTCCCTCTGAAAGAATGAATGAAAGAGCCTTTGTGTGATCAGCAATAGCGTAGGCATTCTCAACTGGAGCCAGAACTCTGTCTAGTTCTTCCCAATTCATGTCTAGTCTTTGAGCCACCTTCTTTCTTGCGGTAACCTTGTCGGTGGCTACGCTCACATTCATCATACCCGAAAGTTTTGAGCTCTCGATCAGTATTTTTGCGTCCGGTTTGAGTCCCGCGAGATCTAATATTTTGTCTAGGATTGAACCATAGATTGCGTGGAAACAACTTGGCGAACCTTGAGAGAGCCAACTCCAACGTTCGATTCCATATCCGGTGTCCACAGTCTTGATCGGCATCTCAATGAGCTTGTCATCGGTAATCTTGTAGCTCATGAATACGAGTGTTGAAACTTCCATTCCTCCAACGCAGACTTCTAGGTCTGGACCTGCGTTGCCTCCTCCTCTCCAGAAATCTTCTTTGTAAGTGACGTTTTCAGATTTGACTCCAAGGTCTTTGGTCAGCAGTTCATGATGGTATCTTACTGTTTGATCCTTCCAGTATACACTCTTCTCTGGATAGTTGAAGGCATGTGCTCCCCCCATCTCGAATATTACAAGATGTCTACCAGCAGTTGGACCAACATTGTCGAGGTCAGTGAATCTCATGCAGGGCTGGCTGACCACAAGTGGGTTCGCAGGTGGGGGATGAATTCCTTCGGTCACGTATGGTTGGAAGTCGAAGATCGATGCTCCGACAAAGTATACGTCGTTTCTCCATCGTGCCACTATTGGGTATGGATCAATGACTTTGTGACCGTTCTTTTCAAAAAATGATATGAATAGCTGCCTTGTACGATCTAAGTTGTAGCTTCCTCGAGTTGGTGGGTTTCCTATGAAACTGTACTCTTGGCAGGGTGCGTCTCCGCAATTAGTTGATTCCACAACTTGTGTCCAGTAATGAGTTCCACAGGATTCGCATTTCTTTCTTAGAAAACCATTCTCCGCAAAGAACGGAACGGCAAATTCATCCTCTCGTATGATCACGCAAAACGTGCCCCCATCTAATGGAGGGAATGAGAGGAGGTTTAAGGGTGCTTTACGCTTCTAGCCGAAAAGCGCCCCTAGACCTGCGAGAGCTTCTTCCTCTTTCTTCTTCTCGTCAACCGGCTTCTTCTCTTCCTTCTTGCCCTCTGCGGCTGGTGCTGCAGATCCGGCTGGGACGTTGATTACCGAAGCCGCCTTGATGGCTTCATCTATGTTCACTTCAGACATTGCTGCTACCAGAGACTTCACTCTGGCTTCATCAACGCCAACTCCCGCGGCTGTAAGCACTTTCTTAACGTTGTCTTCACTGATCTTCTGCCCGGACGAGTGAAGCAACATTGCAGCGTATACATATTTCATTTGCTTGTGTACCTCTGAAATTTCTTCAATCCTTTTTTCTATATGAGATTCTGATAGGCCTCTGTCACTACGTTTAGTCTTTCTTTTCAATCTTTTCCTCGGTTTTTGTCTCTTCTGGTTTTGGTTTCTCTGTTGTTTCTGTTGTGATGCCGGCCTTGGCTGTGAGTCCTAGCATCTGGATGTATGCAGTTCGGATTATCTGGGGTAGAGCTTCCTCAGCAGGATATGCCGCGTTGATCGCGAGTGACAATGCCTCACGATAGACTTTTCCTAGAATCTGTGGAGCCGTTTCCGGCAGGACATAGCCCGTATTCACAGCTACGTTGAAAGCTTGTGACGCAGCTTGTCTAAGATTCGTCCTATACTCATCTAGATCTACCTTGAGATCTTCCTCTGCATAGACTACTCCTTGCTCGTAGGCTGCCGTAAGTGACAAACCAAGTTCCATTGGTTTTATTCCAAGTTTCGATAGAACTGAAGCTAGTTTTGGAGAGATGGCATCTCCTTTTCTTGATACAACCGTATCTTTTGAAACCCATATGCTTCCAGATTCTATCTTGGTTGGAACCTTGGCCTCACCGAATTCACTGATTACTGGTCCAGGTGGCAGTCCCGTATTTCCTGCTGGTATGAGTATCTCTCCTGTAGCCACATCTCCTGCTTTTGCCGGCACCCTTACCTTGTTCTTGTTCAAAAGTAGAACCAATGAGTGGGGGGCGATATCGGAAAAGAGCAGAATTCTGGAACCCAGCAACTTCTCTGTGAACCTACCAATATTCTCCTTCTTGCTCCCTTCAGCCGCTCTTTTGACTAGGGTGTTTTTTGCAACTAGGAACTGAACTTTTCCGCGAAGTTTCTTTCTTACTTCATGGATCTGAGAGGATCGAACTTGTCGAAGGTTCGCAGCTGCGACCATTTTGTAAGTGCTTAAGTTGCCTTCGATCTGTTCGATAACTTCTTGTTTCCAAGGTTGAATTTTCTTGATCGACATTTCACTTCACTCCTAGGTCAACTGCACTTTGATGGGCGGACCCATTGTGGTCTTCAGGATCAGCTTTCCGACGTTCTTTGATCCTCTCTCGAGTTTCGCTTCGATCGCAGAATATGCAGTCTGAATGTTCTCAATTATCTTATCGTCAGGCATATCCTCTGTCGCAACTCGACATCGAATAGCAGCTTGGTCTCTGACTCTGACCCTTACGATCCTTCTGTGGCGTTTTACAACCTCTTCTATTGGGGCCGTCGGGGGAACTGGTGTTGGCATCTTTCCTCTTGGACCTAGAATACTGCCAATGGTCTTTCCTACAGTTGGCATCAATGGTGCTTCAGCGATGAAATGATCGTACTCGTTGGCCAGTTTCCTCATGGTTTTTTTGTCCTTCGCCATATTCTCAAGATCGCCTTTTCCAACGATCATGTCAGCTTCTTTCTTTGCTCTCAGCGCAAGATCTCCACCGGCGATGACGCAGATTTTTACGGCCTTTCCCAAAGGATTCGGTAGCTCTATGGCTTCGTTTATCCTCGACTCAGGTTTTTTCAGGTCCACTTCCCTGAGTTTCATGACAAACTCTACTGACTGAACGAACTTTCTTTTTGGTGAGGTCTTCCTAAGCTCCTCTAAGGACTTGAGCAGATTTTCTTTCACCAGTGGCAATTTGTTTCACCATCGCGAGTCTGAGAGGTTTCTTATCTCCAAAAGAAGCTCATCCTGAAGTCAAGACGTTCTCCTTTCGCTACAGTGATTTTACCTCTTTCGATTCTAAACCCGTCTCTCAGACATACAAACCCTATTTATTAGGGTTGCTTTGACTTTCCCGGACGAGTCAATCAAATAGTGCGAGGCAGAGAATTGGTCAGCTGTTCCTTGCTGAGACGTTGCTTGCCGGTAATCTAGCCGACCTTTTCATCTTTGAAGAGCTGGTCGTGCGTTCCTTTGTCGATCTCAGCAATTATTTCGGTAGGTTCTTTGCCCTCTACGGTGATGCCCATACTGACGCATGTCCCCACGACTTCTTTCACGCAACTCTTCAGGGTTCTTGAGTAGCTTCCGGGTATTTTCCTTCGAGCAATTATTACAGCTTGTTCCAGAGTCATGTTGCCTGCTTTCAGGGTCTTAGCAGTTGCCGAACCCTTCTCGATCCCGAGTTCCTTGACAATTAGGGCTGATGTGGTAGGTGTTCCCACCTCAACCTCGAATGACTTCGTTTCAACGTCCACAATTACCTTGACGGGGACTTTCATGCCCGCATAAGCTTTTGTAAGCTCGTTTATCTTATTCACTATCATGAGAACGTTGACGCCCAGTGGTCCCAAAGCCGGACCGAGAGGTGGGCCGGCGTTAGCTTCTCCACCGTTGATCAACGCTTCAACTTGTTTTTTCTCTGACATTTTTCTCACTTTCTGTTTTTGATACAAGTTTCACGTAATCGGCATGTACAGTAATGGGGAGGATTGCGAATCCCTCTTCGAGTAGTTCTATAGTGATCTCTTGCTTCACTTTGTCTATCCCTGTTATCTTAGCTTTGGATCCCTTGAATGGGCCGCTCACAACCTCAACGACATTATTTACGTTCAAGTTTTCGATTACTGGTTTTGTGACTATGAACCGCTCCACTGCGGAGATCGTTGTCATTCCTCGAGTCCGTGCACGGGCATGTCTAACTCCCGAGATCGCTTCATCAACGACATGGGGACCCGTAGCCTCGACAAATATGTAACCCTTAATAATTTCAGGAACGAGAATGCTTGACACGGCCAATTTCTTCAGCCCTATCCTTGAAGTCAATAGGTCCGCTACAGTTCTTTCTTGTCCACTTGTTGTCCTGACCGCGTAGATAGACATCTTACGTCCTTCATCTGACAAGGCCATTCTCACTTCGGTGCCAAACCCACTATCCAGAATAGAACTTTCACGACGAAACCTATTCCGCCTACCAGTAACACTCCCAGAAAGGTTAACCTAGTCAGCATTACCAGTTCCTTGCGACTGGGTCGTGTCGTAACACGCAATAACCTCTTTGAAGACTCGATGAATTCTCCGAAATTCAAATCATCTCAACTACGCTGAATCCTGTTAGCCATGACAAGTCATGTTAATCAATATTGTGTTTGAGGAATGGTGTGATGTGGCAATTTCAAACCACTATTTTTGATCGGGGCTAGATTCTTACGATCTCTATTCGGTTTCTCTCCAGAATGTCGATCAACTGAGAACGTTCTCTGCCCCGTACTCCTTTCCAATCTATTATTCCGGTTTGACAATTTCCTGTGGTTCTTTTGAATGCAAGCTCCACAATCTCTGGGCTGAACTTGTCGAAGAAATACTTTGGAAGTATATGCCCTATGGCATACTCCTCCGACAATTCAAGTGCTGTATGTTTTGTAGAGTAATGTCCTCCTCCAAACCCTACAGAGGGGATCCCCAAATATCGCGTCGTAGCTGCAGAGAATGCAGATGAGGCTGCAGCCTCTCCCGCATGTTGATCGATCCAATGCTCCTTCGAACTGCCAATCTCCACAAACATAACAGGAACTTCCATATTCGTAGGACCATGATGAGTTGCTTCCAGAGTCACCGTATATTCGCTCAATTCAGTGTCTTGGGCCTTCTCTTTCAATGTGCGTAGGGCGACTTTCATTCTGTTAGGATCAGCCAGGGCTAGACTTTTCGGTTTTCCTCCAAAGAGGGCGGAATTAGTGGGGTTTCCAGTCGTATGTACCGTAAGGCTTCGTTTGCCGCTTTCGCTGCTGTGACGTGACACAAAGATTATTCCATCAACGCGAAAATTCTTGTCCAGATCTTCCACATGGACGGAATCAGTCTCAGTCTGGACGAGTATTACTTCTTCATGTCTGAAGATCGGATTGCCTTGGTACACCTGTTCAGTCTCTTTGAAATCATAGCCGTGAATCAGTTTGTCTGCAATGTTCATTGCCGCAGGATCCTTGCGTGAGGCGGCGATGAGAATTGAGACGATGGGAGCCTCCACCAATCATGGTATCTTCGACAAGGCGTCTTTCAAAGGAGCAGGTGTAGGAGGCCTCTGGTTGAGTGGAGTCTGTTCTCGGCTTGATCCCATGCCGCAGATCTGTCTGCATCTATGACAGCACTTTGCACTTCTTCTTCGCGATGGCATGGTAGATCGTGCATGAATATCGCGTCCCCATTTGCGGCTGAGAAGAGTCGTTCGTTGACTTGATACTTTGGAAGGAAGATGCTTAGTCGTTTTTGTTTCTCATTATCTTGGCCCATGCTCACGAATACATCGGTATATACAATGTCTGCATTCTTGACGGCATCATATGGTTCATGAAGTATCTCAATTTTGGACTTCGTTTTCTTCGCGTTTTTCATTGCGGATTGAACGTACTTTTGGTTGGGTTCGAAGCCTTGTGGAGAGGCTGTGCTCACATGCATTCCAAACATGGAGCATCCCACCAAGAGAGAGTTGCAGACATTGTTTCCATCACCAATGAATGCGAGCTTCAATCCCTCCAGTCTCTTCTTTTTCTCCCAAATAGTTAGGAGGTCGGCTAGTATCTGGACGGGATGCGACATGTCGGAAAGTCCGTTTATGATAGGGATATCAGCATGTTTCGCCAGTTCTTCTAGAGTCGAATGTTTGTACACTCTTGCCATAATGCCATCCACGTATCTGCTCATGACGCGAGCTGAATCTGCGATGGTTTCGCCTCTTCCTAGTTGGAGCTCGTTCCATCCAAGGTAGAATGCGTGTCCACCTAGGCTTTCCATAGCCACTTCAAATGACACTCTTGTTCTTGTGGATGGCTTCTCGAATATTAGGGCAAGCTGTTTCCCCTTCAGTGCGTTCAGAGATTTTTTCTTGGCGATTTCTTTCTTGAGCATCTTGGATGTCTTGAGGATTTGCCATAATTCATTCTTGGAGTAGTCTTGAAGTTCAAGAAAGTCTCGTCCACGAATGGCCAACTTTGTCACTTCGAAGGCTAGATTGTGATATCATTTATAAAATGTTTCAGAGCGGGTTGGGTTTAGGATCTTTTATGCGAGTATGTTCTTGATCACAAAGTCTGAGCTGAAGGGGGTCAAGTCGTCGTATCCTTGTCCTATCCCCGCGTAGATTACAGGTTTTCCTGTCATGAATGTTGCTGAGAGAGCTGAACCTCCTCTTGCATCCGCGTCGAGTTTCGCCAAAATTATCGCATCAATTCCAATGGCATCATTGAAAACCTTTGACTGCTCAGCAGCATCATTGGCCGTTAGGGCATCTACTACCAGGATCTTCAAGTCTGGGTTCGATACGCGAACTATCTTTCTCATTTCATCAAGTAGGTTTCGGTTTGTTTGCATTCGTCCGGCCGTATCGATAAGGACAACGTTGGTTCCATGTGAACGCGCATAGTTTATCGCATCAAAGGCGACAGCGGCGGCATCTGATCCATACTCATGTTTGATTGTCCTAACCCCAACTCTCTGGGCATGCTCTTCCATCTGTTCAATCGCGCCGGCACGGTAAGTATCAGCACAGGCGATGATTACAGATAATCCATTCTTCATTAGTAGCTTGGCGATTTTGGCTATAGTGGTTGTCTTCCCTGTTCCATTCACTCCCAGAAAGACAAAGATAGCCGGTAAATTCTGTGCTCGTTTCTGTCCGATCACACCCAGTAAGTTGATTTCTTGCTTTGGAGTCATAATCTCTCCAAGGCTATCTTTCAATGCGGAATTTACTACACTCTGTTTGTCACTAAACCTAGGGACCAAGGTTCCACGTATCTTCTCTCTCATTAGGTCACATATGCGTTCAGCAACGGGGACAGCCACATCATTCTGTATGAGATCGAGTTTGAACTCGTCCAGATATTGATCGAGACCTCTTCCATCAAGTTCGGACTTGGATACTTTCTGAAGGACGCTGCTGAAGCCTGTTTTCAACTTGTCAAACAAACCAGATCAACGGAACACGGTTCCAGACATCAACTCGTCGTGTACGTTCTACTTAAGCGAAGCTGCCGGCAAATGTCGGTAGAAATATTAACCTAGTCCATTGCATCTTGAGTTGTGAATCCTTTGATCCGAATCTCCAAGAAGATTAAATGCAAATCAGAAGAAGTGATGGAGAAAGCGGTCAAGTATTTTTCAAAAGAACTCGGTCTGAAAGTGACCGATCTCAGTCGGTGCTGCGCCTACTTCGAAGGTTCCGAAGGCTATGTCAGGATCACAATTGCGGAGAATGGAGAAAGCGACTTGGAAGTGGAAAGTCGTGAGTGGGAGTATCAAGCAAAAGAGTTCTTAAACAGAGTTTCCTAGATTTCCGTATCGGAACGGTACCGTCCCTAGACTATCTGTATGGCTTCTCCGCCTTTCTGTTTAATCAGTTCCGAAATCCTAGATCTATCATCCTCAAGTCTCGTGGCAACTTGACCAAGTTGTTGTTGTACTGAATTCCTAACCCTCTCAAGTTCTGCTTGTCTATTCTTCAGTTCAAAGATCGAATCGTCTATGTTCTTCTCTACCGCCACCCCGGCTCCAATTCCCATTACGATCTTTTCCGTATCGACAAGCTCAGTTTTCACAAATGAACCTGCACCCAAGGGTGTCAACGTCTCGTGACCCTTTGTCTTTCCCTTTATTCCTTCGAGTGACTGGTTGGCCATGTATACGTCCGCCAGAGACGCGTTTATCATCTCAAGTCTAGCTTGATAGATTCTCGCAGTTCCCTCAAGATATCTTTGCTCAACTAACAGTTCCCTGAGAGGCTGATCTAAATTGGCCATTCCCTACTTCGACTCCACTTCTTGAACTTCAACTACTTTGATGTCGAATCTCTTGGCTTTGTGTCTGCTGCCAATCTCAGAATAGATCTTTTCCAACGCGTCGGAATCTTTCAGAGCCTTCACGTCTTTTGTGAATGAGATTCTTCTTCCTTTCTTCTTTAAGTATCCCGAGATCTTGAACGTCTTGACTTGATCCATCCTTAATGCCTCTTAAAGCCGATTGTCTCGTCTGATTAAGTTGTTTCTGGTCCATTATGGCTTCGCAATAATAAAGTCTGTGTAGAGATTGATCTGAGAGAATTGACGAACCACCCATAACGTGCTGCTACAAACCCATGGTTTGACTTATCTCCATGAGCTCAGGTCCCGAAGTCAAATTTCCCGCTATTGCTCCGCTACTATTTGCCAATAGACCAGATCTTGGGTAGGGAACTCCTCCGTTAACGGTTCCAACACTCACAGGAACTTGAAGAATCTCTTGGATCTTCTCTTTCTCTTCTTCTGTGATTTTTGGATGCGCTATTGCTCCCTTGTTCGTTGCCACTACGAGAGATCCAACGAATGGCAGACCATACACCTCGCCTTTGACTGCTTCCACTTGGAGTGTCTTTGAGATTCTATCAATTATCTGATCTGGCAGTCTCGGATCGACCACTGCACCGTAGTCATTTGCCAGAATAAGGTTGCCGAGGGCGGTCCATTTACTTTGGAGAGTTTGAATTTTAAGATTTGTCGCTTTCTTCATTCGCTTCATTTCATAGTCGCGTATTGTATGTGGGACCAAGATGCCTTGAGAGTTGCCGGTGACTAGGGCTCCGAGTACAGCGGATCCACCTATGCTGCACTCAAATACGTCTGCATTCAGACAATTATGAAATCTTTCGATTTTCTTGGGAGATAAACCAAGAGGTACAACGCATATAGTTTCGTTTGAAAAACCGTACACTCCGACATTTGGACTTCCGTAAATGTCGTCGAGGATTATCGGCAAGAATCTGATCCGCCAGAATCTAGTTTCTAGTGTCGGCGTTCGGACAAATGCAGAGTGCCTAGGCTTTTGTTGGCGGATATATTATGACGTTTCCTTCCTTGTCCTTCACAGCCCTGATCTTTAGCTTTCGGGGAGGTTTCTCTATGCTTCGCGACCAGACTTGTTCATTTATTTCATTACTCATGATAACGCTTTCAACTTTCATGTTCCGCTTGACGAAATTCATCAATTCGGTGATCGCTCTAGGAGTTCTTTGTTTTAGGGGAGCTTTCCAGGCTTCTCTTAGGTTCACTGTATAGGCTTTCTCTTCCACGATCTCAATTTCTTCTTCCTCAGGTTTCTCTTCTTTGATTGGCTTTTTCGTTTTGGCCGTGGTCTCAACGCTTTCTTTTCTTTCAACAGGCGCCTCTTTTTCTTTGATCTCGTCTTTATCTGACATATCAGATCATTCCTACACTTTCAGCTTCGTCCTTCTCCATTGTCTCCTTTTGGGGTGCCATCGAACTTTGCCCTGCGTTCTTGCTATTACCCATGTGGGGACGCTTCTTTTCTGTTTCAAGGCTCGGCCTAGCCTACGCTTTCGTGCAGTTGGTTTTACTCTTGCCAAGTCTAAATTCTCCTTATCTTGATATCTTTCCTTTGAGATTGAAGGTGTGTAAGTGCCTCTTTCAATTGACTGTCACTAATCGGAATTCGGAGTTTTCCGGTTTGAGCAAGTTGTATCAACTGTAACTCAAGTTGATTAGCGAAATCTTTCTTTACCATCTTTATGTTCGCGAGTCGCTGTCGTGCTTCCGGTGTCAAAATGCTTCTCAGAATAGTCTGCTTTTGGCTCTCAAGTTCTTCCTGGGCCTCGGCTCTCTTCTCCTCTGAGGCGCCTCTCTGTAGGTTTGCTAGTCTTCTCCTTCTTAGGAGTTCAAGCTCTTCTTCGTCGATTTCGCTCATTTCGTTTCTCCTTTGGCTGAACTCCGAGTTTCTTTCATCATCTGTGAAGATAATTTGTTTAGCAGACTGACCCCGTCTTTCGAAAGTTTCCTTCCCTTCTTTTCTGCCTGCATCACCAACCCCGCTCTTTCGAGTTGTTGGAGAGGTTCTCTAATGCTCGATCCTCCGCTTGGCCTTACATGTTCGATTCTTCTACCCTTTCTTTTTCGGCCTCCATATTCGACCCTGAGTTTTGAGATACCTAACGGACCATGAAGGTAGAGTTTCCTAAGCAGTGAGGCGCATCTCATGTACCACCAGTCTCTGTCGTGTGGTGGGAACTCTCTATGTGAACCTGTCTTTGCCGTCACTGACCATGAAGGGGGAGTGACTTCTCCAATATTCTCCTTCAGATGCTTTGACAGTCTACTCAGGAACATATCAGCGGGGATATCATGTGCAGTTGGCAATTACATTACACTTCTCTAAGCGGATGTTCAGAGTTTAGACGGGCTCATATAAGTTTTGACAGATCTAGTCTTAGACGCCTTCCTGTATAGAGTAAACGTTCTCCCCCGTATGTCAATAAGAGAAACAGACGTTTGCTTGGCTACGCTTTCCGCAATCTCCCTAGCCGACTCAGAAGACAAACGACTACTCTGAATCTTCACTTTCACCAGTTCTTTGGTCTTCAGTTGCATCTTGACCTGATCAAGGACGGCTACCGTAATTCCACCCTTCCCAATCCAGGCCGTGGGCTTCAACGTTCCCGACTTGTCGAACAGTTTTTGCGAGACTTTCATTGAGCGCCCTTCTTTTCCCTTAGAGTAGGGTATCTTCTATGCCTTCCGCAATCCAGGCATGTGATCACAACTCTGGTACCAGCGTCTGGACGCGTTCTCACTCTGCAGTTGAATCCCGGAACGAGCAGAATTCCACAACCTTTGCAGATCATATGTTTGTCCTCTCTCTGCATCCTGACCTGTGCCCTCATACCAATCTTCTTTGCTAGTTCAACATATCTTCGTGTTAGTCTAGAGTCCTTCTTGAGAGTCTTCGTGGCTAGGTCTAATAGTATCTCCATCCTCTCTCTGGCTATGTCCCGCTCCGCTTCTTTCCAGCGTTTCATGAAGCTTTCATTCTTATATGATTGGTTGACAAAGTTAAAAGCTGTAGAACTTTGGCATTAACGTTCGTTCTCGCTGAAGCGGCTCTCGAGACTGTTCCCAAGGCAATTGCCAATCACCCGTCGGTGATTGCGAGGGCGAGAATTGAAGGAAAGCCGCCTAATCAAACACTGCTTGATCGAACATATCATCATAGCGCCATGTTAGGGCTTCCAAATGCTGAGAAACGTGGAAGACCCGACATAGTTCATGTAACACTTCTTCAGACTCTCTCGACTCCCTTGAACAATGATGGAGGACTAGATTCCTACATACATACAATCGATGACATTGTAATACGGGTCAATAAGAGGATAAGGCTTCCAAGGAACTACGACAGATTCGTAGGTCTCATGGAGCAACTCTTCCTCAACGGCCGAGTTCCACTCGATGGTGAACCTCTTCTCTCGCTGAGGAAGATGAGTCTAAATGAACTAATTCAAACCATCAAGCCAACGGTGACCGTGGCTTTCAGTTCAGTCGGAATTGCGACTGATCTACGTGACTTGTGCAAAGATCTTACGGGCGAAAATCAACCCGCAGTGATTGTCGGAGGGTTCGCTCATGGGCACTTCTCAAAGAAGACATCGCAAATTGTGGATAAGACCGTGGCTATCTGTGACAAGCCTCTTGACGCATGGGTCGTAGCATCAAGAATAATCTATGAATATGAAACTGAACTTGCAGGATAGATCGAGTCTGTTCCACACGAACTAATGCATCCGCCTTTTTCGTTCTTTATAGCGGATGATGAAAAGAAGCGCAAGTAGCGTTGGGAGTATAAGGTATAGGGAGCTTGATGGAAATTCTGGAATTGTGATCCATTTTCCATAGATGAACGCCATAGTGGTTGTTCCTGTGATCTCAAGATTTGAATCATTTTCTATAGGTCTGTCCGCATCGATTCCAGTATAGAAACCCCCTAGCTCTGACTTGCGGTTCCGAGCCTGCTGTAAGTCAGTGTTCTTCTCGTTTATTCCAGTGATCCAATCGTAGAGTCTGACGGCATAATCGACGTATTTCATATCACCCAACACAACCCAGATCTCTACCAGAGCCCTCATCAGTTCTGCTGCGGCGAGAACCTGCTTGGGGTATTGGGCTTTTTCAAATGCTGTTCTGTACCGGTATGGGCCCCAAGTGGAGTCTATCATTTTGAGCAGGAAATCGTCTGACCATACATAGATGCTTGCTCGAACATTCCAAAAAGCGGAATCAGTTTGGTTCTTGAGGGATGTAATTGTTCTAAGATAGCTTGTTAGCCCGAATAACGCTCTTCCATTTGATTCGGAGTATTGCACGTTTTTGGATTCGTCATGGTAGTATCCTCCATAGGCCCATGAGTTCTCGTCTATCTCTTGTTGGCTAAGCATCCAGGATACGGTTCTCTCAGCCCAGTCTGTGTATACCGTTGCCTTTTCCATATCGCCCCAATATTGTTCATAGAGCGCGAGATAGAGCAAAGCCGTCAGAATCATTCCATTCTCATCGATCTCTGCGTGATCACTCCTATCCGGATAACTAAATATCCATCTCCCGTCTGCTTGCTGGGATCTGTTGTGCCACTCTTCCACACAGACGACGGCGGCGCCTCTGGCTTTGGCGTAGAATGTCTTATCTGTTTGGAAAGTTGCCGAGGCATACATGTGGAACGCTGAAAAAGCTAGTCCTTCGATTGCGTAGGCATTCCAATAGAAGAGTGTTCCATCTTCATTCCATTTGCGGGTTGTCAGGTTCCAGTAGTGATAGAAGTCCTTCTTGTCAGTCTGGGCAGACATGATGAAATTGAGGACTGACTTCAGTTTTTCATCATATGCCCTAGACGTATGCACTTTATGGTACATCGTGAAAGCTGTTGCTGCAATCGCGTTTTGATCCACGTATATTCGATTCCCTTCGTTGTTTGATGAGACTCCACTTACGAACGCCCGTTTACCAGATGAGTATTCCAATTCTTGACCAAGGATCCAATCAAACCCGGACGCTATTCTGGAGTCAATATCCATTCCCGCGGCAAAAACAGGCGTAAGCATGAAAGATGAAAGAGCCAGTAGAAGCAGTAAGATTGCGCGACAACTTCTTCGATTCATTTCTGGATCAACTTCTGGCATGTTTTGTTCTCATTATCATTTGTTTGAAGACACTGCAGTGATTCTAGATTAAACAGTTGCTGAATGTCAGAGAAGTTTTTAGGTTACTCCAAGAGTTGGAAGGGTTCCGAGA
>Ga0209253_10002172_pt1 | contig 17349 bp, 16 predicted proteins | sample FrelakmetBRP12BR_FD_187145 | JGI IMG/M metagenome (GOLD analysis project Ga0209253, IMG submission 187145) | Freshwater lake sediment microbial communities from the University of Notre Dame, USA, for methane emissions studies - BRP12 BR (SPAdes)... | ecosystem: Environmental > Aquatic >...
TTGCGCGCTCACCGCGCGACTGCGGCGGCGAGCTGCAAGGCGTGCTCGGGGAGGCGCGTCCGCAGGTACTCGCGCAGCTGCGTGCGGTCCGGAAACCGGCTGCCGCAGCGCAGGCAGAGCCGCAGCGTGAGGTGGAGCGCCGCGCCGTTCGGTGCGCGCACCGCAAAGGTCTCCGAGTAGCAGGAGCCGAGCTCGTGGAGCTTCGGCTGGTCGCTGCAATCGACGCATCGCTCGAGCACGGGCACCCCCTGCGCCCGCCGGGGTCACGACGGGCGGCGGATGGTACCCGGCGGCTCCGACACGCCATGCCGCGGACGGCACCGGCGGCCCGGGTGGGCTCGGCGGCCACGGCGCCGGGCGCGTTCGCCACCGGCCGGTCCGACGCAGCCCGGTCGTCGGGGGTCAGGGGAGGCCGGAGGCGCTCACCGCGCGCTCCAGCGCTCGCTGCGCCGCCGCGGCCCGCGGCCCCACCGCCACCGCGAGCAGGTTGCGGCGGCGGAAGGCCTGCCCGGCGACCCGCTGGACGTCCGCGGGCGCCACCCTCTCGACGCGCCGGCAGCGCTGCTCCAGGTCCTCCGCGGCGTCGAGGACCTCGCCGGTCCCCAGCCAGCCGACGAGGTCCGGCGGGCTGTCGAGGGCGAAGGTGAGCGACATCCGGTGACGCTGCTGCACCCGTGCCAGCTCCTCGGCGGAGACCGGCTCGGCGGCCACCTCGGCGAGCAGGCGGAGGACCGCGGAGACGACGCGCCCCAGCCTGGGCGGCGAGCAGGCGCCCTCGAAGGTGAAGAGCGCCGTGTCGGCGAAGGTCTCCAGCGCCGCGTGGATGGAGTAGGCGAGCCCGAGCCGCTCGACGACCTCGAAGGGCAGGCGCGACGAGAGTCCGTCGTCGAGGAGCCGCCGCAGGCACAGGAAGGCCGGGTAGTCCGGGTGCCGCTCGGGGACGCCAGGGAACGCGACGGCGAACTCCACCTGGGCGTCGTCGTGCTCGACCGCGCCGAACACCGGTCCGGTGGGCCAGGGTGGCGGAGGGGTGACGGCGGCGACGGTGCCCCTCGGCGCCTCGCCGAGGTGGCGCGCCGCGAGCTCGACCACCTCCGCGGGGGAGACCGGGCCGGCGACGGCCAGGACCAGGTTGGCGCCGGTGTAGAGGCGCTCGTGATGGGTGCGCAGGTCCCGCTCCCGGAGCGCGCGGACCGAGCGGCGCGTGCCGGCGATCTTGAAGCCCAGCGGGTGGCGGCCGTAGGCGATGCGCTTGAGCAGGTTGTCGCTGTCGACGTCGTTCCCGCGGGCATCCACCTCGTCGAGGATCTCCTCGAGGATCACCTGGCGCTCGAGGTCCACCTCGCGGAAGAGCGGCCGGCGGATCATGTCACCGAGGATCGCCAGGCCGGTCGCGAGCGCCGCCGGGTGCAGCGAGGTGTAGTAGCAGGCGTGGTCCCGGGCGGTCGCGGCGTCGAGGCTGCCTCCGACCGCCTCGACCGCGGCGTTCATGGCCCGGGTGTCGGGGTGACCCTCGGAGCCGCGGAAGAGCAGGTGCTCGAGGAAGTGGGAGACCCCGTTCGTCGCCGTGGTCTCGTGGCGCGACCCGGCGCGGACGTAGATCCCGACCATCGCCGAGTGCAGCCCGGGTGTCCGGGCGGTCAACACCGTCAGGCCGTTCGGCAGGACCGCCCGCCGGGGCTCGACGAACCGCCGCAGCGGCCCCGGGGGACCGGACGGCGCCCGCCGGGGCACGACGCCGACTCCTCGCTTCGCTCTGGTCACGTGCTCGCCGCCTCCCGCGCGGGATTGCCGGCCACCGGCCCGCCCGCGGCCGGGAGGCGGACCGTGAAGACCGTCCCGCGTCCCGGCTCGCTCTGGCAACCGATGGAGCCGCCGTGCTCTTCCACCACCTGCAACGTGAAGGCCAGCCCGAGCCCGGTGCCGCCGGACTTCGTGGAGTAGAAGGGGTCGAAGATGCGCTGGAGATCGCCGTGGGGGATGCCGGCCCCGGTGTCGGCGACCTCGACCTCGACGGCCCCGTCGTCGCCCCGTCGGGTACGCACCGTCACCGTGCCGCCGGCCGGCATCGCCTCGCGGCTGTTGCGGAGCAGGTTCAGGAGGGCGGCACGGAGCTGCCCCTCGTCGACGTCCAGCGGCGGAAGCCCGTGCTCGAGCTCTCGCCGGACCTGGACGCCGGCCGAGGCCATCTCGGCGGCCGTGAAGTCGAGCAGGACCGAGAGGATGTCGTTCAGGTCCTCGCGCCCCTTCACAGGCCGCGGGAGGCGGGCGAAGCGAAGGTACTCCTCGGTGACGCCGTTCAGCCGGTCCACCTCGCGGGAGATGGCACGAACCAGCGCGCGGGCCTCGGGAGGCGCGTCCTCGAGCACCTCGGCGAGCAGCTCGGCATTGAGCCCCAGCGAGTTCAGCGGGTTGCGGATCTCGTGGGTGATCTGGGCGGAGATGCGCCCCACCGCTGCGAGCCGCTCGGCGCGGAGCAGCTCGTGGCGCTGCCGATCGAGCGAGGCGGCCATCGCGTTGAACTCACGGCCGAGGACGCCCAGCTCGTCGGATCCGCGGGCGTCCACCTGGCGCGCCAGGTCGCCGGCGGCCACCGCCTTGACGCCCTCGGTCAGCGTCCGGATCGGCGAGAGGAGCCGCTGGGCGACGAGCGCCGCGCCCAGCCCCACGGCGGCGGCCAGCGCCGAGTAGATGAGGATGGCGGCGATGGTGCGCGACTCCTCGCGTTCGGCGGCGAGGACCAGCTCGCCGGTCTGGCTCTCCAGCGCCACCTGGAGGAGCTTTGCGTCGAGGGTCAGCGCCTTCTCGAGCGTGCGGACCGCCTGGATCCGCTGCTCCAGCAGCGGGCTGGAGGCGTCGCCGGACTCCACCACCGCGAGCAGCGTCCCGGCCCCGGCGTCGTACTGGGTCCAGTCGGCGTCCAGCGCGTCGAGGCGCGCCACGACCTCGTCGAGGAACCGGGCCTCGGCGGCGGAGGCGAGCGGCAGGGCGCGCCGGGCGACGCTCCGCCCCTCCTCGATCTTCTCGCGGACCAGCGCCGGGAAGTGCGAGCGGGCCAGCGGCAGCCAGGCGCGGCGCGCCGCCGGGTCGAGGGTGCGCGCCTCCAGCACCCGCGGCGTCACCCAGTCCTTCACGTCGATCTGCGCGGCGATGCGAGTGAGCGGCAGGTAGCCCTCCGAGAGCAGACGCAGCTGGCGTCCCAGGTCGTGGAGGCGGAGGATCCCGAAGCCCGCCACGAGCGCGAAAGCCGCCAGCGCCACGCCGAAGGCGAGGAAGATCTTGGTGGCGACGCTGCGCACGGGCCCGGAATGTATCAGGGCGGCGGGCGCGGACGCCGCCGCGCGAGAAGGCCCCGGAATCCTGGGAGATTCCGGGGGCGGGACCGGGGGTCGGCATGGCGCGGCGCACTTGCCAGGAGGCCGGGGCGGGCGCTAGCTTGTCCGCTTCGCCGCTTCGCCGCTTCGCCGCTGACGCCCTTCCACCCGCCGTCCCTCCCCCCCGATCCCCACCGGACTCCCCAGCCCATGACTCCCTTCCTCGTCATCGTCGCCCTCGCGGCCGTCCTGGCCGCGACCGGATTCTTCCTCTCCTTGCGTCACGCGCGAGTGGCGCTGCACTCCCAGGAGGGCGCCCTGGCCCGGCTGCGGGCCGAGGTCGAGGCCGTCACCAAGGACGCCGCGCAGGCGAAGGCCGAGGCGAAGGAGCGGCGCGACGAGGCCGCCGCGCTTCGCGACCAGCTGCGGGACGCGAAGAAGAAGGCATTCGAGCAGCAGGAGTCGCTCAGGAAGGCGAGTCCGGTCGTTTCCCTCCGCGAGGAGGTGGAGAAGCTGACCGCCCGTCTCGCCGAGGCGCGCGCCGAGGCGGCAGCGGCCGCCGACAGGGCCAGGGCGCTCGAGGGGCAGGCCGAAAAGCTCGCCAAGGAGCTCGAGCGGGAACGGGCCGCGCGCCTGCAGGCGCCGCCCGCGCCTCCCGCCGCCGCGGCGCCCGCGCCCGCGGCGCCCGCCGCCTCCCCGACCGGCGGCGACGACGCCCGCTGGGCGGCGGAGAAGGACCGGGCCGACAAGGCCGAGGCCAAGCTCGCCGACGTGCGGAAGAGGCTCGCCGACGTCGAGAAGGACCTGAAGGGCGCCCGCGGCCGGCTCGAGACCGACCGGCGGGTCTACATGGTGCAGAAGGGCGAGCTCGACATCGCCCACGACCGCCACGCCGAGCTGCGCCGCCGGCACGATGCGCTCCGCAAGGAGCACGACGAGCTCATCGACGCGGTCCGGCAGGCGGCGCGGGAGGAGCGGCGTCTCTCCGAGCAGGGCGCGGCGACGCCCGAGGGGGCTCGGGCCAAGCCCGCCGACGGCTCATCCACGGCGGCGGAAGGGCCCGAGAAGCCGGCGTAGGCGGCCTGCCAGCCGGATGCCGGGCGGCCCGGGCGGCGACGCGCCTCCCGTCACTGGGCGTTCACGAGCAGCTTGTAGAGCGGTGCCAGGTCGCGGAAGGCCCCCAGCACGTCGCCCACCGCCAGGCTGCGGGCCTCCTCCCGCGGCCAGGCCACGCCCAGGTCCACGCCGGCCTGCCGACCCCCGGGCGGCGAGAGCGCCTCGGCCACCTCCTGCCAGAAGGCGGTCGAGCCCGCCGGCGCGATCTCCGGCAACTCCTCGCCCTTCCAGCCGGTGTAGTGACGCAGCCTGCGGAAGGGCTTCCCGCGGCGCGCCAGGTTTCCCGACTCCCGCTCCATCGCCCGGCGCATCAACAGGTTGCGGTCCGACGTGCCGCGCACGGCGATGCGGGCGTGGAGCTGTTCGCGGGTGACGGAGAGCGCCAGGTAGGGGACACCGCGCAGCTCCCGCTCGGTCTCGGCGAAGGTGACGAGCGCCTCGCCGGGCGCGGTCCCGCGCCGGCGCGGGGACCTTCCCGCCTGCGGCACGAGCTCCCGGCCGACGACGCGCGAGAGACCCGCCGCGAGCTGCCGGCCCACGTGCAGCAGCCTGGGCTGGAGCCGTGCGTCGATCTCCCGGGCGCGCTCGTCGGGGTCGTCGATCTCGAAGATCGCGAAGTCGCCCGGACCGATGCCGATCCCAGCCATTCAGGACTCCTGCGGAAACACGAGATTCTACCACGCGATTGACTGCCCCGACTCGCCTGTTAAGGTCGTCACCCCATGCAGAAGGCGGAGCGACTCCTGGATCTCGCCGCCTTCCTCCTGAGGGCCGCCGAGCCCGTCTCCTGGAGGGAGATCCAGGAGCAATTCCCCGAGGATTACGGGCGCTCCTCCAGTGACGCCGCCATCCGCAAGTTCGAGCGGGACAAGGCGGAGCTCCTGGAGCTCGGCATCCCGGTGCGCTACGTCGCCGGGGACGAGGACCTGGGTGCCGGCTACCTCGTGGACCGGGAAGACTTCTACCTTCCGGATCTCAAGCTCGCGCCGGAGGACCTGGCGCTCCTCTACATGGCTGGCTCGGCGGCGCTGGCGCAGGGGGCCTTCCCCTACGCCCGGGATCTCGCCCACGCGCTCAACAAGCTCTCCTTTGCGGCGCGCGCCCCGGGCGCCTCGGAGGCGGCGGCGGAGGCGGCGCAGCACCTCTCGTCGGATGAGGCGGTGGCCGGCGCCGAGCAAGGGGAGGTGGCCCACAAGCTGGAGCTGCTCTCCCAGGCCGTCGCTGCCCGGAAGCGGGTGCACCTCGTGTACGCGGGCGCGGAGCGGCGGGTGCGCACCGAGCGGGACGTCGATCCCTACGGCCTCTACCAGGCGGGGGGCGCCTGGTTCCTCGCCGGCCATTGCCACCTGCGCGAGGATCTCCGGACCTTCCACCTCCGTCGCATCGTCTCGCTGGAGGTGAACCCGGCGGCCCCCCGCACGCCCGACTTCAAGACACGCAAGGATTTCTCCATCGCCGAGCTGGCGACGCGCGAGCCCTGGGAGTACCGGGTCCACGCACCGGTGCGCTGCCGCGTCCGGCTGGACGATCCGGTGGGCCCAGAGGTGCGCGACTCCTTCGGTCCGCGCGGGCGTTGGGGCGTGGACCGGCACGGCACGGTGGTGGAGCTGGAGGCGACGAACGCCGAGGCGCTGATGCGGCACGTCCTCTCCTTCGCAGAGCGGGCCGAGATCCTCGCGCCGCGCGGCCTGCGCAAGAAGGCCGCCGCCGCCTTGCGGTCGCTGGCGCGGGGGAGCGCATGACACGGCGCCCCGCCCCCTCCAAGGCCGATGCGCGCGATCGGCTGAGGCGCGTCCTCTTCCTGGTGCCCTACGCGGTCCGCCACCCGGGCATCCCGGTGCGGGACCTGGCCCGGAAGTGCGGGGTGTCGGAGAAGCAGCTCCTCGAGGACCTGGATTTCCTGCTCGGCGTCGGCTGCCCGCCGTTCGCGCCGGACGATTTCCTCGACCTCTACGTGGAGGGGGACCGCGTCTACGTGGCGCTCCACCAGAGCTTCTCGCGACCGCCGCGCTTCACCGAGAGCGAGGCGGCTTCGCTGGCGGCGGCGGCGCGCGCGCTCGGAGGGGAGGGACGCGAGCGGGTGGTGCGCGTGTTGCGCGACTCGGTGCCGCGCGACCGGCGCGAGATGTTCGAGGAGTTGCTGGGGCGCATCTACGCCGGGTCGCCGCCGGCCAAGGACTCGCTGCTCGGGAAGCTGCAGCGCGCCATCGCCGAGCGGCGCGCGGTACGCCTGCGCCACTACACGGCGTCGCGCGACGCAGAGAGCGAGCGGATCGTCCACCCCTACACGCTCGCCCAGCGGCTCGGCCACTGGTATCTCTACGGCCTCGATGAGGGCCGGGAGCGGGCCTTGCCCTTCCGCCTCGACCGGATTCGCGAGTGCGAGGTCACCGACCAGCGCTTCGACGCGCCGAGCGCGTCGGAGCTGTCCGGCGCGCGGCTCTTCTCCGAGGCCCGCGGCACGCCGGTCCGGATCCGGCTCGGCCGTCAGGCGGCGGCCTGGGCGCTGGCGAGGCCAGGCCAGCTCCAGGTCGTGAAGCGGGACTCGAAGGGGGGGGCGGTCGTGGACGTGGCCGGGGTGAGCGAGGAGTGGGCCACCCGCTTTGCGCTGTCGTTCGGCGGGGACGCGGAGGTCGTCGGCCCGGCGCCGGCGCGGCGCCACTTCGCCGAGGCCGTTCGCCGGGCCCTCGGCCGCTACGGCTGATCCGGCCCGGGTCGGCCGGACCCGGCCTCCGGGACCCTTGCGGCGATGGCGCCGGTAGGCCGGGGCTGCCGTCCCGACCCCGGGGTACACCGCGACCCGATCGGAACCCTCGCGATCTCAGGCGATTCCGGCGGCACGCCCGAAGCAAAGGTAGCCCGTCGGAGGTAGCAACTTGGCCCGTGTCCTGATCGTCGACGACGTGGAGATTCTCCGTAAGGCCCTGCAGGTCGGGGTCCAGAAGATGGGCCACATGGCGGAAGGGGCCTGCGACGCCCGGGAGGCTCTGGAGATGGCCCGGCTCAACCCACCCGACCTGGCGCTCGTGGACTACCGCATGCCCGGCATGGACGGCGTCCAGTTCTTCGGGGCGATGCGGGAGCAGCTCGGGGTGCTGTGCCCCAAGGTGCTCTTCGTCTCGGCCACGCCGCCGGAGGAGGTTCGCGCCAAGCTGCGTCCGGCGGGGCTCGAGCCCTGCGGCTTCGTGCGCAAGCCCTTCCACCTCGACGACCTGTGGAAGGTCGTCCGCGAGGTCCTGGCGGCCTGAGGAGGAAAGGGGCGCGCCACCGCGCGCCCCCCGCTCCGGGCGTCGAGCCGCTGGCTCCGCCCGCGCCGCCTCCGGCGGCCTACCGCTTCACCCCGCCCCACTCGAAGTAGAGGTCGGCGACCGAGCAGACGTCCTTGTCGCCGCGGCCGCTCGCGACGGCCTCGGCGAAGAGCTGACGGACGGCGGAGTTGATGGGCATCTTCGCGCCCTGCGCCGCCGCGGCCTCCTGTGCGAGCCGCTGATCCTTCTCGGCGAGCCGCAGCGCGAAGCGCGGCGACCAGTCCTTGGCCACCACCTGCTCGCCGTGCATCAGGTAGAGCGGCGAGTGGAACTTGGAGGCCTGGATGGTCTCCACGATCTTCTCGACGTCGAGGCCGCCGGTGGCGCCGAGCGCCAGGGCCTCGCCGAAGGCGGCCATCATCGCGCCGCCGACCGCGTTCACCACCAGCTTCATGAGCGCGGCCTTCTCGGCGGTGTCGAGCTCGATGATCCGGGCCGAGACCGCCCGCAGGGCCGGACGCGCCTTCTCGCGAGCCTCGGCGGGGCCACCCACGACCACCGTGAGCTGCGCCTTCTCCGCGGCGGCCCTGGAGCCGAGCATCGGCGCGGCCAGGAAGACGCCGCCCTTCGCCTTCACCTTGGCCTCGGTGGAGCGAGCCGACTGCACGCCGGCGGTGGAGGTGTCGATGACCACGCTGCCCGGCGCGAGGCCGGCCAGCAGCCCCTCGGGCCCGTCGAGAACCTGATCCACGGCCTTCTCGTCGGAGACCGAGAGGAAGACCAGGTCCTGCCCGGCCGCCGCCGCCCTGGGCGTCGCCGCCTGCTTCGCCCCCTTCTTGGCAAGGGGCTCGGCCCTGGCCGCGGTGCGGTTCCAGACGGTGACGGCGTGGCCCGACTTGCGCAGGTTGTTGGCCATGGGCGCCCCCATGGTCCCGAGCCCGAGGAATGCGATCTTCATGGTCCGCCCTTTGTAGCCCATGGCCCCCCGGCGCGGAAGGGAATCGATCGGGGGTCCGCCGCCCACGCGTCATGAAAAGCCCTGGCGCGCCGCGACGCGTCGTGCGAGGCTTCCAGGCCATCGCGGCGACCGCGAGGAGAGGGCGGAAAAGCCAGATGGAACATAGGGATGTCATCGCGGTGGGGGGCGGGCTGAGCGGGCTCTCGTTCGCCTGGCACGGCGCCCGGGCCGGAAAGAAGGCGCTGGTCCTCGACGCCGCCGATCGGCTCGGCGGCTGCCTCGACTCGCGGCGTCAGCCGGCCGGCTACTGGTACGAGCTCGGCGCCCACACCTGCTACAACTCCTACGGCGCTCTGCTGGAGATCATCGAGGGAGCCGGGATCAAGGACAAGATCCGGCCCCGTGGCGATGCCCGGAAGAGGTTCGCGCTGCTGCGGGGCAGCGAGCTCGTCCCCATGGGCCCCCTCTCCGTCTTCCGCCAGTTCGACTTCTGGGAGCTGCTGCGTGCGCTGCCAGGCGCCCTCGGCGCCAAGAAGGAGGGCGTCAGCACCTACACGTACTACTCCGGCGCCGTGGGCAAGCGAAACTACGCGCGGGTGCTCGCTCCGTTCCTCTCGGCGGTGCCGTCGCAGAGCGTGGACGCCTTTCCGGCGACGGGCGACGGGTCCCTCTTCAAGAAGCGGCCGCGGCGCAAGGACGTGGTCAAGAGCTTCACCCTCGAAGGCGGCCTGGGAGACGTCATCGACGCGATGGCGGCCACGCCGGGCGTGGAGACGCTCACCGGGGCGCTGGTGCGCGAGGTGCATCGGCACGGGACCGGCTACGAGGTGAAGCTCGCGGACGGCCGTGCCTTCGAGGCGCCGGTGGTGGCGCTGGCGGTGCCGCCGTCGATGGCGGCGGCGATGCTGCGGACCGACGCGCCCGAGCTCGCCGCGGAGCTGGCGCGAATCCACATGGCGGCGGTGGAGACGGTCGGCGTGGTGGTCCCGCGCCAGAAGGTCGCCCACCTGCCGGAGCTCGCCTTCATCGTGCCGGCCGAGGACCTGTTCTGGTCGGCGGTGACCCGCGACCCGGTCCCCGACGCGACGCGCCGGGCCTTCGCCTTCCACTTCCGCACCGGGAAGACCGATGCCGAGAAGACGAAGCGGATCTGCGAGGTGCTCGGCGTGCAGCCGGGCGACTTCCTCGACGTCGGGCGGCGCATGACGATGCTGCCCGCGCCGGTGCTCGGTCACGACCGCACCGTCCACGAGCTCGACCGGCTGCTCGCCGGTTCCAGGCTGGCGCTCACCGGGAACTACTTCGGCGGCCTCGCCATCGAGGACTGCGTGCTGCGCTCGAAGGCGGAGTGGCAGCGGGTCGCGGCGCTCGGATAGACCGACCCGCCGGCCGGTTCGCACCGTCAACGAGGAGGACGCCATGCCCGAGGGCCCCGAGGTCGAGACCGAGAAGCTCCACGAGACCATCCACGAGGAGCTGGAGAAGGAGGGAGGCGGCTTCCTCCGGGTCATCGCGCTGACCACCGCGCTGCTCGCCGCCCTGGCGGCGCTCGCCAGCCTGCGAGCCGGCGCCACGGTGAACGAGGCGCTGGTGCTGAAGACCGAGGCGGCGCGACTCCAATCCGAGGCGTCGGACCAATGGGCGTACTACCAGGCGAAAGGCATCAAGGGCGCCATCGCCGAGGCGTCGAGGGCGGCCTTCGACGCGGCCGGCCAGGAGGCGCCGGTCCGGTACCAGGAGAAGGCCAAGCGCTACGAGAACGAGCAGGAGGAGATCAAGGCGGAGGCGCGGAAGCTCGAGAAGGAGCGGAGCGCCAAGGATGGAGCGGCCGAGCACCTCCTCCACGAGCACCACCGCTTCGCGCTCGCCGTGGCCTTCTTCCAGGTCTCGATCGCGCTGGGCGCGGTCGCGGCGCTCACCCGCAGCAAGCTGGTGTGGCTGGGCTCGCTGGTGGTGGGCGCGGGGGGTCTCACCTTCTTCGCGCGGGCTTTCCTGGGCTGAGGCTTCGCGATTGGCGCACGCGGCCGGTCCCCGCGGCACGGGGGCGGGCGCCGAACACCCCCCCGAGCTTGGCGGCGAGCGCCTGCGCCCGCCGCTCATGGGCCGGCGCGACGAAGATGGTGTCGTCGCCGGCAAGGGTGCCCAGCAGCTCCGGCAGGCGCATCAGGTCGATGGCGCGCGCCACCGCCGGGGCGCTGCCGGGGTGGGTGCGGACGACCACCAGCGAGCCGTTCGCCGTCACCGCGGCCACCAGCCCCGCCAGCGCCGCAGTCCCGTCGCCCGCGGCGCCGTCGCCGGGCTCGTAGAAGGTCCCGCCGCCGGGGCGCGAGAGGCGGCGGGCTCCGAGCCGCGCCAGGTCGCGCGAGAGGGTGGCCTGCGTGGCGCGGAAGCCCTCGCGCCGCAGGGCCCCGAGGATCTCCCCCTGCGTGGAGAACGGCCCGCCGCGCAGGATGCGGGCCAGCGCCTCCCGGCGCCGCCCTGCCGCGCCGCCGCCCGCCGTCGGGCCCGGGCGGCGCGACGCCACCCCGGCCGCCGGGCCCGCCATCGCCCGCGCGCCGGGCGAGGCCGTCACGCCCGCGCGCCTGCTCACCGGTAGACCAGGGTGCCGACGCCGCGGTCGGTGAAGAGCTCGGCGATGACGCTGTGGGGCAGCCTCCCGTCGAGGATGTGAACCTTCTCCACGCCCCCCTCGAGCGCCTTGAGGACGGCGACGGCCTTGTGCCTCATCCCCCCGGTGATGGCCCCGGCCGCCAGCCGACGACGCAGATCGGCGCTGCCGATCTGCCGGATGAGCTGCCCGTCGGGGTGGGATTCGAGCAACCCGGGCACGTCGGTGAGGTAGATGAGCTTCTTGGCGCCGAGCGCCACCGCCACGGCGGCGGCCACCTCGTCGGCGTTGATGGAGAGGCTGGCGCCCTCCTCGCCGAGGGCGATGGGGGAGATGACCGGCACGTAGCTCGACTTGAGCAGCATGCGGAGGAATTCCTTGTTCACCTCCGTCACCTCGCCCACGTGGCCGAGGTCGCGACCGCTCTCGTGGACGAGCTTCTTGCCGCGGAGCAGCTGGCCGTCCTTGCCGGAGAGCCCCACCGCCGAGGAGTCGCGGGCGTTGAGCAGCGCCACGAGCTCCTGGTTCACCTTGCCGGTCAGCACCATCTCCACCACCGGCAGCGACGCCGCGTCGGTGACCCGCAGGCCGTCGACGAACTCGGAGCGCTCGCCGAGCCGCTCCATCGTCCGGGTCACCTCCGCGGCCCCGCCGTGCACCACCACCGGCTTCAGCCCCACCCGCCGGAGCAGCGAGACGTCGTCGGCGAAGGCCTCCTTCAGGCCGTCCTTGACCATCGCCGCGCCGCCGTACTTGATGACCGCGACCTGGCCGGAGAAGGCGGAGATGTACTTCAGCGCCTCGACGATCAGCGTGCGCTTGAACGCCGGCGAGTAGTTGGCGACGTGGTCGTCCCGGGCCACGCCCCCGTCCGCCTTCTGGACGATGGTGGAGGCGTAGTCGGCGTTGATCTTCACGTAGTCGTAGGAGAGGTCGCAGCCCCATGCGGTGGCGGCGGCCTCGCCGTCGGCGAGCTCCACCTTGAGGTCGACGCGGGGCTCGCGCATGCGGGCCTTCAGCGAGTCACGGTCCCACTCCAGGGGAGCGCCGTTCCCGTAGACCACCACGCCCTGCAGGAGGACCCGTGCCTTGTACGGGTCGATGGGCCAGCCGCGGGCGCCGGCGCGGGCGCCGACGGTGGCGAGCACGCGGCCCCAGTTCGGGTCGGCGCCGAAGAGCGCCGCCTTCACGAGCGGCGAGCTGGCGATGGCGCGAGCGACGTCGCGGGCCGCCAGGTCGTGGGGCGCGCCGGCGACGACCACCTCGAGCATCCTCGTCGCCCCCTCGCCGTCGGCGGCCATGGCCCGGGCCAGCTCGCCGAACAGGTCGGTGAGCGCCTCCTCGAAGATCTCCAGGTCGCGGCCGGGCTCGGCGATGCGTGGATTGCCGGCGAGCCCGTTCGCGAGCACCAGGGCGGTGTCGTTCGTGGACATCTCGCCGTCCACCGTGACCATCTCGAAGGTGCGCTTCACCGCTCGCGCCAGCACCTCCTGGAGCATCCGCGGCGTGATGGCCGCGTCGGTGGTGGTGACGCAGATCATGGTGGCCAGCTGCGGGGCGAGCATCCCCGAGCCCTTGGCGATGGCGGCCAGGGTCGCGGTCTTGCCGCCCAGGACGACCTCGCGCGACGACAGCTTGGTCCGCGTGTCGGTGGTCATGATCGCCTCGGCGGCGAGGTCGGCCCGGTCGCCGAGCTGCTCCACCAGCGCCGGAAGCACCGCGGTGATCTTCTGCACCGGGAGCCGCTGCCCGATGACGCCGGTGGAGGCGGTGAGCACCGCCCGCTTCTGGACGCCGAGCGCCTGGGCCACCGCCGCGCGGAGGTCCGCCACGTCCTCCAGGCCGTGCGGCCCGGTGAGCGCGTTGGCGTTGCCGCTGTTCAGGAGCACGGCACGGATGCCCTCGGCGGGGACCCGATCGCGGGCGTCCACGACCGGGGCCGCGGCCGCCCGGTTCACGGTGAAGACGCCGGCCGCGGCCGCCGGGGCGTCGGAGACCACCAGCGCCACGTCCCGGCGCTGCGGCTTGAGGCCGGCGGCGATCGAGCCGAAGCGGAAGCCCTTGGGGATCCTCAACTCAGCCTCCCAGGAGATCGAGCCCGAGGGCCTCGTCCCAGCCCAGCGTCGCGTTGAGCGCCTGCACGGCCTGGCCGGCGGCGCCCTTCACCAGGTTGTCGATGGCCGAGACGGCGACCACCGCGCCGGCGCGGGCGTCGAGCGCCGCGCCCAGGTGGCAGCGGTTGGTCCGCACCACGTCCTTCACGGCCACGCGGTCGGGCCTCATCACCGCCACGAATGGCTCGTCCGCGTAGGCTGCCTGGTATGCGGCGGCGAGGTCGGGTTCCGAGGCGCCCTTGGCAGGGCGCAGCACGCAGGTGGCGAGGATGCCGCGCCTGAGCGGCACGAGGTGCGGCGTGAAGGAGAGGGGGCCGACGCCGCCGGCGTAGCGGCCAACCGCCTGCTCGATCTCCGGCACGTGCTGGTGGCGCCCGATGCGGTAGGCGCGCAGGTCCTCGTCCACCTCGCAGAAGGAGTAGTCCTCGCTTGCCTTCCGTCCGGCCCCGGAGACGCCGCTCATGGCCGCCACCGAGATGCCGTCCCTCTCGACGACCCCGGCCTTCAGGAGCGGGGCCAGCGCCAGCGCGATGGAGGTGGCGTAGCACCCCGGGTTGGCGACGAAGGTGGCGCCGACGAGCGAGGCGCGGTCGAGCTCGGGCAGGCCGTAGCGCGCGTCGGCGAGGAGCGCCGGCGCGGTGTGCTGGAAGCCGTACCAGTGCGGGTAGGCGGCGGGGTCGAGGAGGCGGAAGGCGCCGGAGAGGTCCACGACCCGGAGGCCCCGGGCGTGGAGCACCGGCCCGAGATCCAGGGACACCTCGGCGGGGGTGGCCAGGAACGCGACCTGGGCGAGCTCGGGCCCGAGGTGGCGGGCCTCGGCCTGGGATCGGTAGTGCAGCGCCGCCGCCTCGGTCCGGAGAGGCAGGCGCAGCCCGGCGGGCTCGCCGGCCCAGCGGTCGGAGTAGAGGGCCGAGAGGCGCAGTCGCGGGTGGCGGGCCAGGATGCGGGTGAGCTCGAGCCCCGAGTAGCCGGAGGCCCCCACCACGGCAGCGGCGTGGATATGCATGAGACTGCATGAATATGCAATAACGCCGGCCGGGTCAACAAGCCGGCGGCGATGGGCGGAAGGCCTGGAAACGAAGGGGCGGCGGGCCTCGCGGCCTGCCGCCCCGGATCACTGGTGCCCAGGAGAGGACTCGAACCTCCACGGCCTTGCGACCGCTAGACCCTGAATCTAGTGCGTCTACCAGTTCCGCCACCTGGGCGAGGAGCGCTCCTCCATAGCGCCGGGACGCGCCGGGTGTCAACCAGCTTTCGGCGCGCCGGCCGCGCTGCCGCTACAATGGCCGGCCCATGACGCTCCTGGCACCGGCGCTGCTGGCCCTGGCATTGGTCCCCTGGCTCGCCGGGGATCCGTTGCCGGATCGCCCGGGGCACGTGAAGTCGACGGAGGACCCTTTCGCGAAGCCGTTGGCTGGCGACGCGCCACGGCCCGAGCCGCCGGCCGGCCCCGCGTCCGAGCCCGGCCGCGCCGCCGACCCGGTCCGCGAGCCCCTCCCGGCGCCGGGCGGCGACGCCGCGCCCGCCTCCGGCCGGGCCGAGGCACTGCCGCCTGCGGAGGGCTCGATCGCCAGCCGCCCCGTCTCTCCCCGGCCGCGCCTGCCACTGCAGGTGACGGTCGCCGGCGCCGGGGCGCTCGGGCCTGGCGGCGTCGCCGGGCTGGCCGAGGTCGGATACCCGCGAATCGCCGCCACCTATGCCCAGGGGCTCACCCTGGAGGACGACCTGGGCGGTACGCTTCGGGTCGACTGGAGCACGGGCGAGATGCTGCTCGGCGTCGCCTGGCGGCGCGAGCTCTCCCGCGTCGGTGGCAGCCGGACCGGCTTCCGGCTCGTCGCCGGCCCGTGGTTCGACTTCGGGGGCACCTGGATCTACCCCGACAATCGCTACAACCTGGGCCTCCAGGTCTCGCCCGGGATCGCCTGGACGGCCGAGGTCGGCGGCGGGCTGCTCACGGTGGCGGGCGACCTTCCGCTCACCTGGGCGTGGCAGCGTGGCATGGGCGTGGCGCTCGCGCCCGTGCTGAGCCTGGCCTACGAGGTCCCTGTGCTCCGCGACCTGTCGCTGGGCGCGCGCGCCGAGCTCACGGTGCGCTGGGGCGCCGGCAGCGCCGCCATCCCCGGGCTCGACTCGCACCTGGGCGCGGGGCTCGCCGCGCTCCTCACCTGGCGGACATTCTAGGGCCGCCGGGTGCCGGTCTACTCGGGCCTCCGTCGCTCACGGGTCCGGCCCCGATCGAGACCGCCCGGTGCAAGCGCGCTGACGGCTACCAGCGGGCCACGCAGGCCACCGCTGGCGGGACGCAGGCCTGGTCGGTGGCCTGCATCCACTTCAGCATCTCGTCGGCGGAGATCGCGCCCGTGACCCGGATGGGCATCTCGCGCCCCTTCGAGTCGATGAAGACGACGCTGGGCATGCCCACCACGCCGTACTTCTCGAACACCCGCTGGAACTCGTCCGAGTCCTGGGAGCCGTCCATCTTCAGGGCCACGAAGCGGCGCGACGCCTCCTGAACGCGAGGGTCGGCCCAGGCGAGCCGGTCGAGCTCCCTGCAGGCCGCACACCAGTCCGCCCAGAAGTCGATGATCACCGGCTTGCGCTCGGTGCGGGCCCGGGCGAGCACGCCCCGCTCGTCCTGGTGGATCCAGGCCAGGCCGTCGGAGGCGGAGCGGGTTCGCGCCGCCGACGAGCCGGTGGCGTAGACGATCCCGCCCACCAGCAGCGCCACGCCCAGCCCCTTCGCGAGCCTCTGGCCGAGCGCGCCGTTGAAGCTGCCGTGGAGGGCGCCGAGCAGGACCCCGGCTCCCGCGGTGCCGGCAGCGGCGAGCGCTGCGGCGCGCGAGGCGAGAAAGAGCGGCCTCAAGGCGGGGATGGCGTCCTTGAGGAAGACGCCCGCGGCGGCGAGGAGCGCCACGCCGAAGACGCTCTTCACCGTGTCCATCCAAGGGCCGCTCTTCGGGAGCGACACCGCGAAGGCGCCGATGAGGAAGAAGAGGAGCCCCAATCCGAGCGCGTAGGCGAACATGATCCCGACGCCGAAGGCGACCGAGCCCTTGGTGGCCACGAAGGCCAGCGACGCGGCCAGAACCGGGCCGGTGCATGGGGCGGCGATGATGCCGGCCACGAGGCCCATCGCCAGCGCGCCCACGTAACCCGCGCCGCCGACGCCGGAGAGCCTGGCCTGCAGGCTCGGGGGGAGCTGCAGCTCGAAAGCGCCGAACATGGACGTGGCCATCGCGGCGAAGACGAGCGCCACGGCCCCCATGACCCAGGGGTTCGTCATCACGCTGCCGAATGCCTTGCCGGTGAGCGCCGCGCCGACGCCCAGGGCCGAGTACATCGCGGCGATCCCGAGGACGTAGAGCGCGGAGAGGAGGATGGCCTGGCGCCGGGAGCCCGCCGAGCGCGCCCCGAAGATGGAGACGGTGATGGGGATGAGCGGGTAGACGCAGGGGGTGAGGCTCGTCAGCACGCCCCCGGCGAAGGCCGCGCCGTAGGCCAGGACCGATCCCTCGGAGAGGAGGCGGCCGAGGCCGAGGTCGCCAGAGGCCCCCGTCGACCCGGTCGTGGTGACGAGGTCGGGGACGTAGGCCACGGCCGCGAAGGTGGCCGCGGCGACCAGGATGCGCAGGAGAATCCGCATAATCTTTTCAAGCATAACTACGTTTTCGCGTCCCGGCAGGGTCTTCCTGCCGCTCCGCGCCCGGGTCCTGCCCGCCCCTCCCGTGCCGGGGCCGCGAAAATCTTCTGTCCCGCCCGCGAGTTGTGGCGCGTCGACCTTGTTGCCCCCCGCCTGGGCCCTTATACAACCGATGGCGCGGCCCCTGGCTTTGGCCGCCGTCCAGAGGGTGAGAGACCGTCGGCGGGATGAAGATTCCCATCTACATGGACTGCCACTCGACGACGCCGGTGGACCCCCGCGTCCTCGAGGCCATGCTGCCGTTCTTCACCGAGCAGTTCGGGAACGCGGCGTCGAGGAGCCACGCCTTCG
>Ga0209253_10002173_pt1 | contig 17347 bp, 13 predicted proteins | sample FrelakmetBRP12BR_FD_187145 | JGI IMG/M metagenome (GOLD analysis project Ga0209253, IMG submission 187145) | Freshwater lake sediment microbial communities from the University of Notre Dame, USA, for methane emissions studies - BRP12 BR (SPAdes)... | ecosystem: Environmental > Aquatic >...
TAGCGGCCGGCATCGAGTCGCGTGTTCCAGCCGACGTGATCGATGTGCAGGTGCGAGCAGATCACCACGTCGACCTGCTCCGCGCGGATGCCCGTGGCCGCGAAGCGCTCCATGAAAGGCGTACTCAGGTTGCCGAAGATCGGGATGCCGGGCCGATCCTTGTCGTTGCCGGCGCCGGTGTCGAACAGCACGCGCAGGCCGTCGACCTCGAGCAGCCAGCTCTGCAGGAATGCGTAGATGCTGTCGACGTCCGGGCTGTAGTAGTCGGGCGCCAGGGGTTCGACGACGCGGCGGAAGTCCGCCTCGTCGAAGCCGACGAAGAAGGCCGAGGGCGGCAGGAAGTTCCCCTGCCACTCCTCGACCCGCCTGACACGCACATCGCCGACGTGCAGCGTGTCCACCACGGAGCGCGCCTAGAAGTTGTAAGCGACGGTCAGGCCGTAGGTGCGCGGCGGCAACAGCGAGCCGACGCGGATGCTGCCGTACAGCGGCGCCGTGATGATGTTGTTGCTGATCACGAACTCGTCGGTGGCGTTGCGCACCCAGCCCGTGACGGACCACTTGCCGTCGCCGCCCTCGTAACCTGCCATCAGGTTGAGAAGGCCATAGGCCGGCTGCACCGCGTCGTCGTTGTTGAACTCGGTGAAGTACACCTTGTCCTGGTACGAGCCTTCGATGCGCGCCACGACGGCGCCCGAGTCGGACACCGGGTGCTTGTAATCGAAGGCCGCACGCAGCGTGTACTCCGGAGCGTTCTGCAGGGCATTGCCCTTCAGCTGCACCAGCGCGAAGCCCTGCCGGTAATCGCCGGTCACGAAATCCGTGTACTCGGCATCGAGATAGGTGCCCGAGAACTCGACCGTCAGGTCCTCGGTGAGTCGCGACGTGATCTCGAGCTCGACGCCCTTGATCTCGGCGGACGCGGCGTTGACCGTCTCGACGACGCTCTGCTCGTTGACGAAGCCGACCTGCAGGTCGGTGTAGTCGTAATAGAATGCCGCGGCGCGCAGCGACGCGCGCCCCTCGGCAAAGAGAGTCTTGTAACCGACTTCGTAGGCATCGACGTACTCGGGATCGATCACGTCATTGAGGCTGCCCACGTTGATCACGCCGGACTTGAAGCCTTCCGTGTACTGCGCGTACAACAGGCTGTCCTCCGTCGGCTTGAACTCCACGAGCAGCTTCGGGGTGACCTTGTCCCAGTTCTTCTCCCTGTCTGTCGGGACGTTGACGCCGAGCGCGTCGAACCGGAAATAGCCGGTGCCCTTGCGCTTCTCGTAGTTGTAACGCAGGCCCCCGGTGACGGCCCAGCGATCGCTGATGTTCCACCTGGCCTGCGCGAACGCGCCCCACGCGTCGATGGCGACATCGCCGTTCTGCCAGTAGAAGCCGTCGTTGAAGAAGTCCGCCGGCAGGCCGAACAGCAAGCCCAGGTTCGTGAGGGGCACCTGCACTTCGCCATGCAGGTCCTCGGTGAACCAGTTCGCGCCGAACAGCCAGTCGATCGTCCCGGTCTTGCCCTGCACCGTGATGTCCTCGCCCCAGGACTCGCTGTTCTCGGTGTAGTTGTTGACGCCGAACATGTCGACGTCGGAACTGTCGAGGTCGTCCTGCAGGAAGCGGTCGAACTTGCGCCATGCCGTCACGGACTTGATCGACCAGTCGTCGCTGATCTGCCATTCGACGATGCCGGTGCCGCTCTTGCCCTCGCGCTCGTTGGTCGGATTGAGGTCCGAGACGATGTTGCGCAGGTCGGGCTTCCTGCCCTTGGCCGCGGCGTAATCGAAGATCGTCCGGCCGCCCAGCGCGTTGTGCGGGAGCGAGTCCTCCGGCACGACGGTGGTGCCGAAATAATGGAAGGCGTAGTTGAAGTCGTCTTCCTTGAAGTAGTCGCCGATCAGGTCGACCGTGACCGAATCGCTCGCCTTCCAGCGCAGGCTGCCGCGCACCGCCTGGCTGTCGAGGTCGTCGATGTCCTTGCCTGTGTAAAGGTTCTTGCCGTAGCCGTCGCGCTTGTCGATCTTGCCCGCGATGCGGCCCTCGAGCGTGTCGCCGAGCAGCGGACCGCCGAGCGCTCCTTCGATCGTGTAGGCCGAATAGTTGCCGCCCGTGAGACGGACGTAGCCGTCGAGTTCCTCGGTCGGCTTCTTGGTGATCATGTTGACCACGCCCGCGGTGGCGCCGCGTCCGTACAGCGTGCCCTGCGGGCCGCGCAGCACTTCGACCTGCTCGAGGTCGTAGAAGCCGGTCAACTGCTGCGACGGGCGGGGGATCATCGAGCCGTCCTGCAGGAACGCCACGGCGCCGTCCGCGCCGAGGTCGATGCTCGTCATGCCGATGCCGCGGATGAACGTGCGGTTCACGCCGAACTGGTCGCCGACCGAGAGGTTAGGCACTGAAACGGCGAGGTCGCGGATCTCCCGGATGCCGCCGGGACCGAGGGCATCGGACGTGACGGCCGTGATGGCGGCCGCGGTCCTGTCGAGCGTCTCGAGCTGCTTGGTGGCCGTGACCACGACTTCCTCGAGCGCGAGGCTGTCTTTCTGGTCTTCGGCAAGAGCCGGGCGCGTTCCCGCGACCAGGGCAAGCGTCACTGCTGCACGCAGCACAAGAGAGCAACCAAAGGCAGGTTTCATCTGTATCCCCCGATGCACGTCTGTCGGTCCGCAAGAAGTCGCGCCGCTCTGCGCCGACGCGTTGCGACCCCTTGTATATTCTTGTTTACTCTTAGTCAAGTTCTCTTACCGTGTGTAAGAGTCATCCTGAACCGGCCCCGGGCGTCTTGCGGGACAAGGGAAACGCGTGCCCGGAGCGAGATACACTGCGCCGATGCTGCAACGCATCGTAGGGATCATGTTCTGCTGCCTCGCCTTCCTGGCGACCGATGCCGGCGCCGAGGGCGACGCTTACGCCGAGGCCCGAGCGCAGTTCCAGTCGGCCTGGTCGACGGTCGAGACCGCGCCACTCGAACCGCCACCCGCGGACAGCGACGCGCTGCGCACCTACCCCCTCTACCCCTACCTCCAGGCCGCCCGGCTCGAGCGGCAACTGAGGCTGGTCCCGGCGCCGAAGCCCGATGCCCCGGTCGCAGGCCTGCTGCCGCTCGACAGTTCGATCGAGACGTTCCTTGCCTCGGTGAACGACCAGCCCGTGTCGCGCGGGCTGCGTCGCGACTGGCTGAAGAGCCTCGCCAATCGACGGGCCTGGGGAAAATTCGCCGAGGAGTTCGTGCTCGAGCGCGACGGCGAGGACGCGAACCTGCGCTGCCAGTGGTACTCCGCCCGCATCGCGCTCGGCCGTACCGAGGACCTCGCGCCAGCCGTCGCTGAAACCTGGCAGACACCGAAAAGCCTCCCGGACACGTGCGACGCCGCGTTCGACTGGCTGCGGGCGCGCGGCGGCCTCGGCAACGATCTCGTCGAGCAGCGTGCACGGCTCGCGCTGGGCGCCGGAGAAGCGGGGCTCGCGCGATTCCTCGCCAAGTCCCTGCCGGAATCGACGGCTGCGCCGATCCTGCAGTGGGCGTCCCTGATCGAACAGCCGAAGACCGCGATCAACGCGCTGATTGCGGCACCCGATCGAACGGTCGAAACCAAGGCCCTGCTCGACGGGTGGCAACGTTTCGCGCGCAGCGATGCGGACGCGGCCGCCTCGCTCTATCCCTCGCTCGTGGAGTCGCGCCGTCTCGACGAGCGCGGGGCAAGTCCGTTCGCCCTGGCCGTCGGGGTTTCTCAGGCCTGGAGCCGCCTGCCACGGGCGCTGGAGTTCTTCGCGAAGGCCCGGCCGGAGGACTTCGACGAGCGCGGCCACGAATGGCACGTGCGCGCCGCGCTCTGGGCCGGCGACTGGGCCCGGGTCCGCAAGGCGATCGATGCGATGCCCGAATCGCTGCGTAACCAGAACCGCTGGCGATACTGGGCTGCGCGCGCCGCCGAGCAGCGCGGCGACATGACCGCCGCGCGCGAGGGTTACGCCGCGGTGATCCCGACGGACAACTGGTATGCGGTGTATTCGGCCGCACGTCTCGGCCGACCCTTCGCGCCGAATCTCAAGCCGCTGCCGCTCGACGACGCGCAGATCGCGTTGCTCGGGACGGAACCGGGTTTCGTCCGTGCCCGCGAGTTGTTGCTCTGCAAGCTCGACAACGAAGCCGGCACGGAGTGGCGAGCGACCTTCGACGCGCTGAAACCCGAGCAACAGGCGCAGTCCGTCGGCCTCGCCGCGCGCTGGGGCTGGCACATCCAGGCGATCTCGGCGGCTGCGAAACAGGGGATGTTCAACGACTACGACCTGCTTTATCCCCGGCCGTATGACGGCGACGTGCGCGCCGCGTCGGCGCGCACCGGCCTGCCGCCGCAACTGATCTACGCGATCATCCGCCAGGAAAGCCTTTACCGCGCGGATGCCGGCTCGAGCGCGGGCGCGCTGGGGCTGATGCAGCTGATGCCGGAGACGGCGCGCCGCACTGCCCGCAAGGCCGACTTGCCGGCGCCCACGCAAGCCTCGCTGCTGATCCCATCCGTGAACATCCCGCTCGGCTCCGCGTTCCTGAAGAGCCTCATCGACCGCGCCGCAGGTCAGGTTCCGCTGGCCGTGGCGGGATACAACGCAGGCCCTGCCGCCGTGCGGCGCTGGCTGCCGGCTGCGCCGATGGACACCGACATCTGGGCCGAGAACATTCCGTTCAACGAGACGCGTGCCTACGTGCAGCGGGTCAGCTGGCACGCCCTGGTGTTCGCGTGGCTGAACGACCGCAAGCCTCGTGACGTCTCGAACTGGCTGACGACAATTCAGACGCCCGCGGTGGACGCGGCGCTCACGGCGACGCCGGCGCAGCCCTGAGGAGCGCTTCGGCGACGAGCGCGCGACCCGCGACCTCCGGCTGCCCCGCAGCGTCGAGCAACTCGAGCCATTCCGCCAGGAACGCGCGTGTCGCACGAGAGCGATCGACGGCCGCGCGCCGGCACACCACTTCGATCTCCTCAGGTGTGAGGATCAGCCGCAGCCCGCCGAGCGCGTCGTCGATCGCGACATCGCCGATCGAAAGCAGCGCCGCGAACACGGCGCCGCGATTGAGCGCGAGACCGCGGCGGATCCAGTCCGTTGCTTCGTCGACCGCCGCCTTGCGGCGCTCGATGCTCACCGGGTGCGTGCCGACATACTCGGCGGTCGCGGTGAAAACGATTTCTTCGTCGTGGTCGCCGAGCGCGTGAGGCACGAGGGCCCGCGCCGTCGCTTCGCCCGCATGCACCCGCGCACGCGTCGCCTCGAGCCAGCGCCTGCGCTCGACGGGCGAATGACCCGGCAGTTCGTGCCAGTACCTCACTAGCACCGGCATCAGCGCGGCCAGTGCGCCGCGCGAGCGATGCCCGACGGCAGCGATGGCCGATTCGATCGAATCGTGGATGGGTTCCGCGACGAAGCGCGGGGCTGCAGAATAACGGTCCATGGTCAAACCTCCAGGGCCCTTCTGGGCGATCGAGACCTGACCGGGGGTCCAACGAGCGGCGCGCGTCTGGCGGGAGGCAGGAATGAAAAACCCTCCGAGCCTGATCGGGCGCCGGAGGGTTCACTGAGCTTTCACCCGCTTCGTTGCCTTCCGGCCGCATCCGCACCTTGCGGCGCGAGCCACCTTGCCCGGGGAGGCAGGTTGGCCGGGGTTCGTACCCCGTTCTGGATGCTGGGGCGAAGTATAAGGCAGCCCCTTTGCCGCGCGCCAAGGGGATTTACCGAAACCACGGGGTGAGCGTCGATCCCGACGCCTGCGATGCGGGCCGTCAGAAGCCGACCCACCTCAGCAGCAGGTCGGTCGGAACGAACACCAGCAGCACAAAAGCCGCGAACAGGAGGCTGACGTAGACCGCCGCCGGCAGGGTCGAACGCCTGTCGCTCAACCCGTAGGTCCAGTTGATGTTCTGCTCGGCATCGCTGACCCGGCGGCTCCACGGCAGCACGATCGCTGCCAGCACGATGGCGCCGGGCAAGGCCACGCCCGGGGTATAGCCGTAGGCGGCCAGCATCCACACCAGCACCAGCGGCAGCGGCACGTGGAACAGCGACAGCGCACGCAGGATGAGCGGCCGCTGCGGCTCGAACATGTACTCGGTGAGACCCGTGATCCGCCGTCGCAGCAGCAGTCTTCCCGCGTAGTCGACATTCCACAGCAGTTCGGGCAGGAACACCGCCACGGTGAGGATGCTGGCGAGCGCCGCGTTCTCCAGCCACAGTGCCGGAACCGCGCCGATGAATGCGATGTCCGAGAACCAGAGGAAATTCTTCCAGCCGTAATGCCGCCACCACACCGCCATCACGTACAGGACGAACGCGGTGTAGACGAGCTTGAATGCGAGCGGAATGGTCGTCGCCGCCACGGGTCTCGCAGGATGGTCCTAGACGTGCAGTTCGACGGTGTCGCGGTCGGCGAGCACGTGCTCGCGCCCGACGTGCTGGCCGTCCGCGGCGACGGACGAACCCCAGACCCGAGCGTACTTCAGGGACTTCGCCATGTCGCGATGCACGAGCCGGGCCACATCGCCGACCGTCTGCTGGCCGCGGCGCAGCGTGAACGGCCGCTCGTGCTCGGCGTCCTTGCCCGGCGCCTTCGTGTAGACGCGCACCAGCCCGAGCGCACGCCAGAGCCATGCGCCGAGGTCCCCGAGCCCCTGCCCTGTCTGCGAGGACACCAGCAGCGCCGGAAAATGCGGTTCCTCGAGCTCCGCGAGCGCCTCGAGGTCGGTCTGCGGATGATCGAGCAGGTCGGACTTGTTGGCGAGCAGCAGCGTGGGCAGGCGGATGTCGAGCACGCTTTCCGCGGTGTCGGACGCCGCCAGTTCGTCACGCGGCGCGTCGTCCGCGGGCCACGCCGTGACGAGGTGCACTCGGCGCGCCGCGAGCTCATGCTGTACCGACACCACGTGATCCAGGCAGTCGGGGTCGGCCAGGTCCACGACGAGACACGCCGCATCGGCCGACTGCAGCGTGCTCGCGATCCAGTGCACGGGATGCGCGCTGGCGATCGCCGGCAGGTCCACGAGCTGGAGGTTCACGTCCTCCCAGTGCAGCATCCCGGGCTCCGGGTACTGCGTCGTCAGCGGATACGGCGCGCTCTTTGCACCGGATCCGGTCAGCCTCGCGTGCAACGAAGACTTGCCGGAGTTCGGCGGCCCGACCAGGGCGATCTGCGCCGCGCCCTCCGGCCGCACCACCAGCGAGGGCGCGCTGCGCGCGCCGCCGCGCTTCGGCCCCGACAGTTCCTCGTCGAGTTCGTGGATGCGGTGCTTGAGATCCGCCTGCAGGTGGTCCGTCCCCTTGTGCCTGGGGATGACGCGCAGCATCTCGCGCAGGCACTCGAGCCGCTCGGCGGGATCGCGCGCCTGGCGCAATGCCGCGGCAGCGGCCTTGTATTCCGGTGTCAGGTTGGCTGGCATGGGTTGGGCAATGTGGGTACAAGCATGCGGGCGCCCGGGGGCGTGTAAAGTTATGAGCTTGCGACGGCCCACTTTGCAACGTGGCAAACCGCGATCCGAGGAAAGGCAACGATGAACGGTGACTATTCCGACGCGCTGGTCGTCTTCGGGATCTCGGGCGACCTTGCTTTCAAGAAGATCTTCCCTGCACTCGAGAACCTCGAGCGCCGCGGACGACTGCCGGAGATCGTCGTCGGCGTGGCGCGGGGCGGGCTGACCCGCGATGCCATCGTCGAGCGCATGCGCGCCAGCCTCGAGCAGCACGGCGACGGCACGGATCCCGGTGCGCTGCGCCGGCTCGAGGCGAAGTTGCGCTACGTGGACGGCGACTACCGCGAAGACGCGACGTTCGCCGCACTGCGCCAGGCGATCGACGGCGCGCGCCGCCCGTGCCACTACCTCGCGATCCCGCCAAGCCTGTTCGCGGCCGTTGCCGGCAAGCTCGGCAGCTCCGGCTGCGCCGCGAACGCGCGGGTGGTCGTCGAAAAGCCGCTCGGCCGCGACCTGTCGAGTGCGCAGACCATCAATCGGGCGCTGCACCAGGTCTTCGACGAGCGCTCGATCTACCGCATCGACCATTTCCTCGGCAAGGAGCCGGTGCAGAACCTGCTTTACTTCCGCTTCGCGAACACGTTCATCGAGCCGATCTGGAACCGCACGCACATCGAGCACGTGCAGATCACGATGGCGGAGAAATTCGGCGTCGAGGGCCGGGGCCGGCTCTACGAGGAACTCGGCGCGGTGCGCGACGTGGTGCAGAACCACTTGTTGCAGGTGCTTGCCATCCTTGCAATGGAGCCTCCCGTCGGCACGGGCGCCGAAGCCATGCGCGACGAGAAGATGAAGGTGCTGCGCGCGGTCCGGCACCCTGAGCGCCGGGACATCGTGCGCGGCCAGTACGAAGGGTATCGGCAGGAAGAAGGTGTGAGCCCGAATTCCGATGCCGAGACCTACGCCGCGCTGCGCTTCGAGCTCGACTCGTGGCGCTGGGCCGACGTGCCCTTCTTCGTGCGCACCGGCAAGCGCCTGCCGGTCACCGCCACCGAGGTCATGGCGACGTTCCGCCGCCCGCCGCAACGCCTGTTCGACGAGCCGCTGCCGCCGCGCACGAATTATCTGCGCTTCCGCCTCGGGCCGGATCGCGTGGCCATCGCGCTCGGGGCGCGCATCAAGTCGGCCGGCGAGGCGATGACGGGGCAGGAGATCGAGTTGTACGCGTGCAATGCTCAGGCCGACGAGATGACGCCCTACGAGCGGCTGCTCGGCGACGCGATGCGCGGCGATGCCACGCTGTTTGCGCGGCAGGACTCCGTCGAGGTTGCCTGGGAGATCGTCGACCGCCTGCTGGCGAGCGGACCGCAGGCCGAGCCCTATGCATCCGGAAGCTGGGGACCCGCTGCGGCCGAGCGCATGGTCGAACGTTACGGCGGCTGGTACGACCCGCCGTCCGACCCGAGCGCTACGCCTTGCGGTTGATCGTCGGCGCCGACGCGCCGGCTGCCGCGCGCCTCGCGTCCGACGAGGTGGCGCGCGCCTGCACCGCCGCAATTGCCGAGCGCGGCCGAGCGCTGGTTGCCTTCTCCGGCGGCGAGACACCGTGGCTCATGCTGGGCGCATTGCGCGAGCGAGACTTGCCCTGGCGCAGCATCCACGTCACGCAGGTGGACGAACGTCTCGTACCCGCTGGCGATGCGCGACGCAACCTCACGCGTCTTGACGAGTTGCTGGTCCGCGACGGCCCGCTGCCGGCGGAGAACCTCTGGCCGATGCCCGTCGAAGCTCAGCCGATCGAGGCTGCCGCTGCAGGATTCCAGGCCGCGCTCGAAGCGCAATTTGGTCGACCATTGCGCTTCGACCTCGTGCAGCTCGGGCTCGGGACGGACGGCCACACGGCATCGCTTGTTCCGGACGATCCGGTGCTACACGTCGCCGATCGCGAGGTCGCCGTGTCGGCCGCATACCAGGGCACGCCGCGCATGACGCTCACCTTCCCCGCCCTCTCGCGGGCCAGGGAGCGGCTTTGGCTCGTGACCGGCGCGTCGAAAATCGCGCCGCTGGCACGCTTGCTGGCGGGAACCGGCGACGCGCCGGCCGCCCGCGTCTCGCGCGAAAACACGACTGTCGTCGCGGATCGCGCCGCGGCTCCCTCTCCCGCAGGAAGCGGAAGAGGGTTGGAGTGAGGATACGGACCCTCACCCGGCTGCCCCGACCTCTCCCGCTGGCGGCGGGAGAGGTGAGGATTGCTCAGCCCTTCGACTTGACCGCGTGCCCGCCGAAGGCGTGGCGCATGCGCGCAAGCAGCCGATTGGTGTAGTCCGCGCGGCCCTGGCTCGCGAAGCGCTCCATCAACGCGACCGTCATCACCGGCGTGGGCACACCGAGGTCGATCGACTCCACCGCGGTCCAGCGCCCCTCCCCCGAATCGGCCACGAACGGCGCGATCGCCTCGAGCGTCGCATCCTCTGCGAGAAATTCCGCCGTCAGGTCGAGCAGCCACGAGCGGATGACGGTGCCGTGCCGCCAGGCCTCGGCGATCTTCGCCACGTCGAGGCCGAGTTCCTCCTTCGCGCGCATCAGCGCAAATCCTTCCGCATAAGCCTGCATCATTCCGTACTCGATGCCGTTGTGCACCATCTTGGCGTAATGCCCGGCCCCTGCCTTTCCGCAATGAACCCAGCCACGCCCGGGTGACGGCGCAAGCGCCTTCAACACCGTCTCGATGTCGCGAACGGCCCCGGCCTCGCCGCCCACCATCAGGCCGTAGCCGTTGTCGAGGCCCCACACGCCGCCCGACACGCCGGCGTCGACGAAGCGCAATCCCTTCGCGGCAAGCTCCACGGCATGGCGCTGGCTGTCCTTGTACATCGCGTTCGCGCCGTCGATCACCGTGTCGCCGCGTGAAAGCAGGCCTGCAAGGCCTTTCAGCGTGTCCTCGGTCGGCGCGCCGGCGGGCAGCATCAGCCAGACGCTGCGAGGCGCGGGCAATGCATCGACGAGCGCTTCGAGCGTTTCCGCGACAACGACGCGCGGCTCGTCGGCAAGCGCCGCGCGCGCTTCGGGCGCGCGATCCCACGCGACCACGTGCAGCCCCGCGCGCGCGATGCGGCGGCTCATGTTCCCACCCATGCGTCCGAGACCGACCATCCCCAGCGTGCTTGTCATCGGCGATTGCTCCCTGGCGTGCCTCTGACGGCATGTTGGCGCGCCTGTGCGGCAGGCACAAGGACTTAGGTTGCGATGAAAGGCCTCGACTGAGCGACGAGGCGGTGATCACGGACCGTGATTCGGGGGCAGACTGTCTTCGCGGTGGCAAAAGCACTTCGAAACGATCAGGACAGGAGAACGCACATGAACAGCTCGATCACCCGTCGCTTCCACAAGGCCGGCCAGGCGGTTGCGCTCGGTGCCGCCACCGTACTGTTCGCGCTGTCGGCACAGGCCGGCGCCGCCACGCCCACAGCCTACGACTCGGTGGTCGTCCGCTACGACGACCTGAACCTCGCCACCACGGCCGGGACGCAGGCGCTCTATGCGCGCATCTCGTCCGCGGCGGACCGCGCCTGCGGCGGACAGCCGGCCATTCGCGAGCTGCGCATGCAGCAGCAGTACCGCGCCTGCTACGACCGGGCCGTCGAGAAGGCCGTGAAGAAGATCGACAGCGCGCGGCTGCAGGCGCTCCACGCCGAGCGCGCCCCGGCGACGAAGGCCGGTTGATCTTGCCCTGAACCGAGGGGCCGGGCCAGGGATCGGCCCGGCCCCGAGGCAGCGGGGATCGCGACTGCGCATTACCGCGGCGCATCGCCCACATTTACGTATTCTCCGCGAGCAGCCGCGGCGTTATCTCTGCAGTCCGGCGACCCCGAACGACTCGGGTCGCGAGGACTCAAGATGACCGGCACGCATCCGTGGATCTATTCGTTTGCCGAAGGCGACGGCCGCAACAAGATGTTGCTCGGCGGCAAGGGCGCCAATCTCTGCGAGATGACGCGCATCGGGCTCAACGTCCCGCCGGGCTTCGTCATCACCACCGAAGCCTGCCTTGCGTACCTGAAGGACACGGAACGCAAGTTGCCGCCCGGCCTGCTCGAATCGGCTCGCGAACACATGGCCCTGCTCGAGCAGCAGACAGGCAAGCGCTTCGGCGGCGCCGAGGATCCGCTGCTCGTCTCGGTGCGCTCCGGCTCCGCCATGTCGATGCCCGGCATGATGGACACGATCCTCAACCTCGGGCTCAACGAAACCACCCTGGCCGGGCTGATTCGCCACACGGGGAACGAGCGTTTCGGCTACGACGCATGGCGGCGCTTCATCCAGCTGTTCGGCAAAGTGGCGCTCGGCGTCCCCGACGCGCTGTTCGACGAGCAATTCGAAGTCGTGAAGGCGAAGGTCGGCGTCAAGCAGGACGTGATGCTCGGCGCCGACGAGTTGCGTGAAATCGGCGAACGCTTCCTCCAGGTCGTGCAGCGCCACACCGGCCGTCCTTTCCCTTCCGATCCGCACGAGCAACTCGAGATCGCGATCAAGGCGGTGTTCAGCTCGTGGATGGGCAAGCGCGCCATCGACTACCGGCGCGAGTTCAAGATCACGCCCGCCATGGCGAACGGCACCGCGGTGAACGTCGTCGCCATGGTGTTCGGCAACATGGGTAACGACAGCGCCACGGGCGTGGGATTCACCCGCAATCCCGCCACCGGCGAAAACCAGCTCTACGGCGAGTACCTGACGAACGCGCAGGGTGAAGACGTGGTGGCGGGCATCCGCACGCCGAAGGCCCTGGCGGACCTCGCCACCGAAATGCCGAGCCTGTACGTCCAGCTCGTCGACCTGCGCAACCGGCTCGAAAAGCACTACCGGGAAGTGCAGGACTTCGAGTTCACCATCGAGCGCGGCACGCTCTTTTGCCTGCAGACCCGCAACGGCAAGATGAACGCGGCGGCGATGGTGCGCACGTCCGTCGAGATGCACGAGGAAGGCCTGCTCACGCGCGAGGAGGCCATCACCCGCGTGAACCCCGCGCTCCTCGAGCAGATGCTGTTCCCGCGCCTCGATCCGAAGCATCGCGGGCAGCCGCTCGCGACGGGACTGCCCGCCTCGCCGGGCGCGGCCAGCGGCCAGGCCGTTTTCGACGCGGATCGCGCCGAGACGCTCGGCAAGACCGGCGCCAAGGTCGTGCTGGTGCGCGAGGAAACGAAGCCCGAGGACATCCACGGGTTCTTCGCCTCGCAGGGCATCCTGACGAGCCGCGGCGGCAAGACTTCGCACGCAGCCGTGGTCGCGCGCGGCATGGGCAAGCCGTGCGTGGCGGGCGCCGAGGGCATCCACGTGGACGTCTCCATGCGCGTCGCGTTCGTCGGCGACCAGGTCATCAAGGAAGGCGATGTCATCACCATCGACGGCAGCACGGGCCGCGTATTCCGGGGCGAGGTGCCGACCGTGGAGGCCGACTTCTCCCAGGCGCTCGTAAAGCTGCTGGGCTGGGCGGACCGGCACGCGCGCCTCGGCGTGCGCGCCAATGCCGACACCCCGCAGGATGCAGCTCGCGCGCTGCGCTACGGCGCGAAGGGCATCGGGTTGTGCCGCACGGAGCGCATGTTCAACGCGGCCGACCGCCTGCCGATCGTCGTGGACATGATCGTCGCCGACACGCCCGCGGACCGCCGTGCCGCGCTCGATCGACTGCTGCCGATCCAGCGCGCGGACTTCGTCGGCATCTTCCGCGCCATGACTCCGCACCCGGTCACCATCCGCCTGCTCGACCCGCCGATCCACGAGTTCCTGCCCACGGAGCGGCAACTCGAGGACGACCTCGCGAGGCTGCAGGACCTGCGCGGGGCCGCGCGCGGGCTCGAAGTGCTGGTCGAAGCGGCGCGCTCGGTCTCCGACTCGCGTCTCGGCGCCACGCTCCGCGACCTCGCCGAAACGCGCACCATCGACTCGATCATCGCGCGCAAGGAGGCGATCCTGCGCAAGGCCCGGGCCCTGCGCGAGGTGAACCCCATGCTCGGTCATCGCGGGGTGCGCCTCGGCATCACGTATCCCGAGATCTACACGATGCAGATCCGCGCCGTGCTCGAGGCGGCCGCCGATTGCGTGCGCGCCGGCGTCGAGGTGCATCCCGAGATCATGGTGCCGCAGGTGTGCACGGCGCAGGAGTTGAACCTCGTGCGCGACTACATGTCGGCGGTGATGAAGGAAGTCGAACTCACGTACGGCGTGTCCGTGCCGTGCAAGTTCGGCACGATGGTCGAGGTGGTGCGCGCGTGCATGCGCGCCGAGAACCTCGCCGAAGTGGCCGAGTTCTTCTCGTTCGGCACCAACGACCTGACCCAGGCGACCTTCTCGTTCTCCCGCGAGGACGCCGAGAACAAGTTCCTGCCCATGTACAACGAGCGCGGGATCCTCCAGGACAACCCGTTCGAGGTGCTCGACGTGAAGGGCGTGGGGCGGCTGATGGCGCTCGCGGTGGAATGGGGACGCGCAAGCCGGCCGGGCCTCAAGGTCGGGATCTGCGGCGAGCACGGGGGACATCCAGCGTCGATCGTGTTCTGCAACTCGATCGGGCTCGACTACGTCTCTTGCTCGGCGCCGCGCGTGCCGATCGCGCGGCTCGCGGCCGCTCACGCTGCGATCAGCCAGGCGGCGGGCGTCGACAGGGCGGCATGAGTGCTGGTGCCCGGCCGAAGCGGCGGCTGGGCAGCATCACGATCGATCGGTGACGCGCGCCACGGGAAAGGTCATGCGGAAACGCTCGACCTCGAGCGTAGCCACGACGGAGCTGCCGCGCAGGTCCGGAAAGAGTTCGGCATCGAAGCTCCAGTCGAGGAGCCGACCCGGCCGCACCCAGCCGCTCATGGACGGTGCGTAGTAGTACGTGCGGCCGTCGAAACGCTGCGCGAGCGTCCGCAGGCCCTCCGGCAGCAGTCCGCCCGGCACGGGCAAGCTCGGTGCAAAAGCCCTGCGGCCGAAACGAAGCGCGCACATTTCGCGGCCGTCGTCCCCGGTGACACGCATGCGCACGTCGCGGCCCTCCGGTTCGGCTGGGGCCACGGCGAAATCCGCGCGATCCTTGGGGATGCCCCAGTTCTCGCGGCCGTTGACCACGCTGTCCCAGGTCGAGACGACGATGCGACTGATGGTGAAGTGGCGGCGCCCGTCGTCGAACGGCAGCGTGCCGGGAATGAACAGGAGTTCGCGGTAGGGGCCGCAACCGGACTCGATGTAGTCCACGTACATCAGCAGCGACACCGGACCGCGCACCTGCCCTGCCAGGCGATCCGGCAGGAATGCGCCACGAGCCGGCGAATCCGCGGGCAGGCGCAACGCGACGATCCACCCGGAACCGGTCAGGCTCCAAGGCGGCCGGTGGCGCGGCACGTCCGGTAGTCGTTCATTGGGCTGGAGCATTCGGCACTCGTTCAACGCGGCAGCGCTATTGTGGCGCGAAGGCCCCCTTCCGCGCGATTGGCAAGCGTAACGTCCCCCCCGTGCGCACGGGCAATGGTCCGGGCGATCGACAGCCCGAGTCCCGTGCCACCGGTTTCGGCGCTGCGGGAGGCGTCGAGCCGCTCGAAGGGCAAGAAGACGCGCTGCTGATCCGCGAGGGGTATGCCGGGCCCGTCGTCGTCCACCGCGAGCGTGATCACCGCGGCGGACGCACCGAGCCACACGCGGGCTCGCCCACCGTACTTGACGGCGTTGTCGACGACGTTGGCGAGGCAGCGGCGGATGGCGAGCGGCCGGCATACGTGCAGCAGCCGTCCCTCGACACCGGGGCCGAACTCGAGCGACACCGACGGCCGATCCTCGCAAACGCTCTCGACCAGCGAGACGAGATCCACATTGGACCGAGCCTCCGTGCTCGCTTCCTCGCGCGCGAACGCGAGCGTGGAGTCGACCATCGCTTCCATGTCCTCGAGGTCGGCCAGCATCTTGCGCCGCTGCTCGTCGTCCTCGACGAACTCGGCCCGCAATCGCAGGCGCGTGATCGGCGTGCGCAGGTCATGCGAAATCGCGGCCGTCATCTGCACGCGGTCGCGCACGAACGCCTGCAGCCGCTCCTGCATCAGGTTGAAGGCATGCGTCGCCTGGCGCAGTTCCCGCGCGCCGCTCTCGGGCAGCGGCTCGGCATTGAAGTCGCGCCCGAGCCGCTCCGCGCCCCTCGCGAGCGTCTCGAGCGGCTCGGTCAGTCGCCTCACGGCCCAGATCGACAACGCGACGACGACGATCACCGCGAGGGCCAGCAGCAGCAGGGCGCGAACAGGAAGACCCTGCGGCGCTTCGACGAACGGGGCCGTGAAATTGACCCACGAAGCGTCGTCGAGCTGCAACGAGACCTGCAGCACGGGCACCCGCGAATGCTCCGCGATGATTTCATCGAGCGTGCGGCCGACGCTGGTCGTACGATCACGCGGGCGCCCGCCGGAGGAGTCGAGCGCCCGGGGCGCCATTGCCGGCGCGAATGCGACGCGCAAATGCTTCCAGCTCACGTCCCAGAGCGCGGATTGCAGCACGGTCGAGAACATCTCGGCGCGCGGGTCCACCGTTTCCGGACCGTCGACCAGCGGGCTGGGATTCCAGCCGACTTGCAAGGTGCCGCTCGTAAACGCACCGAGCAGCGCGGGCCGCTGTTCGGCCGGAACTGCGCCGACGAGCCTCACGACATCGGCGATGCGCTCGGCGAGCCCGAAGTGCCCGAGCACCGTCGCGGTGCGCGAACGCATGCTGTCGTTGATCGCCAGCGTGACGACCTGCGAGACGGCGAGGCTCGCGATCAGCACGACGATCACCCATCCGGCGATCGAGTCCGGCAGGAAGCGCTTCATGCGCGCTCGACGGGCGTCGCGAACAGGTAGCCGCCGCCGCGCACCGTGGTGATGATCGCCGGCGCCTTCGGGTCGGACTCGATCTTGCGGCGCAGGCGGCTCACCTGCACGTCGATGCTGCGATCGAACGGCACGGGACCGCGGCCGCGCGCGAGGTCGAGCAGCTGCTCGCGGCTCAGCGTGCGTTGCGGCCGCTCGACGAGCGCGAGCAGCAGGTCGTATTCGCCCGTCGACAGGGTGACGAGCGCACCTTCCGGCGACAGCAGCTGGCGCCTTCCGGTGTCGAGTGTCCAGCCCGCGAACCGCAACAGACCCGAGGCGGGCTCGCTGCCGCGGCTCGGTGTCGCCGCGCGGCGCAGGACGGCGCGTATGCGCGCGAGCAATTCGCGGGGATTGAAGGGCTTCGGCACGTAATCGTCGGCACCCATCTCTAGGCCGACGATGCGGTCGGTTTCTTCGCCCGCGGCCGTCAGCATGATGATCGGGAGGCTGCCGTTGGCCCGCAGTTCGCGGCAGATCGTAAAGCCGTCCTTGCCGGGCAGCATCGCATCGAGCACGACGAGGTCGATGCCGGAGTCCTGCAGGACCTTGCGCATCTCCCGCTCCTCCCGGGCCACGCTCACCCGCAGGCCGTTTCGCGTGAGGAAACGCGAGAGCAGGTCGCGGATCTCGCGATCGTCGTCGACGATGAGGATGTGCGGGGTGTTGTCCACGAGGGGGCGGATTCCAGCAGGCTTCGACGTTCCGACCACGGCGGACGCCCGGGGTTCCCCGCAACGCCGAATTGTAACGGCTTGTTGCAATCCGACGCGGCGCAATGCGTGGTTACCAAAAGGCCCGTGCGGCGAAACATCCGGCTTACACGAGCGTGGTGTCATGTGCCCCATCCGGAGAAACACCGGACGGACGAATCGAAACCCCCTGACAGACATTGGAGAACCCAAGATGAACATCCGCCACCTGATCCTGGGCGGTCCGGAATCCGCCGGCCATCAGACGGGGGAAGCGCTCAAGGCGCTCTTCGCCAACGGAGTGGACGCGCGGAGGCGCATCATGGGG
>Ga0209253_10002174_pt1 | contig 17345 bp, 12 predicted proteins | sample FrelakmetBRP12BR_FD_187145 | JGI IMG/M metagenome (GOLD analysis project Ga0209253, IMG submission 187145) | Freshwater lake sediment microbial communities from the University of Notre Dame, USA, for methane emissions studies - BRP12 BR (SPAdes)... | ecosystem: Environmental > Aquatic >...
AAGCTCATCGCCGCCGGCTACGTCTTCGACAGCCAGACCGACACCGAGGTCATCGCCCACCTGATCGACCAGCTGTACGAAGGCGACCTGTTCGACGCCGTGCAGCGCGCGGTGCGCGAGCTGCACGGGGCCTATGCGATCGCCGTGTTCTGCCTTGAGGAGCCGCACCGCGTGGTCGGCGCGCGCAAGGGCTCGCCGCTGGTCGTGGGCCTGGGCCGCAACGAGAACTTCCTTGCCTCCGACGCCCTGGCGCTGGCCGGCACCACCGACCGCATCATTTACCTGGAGGAAGGCGACGTCGTCGACCTGCAGCTGTCGCGGGTGTGGATCGTCGATGCCGACGGCCGCCCGGTCGAGCGGCCGGCGCGCACGGTCTCCGGGCACTCGAATGCGGTCGAGCTCGGGCCGTACCGGCATTTCATGCAGAAGGAGATCTTCGAGCAGCCGCGCGCGCTCGGCGACACCATCGACGACATCACCGAGATCTCGTCGGCGCTGTTTGGCGAGGCCGCCGCCGACGTGCTGCCGCGCGTGGACAGCGTGCTGATCCTTGCCTGCGGCACCAGTTACTACGCCGCCTGCACCGCGCGCTACTGGATGGAGGCGATCGCCGGGGTGCCGACCACCGTGGAGATCGCCAGCGAGTACCGCTACCGCACCTCGGTGCCGAACCCGAACGCGCTGGTGGTGGTGGTGTCGCAGTCGGGCGAGACCGCCGACACACTGGCTGCGCTGAAGCACGCCAAGAGCCTGGACATGCATCGCACGCTGGCCATCTGCAACGTGGCCACCAGCGCCATGGTGCGCGAGACGGCGATGCAGTTCATCACCCGCGCCGGCGTGGAGATCGGCGTGGCCTCGACCAAGGCCTTCACCACGCAGCTCGCCGCGCTGTACCTGCTGGCCAACGCGATCGCCAAGGCGCAGGGGCGCCTGAGCGACGAGCGCGAGCACGCCGCCATCCGCCGCCTGCGCCACCTGCCGGTGGCCGTGCAGAGCGTGCTGGCGCTGGAGCCGCAGATCATCGCGGTGGCCGAGACCTTCGCGCGCAAGGAGAATGCGCTGTTCCTCGGCCGCGGGTTGCACTACCCGATAGCCCTGGAAGGCGCGCTGAAGCTCAAGGAGATCAGCTACATCCACGCCGAGGCGTATCCGGCCGGGGAACTGAAGCACGGCCCGCTGGCGCTGGTCACCGAGGCGATGCCGGTGGTCACCGTGGCGCCCAACGACGCGCTGCTGGAGAAGCTCAAGAGCAACATGCAGGAAGTGCGCGCCCGCGGCGGCCAGCTATACGTCTTTGCCGACGCCGACACGCACATCGACTCGAGCGACGGCGTGCACGTGATCCGGCTGCCCGAGCACTACGGCGACCTCTCGCCGATCCTGCACGTGGTGCCGCTGCAGCTGCTCGCGTATCACACCGCGCTGGCGCGTGGCACGGACGTTGATAAGCCGAGGAATCTGGCCAAGAGCGTCACGGTGGAGTGAGTGTGCCGCCCCGGATTCCTGGTGTTTCGACCAAAAGTGGTCGCAAACAAGTCATTAGAGTCGTAAACACGACAATAAAGTCGAAAACAGCTCGGGGCCGAGCCGGCACCCTGAGGATCGGCCGCTCTTTCCCATCGTGTCCTGTACGAACTGCACCGGCCGCCCGACTGGCACTGCGCAGGGTATCTTCCATGGCATCGCGTCACGCGGGGTCACCCGGCGAGCAGAGGCGCAAGTCACCTGCTTAGCTGGCGCGGCCGGCTGCGGGAGCTACTCTCGGACGGCGAGCTCGGGCAACAGCGTTTCGCAAGCATGCTGCCCGACCTCGACGACAGCCTCGAGCAGTTCAAGCTGTCTCCGGATCCGAGCGCGCATCCGCTCGCTATTTGCGGCGCGAGCGACGGGACAGAGTTGTTTCCCGGAACCGAGCAGCTGGCGAAGTCGCCCGGCATAAGTCACCCCGTCTTCCTCATCGCTGACGTATGAAGGCCAATTGGTAGATTGGCCATCCGAAACGCGTGCCCGGCGCGCCCGATCGCATTCATGCAAGGACATTACCCATGAACCATCGGTCCGCCGTCGCCGCGGCTCTGCTGTTCGCGTTCACGGCCCTCGCCCAGGGGGCCGACAAGCCCAACAGCGCCGAAGGCTGGCGGGAATTGACCTTGCGTGATCTGGCCGACATGCGCCGGAAGTGGCTGGATCACACCCCGATCCCGTTCGACAAGGAAAACCCCGGCTACCTGAAATGGCTGGAAGACGGGTACCGACTGGCCGTTGACCGGGCAGAAACCGTGAAGACCGAGGGCGGTTGGTATTACACGCTCGCCTTCTACCAGAATGGGTTTGGTGACCCGCACGTTTCGCTGAGCCCCATCGGCGTGCTGCCTCCGGCCTCATGGCCGGGCTTTATTGCCACCGCTCGTGGCGACGATGCCATGGTGGTATTTCGCGACGAGTCCGACGCCGAGGCACCGTCCGTGGGTTCGCGCATTTTGCAATGCGACGGCAAGTCGATAGGCGCGCTGCTGGGCGAACGCGTGCACCCGTTCGTCACCAATGCCAAGTTGTCCGGCGATCGGCGGCGTGCCGTGACGCGCCTCTTTTACGATCGTCAGAATCCGTTTGCCCCGCCCTTGGAGCGCTGCACCACCGAATCGGCTGGCATGACGAAAGAAATCAGTTTGACCTGGCGTGACCTGCCGGCGGACGCTGACGATTGGAACCGCCGCTACCAGGATGCGGGCCTCGGTCCGCGCACCTCGTTCGGCATCACTGAACCGGCGCCGGGCGTCGCTTGGATCGGCGTGCCGACTTTCTCGTCGGGCGAAAGCGCGGCGCCCGAACTGGAGAAACTGATCGATGCCGTCAAGTCCAAAGCGCAAGTCATGCGCGAAGGCCGTGCCATCGTCATTGACGTGCGCGGCAATGGCGGCGGAAATTCGGCCTGGGCGGACAAACTCGCCGAGGCAATTTTCGGTGCCGATGTCCTGCGCCGCCACGCTCCACCCCAGCCCGGTTACGCCGTCGATTGGCGCGCCTCCACAGGCAATGCCACCCATTGGCGCGATTGGGAAACTCGCATGCGGAAGGAATTCGGGTTCTTTTCGCAGCAGCGATTCAGCGCAGAGCGGACCGCATCTCAATTGGAGGCCCATGTCGAGCGCGGCACCCCACTTTACCGGCAAGGTGCCGAAGGCCAGCTGCCTTCTGGCGGCATGACCGGCAGCCGCCCGCGCGGCGAAGGGCCGTTCAAGGCGCGCGTGTTCCTGTTGTCGAACGGAACCTGCGGATCCTCATGCCTCAATTTTGCCGATACGGTGCTGTTTGTACCGGGCGTAAAGTTGATTGGTGCCGCCACTTCAGGAGACGGCATGCTCATGGAGACCCGCACCGAAACCTTGGCCTCTGGTCTGGCACGGGTGACCCTGCCGCAGAAGGTCGCGCGTGGCAGGGCCCGCGGACATCTTGAGGTCTATGAACCGGATGTGGCCCACATCGGCGCATGGGACGAGGCCTCGGTCCGCGAATGGGTCCTCAAAACGGTGCTCGCGCCATGAAGTCATTGACTGGCGGGCGCTATGGGGCGGTTTGCCTCTGCCGCTGAGCCCGTCAACGCTTTTCAGTCCAGGGTTCGGCCAACCCTCCGCAAGGCCACCCGGCTGCGCACGACCAGCATCCCGCAGCGGGGGCGAGGTTTCCCCGGCGCTCCAGTGCCTTGCACTCATGGTTCACACGCTGACGCAAGGCACCAGGCAATTGCGCCTTCCTGCGGTACGCGCAAACGCATCACGACACCCTCCTCGCCCGGCGTGCCGGAAGTGTTGCCCATATTGATGATCGGCGACATCGGCCGCTTCGATGACAACGGCTTCCTCGTGCCGCTGGGCGGGCGCAAGGACATGATCATCCGCGGCGGCTTCGACATCTATCCCGGTGTCCTCGAAGCCGTGCTGCGCCCACACCCGGCCGTGGGCGACGTGGCCGTGGTGGGCGCGCCCGGCGCCGGCGGTGGCGATGCCAGCAGCACCTCGGATAACGGTCGTTGGCGCCGCTCCTGGCGTGGCGGCTCAATGACCGCAATGTGGTCGAGGCCGTGAGGTCAGGTTGTGACTGCCATCGACCGCAACCGCCGCCAAGCGCGCGCGGTCTCGCCCGGCCTGACACCATGCCCGCGCTCCGCCTCCTCGGTCCGCCGCCGCTTGTGCTCGACGACCGGCGCGAGCGCGCGCTGTCGGCGCGCGATGCGGCGGCCGGGCATGGCCGGCGCGCGTTGGCGCTGGCCGGAATGGTCGATCCGTGGGTCGACGAGGTCGCCACTGCGTGGCTCGAGGACGAGGACGAACGCCGCGCCTGGCGTGAGTGCGACGCGGTGCACCGTGCGCTGCTTGCCCCAGGGGCCCCGACTCCAGAAAGTGAAGCGGCGCCGCCCGCCGTATCCTTGTGCCCATGTACGCGCAGCACTTCGGGCTGAAACAGGCGCCGTTTTCGATCGCGCCCGATCCCCGTTACCTCTTCATGAGCGAGCGGCACCGCGAGGCGCTCGCTCATCTGCTCTATGGCGTGCGCGGCGAGGGCGGCTTCGTCGTACTGACCGGCGAGATCGGCGCCGGCAAGACCACCGTGTGCCGCTGCTTCCTGGAGCAGATCCCGGAGCGCTGCAACGTCGCCTATATCTTCAATCCCAAGCTCACGGTCGACGAACTGCTGAAGACCGTGTGCGCCGAATTCCGCATTGCCTACCGGCACGACGGACCGGGCGTGGCCACCGTCAAGGACTACGTCGATGCGCTGAACGATTACCTGCTGCGCACGCATGCGGCCGGCCAGAACAGCGTGCTGATCATCGACGAGGCGCAGAACCTGTCGGCCGACGTGCTCGAGCAGTTGCGCCTGCTGACCAACCTGGAAACCAACGAGCGCAAGCTGCTGCAGATCGTGCTGATCGGCCAGCCTGAACTGCGGCTGCTCCTCGCCCGGCCGGAGATGCAGCAGCTCGCGCAGCGGGTCATCGCCCGCTACCACCTCGGGGCGCTCAGCGAACCCGAAACGACGCAATACGTCGGCCACAGGCTGTCGGTTGCGGGCCTGCACGGTGCATTTCCATTCGACCGCGGGGCGATGCGGCGCATCTACCGGCATTCGCGCGGCGTGCCCCGGCGCATCAACCTGCTGTGCGACCGGGCGCTGCTCGGTGCGTACGCCAAGGGCAGCGCCCGCGTCGAGGCACGTGTCGTCGACGACGCGGCAAAGGAAGTCTTCGACCCGCCGATCAGCGCCGCGGGCGGGCGTCCAGGCCTGCAGCGGGCGGCGCTGCTCGGGCTGGGGTTGGTCGCCGGCGCCGCCCTCATCGGCGTGACGATCGTGGCGCTGGAGCGCACCGGGCGCGGCATGGCGAAGGTCGACGTGGCGGCGGCTGCAAACGCGGCGCCCGCTGCGCAGGCAGCAGCGCCAGCGGCTGCGAGCCCGATTGCTGCGCCGTCCGCCCAGGTCGAGCCCGCACCAGCGCCGGCAGAGGCTGCCCCTGCACCAAGCGGAGCTTCGCCCGCGCCGCCGGCGGCGGAACCCTTCGCCCTGGCGGCCGGCTTCCAGTCCCTGGTCGGCACCGAAAAGGCCGCGTGGCGGGAACTGGCGCGGGCGTGGAACATCGACCTGGGCGGCGGCGACCCGTGCCTGGCCGCGAGGTTGCATCAGGTCCACTGTTTTCGCACCAGCAAGAGCACGCTGGCGCTGATCCGGCAACTGGACCGTCCCGGCATCTTCACACTGCGCGACGGCTATAACCGCGCCGCGTACGCAATGGTGAGCGGCCTGTCGAATGACGCGGCGACTCTGCTCATCGATGGTGCTGCGCGCTCGGTGCCCCTGCTGGCGCTGGCCGACTACTGGCGCGGCGAGTTCGCCACCTTCTGGCGCGTGCCGCCCGATTACTCAGGCGCGATCGTCGATCGCCGCTCTGGATCGACTGCGAACTGGCTGGCGCTGCAGCTGGCCGTGGCGCGCGGAGATTCGCGGCCCGTCGGCGCGCAGTTCGACGACGCCGCGCTCAAGGGGTGGATCCACACCTTCCAGCTGACGCAAGGCTTGCCGTCGGACGGCGTCGCCGGTCCCGTCACCCTGATGCAGCTGAACCGGGCGGTCGGCATCGACGAGCCGCACCTGCGGGCGGAGAAATAGTCCGTGTCGCTGATCCTCGATGCCTTGCGGCGGGCGGACTCGGAACGCGAGCGCGGCGAGGTCCCGGGTTTGCACGCGCATCCGGTGCCGGCCTTTTCTGCCGAAGCGCCGACCCAGACACGCGCGCGACCCTGGCTCTGGATCGCGATCGTCGCCGGCGCAGCAGTGCTGGCGGCGCTGGCCTGGGTAATCGCCGGCCGCGACGCGCCGCGCCAGGCGGCTGCGCCGGCCATCGCGCAGTCGCCAGTCGCACCCGTACCTGCGCTGCCGTCCGTTCCGCCAGCAGCGACTGCCCCGGCTCCAATCGTCGCGGCCGCCCCCGCGCCGACCTCGGCCGCGGCGCCCCCGCCGCGCGCAGGCGCTCCCGAAGCGCAGCCGGTCGCCGAACCTGCGCCGTGGCCAGCTCCGGACAGCAGCCGCAAGGCGGCCGCGCCGGATATCGCCGCGGCACCGGCCACAGGCAAGCACGAGACCAAGGCGATGCAGCCAGTCAGTGCCACACCGCCCGAGGCGCCGATCACCCCGCGCGCACAACTGCCGGAGAACATCCGCTCGCAACTGCCGCCGCTGGCGGTGGGCGGTTCGATCTATTCGGCGAGCGCGCCCGATCGGTCAGTGATCATCGACGGCCGGCTGTACCGCGAGAACGATCGCCTGACCACCGATCTGACACTCGAGCAGATCAGGCCCAGGGCCGCCGTGCTCCGGTACAAGGGCTATCGCTTCGAGGTCGGCTTCTAGCGGCCGGGAAAGGCCAGTTCGCGGGCGCGAGATCCGCCGTCCTTCAGAACGACATTGCTCCCGCCCGCCAGCCGATCCAGGCGGCGGTGATTGCCAGCGATAGGAGCGTGACCGGCAGCCCGGTGCGCAGATGGCGGCGCCAGTCGATTTCGATGCCCTGCTTTCGCGCCGCGTCGACGACGATGATGTTGGCGATCGAACCGACGATCAGCAGGTTGCCGGCGAGCGTGCTGGCGAGCGCCAGGATCGGTCCGGAGAACGGCTCGGTCGCCGCCGGCAGCAGCAGCATCACGGCCGGCACGTTCGACACCACGTTCGACAGCACCAGCGCTGCGGCAAAGAGGGGTCCCGGCTCATCGAGCGCGAAACCCTGCGCGGCGAGCGCCTGCACCGCCTGTGCGGTGATGCCGGTGTGCTCGAGCGCGTGGTTGACCACGAACAAGCCGATGAACAGGATCAGCAGTTCCCAGTCGACCAGCCCGAGCATGTTGGCCGAATGAAGCCTGCGGCTCATCAGCAGTAGTCCGGCGCCGGTCAGCGCCGCGACGTCGCGTGGCAGGTCGGTGAACAGGAACACGCCGATCAGCGCCGCCGCCACGACCAGCCCCTTGGTGGTCTGCCAGCGGTCAAACGGCACGTGGCCGGCCTCGTGCGGCGCGACAGTCGCCACCGCGGCCGGTTGCGCCGAATGCCAGCGGCCGAGTGCTTGCCACGCCAGCAGCGCCCACAGCGCGGCCAGCCCAAGCAGCACCGGCACGATCGCCTCGATGAAATAGCCGCCGAAGGGCAGCTTGAGCACCTCGCCGATCAGCATGTTCTGCGGATTGCCGATCAGTGTCGCGGCCGAGCCGATATTGGCAGCACAGGCGAGCGCGAGCAGGAACGGCACCGGATCCAGGCCGCGGCGCAGGCAGGCAGCGGCGAGCACCGGCGCGATGGCCAGGCATACGACGTCGTTACTGAACACGGCAGACAGTGCGGCCACCACCGCGATCACCGCCGCGAGCAGCGCGGGGGCGCCGATGGGCAGCGCAGCGATGTGCCGGGTGACCCAGGCGTAGAAGCCGCCCAGCCGCATCTGCGCCGAGATCACCATGAACGAAAAAAGAAGAAGCAGTGTCGGCAGGTGGATCGATGAGGCCGCCTGTTCCGGCGTCAGGTCGCCGATGGCGACGATGGCGATCGCGCCGAGCAGCGCCACGCCGGTGCGGTCGAGCTGCAGGAATGGCAGGCCGCCGAGGATCATGCCCAGGTAGACGATGGCAAAGATGGCGACGACGGTGGCGGTCATGTTCTCCTTTGAGTGTGTCCGCGCGAGCGACGGCGCATCTTCCATCAGGAGTGCCGGCGCCTGTGTCCGCGCCGCGGTGGTACAACTGCGCCTCAGTTCAAACCTTGTACACCCCGATCCCGATGAGCCTGGACACCGCCCGTGGCGTGTATGTGATCGCGCCGACGCCGTTTCACGACGACGGCCGCGTCGACGATGCGTCGATCGACCGCATGACCGATTTCTTCCGCGCCGCCGGCGCCACCGGCATCACGGTTCTTGGCCAGATGGGCGAGGCGCCAAAACTCGACGCCGCCGAGGCGCTGGCGATCGCCACGCGCGTGATCCGCCGCGCCGGCATGCCGGTCGTGGTCGGCGTCACGGCGCCGGGCTTCGCCGCCATGCGCGCCCTGTCGCGCGAGGTCATGGAGGTCGGCGCAGCAGGCGTGATGATCGCGCCGCCGAATACGCTGCGCACCGATGATCAGGTCATCGGCTACTACCGCCAGGCTGCGGAAGCGATCGGCGCCGACGTGCCGTTCGTGATCCAGGACTATCCGCTGACCTTCTCGGTGCAGATGACGCCGACGGTGATCCGCCGCATCGTGCAGGAGAACCCGTCGTGCCTGATGCTCAAGCACGAGGACTGGCCCGGCCTGGACAAGATCTCCGCGCTGCGCGGCTTCGAGCGCGACGGTTCGATGCGGCACATCTCCATCCTCACCGGCAACGGCGGCCTGTTCCTCGATTTCGAGATGGAACGGGGTGCCGACGGCGCCATGACCGGCTACTGCTTCCCCGACATGCTCGCCGACGTGGTGCAGCTGTCGGCCGAGGGCAGGCGAGATGCCGCGCACGATCTATTCGACGCGCACCTGCCGCTGATCCGCTACGAGCAACAGCCTGGCGTCGGACTGGCGGTGCGCAAGTACGTCCTCATGCGACGCGGAATCATCGCTTCGGAGGCGCAGCGCAAACCCGGCGGCAAACTCCCGCCCGTCGCGCGCGCCGAGGTCGATTTCCTGCTGGCGCGCCTGTCCCGCACTGACCCGCGCGCGCGGCTCGCTACCTGACGCATACGGCCACTGCACTGAAGACGAATCGGGAGCAAGAAATGCCTGTCGAATCCCTGTCACTCGACGCCAAGATCGTCGAGCAACTGTCCGGCGTGTCGACCGCCACGCTGACCACCGTGCTGCTGAAGAAGGGCTTGCGCAACGTCTGGCTGCGCGGCACCCGGCCTCTGCACGCCGATCAGCCACGCATCGTCGGCCGCGCCTTCACGCTGCGCTTCGTGCCAGCGCGCGAGGATCTCGCCACCCCGGAGTCGTGGTCATCGCCGATCTCCACGCGGGCGGCAATCGAGGCGATGCCGGCCGGTTGCGTGGCAGTGGTCGATGCGATGGGCGTCACCGACGCGGGCATCTTCGGCGACATCCTCTGTTCGCGGATGCGCAAGCGCGGCGTCGCGGCGCTGGTCACCGACGGCGTGGTGCGCGACGTGGCCGGCGTGCTGGCCACCGAACTGCCGGTGTGGTGCCAGGGCGTGGCGGCTCCGCCATCGGTGGCCGGGCTCACCTTCGTCAACTGGCAGGAGCCGATCGGCTGCGGCGGCGTGGCGGTGTTTCCGAACGACGTGATCGTGGTCGACGCCGACGGCGCCGTGCTGATCCCGGCGGCGCTGCTCGATCAGGTGATTGCCGCGGCGATCGAACAGGAGCGCCTCGAGGGCTGGATCATGCGCGAGGTCGAGGCCGGCGCGGCGCTGCCGGGCCTGTATCCCCCAGACGCACAGAACCGGGCCAGGTACGAGGCGGCGACGCAGGCCAAATCCGGCTGAGCGCCAGCGCCAGCGGCCCTCAGGCCGCGCTCATTGCCGGCTGCGGATGCACCAGGTGCAAGCCGGTGGCGGGTCCGGCGGCGTCAGCATCGCGCGCGCGATCCTTGACGAACGCCGGAATCTGCTCAGGCGGCAGGGCGGCGCTGAACACGAACCCCTGCGCACGAGCGCAGGCGTTGCGGCGCAGGAACTGCACCTGCTGCACGGTCTCGACCCCTTCGGCGACGACGATCTTGCCAAGCGCACTGGCCATTTCCATGATCGCCGTGGCGATGATCGCCGCCTGCGGGTTGTCGACGACGTCGACGATGAAGGTGCGGTCCAGCTTCAGGATGTTCGCCGGCAGCTGCTTGACATAGGCGAACGACGAGTAGCCGGTGCCGAAGTCATCCACGGCGATTTCCACGCCGCGTTCGCGCAGCCGTTCCAGTGTCGCCACTGCATCCGGGCCGGCGTCGACCAGCAGCGACTCGGTGACCTCGAGTTCCAGGTAGTGCGGCGGCGTGGTCGAACTGTTCAGCGCGCCCTCGACCGCGGCGGCGAATGATGGATTGCGAAGCTGCACCGCGGACACGTTGACCGACACCCGCGGTATCACCAGGCCGGCGTCGGTCCAGCGACGATGCTGCTGGCAGGCCTCGCGCATGACCCAGGTGCCGATGCCTTCGATCAGGCCGCTTTCCTCCGCATGCTCGATGAAGTGCTCGGGTGCCAACAGGCCGCGCTGCGGATGACTCCAGCGCAGCAGTGCTTCCACCGCGCAGACCTCGCCGGTGGCGAGGTCGATCTGCGGCTGGTAGTGAAGCACGAACTCGCCTCGCCGAAGCGCCTCGCGCAGTTCCCGGTCGATGGTCACGCGCGCCGATGCGTCGGCGTTCATCCGCTCCTCGAAGAATGCATAGCGGCCGCGACCGCGATCCTTGGCGAGGTACAGCGCCGTATCGGCCTTCTTCAACAGTTCGGCGCTGTTCTCGCCGTCCTTCGGAAAGAGCGAAATGCCGATGCTGCCGCCGGCGTACATCACGTGGCCGTCGATCTCAAAGGGCTCGTTCAGCGCGGCGATCAGCGTGCGCGCGACGACGCCGGAGTCGCTTGCAGACTTCAGATTCGTCAGGATGACCGTGAACTCGTCGCCGCCGAGGCGCGCGACGACGTCGACGTCGCGTACGGCGCGGCGGATCCTCGCGGCGGCGTGCCTGAGAAGCACGTCCCCGGCGGCATGTCCGAGCGTGTCGTTGGTGCGCTTGAAACGATCGAGGTCGATGTACAGCACCGCCAGGAGCTGGTCGTCGCGTCGCGCCTGCTTCACCTGCAGGGTGAGCATGTCCATCAGGTAGTGGCGATTGGGCAGACCGGTCAGGCTGTCGAAGTGCGCCTGGTCGTGCAGCTGCTTGTCACGCGCCACTGACGACAGAGCCACGGCCAGACGGTCGATCACGCCGGCCAGCGCCAGCGCCTGGTCGGTGGACAGCGACGTCTTCTCGTCGTGACCGAGCACCACCACGCCCCAGACCTTGTCGGCACGGGCAATCGGCAGCAGGTAGAGGTACTTGGCGCCATGCTTGTGCAGCATGTTGCGGTAGATCGCGGGCAGCCGGATCGACTTCGACCACTTGCGCAGGCTGCCGTCGGCATGCGCCAGGTCGAGCGCGCGCGGCAACTCGTCGCGCAGCGTCTTGCCTTCCTCGGCGCGCAAATACACCTTTGTGCGCTCGGGCGAGTCGGCCTCCAGCAGGCCGAGGCTGACGACCTTGATCCGTGAAATCTCCTGGATGCAGGCAAGCGCGATATCGGCCACCTGCCGCATGTCGACGGTGGTGAGAATCGTGCGGTCGATCTCGGAAAAAGCTGACAGTGTGCGAAAGTGCAGACCGAGTTCGGCGCTCATCTTGTTGAACGACGTGGCCATCTGACCGAATTCGTCCCCGGTATTCACCTGCACCGGCGTGCCGAAGTCCCGCTGGGCCACGCGCTGCATTCCGTTCAGCAGCCGCCGCAGCGGTAACAGGATGCGTCGCACGTGGTCCATGCTGAGCAGCGCCACCAGAAGCACCGAAAGTGCGGCAGCCGGCAGGAACATCGTGCGAAACCAGTGCATCGGCTGCAACATGTCCGCTTCCGGCGGCATGGCGGCGACGACGAGGTCGGTCCCGAGGAACCGCGCGTTGACGGCCAAGGGCAAGACCGCGGTGTGAATGTCTTTGCCGTCGATGGCAAGGGCTCCGACGGCCTGTTCGTTGCGAGGTTGCTCGATCAGTTGGCGCAGGCTTTCGGCCGGCACCGGCCGCGAGCAGAACAGCGCCGTACCGCGGGTGGTGGCCACGCACAGACCGTCGATGGCCGGGTCCCTTGACCGATCCCCCCATAGAAACGTGCCGGACAGCGATGCGGCAATGAAGCCGATCTCGCCGCTGCCTGTCACGGCGTGCACGAGTGCCAATGCCGAGTCATCGCCATCGACCCTCACCAGCGCTGAACGGCGCCCTTCGTTCGCCGCGTCCAGAGACCGGAGGTCGAAGCCGCTCAATGACAGCGCCCGCCCGGCCTGCGCGATCGGCTGGCCACCGCGGCCGAGCAGAAGGACACCACCGAATTCCCGGCCGATGCGCGGGGCGAGTCTGTCGTCAGGTCTGTCGCCCCTGGCCGCCTCCATGAGGAAGGCTTCGGCCAGCAGCAGCCGATCCCCAATGGAAATGCCGAACACCCGCGCATCCTGGGCCAGACCACGATCCACGTGCTCCTGCAGGATGTGCGAGATGTAGGTGAACGACAGCCCAGCCAGCAGCACCACCGGTAGCAGCGAGGCAAGCATGAACATCACCATGAGGCGGCGTCCAACACCACTCGCGAGGTACCACTTCAGCCAGCCAATCGTGCTGGCGCGTCGGGCTTTCGGGGCTCGGGGAGGCTCGCTCGGCGCCTTCGGCAGTTCGTCCGCGATGGGCTGCGTATGCGGCCCACCGTCCGTGTCGAGAAACACGGTGGGCGCGCCCTCGTTGCCGTTCACCGCCGCGCTCGGGGGGACTGGCGGCTCCCAGGGGATTGATCCACGCGTGTCGAACATCGGTGAGGTCGCTTCCTGCCGCAGATGCCAAGTCCAGGTTCGGGCACGCCGCCCCGCCTCCACCCCAGGGCCCTGGGCCAACGCGTCGGGACGGCCGGGAGGCGCGCTTCAGAGCGATCACGACGCTTTTGCGGGCGCAGGCGCTCTGCGAACGGTGCTTGCCATCGTATCCCCTAAAGGCGGTACTAACAGAAGAGTCAGTGCCCGCTGGTCCGGCTACTTGCGCCTTCGATCCGGCTGCCTCGGAGAGAGAACTCGCCCCGCGTCAGGTTGCCGGATAAAATGTGAGCGCTGGCTCTCTCGAAGATATATACCAGTAAATATCCCGTCGGGTTGGGCGCATGCGTCAAAGCGTCGGCTCGCCGCATTTGGGCGGTGACCATTGCCGCGTGGCGTTCCGGCAGCGCGCATCCCGCAATTAAGGGAGGATGACGCATTGAGCGCGCTGTCAGTGCCCGATGCGGCCACGCGCGCCGGGCTTCATTTGCAGTGTCGAAGATGGGAGGGGATCGACGCCGGGCCGGATCCACACCGTCAGCAGCCCGCTGAAGCGCTGCGCGCGCAGCCGTCTGAAAACCAGCGGTGATTCGCCGGCCAGCGGCCGATCGACCATGAGATCGCGCGGGCCGTTTCAATGGCGGTGGGTCATGGCACGAGGGGCGGCCCTGTCCTGCCTCAAACGAACCGCGATTCGCTGCGCTGTCGCTTTGTCGATGCTGCCTAGAATTGCCGGCTTGCGGAAGCCTTCTCGCCCGAGGTCCCCGATGCGTCACGCAACGCACATCCTGCACCGGCAGCTGCGCGGGCAGTACCCGCTGGCCGCTCGCGCGGACGGCTGCTACATCGAAGACGCGGAGGGCAATCGATACCTCGATGCATCCGGCGGCGCAGCGGTCTCGTGCCTCGGCCATGGCCACCCGGACGTGCTGGCGGCGATGCACGCGCAACTGGATCGCATCGCTTACGCGCATACCAGTTTCTTCTCGACGCCGGTGGCCGAAGAACTCGCCGACGTGCTGGTGGCCGATGCGCCGGCCGGCATCTCGCACGTGTACCTCGTCTCCGGTGGCTCGGAGGCGATGGAGGCGGCGCTGAAACTAGCGCGCCAGTACTTTGTCGAGATCGGCCAGCCGCAGCGCGCGAAGTTCATCGCACGCCGCAACAGCTACCACGGCAACACGCTCGGCGCACTGGCCGTCGGCGGCAACGCCTGGCGACGGCAGCAGTTCGCACCGCTGCTGATCGACGTCGACCATGTGGCGCCGACCTACGCCTACCGCGACCAGCGCGCCGACGAGACCGAGGCGCAGTACTGCGCGCGGCTCATTGCCGAGATCGAGCAGGCGATCGAGCGTGCTGGAAGCCGGAACGTCATCGCCTTCGTCGCCGAGACCGTGGGCGGCGCCACCAGCGGCTGCCTGACTGCGCCGGCCGACTACTACAAAGCGGTGCGCGAGCTGTGCGACCGGCACGGCATCCTGCTGATCCTCGACGAGGTGATGTGCGGCATGGGCCGCACCGGCACGCTGCACGCCTGCGAGCAGGACGGTGCGGCACCCGACCTGATGGCGATTGCCAAGGGCCTCGGTGGCGGCTATCAGCCGGTGGGCGCAGTGATGATCGGCGGACGGGTGATCGACGCCATCGCCCAGGGCTCCGGTTTCTTCCAGCACGGACACACCTACATCGGGCATCCGATGGCCTGCGCTGCAGCACTGGCGGTGCAGCAGGTCATGAAGCGCGACCGGTTGGTTGAACGCTGCGCGCGGCAAGGCGAGAAGCTGGCTGCGCGGCTGCACGCGGCCTTCGGCCAGCACGCTCACGTCGGCGATATCCGCGGTCGTGGCCTGTTTCTCGCGCTCGAATTCGTGCGCGACCGCGAGACCAAGCAGCCCTTCGACCCGGCGCGCAGGCTGGCGGCGCGGATCCGCGCCGAGGCGATGGCCGTCGGCCTGCTCTGCTATCCAATGGGCGGCACGATCGACGGCAGGACCGGCGACCACCTGCTGCTCGCGCCACCGTTCATCATCGACGACGCCGAGCTCGACCTCGTGGTCGACCGCCTGCAGCAGGCGATCGACGCGGCGATTCGCGCCATCGCCTAGTGTGGAGTAGCTTTTGGCATGCGGGGGAATGCATGGCAGTCGGCCGCGACGCGAGTCTGCGGTCCGCTGCTTGAAATTGCGGCAACTCGATCGCCGTGCAGGCGGTCGGTTTCAATCAACCTGAGGAGATGACAATGCGTGTGACGTTTTCCGTTTGTGCCGCGGCGCTGGCCGTTGCTTTCGCCGCCGCGGCGCCGCAGCCGGCAGTGGCGCAGCAGAAGTTCATCACGATCGGCACCGGTGGCGTCACCGGCGTGTACTACCCCGCCGGCGGCGCAATCTGCCGTCTGGTCAATCGAGATCGCGCCAAGCACAACCTGCGCTGTTCGGTCGAATCGACCGGCGGTTCGGTGGCCAACGTCAACCTGCTGAAGTCGGGCGAGATCGAGTTCGGCGTTGCCCAGTCCGACATCCAGTTCAACGCGACCAAGGGGCTGGGCCAGTTCCAGAAGGACGGTGCGATGGGCGACCTGCGCGCCGTTTTCGCGCTGCATCCCGAACCCTTCACCGTGGTGGCGCGCAAGGAAGCCAACATCAGCAAGTTCGAAGACTTCAAGGGCAAGCGCTTCAACGTCGGCAACCCGGGCTCGGGCACGCTGGCGTCGATGAACGAGCTGCTCGCCGCGATGAGCTGGAAGATGAGTGATTTCGGCCTCGCCTCCGAGCTGCGCCCGGACGAACACGGTCCGGCGCTGTGCGACGGCAAGATCGACGGTTTCTTCTATGCGGTCGGCCATCCGTCGGCGAACATCCAGGACCCGACAACCATCTGCGGCGCCAAGCTCGTGTCGCTCACCGGCCCCGCCGTCGACAAGCTGATCAAGGAAAAGCCGTACTACGCGATGGCGACGATTCCCGGCGGCATGTATCCGAATAACCCGAACCCGACAGCGACCTACGGTGTGCAAGCCACGATGGTCAGCTCGGCCAAGGTCCCGGCCGACGTCGTCTATGCCGTCACCAAGGCGGTCTTCGACAACTTCGAGGAATTCAAGAAGCTGCACCCGGCGCTGGCCAACCTGAAGCCGGAAGACATGGTCAAGAATGGCCTGTCGGCGCCGCTGCATGATGGCGCCGCGCGCTTCTACCGCGAGAAGGGCTGGATCAAGTAACCAGTCGCGGGTGCAGAGATAAGTGCTTGAAGTTCTGCGGGCGGCTGCGGCCGCCCGTTGTTTTTGCTGGGGAGCATCCGTGGATAAGAAGAAGGTCGAAGAGGAACTCGGTCCCACCGCCGAGATGGAGCTCGGCGAACCGGACGTCCAGCAGCTTGTGAAGGACGCCGACTTCGGCGGCCGTTCGACCGTTGGCCTGGCCGGCAAGGTGATGCTTGGCCTCGGCCTGGTGTGGGTGCTGTTCCAGCTCTGGTATGCATCGCCGCTGCCGTTCGCACTGCGCTTCGCGGTCTTCAACGACACTGAGGCGCGCTCGATCCACCTTGCGCTGGGCCTTTTCCTTGCTTTCCTGGCCTTCCCGGCGACCAAGCGCTCGCCGCGAGATTACGTGCCGGCCTTCGACTGGCTGCTCGCCGCGGCGGGCGCGCTCTCGGCCCTGTACCTGATCATCTTCTACAAGGAGCTGGCGCTTCGGCCCGGCAATCCGACGTCGCTGGACGTCGTCGTCGGAGTTGTCGGCATTCTCGTCCTGCTCGAGGCGACGCGCCGCGCGGTCGGCCTGCCGATGGCGATCCTGGCGGTGCTGTTCCTCAGCTACATCTTCGCCGGGCCCCACCTGCCGGATGTCATCGCGCACAAGGGCGGGTCGGTGCCGCGCGTCGTCTCGCACATGTGGATGGTGACCGAAGGCGTGTTCGGCATCGCGCTGGGCGTCTCCGTCAGCTTCATCTTCGTGTTCGTGCTCTTCGGCACGCTGCTCGACCGCGCCGGCGGCGGCAACTACATGATGCAGGTGAGCTTCGCGCTGCTCGGCCATCTGCGCGGCGGACCGGCCAAGGTGGCCGTGGTTTCCTCGGCGCTGAACGGGCTGATCTCGGGCTCGTCGGTGAGCAACGTGGTCTCCGGCGGCATCTTCACGATCCCGCTGATGAAGCGCGCCGGCTACGGTGGCGTGAAGGCGGCGGCGATCGAGACCTCGTCATCGGTCAACGGCCAGATCATGCCGCCGGTGATGGGCGCGGCGGCGTTCCTGATGGTCGAGTACGTG
>Ga0209253_10002175_pt1 | contig 17344 bp, 11 predicted proteins | sample FrelakmetBRP12BR_FD_187145 | JGI IMG/M metagenome (GOLD analysis project Ga0209253, IMG submission 187145) | Freshwater lake sediment microbial communities from the University of Notre Dame, USA, for methane emissions studies - BRP12 BR (SPAdes)... | ecosystem: Environmental > Aquatic >...
CGTGGCGGCGCTGTTCGCGGTCCACCCCCTCCACGTGGAGTCGGTCGCCTGGGTGACGGAGCGGAAGGACGTGCTTTCCGCCTTTTTCTTCCTGCTGTCGCTTGGGGCGTACGTCCGGTACGCGGCGCGGCCGGGAGGTGCCCGGTACGGGGCGTTGCTCCTGTTCTTCGCGCTGGGGCTGTTGTCCAAGCCGATCGTGGTGACCCTCCCGTTCGTCCTGTTGCTGCTCGATTACTGGCCGCTCGGGCGCCTTTGGCCGCCCGGGGATCCCCCCGCGGACGCCGCGCCGCGGTTCCCGGGCGACCCGCCTTGGCGTCTGGTCCTGGAGAAGGCTCCCCTGTTCGTCCTGTCTGCGGCGGCATCCGCGGTCACCTACCTCGCCCAGAAGGAGATCGGGGCGGTGACCGCACTTTCGGCGAATCCCCTGTGGGCGCGGGCGGGGAACGCGCTCCTGTCGTACGCGGCGTACCTGCGGAAGGCGGCGTGGCCCTCGGACCTCGCGGTCTTCTATCCGCATCCGGGGACGGGGCTGTCCATCTGGAAGGTCGCGGCGGCCGGTTTTTTCCTTTGCCTCGTCACGGCATGTGTCGTCCGATGCGCTCCGCGTCGCCGGTGGCTCGCCACGGGGTGGTTCTGGTACCTGGGTACGCTGGTCCCGGTCATCGGGCTGGTTCAGGTGGGGGGGAACGCGATGGCGGACCGGTGCGCATACATCCCGCTGATCGGGATCTACGCGATGGTTGCCTGGGGGGCGGGGGAGCTGGCGGTGCGGTTCCGGGTGCCGACGGCGGTAAGGGCCGCGGTCGCCGCGGGGGCGCTGCTGGCGCTGATGGTCTGCTCCTTTGTCCAGGTGGGGTATTGGCGGGGTTCCGGGCCGCTGTTCCGGCGCGCCCTCGAGGTGACGGAGGGGAACTGGATGGCCCACAACTCCCTGGGGGAGGTCGCCTACGGAGCCGGTCGGTACGAGGAGGCCGCGGCCCATTACCGGGAGGCGCTGCGGATCTGGCCCGATCTTCCGGAAGTGCACAACAGCCTGGGGAAGGCCCTCGAACGGATGGGCCGGATCGACGAAGCGATCGCGAACTACCGGGAGGAGTTGCGGGTCCAGCCCGGCTTCGCGGAGGCGCACTACAACCTGGGGGTCCTGGATCACGGCGCCGGCCGTGTCGAGGAAGCCGCCGCCCGGTACCGGGAGGCGCTGCGCCTGCGGCCCGACTACGCCGAGGCGCACAACAACCTGGGCGTCCTCCTGTCGGACATCGGCCGGGATGAAGAGGCGGTGATCCATTACCGGGAGGCGATGCGTCTGCGGCCCGACTACGCGGAGGCGCACTACAACCTGGGGAAGGCGCTGTCCCGGCAGGGAGCCGTCGGCGAGGCGACCGTCCACCTTCGCGAGGTCGTCCGTCTCCACCCGGGCAACGCGGAAGCGCACAATTCCCTCGGCGTGCTCCTCGCGCGTCAGGGGGCGTTCCCGGAGGCCGCCTCGCAGTTCCGGGAGGCGCTGCGCCTTTCGCCGGACCACGGGGGGGCCCGCCGCAACCTGGAACGGATCCTTGAAGAAGGCGGGAACTCCCGATAATATGAAAAAATACGGTCCGAGGCGAGGTGTGAAGGAACTATTCCAGGGGGGAAAGCCATGAATAAAGCGTATCTTTTCCCGATTCCGGTTCTTGCGGTCGTCCTGTCGATCGCCGCGTGCTCCAGCAACGGCGGGTCGTCCGGCCCCGCGCTGGTCACGGTTGGGGGGAGCGTGCAAGGGGTGCCGGTGCCACTCCCCGACAACGTTCAGCAGGTCACGGTTTCCGCGTTCGCGGGGGACGGGACCCAGGCATACCAGGATGGGGTGGGTACGGCGGCGAGCTTCTATTACCCGAAAGGGATCGCGACGGACGGGACGAACCTCTACGTCGCCGACACCCAGAACCACGCGATCCGAAAGATCGTGATCGGCACGGGCAAGGTGGAGTTGATCGCCGGATCCGCCACAACCAGCGGGTACGCGGACGGCACGTTCTCTTCAGCGCTGTTCAACAATCCCGGCGGCATCACGACGGACGGCAAGGGGAATCTGTATGTGGCGGACACGAACAACAACCTGATCCGGAAAATCGTGATCGCCACGGGCCAGGTGTCGACGATCGCGGGGGACAACAATGCCTTGACCCCGGGTTTTTCCGACGGCACGGGCCCTGCCGCGAGATTCAGATTGCCCAACGGCATCACGTTCGACGGGAAGGACCTCTACGTCGCGGACGGCGACAACCACATGATCCGGAAGGTGGTGATCGACAACGGTATGGTGACGACGATCGCCGGGGACAGCGTCAGCGCGAGCCAGACCCCGAACCCTTTCCCCGACGGCAGTTACGCCGACAACGACAACGGGGCCAAGGCCAGATTCTCATATCCCTCGGGGATCGCCTCGGACGGGAAATACCTGTACGTGGCGGACACCGACAACCACCTGATCCGGAAGATCGAGCTCACCCCCCCGTACAAGGTGACGACGGTCGCCGGGGACAACGCGAACATCCCCCCGATCGGGGCTGACCCCGCTCCCTTGCGCAACGGTACAGGCACCCAGGCGACTTTCGCGTCCCCCGACGGCGTCACGTCGGACGGGACGAACCTCTGGGTGGCCGACACCCTGCACTACATGATCCGGAAGATCGTGATCGCCACCGGCGTGGTGACGACGGTCGCCGGGGACAACAACGCGGCGGGGTATGTGGAAGGGAACGGCGCCGTGGCTCGCTTCATGCAACCGTTCGGCATCACGACGGACGGGAATAGTCTCTATGTGACAGACATGGAGGCCAACAGGGTCCGCAAGATCCGGTAATCCGCCCTTCCGGCAGGCCGGATCCGTTCCGATCCGGCCTGCCTCACCTTCAGAACCTTTTCCTTTGTTTTTTGGTACGGGTTTTGTTTATAATGCGCCGACACTTGGAAATTGGGTCGAATCGCGCACTTTCCGGGAGAAAGCCGCGAGGAATGCCACAAAACAAATACGTCATAATTGCGGCCATGTTACTCGGGGCGACCCTCGCTTCCGTCGCGGACGCGATCCCGCCTCCGCGGCCCGGCGCCGTAGACCCGGTCACGGGACGGTTCTGGCGGACAGGACAGAAGGTCCCGGTGTTCCCCAAGGCGGTGACGAACATCCGCCCGTCGTCGCTTCGGGGGAAATACCCGTACGCGGCCGTGCCCGGCGGCACCCGCGCCCCGGCCCGCCCGAGGGCGGTCAACACGCTGGTCGAGCCTGCGGTCCGTCCCCTGGTCCTGCTGATCGACTTCCCGTCGGACAACCGGTACGGCGGGCTCTACTACCCTCCCAGGGCCGACAACGTTTCCATGGCGACCCTTTTCTACGGGACGGGCCCCTCGGTGCGGAATTACTGGCGGGAGGTTTCCTACGGGATGTTCTCCGTGGATCCCCCCGGCCCGAACCCCGACGTCGTGGGGTGGCTTTCGGCAGGGGACGGGGTGGCCGGCCCCCGCCCGTTCCGATCGAGCATCACTTCCTCCTCCCAGATCGCCGGGGTCAACGTGGGCAACGTGCGCACCCTCATCGACAACGCCGTCCGGTACCTCGACGCCCAGGGGTTCGACTTCAGTCCCTACGTCGGGAGCGCGGACAACACGCTGATCCAGTCCGTGATCGTCGTCCAACCGGGGTGCGGTCAGGAGGATTCCGGGGGGGCGGGGGACGCCTACTCGCACAGCGCACAGATCGCCGGGATCACCACCCTGAACGGGTTCCGGATCCTCGACTACACCATCGTCCCGGCGGCCCAATACTATAACGACACGACGGGCGGGACGAACCCCCCGAGGATCGGGATCGGCGTCATCGTCCACGAGATGGGCCACATTCTCGGGTTGCCGGACCTGTACCCGACGCTCACGTTCGGCCAGACGGACAGCGTCTTCTCCGGCGTGGGGATCTTCGACCTGATGGGGTACGGGCTCTGGGGGAGCAACCAGCTGATCGTGAACCCCGCAAGCGCCCGGGCGGACAATCCGACGCACCTCTCCGCGTGGTCCAAGGCCGAACTGGGGTGGCTGGCCCCCGCGATCCTTTCGGCGACGCAGCCCACCTCCGGCGCCGGAGTGCCATCCCTGCCCCCCGTGGCCACGAACCCGAAGGCGTACAAGGTGTACCCCAACGGACCGGGAGGGGTCGAGGATCGCCCCGGCGTGTTCCGCGACGGGGCCGAGTTTTTCCTCCTCGAGCACCGAAGAGGGAACGCCTCCGGCGCCATCTTCGACCAGGGACTCACGGACGGCGTCTCCGGCGCGTGGAAGGGCGTTCTGATCTGGAGGGTGGACAACCAGCGGATGGAGGCGTGGAGGAACTCCGGGGCCGACGCGCTCAACCGCTCCAACACGGTGAACAACGACCCGAACTCCCTCGCCCTCGCGGTGATGGAGGCGGAGCTCGACAACACGGCATTCACCCCCCACCTCGTGCAGGGGCTGCTGGACCCGCTCGTGGGTTCGAGGGCGCTGGGCGTGCAGGGAGACTTCTTCGACGACGCGATCGTCCGCCCGGACGGGAAGGTCCGCGAATTCGCCCGGACCGCCCCGGTGGACGGCCTGAACCGGACGAACTCCGCCCCCATCATCGACGCGACGACGGGTCACATCTTCGACTCGGGGTTCCTCCTGCGAATATGGAATTTCGTGGAGAGATTGGCCACCGGGGTCTACGAGTTCTTCCTGTCCGTGGAGCTCCCGTACTGGAAGAACTTCAGGACAACCATCCCTCCGATCCAGCTGACCTCCGCGATCTCATACGGCTTCGACGTGTCGAACCGCACCTGGATCGGGACGGGGGACCAGGGAGTCTGGATCCAGTCCCCCAGGGAGTGGAAGCAGGTCACCGGCTTCAAATCCCCCCGGATCCAGGCGATGGCGTTCGAGCCGAAGACGGGGGCGATGTGGGTGGGGACGCCGGCATCGGTCGAGAAGGTCCGCCTGAACGACCGGATCGAGATCGTCTTCCCCGACAACGTCCTCTATCCCGGGTTCCCCTCGATCGACGTCCGGGCACTGGTGATCGACCGCGCCTCGCACAAGTGGGTCGCGGGGAAAGTCGGAGACCGCGGCGGGATGGCGGTCATCTTCGACACGGGGAACAACCAGCCGGGCGACTTCCCGGGGAACTACACCCCGGACGTGGCTTTCCGCTTCACCCCTCTGCTGGCTTCCGGCGAAGTGATCACCTCCCTCGCGCTGGACAGCGTGTTCTCCTCCGATCCGACCCTGGACATCCTCTACGTGGGGACCTCCGCCGGCAGGATCTTCCGGAACGCGAATGCCCAGGGGACGATCGTCCACAACCTGTATGAACCGAACCTGATCGTGCCCTTCGAGGAGATGGAACCGCTCCGCGCGGCCCCCAACAAGCCCTCCGCGATCCACGCCATGGCGATCGACAGGGCGGGGATCCTGTGGGTGGCGAGCAGCGGCGGGACGTACCAGGGGCAGTTCGGGGGGGTGTTCGCCTTCGAGCGCGGGGACCCCGCGGCCACTCCGTCGCTCCCGGACCTGCTCAACCCGTACGACCTCGCGGGGACGGGGAGCGACAACGCGTCCCTGGCATATTTCCCGGATCCCAACGGAAGCGGTCCCGGTGCGGCGTTGCAGCCTCGAGGGATCGCCTTCCAGGACACGGGGCAGGCCCTGCCGATCGTCTGGGCCGCCTACGGGGACAACACGACGAGCCTCCTTCCCTCCGCGCAGGCCGGGGCGCTGCGGATCGATCCCAACGTGCTCCGGAACCCCGCGGTGCCCGGGAACCCCAACCCGGGTTTCGACCCGGAGGACCTGGGGCGTCTCGCCCACGCCTCGACGACTTTCCACACGGTGGCGGGATACCCCGAGAAGGGTCCCGCCACGAACAATCTCGCCGGGGCGTTCGGGAGCGGGTCCAACGTGTGGTTCGCCACCGTCAACACGGGGGCGGTGCGGTTCGGCTCGGGCGCCGTCCTCGCCCTCGACAAGAACCAGTACGTGAACGACTCGGCGATCGCGGAGGTCACGCTGGTCGACGAGAACAACACGTCCGTCACGGCGGACGTCCGCGTCACCAGCTCGGTCGACGGGACGGGATTCATCCTCACCCTGCAGCAGGGGAGCGACAACGTCTATTCCGGGACGTTCGGGTTCTCCCCCGGGGGCACGGACAACGTCGGGAAACGGATCGCGGTCTCCAACGGCTCCGTGGTCACCGTCACCTACCGGGACGTAAACCCCCCCTCCGTGAAGACCGCTTCCGCCACGTGGAAGAAGGTCTTCCCGTTCGAGGACACCTTGGTCATCCATCCGTTGTGCTTCATCGCGACGGCTGCATACGGCTCGCCGCTGGCCCCGGAGGTTCAAACCCTCAGGCGTTTCCGGGACGAGTTCCTGATGGGGAACGCGCCCGGGCGTCTGTTCGTAGCGCTCTACTACCGGTTGAGCCCTCCCGTGGCCGCAACGGTCGCCGCGAGCCCCGTGCTGAAGGCGCTCGCGCGGGGCGCCCTGGCGCCGGTGGCCGTGATCGCCGGGTTCGCCGTCCACGCTGCCTTCCCGGAGATGGCGGCGGCGATGCTGATCCTTCTCTTGGCGTGTGCGTGGATCCTCTTCAGGCCGGTGGGAATTGGCCATCGGGACTGAATCGTTTTCGCGGGTCCGTGGCGCAGACTGCCCTCCGACGCCGGGGCGCGGCAGAGCCACCCGCCGGCGCGATCTGCTCCTCCTGTGTTCCCTCGCCGTTCTTTCCGTCCAATCCCTGCTTCCGGGGGCGGCGTGGCCGATGGGGCTGGCGGGGGGCGACTACCAGCTGACCCTGGACCAGAGCACGGACCGGACGGACGCGGGGGAAACCATGAACCGGACGGTGCGGAATACGGTCAACCTGAGATACCGGGGATTCATGTCGCCCGTGGTGGAGAACGAGATCACGCTGAAGATCGAGAAGGAAAACCGGAACGACGGGACGGACACGCTCAAGATCAACCCGGTGATCACCCTGAATTACAAGGGGAATTACTGGGGGGCCGGGGCGAGGCGGACGGTCGACGAGTCCAACGAGCCCGGCAGGGAGCGGAAGACCACGGATTCCTATTTCGTGGAGTTCTACATTCGGCCGAACCGCTCGACGCTTCCCGACCTGAAGGGGAAATACTCCCTGGACCTGGATACCGAGCCGGGCATCACGGACACCCGGAAGCAGACGGTGGAACTCTCCTCGATCTACCAGCCGATCGACCCGTTGACCTTCCGGGGGGATTACGGCCGGATGACCAACGAAGACCTCCTGAAGGCGGATTCGGACACCGAGGAGGAGAAGATGAGCTTCACCGCGGGGGTGCGGCTGTTCCCCACGGAGAAGATCAAGCTGAACAGCGAGTTCAAGGTGGAAACCATCCATTCGGCGACGCTCAAGAGCGACGGCACCGGCGCGACGCCGGGGAGCTACAAGCAGGACCATACGAACACCTGGAAAAATACCGCTGCGTTCCGGCCCTTCCGCGTGACCACCGTGGACGCGTCGTACGATTTCGAGCTGAAGGAGAACTTCGCCACGGGGGAGCACAACTCCACGCGCAGCGGCAAGGCGTCGGTCACCCAGAAGATCCTGGAGCCCTTCGACATCCGGGGGGAAGTAAGCCAGGTGGTCACGGAGGCGAAATACTCCAGCGACGACAACCGGAAGACCGAGGACACCTACACGGTGGACCTCATGGCGCGGTTCAACAAGGCGCTGGATTTCACGGCGAAGTACCAGAAGAAGGACACCGTCGAGGATCACGCGGACCCGACGCGGAACGTCAGCAGCGGCTCGGTGAACAGGAGCGCCTCATGGAACGGGGATCTGACCGCGTTCTGGAAGGCCACCGCGTCCTACGATCAGATCGACACCATCACCAACCGCGTCACGACCACCGTGGACACGAAGTACAGCCTCCGGAGCACGTTCGACTTCAAGACCATCAACCTGTACCTCGAACCCACCTACGACATCACGATGAAGGACGACCGGGTGAAACCGGAGGAGACGGACACCCGGGATTTCAAGTTCAAGGTCGCCTGGAAGGCGTTGACGACGAAAAACATGGAAGGAAGGGTCGACCACACCTACGGGAGAAAGACGGACTCCGCCCTGCAGAACATCACCCGGACCGACGCCACCAACGCGAACCTGTCCTGGATGGAGCCGCTCCCCGGGTGGCTGTTTGCGTTCGACGTCACCCGGAGCGCCTCGGACACGAGCGAGGACGACCTCCCGCCGGACATCACCACGACCTTCTCCCTGAAGGCGGACTACCGGTTCCGGGTCCTGTTCTTCGCCATGAACCTGAAGTACGACCTGAAGAATCCCTCGGACAGCACCGAGAACTTCGACTTCAAGGCGGGGTGGGTGGCCCCCAGCTGGGACGTCTCGCTCTCCTACACCTGGAAGAAGACGTTCTCCGCGGCCCTCAACGAGGGGTATTCCATTAACCTGACGTTCAAATATAATCTCTAAAGCCCGGCAAGGAGGAGAAGATGGGATTCTGGAAAAAGGCGTTGGTGGTGATGGCCCTCGGGATTCTGGCGGGATGCTCCAGTTCCGTGGTGCGGGAGAACGCGTTGCCGTCCAGGGCGAAGGACCAGTACTCGCGGATCCGGCGGGTCGCGGTGTTCCCCCTGGAGAACTACAGCGAGGCCAAGGACGCGGAGAAGACGGTCGATTCCCTGTTGACCACCGCGATCCGGCGGGAGGAGGTCTTCGACCTGGTCGAGGACACGCGCTTCGTCCGCGATACGATGAAAAAGCTGAAGATCACCTCCACCGACATCCTCGAGAAGGAAGTGGTGAAGAAGCTCGGGGACGAGATGAACGTCCAGGGGATCCTGTACGGGAAAGTCCTGACCTACGGCAAGGGGAAGGAGAAGGATGCCGGGGTCCAGGTGACGATCGACCTCTCGATGGTGGAGCCGGGGACGGGCGTCGTGCTGTGGGTGGGCAACGTCACGGTGTACGGCGGCCTGACGGCGGGCAAGGTGTTCGGCGTCACCGAGGGGAAGACGGAGATCGAGGTCGCGAGGGACGCGGTGCAGCGGCTGGCGAGGTCGCTCTCCCATGACATCGAGGCCGCCCGGGAGCGGGAAAAGAAAGGCCTCGTGACGGAGTTGAAGCGCGAGCAGGACGTCGAGCGGGCAAAGCTCGATAAGCTCAAGGGGGAAACCGGCAAGCTCCAGGGAGATATCGACAAGGCCCGGGCGGAAGCCGCGGCGATCACGGACAACGCCGTCAAGTCGGCGGAGAAGACCAAGGCCGATCTCGAGCTGCAGAAGGCGACCCTGGATGCGGAAAAGTCCAAGACCCAGGCGGCCCAGCAGGAGATCGACCAGGAGAAGCTCAAGGTCGAGGTGGAGCGGAAGAAGATCGCCGAGGACCTGAAGAGGATCGAGGACGAGAAGAGGGCTCTCGATCAGGTCCGGGAGCAGGCGGAAGCCGCGAAGAAGGCGGCGGAGGGCGTTCCAGCCGCGGCCCCGAAGCCGTAGGGCCGGAATCGCCGAGAACGTTTTTCCGGGTCGCCCCTGGCGGTGAGACCGCCGGGGGCGTCCTGTTTCGAGAACCCGGAGAGGAGGGATCCCATTGCGCGGAATCCATGGAAGGGGTATCTGGGCCCTGGCGGCGCTCGCCGTCGGGAGCGCCCTGCTGGGAGGGTGCGGGAGCAAGGACATACGGAGCGAGGTGGTGGCCTCGGCGGACGGCGAGGAGATCCGGGTGAGGGAACTGCGGGAGTTCCTCGGCGCACCCGGGGGGGGCCTGGCCCTGAAGGATATCCCGGTGGAGAAAAAACGGGAGGGGCTGGACAGGCTCCTGGCGGGCCGGCTGCTGGCCCTCGACGCCCGTTCCCGGGGGATGGACAACACCGGGGAGTTCCGGGACATCATCCGGCAGAACGAGCAGAGCGTCCTGGTCAACGCCCTTCTCCGGAAGGAGCTGGATGCGAAGCTGAAGCCGGACGAGAAGGAGATCCAGGCGGAGGCCGCGAAGCTGAAGGAAGGGAACAAGGGGATGTCCGACAACGACGCCCTCTCCGGCGCGAGACGGTCGGTGACGGAGCGCCTGGTTCGAAAAATCGAGGAGGAGATCGTCGCCGCGGCGAGGGACAAGGTGAAGCCCGTCGTCGACCAGGCCATGGTGGACCGGGTGGTGAAGGGGGAGAAGGTCGGAGACAACGCGGTCCTGGCGACGGCGGGGGACGGGAGGGTCCTTCTGGGCGATGTGCGCAAGGTCTTTCAGGCCGCCGGCGGCGGGGAGGCCCACGGGCAGCAGGACTTCACCCGGAACCCTTCCGCGATGGCCAGCGTCGTGAACCGGGAGATGATGGGGAAGGCCCTGGTCGCCTACGCGAAGAGCCAGGGGATCGAGGGGAGCGAGGCGTACCGGGACACGCGCCGGGACATGGAGCGGTCCGTGGTGATTTCCATGGCGGCGGAACGGGCGATCCCGAAAGACCTCGCCGTCACCGATCCGGAGATCAAGGCCGCATACGCGGAGCACGCGGAGATGTTCGCGCGAGAGGGGAAAAAGATCCCGTTGGAGGCCGTGAAGGAGCAGATCCGGTTGTTCCTGCAGAACGAGAAGCGCCGGAAGGCCCTGGACTCCTACATCGCGGAGTTGAGGAAGAAGGCGAAGATCACCGTGAACGAGGCGTTGCTCCCGAAGGTGTGAACGGGGGTCGAATGGGGCGCCCCCGGGCGGCGTCCAACGGGGGGAGGGAGGCGGGCATGATGCGCGCATGGGTTCTGGCGGTTCTGCTGCTGTCCGTGGGGGGGTCCGGTCTTGCCCAGGCGGGAGTTTCCTTCGAATTCCAGGCGGCCTACGGGGGCTTCGGCATCGGCCGGGAGAGCTTCGACCAGCCGGTCGACGCGGTCGTGGACCGGGAGGAGAACATCTACGTCGTCGACCGGGGGAACAACCGGATCGAGGTGCTGGACCGGAGGGGGAGATACCTCCGCGAGTGGGGGAGGCCGGGGATCGCGCCGGGCTCCTTCGACGGGCCGTCGGCGATCGCGATCGAACGGAACGCCGGGATCCTCTGGGTGGTCGACACCAACAACCACCGCCTTCAGAAGTTCGACCTGAAGGGGAAGCTCCTCATGACCCTCGGGAGCCTCGGATCCGCGGGCGGGGAGTTCAACAAGCCGTCGGACGTCACGTTCGACAAGAACGGGAACCTCTACGTCGCCGACACCGGGAATAACCGCGTCCAGAAGTTCGACCCGTCCGGCAGGCTCCTGTCCGAGTGGGGGAAATTCTCCCGCTGGCGCAAGGGGCTCGAGGTGCACAACCCGATGTCGGTGGCGTACTCGAGCGAGGGGCTCGGGGCGGTCTACGTCGTCAATTCCCCGGACTGCCGGATCCTGAAATACGATACGGACGGCGTCCTGATCCGGGAGTGGCCGATACACCCGAAGGGAGAGGGAATGGCGTGCGGCCCCGCCAGAATTCGAATTGAACCGCGCCTTTATACGGTGTATATTGCGGATACGGGAAACGACCGGGTGATCCTCTTCGATAAGAACGGGGAGTTGCTGGGCGACCTGAAGGGGGGCAAAGCTCCCTTCCGGAAGCCTCGGGGAGTTTTCATCAGCGACCTGTTCGAAGAGCAGCTCGTCGTTGCGGACACGGGGAACAACCTCGTACAGATCCTGACCAGGAGAGGAAGATAGCGATGCGCGACTGGGCGAAGCACCGGATCCTCGTGGCCGCTCTCTCCGTCGCGGCGTTCTGCCTGGCGGGGACCGCCCGTGGGGAGGAAAGGAACATGACCCCTCTCTCCGGCGGCGTCCCGGTGATCGAGGGGGTAAAGATGCTGGAGCCGGGCGCCGCTGCGCCCGATTTCACGGTGAAGGACGTGGCCGGCCAGCCATTCCGCTTCGCCGAGGAGAAGGCGAAAGGCGCGACGCTCCTCGTGTTCTGGTCCATCTTCTGCGAGCCTTGCCGGTTCGAGATGCCCGTGATCCAGAAGATTCACGACAAGTACCGGGACGGCGGCCTGCAGGTGGTTACCGTCGCGCTGGACGGGGAGCCGCTGAAGGGCAGCATCACGGGGTTCATCCGGCAGGAGGGGTACACGTTCAAGGTCCTCATCGACGAACTGGACGACAAGGAGATGTTCAAGATCGCCGACCCGTACGGCGTCGCGGGAACCCCTACCCTGTTTCTCGTGGAAAAGGGCGGGAAGGTGGTCCTGAGCAAGGTGGGAAGGGTCAAGGAAGAGGATTTGGAAAAAGCGGTTCAATCCACCTTGAAGAAGTGAGGGGACGATGCGGGCGCTCCGGGCCGCCGCCCTCGCGATCCTCCTCCTCCCGCTCTGGTGCGGTTCCGCCCCGGCGGTCTCCGTCGGAGAGGTGGCGGCATCGTTCGAGGGGGAAAGCTTGGACGGCGAAACCGTCCGGCTGGGCGACTACCTCGGCAAGAAGGCGGTCCTGATCAAGTTCGGCTCGATCTACTGCTCCACCTGCGTTTCCTCCATCGACGACATCGCGCGCATCCAGCGGAAATTCAAGTCGACGGACCTCCAGATCGTCGGCGTGAACCTCGACGTGTACGGGATCCAGCGGGTGAGGCGCTTCTACCGGGGATACTCCGCCCTGATCAAGTACCCGATGATCGTCGACGAGAAGCTCGCCGTTTCCCGTCCCTACGACATCCAGTCCATCCCCGCCCACGTCGTGATCGACAAGACCGGCGTGGTGCGCTACGTTTCCACCGGCGCCGCGGAGCAGGACATGAAGATCCTGGAGGACGTGCTGGGCCGGGTGATCCGCGGGGAGGCGGGCGTGGAGAAGCTGATGAGGGAGCCCCCGCTCCAGATCTTCCTCCCCCTGAACTTCACGAAGACCTTCCAGGAATCGATCTACGTCGTGGGAAAGGCGCGAGCGGGGAGCCGGGTAACCCTTTCGCTCAACGGCGGCTCGCGGCAGACCGTTGCGGCGATGCGGGAACTGTTCTACGTCCGGACGCCCCTCGCACTCGGATCCAACTTCGTCGAGCTCTCCCTCGTGGACGAGCTCGGGGGGAGAGTGAACCAGGGGGTGGTGCTGTTCCGGGAACCGAAGATCGGCATGGGGATCGAATCCCCCTTTCCGGAGTACCGCTTCCACAACGAGAAGAACGAGACGACGTGCCGTCCGTGCCATGAGATGAACCCTCCGAAGGCGGAGTCCAAGGACGTCGCCGCCGCGGCCCGCTTCTGCATGGTCTGCCACAAGGAACTGACGGGACAGCGGGTCGTGCACGGGCCCGTCAAGACCGGGGGGTGCTCTCCGTGCCACCAGTTCGACTCCCGCCCGAACCGGTACGAGGTCATCGCGCAGGGGCAGGAGCTGTGCTTCAAGTGCCACGAGCCGAAGCGGAAGGACCTGATCCGGACCTACCTCCACGGGCCGATGGCCGCGGGGCTCTGCACGATCTGCCACAGCCCGCACGGCTCGTCGGAGAAGTATCAGCTCCGGAGGTACGTGGGGGACCTGTGCATCGCCTGCCACGAAGGGTTGCGGACCGTCCAGTCGAAGAAGGTCGTCCACAGACCGTTGAACGACGGCGTCTGCACCGTCTGCCACGAGTCGCATTCCTCGGAGCGGAACGACAACTTCGTACTGAAACCGGGGAACGAGCTCTGCCTGTCGTGCCACAAGACAATGAACCGCGAGACCCATTCGCACCCGTTCGGCGTGCCGCCGAAGACGGAACGGCTGATCAAGCTCGACAGGCAGGGCAACCTCGTCTGCATCTCCTGCCACGAACCGCACGCGGGCGACGAGCCGAAGCTTCTGGTCAAGGGGGGGTGCGCGAAGTGCCACGGATGATCGCGCGGGAGCCGGGCCGGGGGGACGGCAGGGGATGACGAAGATCCAGCGGACCCTGGGCTTCCGGCTCGTAATGGCCGCGATGGTCCTCGCCCTGGTGTCCATCACCCTCGGCGGCGTCATCGTCTACAAGGTCAGCGAGGACGCGATCAAGGTGGATGCGCAGGCCAGCGTCAAGGAGCTCGCCGCCGTGGTGGACGCGGTGCACGCCTCGGGCGAGGCGGGGAGCCGGGACCTGGTGGACCGGTTGACGAGCCTCAAGGTCCAGAGGTTCGGGGCCGCCTGGGTGATGGACAGGAACGGCTTCCTGATCGCCCACGTGGACCCGAGGTACCGGGGGGACGCCGAGGCCCGGCAGTTCATCGGCGACTACGTGGTCCACCTCAACGTGGCGGACCGGCCGATCCAGCAGCTCGGGGAGAAGAACATCGTCCACAAGGAGAAGCTCCTCGACCTGATCGAGAAGTTCAACTCCGGCTTCGGCAGCTACACCTTCCGCGGGGAGACCCAGCTCATCGCCTTCAAGATCCTCAAGGACAAGGGGTGGCTCGTGGCGGTCGACCAGCCGATCCGTTCGGCGTACTCCGAGCTGGAACGCATCCGCCGAACCATCGTCACGATGTGCATCGTCATCGCGTTCCTGGTCATGGGGTTCACCTGGTTCGCGGTCCGGTTCATCATTCAGCCGTACTACCGGGAGCAGGCGGAAACGAACCGGCGGCTCGAGGCGATGAACCAGGAGCTGCTGGAATCCCGCAGGAAGCTCGAGAAGGCCGGGAGCAGCCTCACGCGCCTGTACGACCTCTCCCTCTCCATGCAGTACACGGGATTCCTCGAGTCCCACCTCCCCCTCGTGCTGGGGGTGGCGCAGGAGCGGTTCGAGTTCGACCGCATCCTGCTTTTCATGCCCGACGAAAAGGGGAAGTTCCTGCGTTGCAGGGCCGCGGTGGGAAACGTCTTCGAGTCGGAGGAAAAGATCTTCGTCCCCATCGGGCCGGCGGGGGGAGGGCTGGCCCGGGCGTACCTCGACCGGAAGACGGTCGTCAGCGACGGCACGGGGGCCGTGCCGGAGGAGTACCGGATCCTTCCCCCCTACAACCAGATCCGCTCCCTGCGGTCCCGGACGTACGGCATCTTCCCCCTGATCACGAAGGAGAAGGTGATCGGCGTCATGGGCGTGGACAACAAGATGAGCCGCCGTCCCCTGACCAAGGAGGATCTCGGCGCGATCGAGAACTTCTCCTACAAAATGGCGTCCCTGATCGAGAACACTCTCCATTTCCAGTCCATCCGGAGGGCCGCCCAGGAGATGGAGAACCGCGACCGGCTCACCGGCCTGTACCACTTCCACTACGCCAAGACCTTTGCGGAGGAGCAGATCGCCGCCGGGCTGCAGGACGGCACGCCGTTCTCGATGGGGATGGTCTACATCGCGAACTTCAAGGAGTACAACGAGACCAACGGGTACCAGCGGGGGGACTTCGTCCTCCAGAAGAGCGCCGAGCTCCTGAGGGCCCTGGAGTTGATGGGCGTCATCCCGGCGCGCTGCTTCGGGGCCACGTTCCTGGCCCTCGTCCCGGGGAAGAACCGGGACCAGGCGGCGTACCTGCTGGACCATTTCCGGAAGGATTTCGGCGAGGTCTCTTTCTACGGGGAGAAGCGCCTCCCGACGGGGAAGGTCTCGGTGAAAGTGACCGTGGCGGAATACCCGCGCGAGTCGGGACAGACCTTCGACGAGTTCTTCGCCAGCCTCGAGGAGGCCTGAAGGGCCAGCCTTGTCCCCCGCCGCCCGGTTCCTCCTGTTCGACCCCGTCGGCGACCAGTGGCCCCGCGTCGCCCTGCCCCAGGTGGCGTTTGCCGGCCGCTCCAACGTCGGGAAATCCTCCCTGCTGAACGCACTGGTCGGGCAATCGCGCCTGGCGCGCGTGAGTTCCACGCCGGGCCGGACCCGCGGGATCGCCCTGTTCGAGGTGGAAGGGCGGTTCGCCTTCGCGGATCTTCCGGGGTACGGTTTCGCGCGGGTGTCCCGCTCCGAGCGGGAGTCGTGGAAGGCCCTCGTGGAGGGGTACCTGGACGGGTGCCGGAGGCTCCGGAAGGTCTACATCCTGGTGGACGTGCGCCGGGGGCCCGGGGAAGAGGAGCAGCAGCTGGCCTCGTTCCTCTCCGCGCGGTCCCTTCCGTTCCGCTGGGTGGGGACCAAGGCGGACAAGCTGGGGGCGCGGGAGAGGGTGTCCGCGGAAGGCCTGTTCTCGGGGGAGCCGTGGCGCGACGCCGGCGGACCGCCCCTCTGGACCTCGTGCCGCACGAAGGCCGGCATGGACCTCCTCTGGCGGGACATCCGTGCTGCTTTTTCGGTTGATTCGCGGGGAAGGAAGGGATAAACTTTCCCCGTTTTCGCGTCGACGCTGTCCTGCCATACACCCGGTGGAATTCCCGTCGGCCCGTCCCGGTACCCGGCGGGCGTGGAGGAGACTCCGTGTTCCCAATCCTCGAGTCGAAAGAGATCGCCAAGAACGTCTACCTGCAGAGGATCCATGCACCCCGGATCGCCCGAAAGCGGAAGGCGGGCCAGTTCCTCGTCCTGCGCCGCAAGGAGAACGGGGAGCGGATCCCCCTGACCATCGTGGGCTCCGACGCCAACGAGGGGTCGGTGACAATCATCTTCCAGGCGGTCGGCAAGTCCACCGCGGAGTTCGCCCGGATGAAGGCGGGGGACAGCTACCTCGACGTGGTCGGGCCGCTGGGCCTTCCCACCCACATCGAGAAGTTCGGGACCGTCGTGGGCATCGGCGGAGGCATCGGGACGGCGCCCCTGCTCCCCATCGCCACCTCCGTGAAGCAGGCGGGGAACCGGCTGATCTCGATCGTGGGCGCCCGCACGAAGGAGCTCCTGATCCTGGAGGACGAGATGCGGGCGATCTCCGACGAGATCGTGGTCACCACCGACGACGGGTCGTACGCGAAGAAGGGGTTCGTCACCACGGCCCTCCAGGAGCTGATCGACCGGGGGGAGAAGATCGACCTGTGCATCGCCATCGGCCCCGTGCCCATGATGCGCGCCGTCGCCGAGGTGACCCGCCCCCACGCGATCAGGACGGTGGTGAGCCTGAACCCCATCATGGTGGACGCCACCGGGATGTGCGGCGCCTGCCGCGTGTCGGTGGGAGGGACGACGAAGTTCGTCTGCGTGGACGGCCCCGAGTTCGACGGTCACCAGGTGGACTTCAAGGAGCTCGTGATGCGCAACCGCGCGTACCTCCGGGAGGAGAAGGCCGCGATGGAGCGCATCGAGCACAAGGACGGAAAGTGCATGGGCGGCCCCGCCGCGGCGCCCGCGGGAGGAGGAAACTGATGGCCGACGTCGCCCCGAAGCCCCGCCCGAAGCCGTTCAGCATCCCCCGGCAGCCGATGCCGGAGCAGCCGCCCATGGTGCGGGTCAAGAACTTCAAGGAAGTCCCGTACGGGCTGACCCCCGACC
>Ga0209253_10002176_pt1 | contig 17330 bp, 25 predicted proteins | sample FrelakmetBRP12BR_FD_187145 | JGI IMG/M metagenome (GOLD analysis project Ga0209253, IMG submission 187145) | Freshwater lake sediment microbial communities from the University of Notre Dame, USA, for methane emissions studies - BRP12 BR (SPAdes)... | ecosystem: Environmental > Aquatic >...
CCGGCTCGCCGCGCTCGGCGAGATGGCCGCCGGCCTCGCCCACGAGATCCGCAACCCGCTCGCCGCCATCAAGGGCGCCACCCAGTACCTCGACCCGCGCCGCCTCCCCGGCGACGACCGCGAGTTCCTGGAGATCATCGTCGAGGAGGTGGACCGGCTGAACGGCGTGGTGACGCAGTTCCTGGACTACTCCCGTCCGCTGAAGAGCTCGCTCTCGCCCGGCGACCTGAACGACATCCTGCAGCGGACCTTCAAGCTGCTCGCGCCGGAGGTCCCTCCCGGCATCCAGCTGGAGCTGGACCTCGCGCCCGAGCTGCCCCGGGCGGAGTGCGACCCCGAGCAGCTGAAGCAGGTGTTCCTGAACCTCGCCCTGAACGCCTTCCAGGCGATGCCGCGGGGCGGCCGACTCACCGTCTCCACCCGCGTCGCCCGCGACGAGCTGGCCCCCTGGCGCGAGTCGCCCACCCGGACCGACGCGGTGGAGGTCCGCTTCCGGGACACCGGGCCGGGCATCCCGGCCGGGGCGAAGGAGAACGTCTTCGTGCCCTTCTTCACCACCAAGGAGAAGGGCACCGGCCTCGGCCTCGCCATCAGCCAGCGCATCGTCAAGGCGCACCAGGGGACCATCGCCGTCACCTCCCCGCCTGGCGGGGGCGCCGAGTTCGTCCTGTCGCTGCCGGCCCTGCCGGAGGAGGAGCCCGCAGCGCCGGCCGTGGCGCCCACCGTCGTCCCGGCCGCGCTCACGTCGCGCAGGCGCCGCCGCCGCGGCCGCGCCTGATGGAGGCCCCGAACCCCGTCGCGCTTCCCGGTCACTCGTGCTAGCAATCACCCGTGGCGCACATCCTCATCGTCGACGACGAGCCAAACATCCGACGCGTGCTGGCGGCCATGCTGAAGCGCGAGGGCTACGAGGTCACGACCGCCGCGGACGGGGAGCAGGCGCTCGGCGTCCTCCAGCGCAGCCCGGTGGACGTGGTGGTCACCGACCTGGTGATGCCGCGCCTCGGCGGCCTCGAGCTGCTGCGCCTGGTGGGCGCGCAGTTCCCCGACGTCCCGGTGATCATGATCACCGCCCACGGCACGGTCGACACCGCCGTCGAGGCGATGAAGGCCGGCGCCTTCGACTACATCACCAAGCCCTTCGAGCAGGAGGAGCTGAAGAAGGTCATCGCCAAGGCATCCCGGGCCCGCGAGCTGGAGCAGCAGCACCTCCACCCCGGCGAGGGCGACCGGCCGCCGCTGGTGGGCCACTCGTCCGCGATGAAGGCCGTCTACGAGGTCATCGGAAAGGTCGCCGACTCCCCCTCCACCGTGCTCATCACCGGCGAGAGCGGCACCGGCAAGGAGCTCGTGGCCCAGGCGCTGCACCGCGGCAGCTCTCGCCGCGACAAGCCGCTCATCAAGGTGAACTGCGCCGCCATCCCCAAGGATCTGGTGGAGAGCGAGCTCTTCGGCTACGAGAAGGGAGCCTTCACCGGCGCGGTCGGCTCCAAGCCGGGCCGGTTCGAGCTCGCCGACGGCGGCACGCTGTTCCTCGACGAGATCGGCGAGATCCCCCTGGAGATGCAGGTGAAGATCCTCCGGGCGCTCCAGGAGTCGGAGTTCGAGCGCGTCGGCGGCATCAAGACCATCCGCGTGGACGTGCGGCTCATCGCCGCCACGAACCGGGATCTCAAGCAGCTCATCGCCGAGGGTCGCTTCCGCGAGGACCTCTACTACCGCCTGAACGTGGTCCCCATCGCGCTCCCGCCTCTGCGGGACCGCAAGGTCGACATCCCCCCGCTGGTGGGGCACTTCATCGAGAAGTACGACCGGCGGCTCGGCAAGAAGGTCGAGCGGATGGACGACGACGCGCTCGGGCTCCTCATGCGCTACTCGTGGCCCGGGAACATCCGCGAGCTCGAGAACCTGATGGAGCGCTCGGTGCTCTTCGCCGACGGCCCGGTGATCACCTCCGAGAACCTGCCCGAGTCGCTGATCGAGCGCCCCACCGGTCCCGCGACGCCCATCGCCGCGGTGGGACCGCTCGGCGCCATCGCCGCCCCGAGTGGCGCCTCCATGAAGGAGATCGTGCGCCAGGCCCAGGCCGAGCTGGAGCGGGAGCTCATCGGGCGGGCCCTGGAGGAGACCGGCGGAAACGTCACCCGGGCCGCCAAGCGGCTCCAGATCAGCCGCAAGTCCCTGCAGGTGAAGATGAAGGAGCTCGGGCTGCGTGGCGACGAGGAAGGCCCGGCCGGGGTCCCCTGACGCTGCCGGCCGCCTGCGCAGCCGGGCCACCCGCCGAGGAGTCGCTCCGCCAGGCGGCTCCAGCGGCGAAGACCGTCAGCGCCGCCCGCGAAGCGACTCCACCAGGGCGTAGGCATCCCGTCGGGTCATGCCGCGGGCCCGGGCGACGGTCCGGGCGATCACCACCGGCGCCTCGCTGGCCGCGAGCCGTCGGCGGACCTCGTCCTCCACCGTCTCCTGCGGCTCGGACACCGGAGCCTCGGCGGCCCCGGCAATGACCAGCGTCACCTCGCCGCGCACCTCGCCGGCGAAGCGCTCCTCGAGCTCCGAGAGGCGGCCCCGGGCGATCTCCTCGTGCAGCTTGGTGAGCTCTCGGGCCAGAGCGGCCGGGCGGTCGCCGAGCCCCACGCGCAGGTCCCGGAGCGTGCCGGCCACGCGGTTGCCGGCCTCGAAGAGGAGCAGCGTCGCCGGCACGCCGGCGAGCCAGCGGAGCACCTCGGTGCGGCTGCCCCCCTTGCGCGGAAGGAACCCGGCGAAGAGGAAGCGGTCGGAGGGCAGCCCGGAGGCGGAGAGCGCCGCGAGCGGGGCCGACGGTCCCGGTACCGGGACCACGCGGACCCCGGCACGCCAGGCGGCATCCACCAGCGCGACCCCGGGGTCGGACACGCCTGGCGTGCCGGCGTCGGTGACGAGCGCCGCGTCCTCTCCGGCCAGGAGCCGTGCCACCACGCGATCGACCCGGCCGCGCTCGTCGAAGGCCGGCAGCGACAGGAGATGGGCCGGATGGGCCCCGGCGTGGGCGAGCAGCGTCCGGGTGCGCCGCGTGTCCTCGGCCACCACCGCCGGCGCCGCGCGGAGGATCTCCGCTGCGCGCGGGGAGAGGTCGGCGAGGTTGCCGATGGGCGTGGCCACGACGAAGAGGGTCCCGGGAGCGCCCGCCATCAGAGACCCGGCCCGCCGGTCGCGTCGAAGGCGCCCGGGAAGTGCTCCACCCTCGGCTCTCCCGACCCGGTCCACACCGACACGACGTCGAAGCGCATGCCCTGTTCGAGACCGCCGTGGTGGAGCGCCCAGTCGGTGGCCGCCGCCACGACCCGCAGGGCCTTGCGCCGGTCCACCGTCTCCTCGGGCGAGCCGGCGCTCGCCCCGGAGCGGCTGCGGACCTCCACGAAGCAGATGACGTCACCGTCGCGGCACACCAGGTCCACCTCGCCGCGGCGTGTGGCGTGGTTGCGGGCGAGGACGGTGACGCCGCGCCGCTCGAGCCAGGCCGCCGCCAGGTCCTCCGCCGCGCGCCCCCGCTCCCGCGTGGAGCGCCCGTCGCCGCTGCCCGTCCCCAAGGCGCCCCTCACGCGGCGTGATCCGCCGCCTCGCGAAACACCGGGTCGGTGGTGGCGTGCACGATCTGCCCGGCGCGCCCGAGCTGCTTGAGGAGGCGGGCCAGGGCGCGGCGCGCGGGCTCCGCCAGGCCACCGAAGGCGTCGTCGAGGACCGCCACGGCCTTCGCGGCCGCGAGAGCCTGCTCGAGGAAGCCGACCTTCAGCGCCACGTAGCAGAGGTCCCGGTCGGCCGGCGTCAGCGTCGCCGCCGGAACGGTCCTGCCCCCGCCCTGGACGAGCAGGTTGCCGCGCTCGTCGACGAGCAGGCCCGAGAAGCGCTGCGCGGAGATCGCCGGCAACAGCTGTCCCACGCGAGGCTGCGCCGCCCGCAGCGCCTCGCCGGGGGTACCCGACATCTCCGCCGCACCTCGCTCGACGAGCGCCTTCAGGGGATCCCCGGCAGGCGGCGCCGGGACCGCCGGCACGGCGGGCGCTTCCGGCGACCGCAGGTCGGCCTCGATCCGCGCCATCTCCGCCTCGATGGAGCGCGGGTCCCGGACGTAGCCCCCGGACTCGGCCGAGAGCTGCCCGTCGACGCCACCGATCTCCTCCTCCAGGCGGGCCTTCTCTGCGGCGGCCTGGCGCGTCTCGGGGCTTGCCTCCCACTCTGCGAGCCGCTCCCGGGCCTCGGCGGCGGCGATCCGTGCCTGCACCCGGCGACCCAGCGCCTCGCCGAGCTCGGTGGCGCTCCCGACGTCCATGGCCTTCATGGCGGCGCGCACGTCGGCGACCTCGCGCTCGCAGGTCTCGCGCGCCTTGCGCTCGCGCTCCTGCAGGACCCTGCGCCGGCGCTCTCCGCGTGCCGCCTCCTCGTCCTGTCCCACCCAGCGCATCGCCAGGAAGGCGGACAGGCCAGAGGCCGGGATGGCCAGAAGCGCCACCGGACGCAAGCCCGTCAAGAGCGCAACCGCCACCGCCGCGGCCGCCACCGCGAGCCCGAGGAGGAACTCGCGCTCCCGCCACGGCGGCGCCGGGCGGCCGCGCTCCTCCGCCGCGCCGAGCGTTTCCAGCTCCGCGGCGATCTTCTGGAGCGCCTCGTCGCGACGGGCCACCGACCGGCCGAAGGCGACGATCCGTGCGCCCGGGTCGGAGAGTGCCGCCACGGCCTCCTCGCCTGGCGGCGGCGCCGCCGCCTGCTCGGCCGCGCGGAGCCGCTCCCGGATCTGCTCGCCGTCGCGGAGGAGCTCCTCCAGCTTGAAGAGACGGGACTGCAGCCCGTCGAGCCGGTCCTGGAGCCTCTCGGTGGCCCGCGCCTGCTCGAGCTCGCTGGCGAGCCCGGCCAGCCGCTGGCGGGCCTCCTCGGGCGGCAGCGCGCGCCGCTGGGGTGGAAGGCCGCCGGGCAGGCCCCCCGGGGACCGGCGCGAGGGGAGGTCGGAAGCCGAAAGCGACAGCAGCGAAGCGAGCCGCCCCGGAGTGGGCACGCCCGCCTGGCGCAGCGTCACGGCGATGCGCGCCGGATCGGGCGAGGCCCCCTGGAAGGCGCGCCGCTCCGGGTCGAAGCGCTGGAGCTGGGCTCCCCCGGCCAGGTCCCGGACCACGCGCCAGGTGACGCCATCGTCCCCGACGAGCGTGAGGCCGGCGCGGGCGATGGGAGCTCCTGGGCCGGGTGCCGGGCGCGGCGCCCCGGCCACCGCCGACTCCGGGTACCAGAGCGCCTCCAGCAGCCGTCGCAGCGCCGGCCCGTCGGCCGCGACCACGTTGTACCCGGGGCGCAGCGCCAGCCGTCCGCCGGCAGGCGCGAACCCGGGCACTCCCTGGGCTGCGATCTCGAGGAGGACCACCTCGGGACGGGACTGTACCGCGCGTTCCCCGGCCGGGCCAGCCTCGGGCGCCCGAGGCGCGACGGCGCGCGGCTAGGCGGGCTTCGCCGGCGCCTCGGAGGTGGTGCCCTGTCCGGGTCCCTCCTCCTGCTGGACGCGGGCGGCCTTTCCCTGCAGGCCACGGAGGTAGTAGAGGCGCGCCCGGCGAACGTCGCCCTTGCTCACGACCTCGATCTTGTCGATGCGCGGGCTGTGGAGCGGGAAGATGCGCTCCACGCCGACGCCGTAGCTCGTCTTGCGCACGGTGAAGGTGGCGCGCGCGGCGCCACCGCGGGCGACGATGACCACACCCTCGAAAACCTGGATGCGCTCCTTGTCACCTTCCTTGATCTTGGTGTGCACCCGCACGGTGTCTCCCGCGCGGAACCCCGGCACGTCCTTGCGGAGGTACTTGGCCTCGATGTCAGCAATCGCCTTGCGCAGCATGGTTCGGTTCTCCTTACAGCTCGTCGTCGCCGGCCTCGATGAGCCGGCGGTCTTCGTCGTCCAGGGTCAGGCGCGCGAACAGGTCCGGGCGCCGGTCGCGCGTCGCGCGGAGCGACTCCCGCCGGCGCCAGCGCTCGATGCGCCGATGGTCCCCGGAGAGCAGCACCTCGGGGACCGGCTCACCTCGAAAGATCGGCGGCCGCGTGTAGTGCGGGTGCTCCAGGAGGCCGGAGCCGGCGAAGCTCTCGCGGACCGGCGACGCCTCGTTGCCGAGAACGCCGGGCACGAGCCGCGCCGCGGAGTCCACGATGGCGAGGGCCGCCAGCTCCCCGCCCGTGAGGACGAAGTCGCCGATGGAGACCTCCATGTCCACTTCTCGCATGACGCGCTCGTCCACTCCCTCGTATCGCCCGCAGGCGATGATCAACCGTCCGTGTGCCGCCAGCTCCTCGACGAGCGCTTGCCGGAGCTTCACGCCCCGAGGGCTCGTCAAGAGCACCTTGGCCCCGGGCACCCGCTGGCGTGCCGCCTCGATGGCACCGGTGAGCGGCTCCGGCTTCATCACCATCCCGCCGCCACCCCCGTAGGGCGCGTCGTCGGTGATCCGGTGCTTCCCCGAGGCGTGATCGCGGATGTCGGCCACCCGCACCAGCACCAGCCCGGCCTCCCGAGCCTTTCCAAGGATGCTCTCGGCGAGGTAGGCCTCGCACATCCGCGGGAAGAGCGTGAGGATCTCGACTTCCAGCCGCGTCACGGTTGCTTCCTCTCCGACTGCGAACCTCCCTTCCGCTGCCCGACATCGTCGAGCAATCCCGGCGGCGCGTCCACCACCACCCGCCGCGCCTCCAGGTCCACCTTGACGTACGGGGCCAGCGGTATCAGCTTCTCGCCCCCTGGGCCCCGGACCACCAGCACGTCCACCCCGCCGGTGACGAACAGCTCCTCGACCCGTCCGACCTCCTCGCCCGCCAGCGTCACCACCGGCAGGCCCTCGAGGTCGGCCCAGTAATGGAGCCCCTCGCCCGCCTCGCCCAGATCCTCACGCTCGGCGAGGACCTGGCTGCCCACCAGCGCCTCCGCCGCGTCCCGGTCGGCCACGCCCTCCAGCAGCAACGCCCAGACGCGCCCCTGCGGCCGCGCGTCGACGACCTTCCACTGCACCGGGTCCTGCCCCGGCTGCCGGAGGCCCACGTGCGTGAGCCGGTCCAGCGCTCCATCCGTACCGGCCACGCCCACCCGGCCCTCGAGCCCGATGGCCTTGACGACCTTGCCGATCGGTACCAGTCCCATCAGTCGAGGATGTCCAGGACGGCTCGCCGTCCTCGCCGCCGTGCGGCGCCGTCCAGCACCGTCCGCAGCGCCTTGGCGGTCCGCCCGCCCCGGCCGATGACGCGCCCGAGATCGGCTGGGTCCACCGTCAGCTCGAAGACGGTGGCACGGTCGCGCTCGATGGCGTCCACCCGCACCGCCCCCTTGTTCTCGACCAGCTCTCCCGCCAGCCAGAGGACGAGGTCACGCATGACCGCACCGGTCCAGGCGCTAGGCCTTGGCCGGCGACGCCTTCTTGGCCTTCTTGATGAGCATGGCCACGGTGGGGCTGGGGCGGGCACCCGCCTTCAGCCAGTGCTGGATGCGGTCGGCCTTCAGCTCCAGGCGGACCGGGCTTCTCGTCGGATCGTAGAGTCCCACGTCCTCGAGGAACCGACCGTCCCGCGGCCTGCGCGAGTCGGTGGCGACCACGTGGTAGAACGGCGCCTTGTGCGTGCCTGCCCTCGAGAGGCGAAGGACGACGGCCATCGGGTGCTCCTCCTTGCGGGCTACTCGCCCTTCGCGGCCTTCTTGGCCTTGGCCTTCGGTGCCTTTTCCGCGGCCGCCGGGGCCTTCTTCTCGGTCTTGGTCTTCTTCTCGGTCTTGGTCTTCTCGGCCCGCGGCGCCTTCGCTGCCGTGGTCTTCTCGGCCTTGGGCGACCTCTCGGTCTTCGCTGCCTTGGCGCCCTTCTCCTCGGGCTTCTCGGCCTCCGCCACTGCGCGGTCCACGAGCTCGATGACCGCCATCTCGGCATTGTCGCCGTGGCGACGGTTGACCCGGACCACGCGGGTGTAGCCGCCGGGCCTCGCGGCGTACCGCTCCTTGAGCGGGCCGAAGAGCTTCTGCAACACCTCGGGATCGCGGACGTCACGCGCGGCGATGCGCCAGGCGTGCGAGGTCCCCTTCTTGCCGAGCGTGATGATCTTGTCGGCGAAGCGCTTCATCTCCTTCGCCTTCGGTGTAGTGGTGACGATGCGCTCGTGTCGCAGGAGCGAGGTCACCATGTTCCGGAACATGGCCGTCCGATGTTCGGTGGTGCGGTCCAGGCGGCGGCCGACGACGCGGTGCTTCATCTCGACGTCTCCCTCGGGCGGTTCGTGGGCTCGCTAGACCTTGGCGGCCTGCGGCGGGTTCTTGGGCGGCCAGCTCTCGAGCTTCATGCCCAGCGAGAGCCCCATCTCGGAGAGGATCTCCTTGATCTCCTTCAGCGACTTGCGGCCGAAGTTCTTGGTCTTGAGCATCTCCGCCTCGGTCTTCTGCACCAGGTCGCCGATGGTCTTGATGTTGGCGTTCTGGAGGCAGTTGGCGCTGCGGACCGAGAGCTCGAGCTCGTCGACCGATCGGAAGAGGTTCTCGTTCAGGACCGCTTCCTGGGCCGGGACGCTCTCCGCCACCGGCTCCTCGGTCTCGTCGAAGTTGATGAAGATGGACAGCTGCTCCTTCAGGATCTTCGCGGCGTAGGCCACGGCGTCGGCCGGGACGACGGAGCCATCGGTCCACACCTCCAGCGTCAGCTTGTCGTAGTCGGTCTGCTGCCCGACGCGCGCATTGGTGACCTGGTAGTTCACCTTGCGGATGGGGCTGAAGAGCGCGTCGATGGGCACGGTGCCAATGGGCTGGCCCGCGACCTTGTTGCGCTCGGCCGGAACGTAGCCGCGACCCCGCCGCGCCGTCATCTCCATCCGGACCCGAGCCCCCTCGCTGAGCGTGAGGATGTGGTGTCCCGGGTTCAGGATCTCGACCTGGCCGTCGGCGACGATGTCGCCGGCCTTCACCTCGCGCGGGCCCTCGGCCTCGATCCGCAGGGCCTTCGCCTCGTTGCTGTGGATCTGGAGCAGGACCTCCTTCAGGTTCAGGATGATGTCGGTGACGTCCTCGGCGACCTCGGGGATGGCCATGAACTCGTGGTCCACGCCCTCGATCTTCACCGAGGTGATGGCCGCGCCCTGGAGGCTGGAGAGAAGCACCCGGCGGAGCGAGTTGCCAAGCGTGATGCCGAATCCGCGCTCCAGCGGCTCGGCGACGAACTTCCCGTAGGTGTTGGTGAGTGACTCCTGGTCGACCACAAGCCCGCGGGGCTTGATGAGGTCGCGCCAGTTCCTGGTGACGATGGCGTCCGCCATGGGCCTGCTCCTTTCGCCGCCGCCCCCTCCCCGTCCTCCGCAGCCCGGCGAAGGAGAGGCGCCGTGGGGCGCGCGACGCTGAATGTCGTTTCGTTGCTCCGGCAAGCGCGGCGGCGGGCCGCGCCCGGCCGGCTACTTCGAGTAGAGCTCGACGATGAGCTGCTCCTGGATGGGCATGGTGACGTCCTCGCGAGAGGGCGAAGCCTTCACCGTCCCCTTGAAGCCGGCCTTGTCCAGCTCCAGCCAGCCCGGGACGCCGCGGCGTTCAACCGCCTCGAGCGCCTCGCTGATGCGAACCACCTTCCTGCTGCGCTCGCGGACGTCGACGACGTCGCCGGCCTTCAGCTCGTAGGACGGGATCGTCACCTTGCGGCCGTTCACGCGGAAGTGGCCGTGGCGGACGAGCTGGCGCCCCTCGTTGCGGGTGTCGGCGAACCCGAGCCGGAAGACGGCGTTGTCGAGCCGCAGCTCGAGACCCCGCAGCAGGTTCTCGCCGGTCTTTCCCTTGGCGGCCGCCGCGTTCCTGTAGACGTGGCGGAAGCCGGCCTCGAGCAGGCCGTACATTCGCTTCACCTTCTGCTTCTCCCGGAGCTGGACCCCGTACTCCGAGAACTTCGTACGGCCCTGGCCGTGCTGGCCGGGCGGGTACGGGCGGCGCTCGATGGCGCACTTGTCCGTGTAGCACCGGTCGCCCTTCAGGTACATCTTCAGATTCTCGCGGCGGCAGAGCCGGCAGACGCTTTCCCTGTAACGAGACACTTTGCTCTCCTGGTTCCGTCTCTCAGACGCGACGACGCTTGGGGGGACGGCATCCGTTGTGCGGGATGGGCGTCGTATCCTTGATGAGCGTGACCTTGAGGCCGGCCGACGAGAGGGCGCGCAGCGCCGACTCGCGCCCGGCGCCCGGGCCCTTCACCAGCACGCTCACGGTCCGCAGGCCGTGCTCCATCGCCTTGGCCGCCGCGTCGCCCGCCGCCACCTGCGCGGCGAACGGCGTCGACTTGCGCGAGCCCTTGAAGCCGCGGGCGCCGGCCGACGACCACGACAGCACGTTGCCGCTGACGTCGGTGATGGTGATCATCGTGTTGTTGAAGGTGGAGTTGATGTAGACCACACCCGTCGACACGTTCTTCTTCACCCGCTTCTTCCCCTTCTTCGGGGTCACGGGCGACGCGGTCACCGGCTCGATGCCGCCCAGGTTCGGGACGGACGGGGGGGCTTCCTCGGCCTTGGCGGGGGCCTCGGCCTTCTTGGTCGGCTTCTCGGCCTTCTCGGCCGCCTGCTTCTCTTCAGCCACGCTGGTTCTCCGTCGTTCGCTGGAATCGTGGTTGCCGCGCTAGGCCTTCGGCGCGGGCGCCGCGGCGGCCTTGCGGACCAGGCCGCGCTTCGGGCCCTTGCGTGTGCGGGCGTTGGTGTGGGTCCGCTGGCCGCGCACCGGCAGTCCCTTGCGGTGCCGCAGGCCGCGGTAGCAGCCGAGGTCCATGAGCCGCTTGATGTTCATCGAGACCTCGCGCCGCAGGTCGCCCTCGACCTGGAGCGTGGCCTCGATCGTCTCGCGGATGTGGCGGACCTCGTCGTCGTTGAGGTCCTTGGTGCGCTTGGCCGGATCGACTCCGGCCTTGGCGAGGAGCTTGTGCGCGGTGGTCTTGCCGATCCCGTAGATGTACTGCAGCGAGATCTCGATGCGCTTCTCCGCGGGGAGATCGACGCCGGCGATGCGAGCCATTCCGTGTTCCTCTTCTCCGGGCCTAGCCCTGGCGCTGCTTGTGGCGGGGGTTCGCGGCGCAGATGATCCGCACGACGCCCTTGCGCTTCACGACCTTGCACTTGTCGCAGACCTTCTTCACCGATGCGCGGACCTTCATGACCGTTCTCTCACCCGACCGAAAGGTTCTGGCACGAGACAAGAAGCCCCGCCGTTCCCTCCGGCGGGACCTCTCGGCGGCCATCGGCCCCCGTGCCCTTCTGATACCCCTGCGCGACCGCTCTCCGCTACGCGGGGCGATCGCGAAGGGGGGCCTATAACACGGGATTTTCCGTGGTGCAAGGGGAGCCCTCGGCTACGCTGGCGCCCCCCGCCCCTTCATCGGCTACTCACCCGGACGGGTGAGGACGACCGGACCCTCCTCGGTCACCGCCACGGTGTGCTCGAAATGGGCGGACAGGCTCCCATCCGCCGTCACCGCGGTCCACCCGTCCTCGAGCGTCCGGACCTCCGGCCCCCCCGCGTTCACCATGGGCTCGATGGCCAGCACCATCCCCGGACGGAGCCGCGGGCCGGTCCCGGCCGACCCGTAGTTCGGCACCTGCGGGGGCTCATGGAGCTTGCGGCCGATCCCGTGCCCCACGAACTCCCGCACCACCGAGAACCCCATGGGCTCCACCCATGCCTGGACCGCGGCACCGATGTCGCCGATGCGCCCCCCGGGCACGGCCGCGCCGATGGCGCGCTCCAGGGCCTGGCGGGTCGCCTCGACGAGCCGCTCCGTGGCGGGCTCGCCCCTCCCCACGACGACGGTCTCGGCGGCATCGCCGTAGAACCCGTCGAGCACGACACCGAAGTCGAGCCCGACGATGTCGCCGGCCCGCAGCATGCGCCGCGGCGTCGGGATGCCGTGGACCACCTCGTCGTTCACCGAGATGCAGATGCTCGCCGGGTAGCCGAGGTAGCCCTTGAAGGCCGGGACGGCACCCCGCTCGCGCGTCCGGGCCTCCGCCAGCCGGTCGAGCTCCCCGGTGGGGACGCCGGCAAGGGCCGCGGCCACGACCTCGTCGAGGACGGCGCGCACGATGCGCCCTGCCTCGCGGATGCGGCCGATATCGTCGTGGGTCTTGAGCTGCACCAGGTTCCGGTCTCTCCCGGCGGCCGGGAGCCCGGCCGCGGGCCTAGGGCAAGAGCCCGAGGGCCTTCCTGGTGGCGGCGAGGATCTCGTCCGGTGAGCCCACGCCCTGGACGTCGGACAGGTTCCCGCGCTCGTGGTAGTAGCGCTTGAGCGGCTCGGTCTTCACTTCGTACTCCTCGAGCCGCCGCTTGACCGTTTCCGGCCTGTCGTCCTCCCGGAGCACCAGCGGTGACCCGTCCCGGTCGCAGACGCCGGCCTGGCGCGGCGGATTGCCGGTGACGTGGTAGACGGCACCGCACTTGGAGCAACTGCGCCGGCCGCTCATGCGGTCGACGAGCAGCTCCGTCGCCACCTCGTAGGAGAGCGCGCGATCGAGCTTCTGCCCCAGCGACAGCAGCAGCCGGTCGAGGTACTCGGCCTGCGCCGTCGTCCGCGGGTACCCGTCGAGGATGAAGCCACCCTTCACGTCGGGGCGCGACAGGCGATCCTTCACCAGCGCGTTCGTCACCTCGTCGGGGACGAGGCCGCCCGAGGCCATGATCGCCTCCACCTTCTTGCCGAGCTCGGTGCCCCGTGACTTGTGGTCGCGGAACATGTCACCGGTGGAGATGTGGGGGATCTGGAGGTCGCGGGCGAGGAGCTTCGCCTGCGTGCCCTTGCCGGCACCGGGCGGCCCGAGGAGGATGAGGATCATCGTGGCGTCACCTTGCGACAGGCCGCGGCGCGGCCGGACGCGGTCAGACGTTGAGGCCGGCCGTGCTCCGGCCGCGGATCCGCGGGCCGCGCGGCCCGGTGAATCCCTCGTAGTGGCGGGTGATGAGGTGCCCCTCGATCTGCTGCACGGTGTCGAGGGCGACGCCCACGACGATGAGCAGCGCCGTGCCACCGAAGTAGAAGGGGACGCCGAACTGGTTGATGAGGATGGTGGGAAGCACGCTGACCGCGGCCAGGTAGAGGGCGCCGCCGAAGGTGATGCGCGAGAGCACGAAGTCGATGTACTCCGCGGTCTTCTTGCCGGGGCGGATGCCCGGGACGTAGCCGCCGTTCTTCTTGAGGTTGTCGGCCACGTCCACGGGGTTGAAGGTCACCGCGGTGTAGAAGTAGGCGAAGAAGATGATGAGCACCACGTAGATGGTGTTGTAGACCCAGCCGCCCGGCCGCAGCTCGTCGGACATGCGCTGCAGGAAAGGGAACCAGGAAGCCAGCGTCGCCGGGAAGAGCAGCACCGACGAGGCAAAGATGGGCGGGATGACCCCCGAGGTGTTCACCTTGAGCGGCAGATGGGTGCTCTGGCCGCCGAAGGTGCGTCGCCCCACCACCCGCTTCGCATACTGGATGGGGATGCGACGCTGGGCGCGCTCGACGAAGACGATGAAGGCGACCACCGCCACCATCACGACCGCCAGGAACAGGAGCTTGAGCTCGTCGAAGCCCGCCCCGGGCGCCTGGTAGGCGGCGTAGAGCTGGTAGGCGCCGTCGGGGAGACGGGCCACGATGCCGGCGAAGATGATGAGGGAGATGCCGTTGCCGACGCCCCGCTCGGTGATCTGCTCGCCCATCCACATGATGAAGGCGGTGCCGGCGGTGAGGGACATGACGGTCAGGAGCCGGAAGCCCAGGCCCGGCTGGGAGACCACCGAGAGCCCCGACGGATCGCGGAGCGACTCGAGGTAGCTGGCGATGCCGAACCCCTGGATGGCAGCCAGGATCACCGTGCCGTAGCGCGTGTACTGGGTGATCTTGCGGCGGCCGACCTCTCCTTCCTTCTGCATCTTCTCCACCGCGGGGACGACGACGGTGAGCAACTGCAGGATGATGGAGGCCGACACGTAGGGCATGATGCCCAGCGCGAAGATCGACAGCTGCTCGAGCGCGCCGCCGGAGAAGAGGTTGAAGAGGCCGAGCAGGCCGCCCTGCGAGGCGACCACCTTGCGCATCGCCAGCCGGTCGACGCCCGGGGTGCTCACGAAGACCCCGAGACGATAGACCGCCAGCATGCCCACCGTGTAGAGCAGCCGCTTGCGCAGCTCCGGGACGCGGAAGACGTTGGCGAGACTGCTGGTCAGCATGGCGTGCCCTTTCCGCGCCCCGCTCAGGCCTTGGCGGCCTTGGCCTTCTTCTCCGCCTTCGCCTTTTCGCCCATCGTCTGCTTGCGCGGAACGAGGTCCACCTTGCCCCCGGCCTTCTCGATGACCGCCCGCGCCCCGGCGGTGACCCGGTCCACGCGCACGGCGTACGCGCCGGCGAGGTCGCCGTTGCCGAGGATCACCACGCCGTCGAACGTCCCGCGGACCAGGCCCGCCGCACGGAGGGCCTCGGCATCCACCGGGCCGGCCGGCAGGGCCGCCAGGTCCTCGACCCGGACCTCGGCGTACTGCGTGCGGAAGGGGTTCTTGAACCCGAACTTGGGGAGCCGGCGCTGCAGCGGCATCTGGCCGCCCTCGAATCCCTCGAAGTGCATGTTGCCGGTGCGGGCCTTCTGGCCCTTGCCGCCGCGGCCAGCGGTCTTGCCGAGGCCGGAAGCCTGGCCACGGCCGACGCGCTTGCGGGCGCGGTGGGCGCCGCGAGGCGCCTTGAGCTGGTTGAGAGACATGAGCTTTCCTTTCTAACCCTGTTCCAGGGCGAGGCGCCAGCCTAGGCGCCCCTGGCCCGCTTCGCCTTCCGGGCGGCGCGGCCCTCGGGCGAGGCCGCGTCGACGCGCTCCCACGACACGAGGTAGTCCACCTTGCGGATCATGCCCATCGTCGCCTGCGTATCGGGCAGCAGCTTCTCGGAGTTCAGCTTCTTCAGCCCCATGCCCTGGATCGTCACCCGATGCGACGCCGGGCAGCCGGCCAGACCGCGCTTGAGCTTCACCTTGATGGCAGCCATGGTTCCTCCGCCTAGCCCTGCATCTCGGCAACCGTCTTGCCGCGCATCTCGCCGACGCGCTCCGGCGAGCGCAGCATCTTCAGCCCTGCCACGGTGGCCTTGAGTACGTTGTGCGGATTGCGCGAGCCCTGGCTCTTGGTGAGCACGTTGCGCACGCCGGCGGATTCCAGCACCGCGCGGACGGCTCCGCCGGCGATGACGCCGGTGCCCTCCCCCGCCGGCTTGAGCAGCACGCGGCCGGCCCCGAAGTGGCCGATGACCTCGTGGGGGATGGTGGTGCCGGCCAGCGGCACCTTGAAGAGATGCTTCTTGGCCTGCTCGCCGCCCTTGCGGATGGCCTCGGGCACCTCGTTGGCCTTGCCAAGGCCGACGCCGACGTGCCCCTGGCCGTCGCCCACCACCACCAGCGCCGAGAAGCTGAAGCGCCGGCCGCCCTTGACCACCTTGGCCACGCGGTTGATGTGGACCACGCGGTCCGTCAGCTCGAGATCGTTCACGTTGATCGGAGAAGGCATTCGTTCCTCTGGTGCCTAGAACTTGAGGCCGGCGTCGCGCGCCGCCTGGGCCACCGCCGCGACGCGACCGTGGTACTCGAAACCGTTCCGGTCGAAGACCACCTGGGTCACGCCCTTCTCCATCGCCGCCTTGGCGATGGCGGCGCCGACCTTCTTGGCTGCCGCGGTCTTGTCGTCGTCCTTGACTGCCGCACGGAGCGTCTTGGACGTGGTGCCCGCCGCCGCGATGGTCGAGTGGGTGGTGTCGTCCACGATCTGCGCGTAGATGTGGGTCAGGCTGCGGTAGACGGTGAGCCGGGGACGGGCCGGGGTGCCGGTGATCTTCTTGCGGATGCGCGACTTGCGCTTCTCGCGGGGGGTGAGCTTCTGGGGCATGTGCGTTCTCCTTGCGCCGGCGTGGTCACAGCCGGCGCATGAGCCGGTCGGCGGCTAGGCCGCTCCGGTCTTGCCTTCCTTGCGGCGGATGACTTCGTCGGAGTACTTGATGCCCTTGCCCTTGTAGGGCTCGGGCGGGCGGAGCATGCGGATCTGCGCGGCGGTGAGCCCGACCTTGTGCTTGTCGGCGCCGCGGATGGTGATGCGGGTCTGCTTGGGGTCCACCTCGCCGGTGATCCCCTCGGGCAGCTTGAAGACCACGGGGTGGGAGAAGCCGATGGCGAAGTGGATCTCCTTGCCCTTGAGCTCGGCCTTGAAGCCCACGCCGACGATCTCCAACGTCCGCTCGTAGCCCTTGGTGACGCCCTCGATCGCGTTCTTCACCAGGGTGCGCGTCAGGCCGTGGAGCCCGCGGGCGAGCCGGGACTCGTCGGGGCGGATGACCCTCACCTCGCCGCCGCCCACCTCGATCTTCATCAGGGCGTTGAACGCGAACGAGGACCTTCCCTTCGGGCCTTCCACCTTCACCGTGGAGCCGTCCACGGCGACCTTCACCTTGTCCGGGATCTTGACCGGGAGCTTGCCGACACGAGACATGGACCTCTCCTACCAGACGGTGCAGATGAGCTCGCCGCCCACCTTCTGCTTGCGGGCCTCCCGATCCACCATCACGCCCTTGGAGGTGGAGAGGATGGCGATGCCCATGCCGTTGAGGACGCGGGGGATGGCGTCGGTGGCCACGTAGCGTCGCAGCCCTGGCTTCGACACCCGCTTGATGTCGCCGATGGCCGGCTCGCGGTCCGAGCCGTACTTGAGCAGGACTGTGATGGCGCCCTGCTTGGCCTCGTCCTTGTGAAGGACATAGTCCTTGATGAAGCCCTCCTGCTTCAGCACCTCGGCGATGCGCACCTTGAGGTTGGAGGACGGGATCAGCACCTTCTCGTGGCGCGCCGAGGAGGCGTTGCGGATGCGCGACAGCATGTCGCCAATGGGGTCGGTGAAGCTCATCGGGTCTCTCCTACCAGCTCGACTTGATGACGCCGGTGATCTCTCCCCGGAGCGCCCGGTTTCGGAAGCAGATGCGGCACATCTGGAACTTGCGCAGGTACGCGCGGGGGCGCCCGCAGAGCGGGCAGCGGTTGTACTGGCGCACGGGGAACTTCAGCTTCCGCCGCGCCTGCGCCATCTTCGAGAGTTTCGCCATCTGTCCGTCTCCTCGTCCGGCTACTGGCGGAAGGGCATGCCGAGGTGCTTGAGCAGCGCTCGGCCTTCCTCGTCGTTCCGGGCGGTCGTGACCACCGTGATGTTCAATCCCTTGATCTTCTCGACCTTGTCGTAGTTGATTTCCGGGAAGATGATCTGCTCCTTCACGCCGAGCGTGTAGTTGCCCTTCCCGTCGAAGGCCTTGGGCGAGACGCCCTTGAAGTCGCGCACGCGCGGGAGC
>Ga0209253_10002177_pt1 | contig 17324 bp, 20 predicted proteins | sample FrelakmetBRP12BR_FD_187145 | JGI IMG/M metagenome (GOLD analysis project Ga0209253, IMG submission 187145) | Freshwater lake sediment microbial communities from the University of Notre Dame, USA, for methane emissions studies - BRP12 BR (SPAdes)... | ecosystem: Environmental > Aquatic >...
ATAGCATAATTTATCGTTGACGAGATATCTAAAGGCTGCTATCATCAAGGGTTGGAATGAGCAAGAATAATTCTCCACGGTCTAGGATATCCTGGAAACAATTTTCAAATCAACTCCGTTGGTTTGTTCCTGGCATAGGGATCAAGCGCTGGATCTTATTAATTCTATTAGGCACCACCTTATTGGGTGTTGGCTTAGCGATATTATTACTTGATGTATACCGGACTGCGCCTGACACCTGGTGGTTGCCATTTTTATCGTTTGCCTCATTGCGGATCCTAAGCCGCCCTATTCGATTTTTGATCTTTGGTGGGATCGGTGCGGGATTAATCGTAATTGGAATATGGGGTATCAATCGATCACTTTTAGCACCTTATCGCCGGGCAGGTAAAACTGTTATTAATGACCTTGCTGAACATCGGAAAAGAGACCGTGGCCCAAGAATTGTTACCATTGGAGGAGGGCATGGACTTTCAACCCTTTTGCGTGGAATAAAATCCTATAGCTATAATATAACAGCGGTTGTGACTGTCGCTGATGATGGGGGCTCATCAGGTCGGTTACGCAAGTCGCAAGGAATTCTACCTCCCGGGGATATTCGTAATTGTTTAGCTGCCTTATCAAACGATGAAGCGTTAATGACCCAGCTATTTCAATATCGTTTTTCCGACGGTAACCCTGAGTTGGATGGGCATCCCTTTGGCAATTTATTTATTAGTGCACTTTCAGAGATCACCGGCAGTTTCGAAGAAGCTGTCGTTGAATCGGGTAGAGTCCTGGCAGTTCAAGGAAGAGTGCTTCCAGCGACTTTACATGATGTACGTTTACTTGCAGATGTTCAGTTGCCTCAAAGTAGTGATGAAGTAAGAATTGAAGGCGAGAGTTTCATACCTAAATTCCCGGGCGATATCCAAAGAGTATGGTTAGAGCCCAGTAATCCCGCTGCATACCCCCAGGTAATTCAAGCTATTCTGGCAGCAGATTTGATTGTAATCGGACCTGGCAGCTTGTTTACAAGCATTATGCCCAATTTACTTGTTCCCGATATCGTGGCTGCTATCAGGGCAAGTCGGGCACTAAAACTCTACGTTTGTAATGTGGCAACACAACTTGGAGAGACTGAAGGCTATAGCTGCGAAGCGCATATCAAGGTAATCAACGAGCATATCGGAGAATCCATATTTGATATAGTTGTAGTAAATAATCAATTTGAAGGTAAATTATCCCCAGGAATTGAATGGGTTAGAACAGTTACAGAAACAGAGAGTGAATATCCCATTTATCGTGCAGATTTGATAGATAATGTCCAACCTTGGAGGCATGATTCAACAAAACTGGCCAAGGCAATTATGGATTTATATCAAGAACGAACGGGTCCTCTGGTAGAATAATCAATTGGTAAATTTAAACATTTTCAATCACAGTAGATAGACAAGAATATTGTCCTACTGAATATAATCTTGTACGGAGGTAAAAATGTCAGTAAAAGTAGGTATTAATGGATTTGGAAGGATAGGTAGACAGGTATTAAAAGCTATACGGGATTATTATCCTAATGATTTGGAAGTAGTAGCTTTTAATGACATCGGTGATCTGCCAACCATGGCACATCTTTTAAAGTATGATAGCAATTATGGGCGATTCGACGGCACTATCGAAATTAAAGATGGCAGCCTGTATGTTGATGGTAAGCCAGTGAAAGTGTTCAAGGAAACAGACCCATCCAATATCCCCTGGGGTTCGCTTGGAGTTGATATCGTTGTCGAAAGCACGGGATTGTTTACGATTAAGAGTGATGGTGTCAATAAAAAAGGCAAGCTTGTGAAAGGCGCTGAGAATCATATCACCAAAGGCGGAGCAAAAAAGGTCATCATTTCCTCACCTGCCGAAGGAGAGGATTTAACTGTGGTCTTGGGTGTGAATGAGAATATGTATGACCCGAAGGTTCATCATGTTATCTCAAATGCATCTTGTACAACGAATGGACTTGCTCCTGCAGTGAAAGTCGTTCATGACAAGTATAAAATTGTAAAGGGTTTCATGACAACGATACATGCATATACCAATGACCAGAAAATCCTTGACCTTCCCCACAGCGATTTGCGTCGAGCACGCGCTGCAGCCATGAGCATAATTCCTACAACCACGGGAGCTGCCAAGGCTATCAGCCTGGTGATCCCGGATTTAAAAGGTAAGATGGATGGTTATGCATTGCGCGTACCAATATCGACGGTATCAGTAATTGACTTGACGGTAGAATTGGAAGTCAGCACAACAACCGAGGAGTTACGCCAATCATTCCGTGATGCTGCGGCTGGTCCTTTAAAAGGCATTTTACAAGCTGTTGATGAACCCCTTGTGAGTATTGATTACAAGGGAGATCCACATAGCTCTTCTGTTGATTTGCCATTTACGATGGTATTAGGTAAGGAAAAGAATAATTTTGCAAAGATTGTAGCCTGGTATGACAACGAATGGGGCTATTCTGTCCGTACTGCGGATCTGGCTGCATTACTGGCGAAGTCTCTATAAAAGCGGAATTGAATGCGGATATTTATCAGTAATATCCGCATTCTCTATATAATTTTTGGGAGTGAATATGTTCAATAAGAAATCCATCACCGATATTGATGTGAAGGGAAAACGAGTCCTCGTGCGCGTGGACTATAACGTCCCAATTAAAGATGACAAGGTTACCGATGATACCCGGATTGTCGCAGCTATGCCGACTTTGGAGTATCTCCTAGAACATGGTGCTGCTGTAATCCTTTTTTCCCATCTGGGTCGTCCGAAGGGTGGGCCAGATCCGAAATATTCCCTGAAATCTGTGGCGGCTCACCTCAGTGGGTTGTTGGGAAAACCAGTTGCATTTGCTAATGATTGTGTGGGACCTGTAGCTGAAGCAGCTTCCAAAGCACTTAAAGCTGGTGATGTACTAGTTTTGGAAAATACCAGGTTCCATCCTGAAGAAGAAAAAAATGACCCGGGTCTGGCGAAGAAAATGGCATCGCTGGCAGATATCTATGTAAATGATGCCTTTGGCTCTGCTCATCGCGCACATGCATCGACTGAAGGTGTTGCCCACTATCTGCCTGCAGTGGCAGGCTTTTTAATGGAAAAGGAAATTCAATACCTTGGGCAAGCAATTGCCAATCCAAAACGTCCTTTTGTCGCAATTCTAGGTGGTGCAAAAATAAGTGACAAGATTGGAGTCATCCGAAATTTGCTTATCAAGGCTGATCAAATTTTAATTGGTGGGGGGATGGCCAATACATTTTTTAAAGCCCAGGGTTATTCAGTGGGAGATTCTTTGTATGAAGATGAAGCATCAGAGACAGCACAGCAGTTATTACAGTCAGGGACATCACATCTGCACCTGCCGGTCGATGTGGTGATAGGTGATCGGTTTGACGCCGAAGCAGATAAAAAGGTTATTGGGGTGGGCAATGTACCAGATGGCTGGCGCATACTTGATATCGGTCCCGATACTGTCACCAGCTTTAGTAAAATAATCGCTAGCGCCGGAACAATTGTCTGGAATGGTCCAATGGGGGTATTTGAGTTTCCTCGCTTTGCTGAAGGAACGATCGGGATTGCAAAGGCGGTTGCTGCTAGTAAAGCAGTCTCGATCATTGGAGGTGGTGATTCAGTAGCAGCGATCAATCAAGCAGGATTAACAGATAAAATCACCCATATTTCTACCGGGGGTGGTGCTTCGCTAGAAATGCTGGAAGGTCTTGACTTGCCCGGCCTGGTAGCGTTACAGGATAAATAAGGCGATCTTATATGCATCTCCCCAATACAAAGACCTGGTTGGGGAGATGCATTTTTATTTGGTATCATTTTTCAAACAAGTCATAACAAGTTATCAAATTTGATAATAGAAATTAGTTTTGCTAGAATTTCCAACTACTTTAAAAAGAATATCAATAATTCTCGATCAGTTATAGCAAACAAGATTTACTCATGGTGAATCCAAATTAAGGACTAATGAAGAGGTGTGTATGCGTCGTCCATTGATTGCTGGAAATTGGAAAATGTTCAAGACTGCATCAGAAGCACGAGTGTTGATGTCGGAATTATTATCTGGATTGACTGCAATTGAAGGAGTGGATATAGTAATATGTCCACCTTTTACTTCAATTCTACCAATCGCTGCGATAGTGGAAGGAACTAGGATCAGCATCGGTGCTCAGAATATGCACTGGGAAGAATCAGGGGCTTTTACGGGTGAAGTTTCACCAACCATGCTGGCAGAATATTGTAAATATGTGATTATCGGTCATTCCGAACGCCGGTTATACTTTGGCGAAACTGATCAAAATGTGAATCTGAAAGTCAAATCAGCGATGAACCATGGGCTAACGCCCATTTTATGTGTAGGTGAGTCGCTATCAGAGAATGAATCAGGAATCACCCAAGAAGTTGTAACCCGCCAGTTAACAGCAGGACTGGAGGGAATAGATTCAGCATCAATTCCTTCAGTAATTATCGCCTATGAGCCAGTATGGGCGATAGGAACTGGACGGGCAGCAACGACTGAAGATGCCAATCATGTCATTGCTAAAATTATTAGGAATTTATTAAGTCAATCATACGGTGAGAATTTAGCTCAAGAAGTAAGGATATTGTATGGTGGCTCGGTGAAAGCAAGTAATGCAGGTGATTATTTTAAGCAGAGTGATATTGATGGCGCATTAGTTGGAGGTGCCAGTTTAAAACCAGTTGAATTTGTTCCGATCGTAAAGGCAGCTGCTGGTTGATGGATAAAACTGATGTACAGAGTTTGGCTTACCTGTTATTGCTTTTGATTCCGCTTGTATACCTGCCAAGATTCTTACAACGTGAAATTCAATCCATAATTTTACTCATTACCCGCCAACCTGAAATATCAACAGTGTTATTTTCCTTGTTGTTTTTTCCTGGTATTTTTTTGCACGAAACCAGCCATTACCTAATGGCTCATTTATTAGGCGTTAGAACTGGAAGGTTTTCCCTGATTCCAAAAAAAGTAGGCAATCGGACACTTCAGCTAGGATATGTTGAGACTGCAGCTACTGATTTTGTAAGAGACGCATTGATCGGTGCAGCGCCATTGCTTGCAGGTGGTTTGTTTGTTGGTTATATTGGCGTAGCCCAATTAGATATTAATACCCTTTGGGTAAGCCTGACTCAAGAACAAGGAAACTCATTTCGTTTGGCTTTTAAGTCCATTGCAGAACAGCCTGATTTTTGGCTTTGGTTTTATCTTGTGTTTACAGTAAGCAGCACGATGATGCCATCCTCATCAGACAGGCGAGCCTGGCTGCCATTGATAGTCATAATTTTGATTATTTCAGGATTCGTACTGCTATTAGGAGCAGGACCATGGTTGTTCTCCAAATTTGAATTTATCATTCAATCTGCCCTTGATGCGATTACGATCGTATTTGGGATTACAGTATTTATCCATATACTATTATTGCCTCCTGCTTGGTTAATCAGGAAGCTTCTCTCACGATTCTCGGGGTATCAGGTGGTATGATGAGTAATAAACTTTTTGATTTCCGTAATTTGTACCTAGAATGCCTTAATAATTTTGGTATTATTAAGAGAGTAAAACAATAAGGATCCTTTCATGAGGTCTAATGGAGAAATGGGAAATTATGGCTTTGCATTGGTACGCATTGCGTAGTAAACCACGAAAAGAAGATATCGTATGGAAACAAGTGAACGAGCGTGGATTCGAAGTATTTTATCCGCGCCTGCGTGTCAATCCGGTCAATCCGAGATCGCGCAAGTTCCAGCCATATTTTCCAGGTTACCTCTTTATTCGTGCAGATATTGATGCCGTCGGATTATCAACCTTCCAATGGTTACCTCATACAACCGGGTTGGTCAGCTTTGGTGGTGAACCCTCACCTGTACCTGATAATCTAATTTATGCAATCCGCCAACGAGTTGACGAGATTACAAAAGCTGGTGGTGAGGTTTTTGATGCTTTACATAAAGGGGATGTTGTAAGAATCAATTATGGACCATTTGATGGGTATGAAGCAATTTTTGACATCAGACTTCCTGGAACAGAACGGGTAAGGGTATTACTTCAGTTTTTAAGTAACCGCTATGTTCCAATTGAGCTGGAAGCCAGCCATCTACAACCAAAAAAGCATACTTAAGATATCCCATTTTTAATCGAACCCCAGCAATGTGTGTAAAATTGATCGTTGAAACTGTCGTGGTCGTTTGTTTCTTACAAATGATTTTAGTAAGATAATCGGTTCTAATCCAGAGAACTAGAGTTAAGGTTCTTTAGCTATTATTTAAAAATTAGAATTGCTTAATTAACAAACCTTTAAATATTCGGATATGTTATCCATCTTGATTGTTTGTACAGCAAATATATGTCGATCGCCTATGGCAGAGGCGATTCTCAAGCATTTAGTCTCCGAGCGACCCGATGTGACCCAATGGCACATAGAATCAGCAGGCACATGGGCAATTTCTGGATGCCAGGCAGCAGAATTATCGCAATACGTGATGCATACAATGGGAATGGATATTGGATCCCACCGTTCTCAACCGGTCAGCCTGGATCTAATTAGAAGATTTGATTTGATCCTGACCATGGAGAATAATCATAAAGAGGGAATGATGGCTGAATTCCATTCTCATGCTGACCGAATCTTCATGCTTAGTGAGATGGTTGGATTAACTGTGAATATTCCTGATCCAATCGGAGGAAAAGTGGATGATTATGTAGAGACAGCTAATTTGCTCAATCGTATATTATCAGAAGGTCTCGAGAGGATTTTTCAACTCGCAACCATTATTAAAAATCGACATGAGAGTACAAGGTAATTGTGGATATCTATTGTGTCTGATGGATTGAACTTTTTATACCCTTCTTTTTCTACCGCAACAATAATCAGACTATGTGTATCCATTCTCCATAATGATATTATTCCAACAACACTCTGAATGATCACGGTTCAAACAAAACATCAAGAATTTTGCATGTTATACTCCATGAAACTATTTTTAGAGGATGGGGTTCTCTTTTTAAGAACTCCCACTGGAAAAAGGTTTTCTTTTGTCAAACGATAGTGAGAATCTAAACCTCAGCCGGGCAATTCAGGGAGATCATGAAGCATTCGGCAAGTTGTATGAAGACTATGTCGAACGGATTTTTAACTATGTCTATTACCGAACTGGGAACCAGCACGACGCTGAAGATCTAACGGCAAGGGTTTTTTTTAGGGCAATGCGCAGAATTCCCCAATACCAGGAGCGAGGCTTACCTGTCTCAGCCTGGTTATATCGGATTGCCCACAATCTGGTTGCCAACTGGCATCGTGACCGTGGCAGACGTCCAGAAATCTCTTTGGATGAAGGATTTACAGCAATCCCTCATTCTGAACATCCTGAAATTACATTGTTGCACATAGAGGAGCAGGACCATCTATTACGGATAATTCGAGATTTACCACCTGACAGGCAGCAATTGATCATTTTAAAATTTGTTGAGCATATGTCAAATTCGGAAATTGGACTGATCATGGGTAAAACGGAAGGGGCAGTTAAAAGCCTTTATCACCGAACTCTGCTCTCCTTACGGGTTGAAATGGATCCGTTATCAAAGGATGATGAGCCAAAAAATATAGGAATTATGTAATGTTACGAATTGTCATGGATGGTGCGGGAGATATCCCAGAGGATTGGCTATCAAAATATGATATTCAAATCATCCCTATTAATATTCATTTTAATAATAAAATGTTTCGACAGGGTGTGGATCTGAGTAATGATGATTTTTATCATCTGGTGGAGAAAACGGGTGTGATTCCCAAAACATCACAACCCACACCGCAACAATTTGTGGAATTTTATAATAGGATCGCCCAAGCCAGTGATATCATCGTGTCGTTGCATGTTACCAGTAAATTATCCGGTACATATAACTCTGCGGTTTTAGCAGCTAAAGAACTAAAAAATAAGCTTAATATTATCCCTATTGATTCGGGTTCTGGTTCTGCAGCAATTGGTTTCATGTGCAAAGAAATTCGCCAGCTTGAAAATTCAGGGGCGACATTACAATCAATGTTATCTCGTATTGATGTAATCCGTCAAAGAGTGAATATCGTGCTGACCCTGGATACATTGGAGTATGCACGACTTAGTGGGCGGGTTAAAGCTCTACAGGCGGCTCTGGCAACCATTGTAAAAATTAAACCAGTGATCATATTAAAAGACGGAACACTGGATATGCGGGAAAAAGTACGAACCCGCCAAAGAGCACTGGATCGTGTTATTGAAATTATTCATGAGAGAGTTAATGATCAGCTAGTAAATGTAGCCGTGGTCCATTCACAATCGGTAGATACAGCCAGGGACTTAATGAATAAAGTGCGTGAGACCTTTCATGTAAATGAATTGATACTTTCTGATTTGTCGATAGGGATAGCTGCAAATTTAGGACCTGGTACGATAGGAATCGTTGCATACGAAGTGGCATAATCTAAAAAAAACAGGATTACATTCAACGCTATGGGAAAAAAACGAAAAAAATATCGAAGCGATATACTCGATATTGAAACAATCTTACAATCGAGTCTCAAGCCTGTTTCCCCCCGACCAGAATTCATCCAGAACCTACAAAAGGGATTGATGGATTATACATTCCCACAAATCGAATCGTCTGATATCAAATTAAAAAAGGTAATTATTTTTGGTCTTATTGGACTTACAAGCCTGGCCTTTATACTTTCACTATGGGTGCGAATCATTGTCGTAATAATCAGCACGTTGGGGATGATACAATCTTCAAAACAAAACAAGACTGATAACTAGGAATATCGTCTGTATTAATATAGTATAGTACAACGAATAACCTGAGCCATATCATTATCGATACGACTCAGGTTTATTAAGACAGGGATCATTCTTCACTACGAAATCCTGGAGTTAGATATTGAACAGGCATATATGGTTTTAATTGTTCTGCCACATTGTCTTTCATTATGTTACCAGATATGTGCAGTAAGGTGTCATTATAATCAATATCGATCCCCATACTAGCCAGGCACGGAAAATGATGATGGATCATACCTGCCTGGTATTCAGCTTCATCGATTGATATCCCGATCAATTTTTGAGAGACATAACGTGCACAGCCACAAACCGCATCCCTTTTTACTTCAACAGAGATTATCGTTCGGCGGAGAGGATCAACCTGGATAAAGAATTCCGGCTTACCGAAGTAGCTGGCAAATTCTGCAATCAGCGGGCTATGATACTCAATCCTTTGACGCCTTGTTATCCAATAGTCGGTTTCCGTCAAAGAACAAAGAGGTTTGGGGGTTGCACAGGCAACGTCCATTTTTTCTAACCAACCTCGCAACTGTCTGGCTAATCCTCTCGGGAGGCTATTTTCATTATCGATGGCAGCAATTACCGCTTTTGCTCCCGTCATTTTAGCAATATCTGGAATAAGCTCAGCAACACTTTTATGTTCGGCAAATGAAAGGATCAGGTCAGCTTCAGGTAACTCTTTGGGAAGAAAGTCTTCTGGATAATCAATAACCAAAGGGAAGAAAACCGGTGCCCTCCATTGGTGAATGATCCAGTCATTAGGGGCGTATTGGAGGATGTTTGCCAGATGCCTGGAACCATAATCGCTATTGAGGACGGTAAGGATGCGCATAGTCAATGTGGATTCTCCAACAATAAATTTTCTGCCAACCATTGTGCATCATTGATTAAATCGATATCTTCCGGGAATGAATGATCAGTCTCTACTTTTAATAAAAAATGGGTCGCAATGGCCTGATAATAATTATCTACATCCGGTAAAGAGATAAAAACTGTCAGACACTTGTAGGCGCTATTGTTTTGAGATGAAAAGCCTCTTCTTGATAGGTATTCCCGAATGATGATGCCTACAGCGCGACGGGCAGACACACGAGCCATACCCTCATTTCCAGCGTTACGGGCTGAGAAGGCGTGCTCGATTTCTTTTGTATATTCAACTCTCCAGTTTTTTACCGTGTTCATGGCAAAATTTTACCATTCCTTGACCACAAATCATTGACTGGATACAATGAGTTATATGAATATTCCATTAGTGTGTTAGTAAAATGAGCCGCGACCTTCGCCAGTATTCCAAACAGACAAATATAAGGCTAATCATCGGATTTCTTTTGATTTTATTTATTATCGGTGATGGGATGATATACCTGTTTTTCGGACAGGGGGCAGCAATTATGGGTTTTATCTGCCTATTGGCAGGTCTAATACCTATAATTCTGATTATTTTCGCATTGTGGATCATTGAATGGATCGCTCATCGAAACAAACCGGAATAATCAAGGGCATGCAAAATACGAATGAATTAATCTCGACTAATAACTGGGTAATGCGGATCCAAAGACCCATTGGAAAAGGCCCTTTTCCTATTGTATTGATGCTCCATGGTTTGACAGGGGATGAAAATTCAATGTGGATATTCTCTCCCCGCTTGCTCAAGAATGCCATATTGATCGCTCCAAGAGGTTTATATAAAACCAAAGCCTCTGGTTACAGCTGGCATGCAGAAATCACAATGCCGTGGCCAAATTTTCATGATTTTATTCCAAGTGCTGAAGCATTGATGAACACAATTTCCACGATTAATTTTCCAGGTGGGAATTTCTCAGAGCTTCATATTGTTGGTTTCAGCCAAGGTGCAGCTTTAGGGTATACGATTGCGATTATGAATCCGATGAAGGTAACAACTTTGGTTGGCTTATCTGGTTTTCTCCCAGATGGAGTCTCTAATTTACTGCGTTCTGATTATCTCAAAGGATTACCCGTGTTTATTGCCCATGGAATAGAGGATGATATTGTTCCAATTGAGCGTGCCAGGATGAGTGTTGGTATTTTGCAAGATGCAGGCGCAGATGTGGTGTATTGTGAAGATCAGGTTGGGCACAAATTAAGTGCAAAATGCTTCCGTGGATTGGAAGCATTTTTTAAAAAAAAGTGAATTGCTGAATTTCCCTTTAGAAAGCTATAATATTTTATTCATCATTCCTGCTACGGCTTGATAAACCGGAGAATCATTTCCCAGATCAACCAATGGTTTCCCAGTGAATTCATATCTGCTTAACTCAATATCTGCTGACACTGTTCCGAGAAGAGGTATACCCAACTTATCGATTTCTGTTTGAAGTGCAAGTGGCAGTTCTCCTGGTAAACGGTTGATAATGAGATAGGCATTTTCGATACGGATATCCAACTCATTGCGGAAGGAAGCAATGCGCTCTGCTGCCACAATCCCGCGCTGGGTGGGATCGCTGACAATCAATAAGTGCTGAACATCACGTGTAGTTCTCCGGCTTAAATGTTCCATTCCTGCCTCGTTATCAATCACAATATACCTGTAATTCTTACTAATCGAGTCAATCACCTCCCGTAGGTTATGGTTGACAGCACAATAACAACCGGTACCTTCTGAACGCCCCATGGCGATCAAGTCGAATGCCTCCCCCTCTGCCAGTGAGGATCTAATCTTATGATCCAGGTAATCATGCTTGGAAATACCACCAGGTAGTGATCCCATGGCGGCACCTCCCATCACTAGAGAACTCTTCACCTGCGTGAGCATATCCTCACGGATGTCACCCACAGTCCAATCCAGATCCAAGCCGAGAACCATATTCAGATTGCTGCTTGGATCGGCATCGATTGCAAGGACTGGTCCTGGTTTATTTTGAACCAGATATTTGATCACCATGGCTGAAATGGTGGTCTTTCCAACTCCGCCTTTACCAGCAAGGGCAATGCTTATTGTCATTCAGTTGTACCTTTCACAAACTGGTCATCCAAAATTTGAGCCATTGAATGTGCTGATTGACGTAAAGCCGGAACATGGTCATAAACTGGAATGCCAAGACGATCTGCTTCTTGAACACCCAAATCTGCAGGCATGATACCTAACAAGGGTAATCCGGGTGTTTCGTTTTCTAGAAAAGCCTTCTCATCCTCATTGCGAACTTTATTACCCACCAACCAACACCGCGTAAGACCGATATCATTCGCCAACTGTTTTATCTGGCTGGCTGTTCCAAGGCTGCGCCGTGTAGGTTCGACAACGATGAGCATAGCATCCACAAAATCTACTGTCGCTCTCCCGAGATGCTCAACCCCAGCATACATATCCAGGATTAGTACATCATCTTTACGGAAAAGTAAATGCGTGAAAAGTGTTTTTAACATGGCTGCTTCTGGGCAGATACATCCGGATCCTCCCATATCCACAGATCCCATTTCAAGCAACCTGACGCCTTTATAGACGACACTAAAACGTTCGGGGATGTCATCTACACGTGGGTTAAGGGTGAAGAAGCCACCGATGGTCCCGGGCTTTGCTCCAGTACGTTCTTCGATCAGTGCGTCCATCTCCGCAATTGGATGAAGTTGAGAACGCAATGAATCAGGGAATCCCAAAGCACCAGCTAAACAAGGCGATGGATCGGCATCTGCAGCAAGAACCTGACGACCTAAGTCTGCATAAACCTGGGCTAATAATGCTGCCAGGGTTGTTTTTCCAACCCCGCCTTTTCCGCTTATTGCGAGTTTCATAAAATCACCATATTTCCTTGAAGTGGAGCGAATTATAATCTATCCATTGCATTCCCAGCGGTAACTAGACCTCGCCGGATCGCTTCTTCCCTTAAGACAAGCAATATTTTTTCCAAATCTAATTCACGAACACAGGCATCATGAGCACAATAGAGTACTTCATCTGACCAAAGTGTCTTGGAGGTCAATACTTCTTCGTCATTCATGATGACAAGCTGAATCAAACTATCAAGGGGAATATCCTGGTCGTCGCTATATTCACCACTGCATAGCTGACAACCGCGGCAGCGGTTAACATCTTGCCCCGTTTTCGATAAAATCAACCTTCGTAATGTCATGCGATATATTTACCGATAAGTAAAAAGAAACCAATATAGTCGCTTCGTTATGATTTCGGTTGGGAGGCAATAGGAGGAGTGAAGTCGGGGGGTAAAATACCCGCCTCAGTAACGATGCGAGGAACGATCTCTTCCCATCCTACAGCCATTAAGTGAATACCATTGACGCCTTTTTTATTTTTGACAGCCTCAATCAGCTCCAGTGCAATTTGGACACCTTCTTCATCAGCTTTGTCTCCAGCCGCTTCCATTCGTTTTACAAGCTTCTCCGGAATGGTAACCCCGGGGACTTCCTCATTCATATATTTCGCCACTTTCAAGCTCTTAAGTGGGGTGATACCAATGAGTATATATACCTTTTCCAGGATTCCACGCTTCTCCAACGCTTCCAGCCAATCGTCCAGACCGTCAGGATCGTAAACCAGGTTGGTCTGGAAGAACTGCGCCCCTGCGTTAACCTTTTTATGTTCACGGATCGCTTGAATGCGTGGATCAGATGCAAATGGAGAGCCTGCTGCACCGAGAAAATACTTGGGTGGAAATTTTATCTGACGCCCATCCATGTAAATTCCCTCATCACGCATTCGCCGCAGGATCCAGAGCATATGGACCGAATCCATATCGAGGATGTCCATTTTCCCTTTTGGGATGCTTGACATTTCCATGCTATCGCCTGATAAGCACAAGATATTGCGAATCCCTAGTGCATTTGAACCCAGTATCTCAGCTTGAAGTCCAATGCGCGTGCGGTCTCGGGCAGCAATCTGCATTACAGGTTCAGCACCAGCTTGAACGGTCAGGGCACTACATGCCCAGGAGGACATCCGTGGTGAGGCTGATGGACAATCTGTGAAGTTGATTGCCGCTGAATATGGTTTAACAATCTCAATGTTTTTTAGAAGTTTGTTAGTGGAAACCGTCATGGGTGGGGCGACTTCGGAGGTTACAACAAATTCGCCAGCTTTCAAACGTCTCTCAAGGTTAGACACCGGTTCAGTATAAGCTGCCGGGTGATACTCAGAATCACCATTCCACCACTCTGGTTGGCGGATCGGGCGAAAAACTGACGCCCATGCAACTTTGCGTTTCTCGCCACCAGATAACACCCCTCCGAAGAATTTTTTAGCACCCACCTTATTGATTTGGTGATACACATCAGCCCAGGTCTCGCCACCCGTCTTATCCCAGTCCAATGGGGGCAGGACTTCCATAAGCATCTCCTGGCGACCCATCTTGAAGGCACGGTCGTATATTTTATACCAGACACAAGGGCGGGTTTTATCCACATAGCAGTATTCTGTGGTTGAACCGCCACAGGGACCATTTCTTTCACCCTTTGGGCACTCCATTGGGCAGATAAAAGCAGTCTCCTGTAGCAAACAATTCCCACACATACGGCAACCGAACATTGGTCCTTTGATCACCCGTTCAATAGACTCCAAGACACGAGTACCATAAGGATCTCTTTTAAATGGATGATAAGGTGGCTGCCATCTTCTAACAGGGGTAAATCCAGGCATATTCGACCTCCTTCACGGTGAAATAGGTTGACAAGGGGAGTGGAGGTCTTCCCACTCCCCAGAGGAAAACTGAACTAAAGCAATGGTAGCAGGTATTCGTATGCACTCAGGGTTGCTTTTGCGCCCTCACCAACTGCCACCAGCACCTGTTCAGCGTAAGTATTGGTCACATCCCCAGCAGCAAATATGCCGGGTACGCTGGTATGGTTACCGCAATCAATGATGATGCGCTTCTGCTCATCCAATGCAACAAAATCAGCGACGATCTGAGAATTAGGAACCAATGCCATCTCCACAAAGGTTCCATCTGCTTTAAGCTCAATGATTTTGCCTTTCTTATCTTTCACAATCAGGCTTTTGGCATAATCGTCACCTTTAACCTCGATTACCTGATGACCTTCCAGGATGGTGACATTGGGTGCGACCTTCAATTTTTCATTTACATTGGTCACTATGAGTTTATCCGCCGGGCAGACCAGGGTGACGTGTTTAGCGACCGTAGCAAGTTCTGCTGTGGATCTCTGAGCCAAGTCTCCATCACCAATCACGACCGTTGACTTATCTATGAATAATGGAGCATAACTCAGGGCAGAGTAACACAAACCACGCATGATGAACTCTTTTTCTCCCGGGACGTTTAATAGCTGTTGTCTGGTACCTGTTGCTACGATGACAGCTTTGGTTTCCAGGTCACCACCCCCGCGTGTCTTGACGATAAATCCTTTTTCCTTGCGGATGATCTTATCCGCAGGTTCCATGTGTCTAGCAAATTCCAGGTATTCAAGCTCACTCTTGAATTTATTGACAATTTCCAGACCTTTGATAACCTGATAATCTTCAACCCAAGGCAGTGCGAGGCGGAAATTTGTTTTACCACCCAGGTCCTTTGTTATAAGTAGGACGTTTAAACGCTTACGGATGGCATAAATTGTAGCAGTCAATCCTGCAGGTCCACCGCCGACGACAATTAAATCATACATAATTCACCTCGTTGTTATCCTCTCTAAGTTATACTGGTGGTTTGCCAATGAAGCCATCTTTCATCATCATTTGGGTCAGATTGCGAGATCGCCCGATGATGTCAGTTGCATTCTTAAATTCTTCATCGTATGTCATTTGTATACGTGCGAGCCCTTGTTCCTGAGCTTTCACAGCCACAGCTGCAGCTTCACGAGGGAATACTTCCCAATCATCCATGTTGGGTAAAATGTGATCAGCGGTAAGATTGGTTCCAACATGATCTGCCAGGGCTTTTGCTGCTGCAAAGCACATTTCATCTGTGATGGTGCGTGCACGCACATCCAGGGTTCCCCGGAAGATACCCGGAAAACCGAGTGAGTTGTTGACCTGGTTATCAAAGTCAGAACGACCCGTAGCGACAACGGCTGCACCAGCAGCCTTGGCTTCCCATGGCCATATTTCTGGAACGGGGTTTGCGCAGGTAAAAACAACAGAATCGTTCGCCATCGTTTCAATCCATTCAGGTAAAATCACACCCGGACCAGAGCGGGAGAGGGCAACGATGACATCCGCACCCTTGATTGCATCGGGGATATCTCCTTCACGATTCTCTATATTAGTTATCTGGCATAACTTCCATTTATCCACATATTCAGCCTTGCGCATCTCGAGGTCTTTGCGATGCTTGCCAAGGATACCTTTGGTATCCACCATTAAGCAATTAGCAGGTTCTACACCCCAGCTAAAAATCAAGCGCGAGATGGCTACATTGGAAGCACCCACACCGATGAAGGCAATCTTCACTTTTTCCTTATCTTTTCCAACCACCTTGAGGGCATTGATCAGTCCGGCAAGCGTGACCGTAGCTGTCCCCTGTTGGTCATCGTGCCAGATGGGGATCTCCGCTTTTTCGCGCAGTGTATCCAAAATATAAAAGCATTTTGGATTAGAGATATCTTCCAGGTTCACCCCACCGAACCCTGGCTGGAGCATCAAGGTTGTATTAATGATGGCATCTGGATCTTTGGTATCGAGCATGATGGCTACACCATCGACTCCACCAAGATACTTGTAAAGCAAGGCTTTACCTTCCATAACGGGTAACCCAGCTTTAGGACCTATATCACCTAAGCCAAGAACGCGCGTGCCATCGCTGACAACGATCACAGTGTTCCATTTGTTCGTGTATTCATACACTTTTTCTGGATCCGCCTCAATTGCCCGGCATGGTGCTGCCACCCCTGGGGTGTACCAGATGGCGAAATCATTGAAATCACGCACACAACATTTTAGAGCAGTCTCAACTTTACCTTTGTAGAAGGGATGCAAAACCATGGCATCTGCTGCAGGTTTTTTCGCCTTTGCCAGAAGCTCGTCTACATTTAACTGTTTTTGATTGATCATAATTGTTCTCCTATTGTTGCAAATAGCCATCAGCATAGATGACTTTATCAAGCAATATTTGTATAGTTTTCCAGATCGCTACTTGCTCTGGGTCAGACATGTCAACGTCTTCTGGTTGAGGTTCTTCCATAGCGGCAATGTGGTCAGCAATCTTTAAGTACAGGCGTCCCACCGGTGTACTGGCATCGCGCTGTTCGATGATGCGGATGACCTCATTTTGCTCATTATCAAGAGGATCAGCAATCATCATATTCATGCCAACTCCCATCAGCATGGCACAATAAACGCGATTGATCAATGGTCTTCCTTCGCGAGGTACAGCATTGGAAACGTTTGATAATCCTACAGAAATTGTTGGTGGCGGATCCCAGGCGAATTGAAGCGTGCGGATAGCCTCGATGAGGTGAGGGCAATATTGTTGGCAACCTGAGACGGTTAAAACCAGCGGATCGATAATCAGGTTTTCCATGGGGTAATCAATTTCCATCATGCGCGGGATGAG
>Ga0209253_10002178_pt1 | contig 17323 bp, 14 predicted proteins | sample FrelakmetBRP12BR_FD_187145 | JGI IMG/M metagenome (GOLD analysis project Ga0209253, IMG submission 187145) | Freshwater lake sediment microbial communities from the University of Notre Dame, USA, for methane emissions studies - BRP12 BR (SPAdes)... | ecosystem: Environmental > Aquatic >...
AAAGTACGCTGCTGCACCTGCTGGGAGGACTGGACGCACCCACCGCCGGCGACATCCGCATCATGGGGCAGAATATCGCCGCCATCAACGAAGAAGAAAGATGCCAACTGCGTAACCGTTCGCTGGGTTTTATTTACCAGTTTCATCATCTGTTGCCGGAATTCAGCGCACTGGAGAATGTCGCCATGCCGCTGCTGATCCGGCGCATGAGCAGCAGCGAAGCCTATGCGCGAGCAACAACCGTGTTGCAGCAGGTCGGCCTGGGGCATCGCCTCACCCACACCCCGGGGGAACTCTCCGGCGGTGAGCGCCAACGTGCAGCTGTGGCGCGCGCGCTGGTCACCCAGCCCGCCTGTGTTCTTGCCGATGAACCTACAGGCAATCTCGACCGGCACACCGCCGGCGGGGTATTCGAATTGATGCTGGAACTTAACCGTAACGTGGGCGCCAGTTTCATCATCGTTACCCATGACGTACAACTGGCTGCCCGCGCCGGGCGAATTTTGCAGCTGGTGGATGGGGTATTGACCAAGTGAGCGAACTGGTCGATCACGCGCGGACTGGGAGTTGCAGTCTCAATACTCTACGGGTTGGGGATCGAGGCTGCGCCATAGATACCATGTCGCCACAGAACACCACGGTTGCCATGGTTTCGCGATGGCACGCATCTTGAGCCGACTCATCGGTTGACTGGCGTTGTAGTGCAGGCTGATCGCGCGCTGCAAACCAAGATCGTCCAGCGGCAGCACGTTCGGGCGCAGCATGTGAAAAATCAGAAACATTTCTGCAGTCCAGCGCCCAATACCTTTTACCCGCGTCAATTCGGCGATGAGAGCTTCATCATCAGCTTCCTTCCATGCTGTTTCATTCAATGTCCCGCTGATAAAGTGCCGCGACAGGTCTTGCAGATAAGTCACTTTCCGCAAGGACAGACCGCAAGACCGCAATACGCTGTTGTCCGTACCCAGCACAGCATCAGGTGTAATCGCGGGAACCACTATAGCCAGCTTCTGCCAAACACTCTCGGCCGCCTTGATAGAAATCTGCTGGCCGATGATGGAACGCGCCAAGGTGATGAAAGCATCACCATGTGAGCGTAGCGCAGCCCCTGCGAAGCGCTGAATGAGCTTTTGCATCACTTCATCACACTCAGCCAGTTCCTGTGTCGCCTGCTTCCAGTACGCTGGAATCATAGACTCATCCAATCAGCGCTGGCGGCGTTTTGCCCGTTTGCGCCATGCATAAATAACATATAGCCGCCATGCACCGCGCACGGCCAGATAGCTGGTTACTGCAAGCAGCAGCGCCAGCAGAAATATGCCTGCCAGCAGCGGCTTGCCCAGGGAGATTGTCCAGTCTACCAGCGCAGGTAGCCATTCACTGATACTTTTATCCAGCAGATGTAAATCAGTCATGGGCATAGCGCCGCTACCGTTGCCTAAAACAAACTCACCGATAGTGTAAGCAGCGATATAAAGCGGCACGATGGTGAAAGGATTGGAATAAAGCGTGGTGAATGCCGCTACCGGCAGATTCACCTTAAAGATGACGGCAAATAGCGCGGCGAAAAAAAACTGTACCGGGTTGCTGCCGGGGATCAGGCCGGCGAAAAAACCGACCGCCACTCCGCCTGCCACCGAGCGGCGATGCAGATGCCACAGATTGTGGTGATGCAGCAACCCGCCGAAAAGTCCGACAAACCGATTCTGCCGGATGATCTCGTGGGAAGGCAGGTATTTCTTGAGATATTTTCGGAGCACGAACTGCCAATGTGGCAAATAACCCGGCCACTATACTACCCTAAGAATTTATTTGACCTAGAATTCATTAGGAGCAGGCGATACCGAGCCGCTTCGGTGTATTCGCCCACAGAATTCTCGGGTGAACCATTCAGACACAGAGTGGGAGCTGCTGATGCAAGCAAATATTCTTGCGTTTGCTCTGGGAACGGCTCTGCTCCAGCAGCAGGCCGTATTGCCCGAAATCTTGTGGGCATGGGTGCTGCTGCCTGGTGCAGTATCCGCATTCCTGCTCTGGCGCTGCCAGATCTTCATTTTGACCGCTGCGGGAAAAGTTCTGCTGGTCATGGTTTTTCTCGCTGCAGGATTTTTCTGGGCAGCTACTTTTGCTCAATGGCGACTGGCTGATGCACTGCCGCATGAATGGGAAAGACGCGATATTCAGCTCGTCGGGGTAGTGGCGGAACTGCCGCAAACCAACGAACTCTTTACCCGTTTTACGTTCGACGTGGAACGGGTATTAACTGAAGGCGCCGTCGTGCCCGCGCGTATTTCACTGGCCTGGTACAAGGAGCGCGGCAAGCATGCCAGCAACGCCGAGGCTCTGCCGCCTCAGATCAACGCAGGTGAACGCTGGCAGCTCACAGCGCGGCTCAAACGCCCGCATGGTAGCAGCAACCCCCACGGTTTCGATTTCGAGGAATCGACGCTGGAGCGTAACATCCGCGCTACCGGCTATGTACGCAAAGCCAATGATAATTTGCGCCTGGACGAGATGGTCAACCGGCCTGCTTACCGGATTGAGCGCTTGCGCCAGGAGATTCGTGAACGGTTCATTCAGGCACTGCCCGATCATGCTTATAGCGGTGTTCTGGTCGCGCTGGCAATAGGCGAACAACGCTCCATTCCGCGCGAGCAGTGGCAGATATTCACACGCACCGGCGTCAACCATCTCATGAGCATCTCTGGGCTGCATGTGACGATGGTATCGAGTTTGGTGTTCGCGCTAGTATATTGGTTGTGGCGCTGCAGCCATCACCTGACGCTGTGGCTACCGGCACGCAAAGCTGCGGCTGTTACCGGGCTGGCAGCGGCACTGGGCTACGCATTGCTTGCCGGTTTCGCGGTACCGGCACAACGCACCGTTTATATGCTCGCGGTAGTGTCCATTGCCCTGTGGTCAGGGCGATTCACTTCCGCGACCGCAGTGTTGACCTGGGCTCTGCTGGCGGTAGTGGCGCTCGATCCTTGGGCAGTGCTCTCCCCCGGTTTCTGGCTGTCTTTCGGTGCAATTGCGATCATCATGCTGGTGACGGTCGGGCGCATCGGCAGAATGCACTGGTTGACCGGTTGGGCGCGGATACAATGGGCGATCACTCTCGGCCTGATCCCGCCGTTACTGGCAATGTTCCAGCAGGTGTCACTGGTCTCGCCGATTGCCAACGCCATCGCCATCCCGCTGGTGAGCCTGGTGGTAGTTCCGCTAACGCTGCTGGCAGCATTGCCGCTGCTTGATTTCATGTTGCTGCCCGCACACATGGCGTTGAGTGGCTGCATGGAGCTGTTGCGCTGGTTGAGCGAGGTACCGCAAGCAGTCTGGAGTCAGCATGCGCCGCCACCATGGACCATAGCGGCAGGCATGGCTGGCATCGTCTGGATGCTGCTGCCGGGTGGAGGGGGGCTGGGATTTACCGCAGGCTTTCCTGCCCGCTGGCTGGGAGCAGTGGCGCTGTTGCCGATGTTTCTGCTCCTGCCACCCAGACCGGTTGCCGGGGAATTGTGGCTCACCGTGCTGGATGTAGGCCAGGGGCTGGCAGTCGTGGCGCGTACCGAAAATAACGCGCTGCTTTACGATACCGGGCCTGGTTTCAATTCCGATGCCGATAGCGGCAACCGTATCATTGTTCCTTTTCTGCGCGGTGAAGGCGTCAGACAGCTGGATACCATGATCGTATCCCATGCCGACACAGACCACAGCGGCGGCGCGCTGTCAGTATTGGATGCAGTACCGGTGCAATGGCTGGTGTCATCCTTGAAAACCGATCATCCAATTCAGCAAACCTCTGTCAATAAACGTAGCTGCCGTGCAGGCGAATCGTGGAACTGGGATGGGGTGCGCTTCGACATGCTGCATCCGCTGGAGCAAAGCTATGATAACCCCAAACTCAAGACCAACGCTTTAAGCTGTGTATTGAAAATCACCACAGCCCATGGCAGTGTGCTGATACCCGCCGATATCGAAAAGAAATCCGAACGCGAACTGCTTGCCCGGGCTGGCAATGTGCTCGCCGCAACCGTGCTGATAGCGCCGCATCATGGCAGCAAGACCTCTTCCGTCGAAGAGTTCGTGCAGCAGGTGAATCCCGCGCTGACAATATTCACTGTCGGCTATCGCAATCGCTTTGGCCACCCCAGGAAAGAAGTGGTAGAACGCTACCGTTCTCAGGGTAGCAGACTGCTTCGCAGCGATACTGATGGCGCGGTACTGCTGCGTTTTGCCGACAACACTGTTACGGTCGAAACCTGGCGCGCACGACACCGCCGCTACTGGCAGGATGCTCCGGCCACTGACTCAGCCTTTGAACTTGAATAATGGTGCCCCTGCCAGCGGTTCATGCAAATGAACACATCACAGCCGTTCTGAGCCGCCTCACACAGCTTCACATGCAGCAGTTAAGTTGTTGGCATTGTCGGGCGGGCAGAGTAATAACTCCGCCTTACCCTTGGAGAGAACAAATATGCGTCCAGCGGCATTGATCACGGCAGGCTGATGCGATACTGCAATAACGGTAAGGCTCTGCGCCAGCCTCTGCAGTGTTTCGCAAATTATCCGCTCGCTGTCCGGATCCAGAGCACTGGTCGGCTCATCGAGCAGCAGGAAAAGCGGGCGATGTGCAAGTGCTCTGGCAATCGCGATACGTTGACGCTGCCCGCCAGAAAGAAGCCCACCGCGCTCACCCACAACGGTCAGCATGCCTTCCGGAAGAGCGCTGACAAAATCCCACGCGCCTGCCTGACGCAGCGCCTGTTCTGCCTCCGCTTGGGTCAAGGCAGGTGCGCCGATAAGGACATTGTTAAGAATCGTGTCGTGCAACAGGATGGTATCCTGAGACACATAACCTATCATGTGCCGCCAGTGATGCAGGTTTATTTCACGCAGCGATACCCCATCAACGAGAATTTCACCCGACTTGGGTTCGGCCAGCCCGCACAGCAGATCAAGCAAAGTACTTTTGCCTGCCCCTGACGGCCCCGTGATCGAGGTAAATGAATTCACGGGTATCTCGATGTTCATATCCTGGAATATCGATTTCTTGTCATAATCGAAACTGATGTGACGCAGACTGATCCCTTGTTGCAGGGTGGGCTGCTGCGTGCCTGCGGTTCTCTCAGCTGCGGCGCGCGCATCTTCAATTGCTGTGCGTAATGCCCAATAGGCACTTTCCTGTGCAACAAGATGCTGGTAGCGCCGCTGTGCTTTATTCAGCAGACTCTGGATGCGTGTCAGCAGAAAAACCATCACCATCACTGCCGGCAGGGAAAGCTGCCACATCACCAAGGCCAGATACAAACCACCCGCGATCAAGGTGGCCAGTATGGGCTCCTGCAAAGCCAATAAAGCTTCTCTGCTCATGACTTCGCGCCGCGTAGCTTTTTCCAGTTGCTTGGTTTCATCGCGGAGGATGGCGTCAGCGACGTTATCCCGCGCCATGGCTTTCAGCGATTTCACCGATGCAAGTACATCGGCCAGATAAGACAACAAATGGCGCAGCAGGTGTGTCTGTTTATTGCCCGCTTTGCGTGCGGCGCGCACCAGATTCTGCAGTACCAGCAACATGACTGCGCCGAGGAGGAGGGAAGCAAGGGTTACTTCCCATGAAATGAACAAGGCAACAATGCTATAGACTATCACTTGGATGGATAGAGCCACGACATTGGCGGCATGTTCAAAACCCTGGGCCGCCCGGTATGCTTCTGTGGCGACCGAGTTGGCGAGCGAACCTGCGGGTTGCCGCAGATAATACTGCCAGCGGCTGGCCAATAGCGCCTCGATCAACTCCTGACGCAGCTTGCTTGCGACATGCGCTACGGTATAGCCGACCTGCCGGTTGGCCAACAGCAATATCAGACTTTTGGTAATCATGCCGCCGACGATAATCAGCAACATCGTGCTTATGGTGGGCTCGATGCCGATCCTTTGCATGGCCTGTACCACTGCCCGCCCGGTGTCTGAACTGCTGGCATCACCCACGGCAACTGACAATAAAGGAAGCAGGGCAGTCAGGCTGAGCCCCTCGGCAATGCCCGCTGCCAACAGCGCAATCAGCACAAACGCACTGCGCTGGGGGAAGACCATGATATAGGTGAGGAGGGTACGCATAGCCTGGTTTCGCGGATTATCAGTTATTTGATTTGTTGGGTTTTCACGTTGATACGCCGCGACACCAGGTTAACGTCACCGGGACAACTATCTTATGATTGGAATATAGGGACATGTTCCACATTCAGTGGAATAGAGATTCCACCCCGGACCACGCAAGACTTCACTGAAAGATACTTTCGCGCAGCTGGGCAAAAACATTTCCGACATAATCCATCTGTTCGCTGGTGTGGGCTGCGCTGACACTGCAACGCACCAGTGCTTTCCCTTCGGGCGCAGCGGGCGGCAATATCAAATTGACATAGATACCATGATCCAGCAGACCTTTCCACAGCATCAAGGCCTGCTGGGGGCTGTCAAGTATGTTCGCGATAACAGGTCCGGGCTGTGGTCCAAGCTGATAGCCCAACGCGTCAAGCCGCGCATAGAGTTGCCGTGAATTTTGCCAGAGTTGCCGACGTAGCTCGGTGCCATCGCGCAATAGTTTGAGCGCTGCACGCGTTGATGCAATAGTAGCCGGTGAAGGCGATGCGGTGAATATATACGGGCGGCTAATATAGCGCAGTTGATCGAGCTGCGGATGATTGCTCACACAGTAGCCGCCGATACTGCCGAGGCTTTTACTGAAAGTACCCGTGATGAAATCGACTCCATCAATGAGTCCCGTTTCTTCCACCAGTCCTTGACCAGTCTTACCCAAGACTCCCAGCGAATGGGCCTCGTCAAGCAGAAGAATGCTGCTGTAAGCATTTTTTATGCTGACAATCTCTGCCAGCGGCGCCTGATCACCCAGCATGCTGTAGATGCCTTCAGCAACGATCAGCGTGGACTGTGATCGTTCCCCTAGGCGCCGGAGACGTTTTTCCATGTCTGCAACGTCGTTGTGCCGGAAGCGAATTATTTCAGCACCACTCAGACGGCAGCCATCATAGATACTTGCATGCGAGTCACCATCAATTAGAACCACATCACCCGCACCTGCCAAGCCCGAGATCATGGCAAGATTTGCCTGATAGCCAGTGGTAAATACAATACCCGAGTGACACTGGTAAAAGTCCGCGAACTCCCGCTCCAGTGCTCGGTGTCCACTGTAACTACCGTTTGCCATGCGCGATCCGGTGGTGCCGGTGCCCTCCCGATCAATCGCTTCATGCGCTGCCCGCAGGCATTCGGGTGCAAAAGTAAGTCCGAGATAGTTGTTCGTGCCCAGAAACAATATGCGACGGTCTCCAACTCTTGCCTCTGTCGCAGAGTAGACCTCTTCTATCGGCATGCCGAAAACATCAAGCCCTTCCGGCAACAGCGCTTTTCTGGCTGCGGCAACCGCATCCAGCTTGTCTAGTAAGCTCATTGTTTCACAGACTTTATATGGTGAATTAAATTTGCAAGATCGTGCACGGTTTGAACATCCGCAAGGGCATTCAGCGGCACGGAAATATCGAACTCGTCCTCGATTTCCATAACCAAATTCAATAGCTTGACGGAATCAATCGCTAGCTCATTGATCAGATCCGTCTCAGGTACGATTACCACATCAGGGCTGGAAAATTGCTTAAGATGGAAACAAAGTCTGGACAGAATATCGCTGTAATCAGTTGCCATGGGTTGGGATAGCTTTAAATGTTGTGCGGATTATGCCGCTTGCGGCAGAGCATCGCGCAGACGAATGCAGGGCTGCCAATCTGGTAATGCATGAATCAAGGGAGTGATGTCGCATACCCAGTCCGGGTGCTGTAATTCCCTGACTTTTCCCGGCGTCAGCATCGGCGAATAATGCAGCAACCGTGCCAGACACAAATTTACATTCGCGGTCATCGAAACCAATGATGCCGGCAAAAACAGACAGCGTACCGGCCGCTGCCAGACATCCTGGGCAATGGCAGCTACGGAGTGGCCATCATACCCCCCGGGCATCCCGTCATCGAGTTCGTAAACGCCATGTATGGGAACTCTGATGGTAAGCCAGCAGAGGATAGCCGCGACCAAATCATTGACGTGTAGTAAGCCAAAACGCATGGCAGAGCGTCCTACCATAGGCAATACACCGCGCTGAGTTGCTCTGAAGAGTGGGCTCATTTCCTTGTCACCAGGCCCGTAAACCGCAGTCGGGCGAAAAACTGCACACGACATGACGTCCGCATGGTCAGCCACGATCTGTTCGGCCAAATGCTTGCTGGTCGCATACCAGGAAAGTTCCGGCTGTCTGGCTGCGAGTGAGGATATGAGGAGAAAGCGAGGTGGCGAGTCCTGCTGTGTCGAGGCGCGCACCAGATTGGCGGTACCCTCCACATTGGTGCGGGTGAAATCATCGAGAGAACTGCCACGGACCTGGCCGGCACAATGTACCACAGCAGAAACACCTTGAACCAGATTCTGTAACGCGACCGGATCGCCCAGATCACCCTGAACCCACGTAATGGACCCATCCCCAGTTTGAGGACGCCGGGTCAATGCGCGGACTTCCCACCCATCTCTGACCAAGGATTGCAGCAGTACGCGACCAATGAAACCTGTCGCACCAGTTACTGCTACCGACAATCCAGACATGTGTTGGCTATTTGTCTCCGGACTCGACTGATAGCTGATGATCTGTCAGGTTTGTCCGTTGTATGAAACCCTGGCGAGCAGCAAAGCGTGACAGTTTTCCGGAAGAAGTGCGCGGCAGGGTGTGTGGCGGGACCAGTTCAACCAGGCAGTTAACGCCAAATGCCATATACACCAGTCGTTGTAACCGACTGGTAAGAGACTGCCGATCCGTTACTGAAGTCAGGCGACACTCTATGACCAGCACGATTGTCGTCGCATCATTGGCATCGGTTATGCCAAAGGCAGATGCTTCCCGGGTTCTTACCTCAGGCTGTTGTTCGGCAAGCTCTTCTATATCCTGGGCGCGTATATTGCGCCCGTTAACAATAATGACATCTATGCGGCGACCAGTAACATAGAGATCCCCTTCAAAGAGAAAACCAAGATCACCGGTATCCAGCCAATGGCCGGGCTGCAGCGTTTTCCGGGTGTCTTCCGGGTTATTGAAATAACCCGTCATGATGCTGCTGCCATTCACCAACACGCTGCCCAACTTTAGGTCAGATAACTCCTGCCCTGCATCGTCGATAACCTTGACCGTATGTCCCGGCAGGGCACGACCACAGTTTACAAATTCGTTGTATTTCCTGCCTTCCGCTTGCAGCCGTACTGCCATCTTCCTATCCACCAGCATTCCAGCATCAATCTGCAAGCTCTTGAAACCTTCGCCAACTTTGGAAAAAGTAACCGCAAGGGTTGATTCCGCCAGACCATAGCAAGGCAGGAAGGCGCGTGCATCAAAGCCTGCTGGTGCAAATTTCTCTGCAAAATTTCTTAAGGTATCTGGCCGTATCATTTCTGCACCAACGCCCGCTGCACGCCAGCAACTAAGATCGAGATCTTCCAAGTCGGAGTCACGAACCCGCAGAGTGCAGAGTTTAAGGCCGAATGGTTGACTGAATGCAACCGTAGAACGGTTGCGACTGATCAGCTTCAACCATTGCAGCGGCCTGATTGCGAAATCGCGCGTAGCCAAATAGTCGACCGAAACCTGCGCAACCATCGGCGCCATCACCATACCTACCAACCCCATATCGTGATAAAAGGGCAACCAGGATGCGCAGCGATCACCAGGGCGTATCTCCAACCCGCTACGAACAATCCCCTGCAGGTTACTCATCAATGCTCGTTCGGTAATGATGACTCCGCGCGGAGCACGGGTACTGCCTGAGGTAAATTGGAGATAAGCAATTTCATCAGGATGGTTTGGCTGTGGTGTCACATCCAGAGCGGGCAGTTTCCCCAGTTCCTCAGGTGTCCCAACCCATTGCAACCCTTGCACCCCCTCAGCAGCCTCTCTGAGAAAGTCAATATAATCTGCGTTAGCCAGCGCAGCGCTTGCTTTACTGCCTTCGAGTATTCCACGAAGTTGTTGGACATATACGACATGGCTGCCGAGATTGACCGGAACTGGCATCGCGAAAGGAATTAGCCCGGCATAGCGACAAGCGAAGAACAATTCAACAAACTCCGGCGTGGTGTCGGCAATAAGTGCCACACGAGCACCACGAGTCAGACCAAGGCCTGACAGACGCTGCGCCGAGGTCAGGGCGTTTTGCCTTAATGCTTGGTAGGGGAGAACCGAACGCAGGTTCCCCTTGGCATCATAAAAATTAAACCCCGTGGTTCCACTTGCGGCGTATTCCAAGGCTGCCGTTAGAGTGTCGAAATCCGCCAACCGCTGAGCTTGTACGTTGCACGTCGTTGGTGTTGGGGCTGCTGCTAGCGGCAATTCGCTTGATAATTGAAAATCAAACGCCTGCGTTAGCGGAGCGTTCAACTTGGTTATTGTTGAACTCAAGGTCTTCCCCTCCAAATTAATGGTACTTATCATCTTTCTTATAAAGAATTCTGGTCAGGCATATTGTTGTTTATAACCGCATCTCAACTTTCCGCCTAAAATTTTTCAAGCTACGCTCAGCATTGCCGGTGTCACAGAATGACAAAATAAACGCGTTAATTTAACTAGTTGCCTAGCGTATCTTAAAGTGGATTTCACTGTCAAGGCGCTATCATTGTTTCGGCATGATACATTCATATGTAGCGTACTGAAATATCGCAACACTCTCTAGCAAGACCAAATATACCTTCATTGACACACAATCACGCAGAGCCCACAGAAAGCTAGGAAGCTATTCTGGATGAGTTCTGTATCAATATAAAGTAATTTTGCAGATTAAAAGGATAATGTGTTGCTTTTTTGCAACATAAATTTAGAAATGATTTTATATTTGTCAGTAAAAAAATCTTTAAATTTGATCGAGTCTAAGACTATAGACTCGATCAAATCCCTGTTCAAACTTCCATGTCCAAAAATTTTTTGCGTGTGGCCGAAACTGTTTGGCTCCCTCGTAACGTGCCATCCTGATTTTGAATTTAGGGGTTTGTTCAGGCCATCTCAGGCTATCACCCAAGCTTTCGCTTCATCGTAATCGCCGAATACCCTGACATCTGCACCAATGAAGAGATTGGACACCCAGATGCTCCAGGCTTGCCACTGATTGTTGGTGACTACCGCAACCCGGTTGAATTCGCTGCCGTGTTCGCGCGCAAATTTGATCTCTTCCCATGCTACATCGACGGTGTAACTCACCATGTCACGCCAATCGAATAGCAGGTTTGCCTTGCCATCGAAATGAAACTTGTAGAGCACCTGTTCTTCGAACTCCTTGTAGTCAGCCAGAGTGAATTCGCCGAGAGCGGCGACGGTGATCAAGTTGCCGGTTTTCTGAATAGTAATCATGGACTCGTTCCAAAAAGATAACCGGCTCATCATAGGCAACAACCCGCCACAGTGCAAACCTTGTCTGCATTATTTGCGGACCGGCGGCGGTACGACTCTGAGGCTCAGCAACCCGCTAACTACTATCAGCCCCATACCAAATCATGCTGACGGTAGCAGCACATCGCTCCAGATCAGAATCCCCACCACAAAGACCGGAAAATGCTTACCAGCAGTGGCTCTTCCAGTATATGGGAAGAAGGGGAAGCCGCTGGATGCGGACTAAGCGCATAAATCACCAGTAAACTGAAAATAGTGAACGGTAGAACACCAGTTCAATGCTGGAAAAATATGCCGCCCCGAACTTCACCAACATGCCCATGCAGTTGAACAGAAAGCCTGCAACGAGCATCCAGAGAGATCGCATCAGTAGTTCATAGGCAGGAACAGCGGGTTTGCAGGGGTATGCCTCACCATACCCCTGCAATATTCAATTCCAACACATGATCAAGAAATATATGGCTCGATTTCCCGCCGCAGAAATTCATGGAAGTGCACCATGCCATCTTCCATTGGTGACTGATAGGGACCGGTTTCGTTGATACCCTGCTTATATAGAGCACGGCGTCCAGCAGTCAGCAGTTTGCAAATTTCGTCATCTTCTACTGCAGTTTCGCGATAAGCAGCTTGCTCCGCCTCGACAAATTCACGTTCGAACAAAGCAATATCCTCAGGATAATAGAACTCAACCACATTGGTACAGCGCTCTATTCCTGCGGGCAATAACGTACTGATAATGAGTACGTGGGGATACCACTCCAGCATGACATTCGGATAGTAGAGCATCCAGATGGCGCCGTGAGTCGGTACCTTGCCCGTGGTCTGCCGCAATAACTGCTCGTGCCACTTGGCATAAACCGGCGTACCCGGGCGAGCCAGAGCGTGATTGATGCCCACTGTCTGCACGCTGTACCAGTCGCCAAACTCCCACTTCAACTCGCCCGTATTAACAAAACTACTCAGACCCGGATGGTATGGCTCGACGTGATAGTCTTCCAGGTACACCTCGATAAAAGTTTTCCAGTTGCAGGCGTATTCCTCTATCTGCACCCGTTCCAGCACATGACCGGAAAAATCGAAATCCTTCAAGACGCCTAAGTTGGTCATATCGCGCGCGACATCGCGCTTGCCCGCAAACAGCAGACCATTCCAGTTCTGCAGCGGGGTCTTGCCAAGATCAAGACAAGGATTGTCAGGAAAGTGGGGTGCTCCCAGTAGTTTGCCAGCCACATCGTAAGTCCAGCGGTGCACGGGGCAAACAATGTTTCTGGTATTGCCACGACCCTTGAGCAACAGAGCTTGCCGGTGGCGACAGACGTTGGATAGCAACTCGATGTCATTTTTGTTGCGTACCAGCACCTTGGCATCACCCATCCATTCCAGCACATGGTAGTCGCCGATGTTCGGCAGCATGGTTTCATGGCCAACATAGCCGCTCCCCTGATCAAACAGGAGGCGTTTCTCCAACTCAAGAATACGGGGATCGAAATACCAGTCGATCGGCAACTGCACCGGTGTTTGCATCAGTTGCGAAACATCAACAATATTAGACATATTGATACTGTATATCTTCCCAACAGGTTAGGAAACATTGCCGCATGAAAAGTTGATCCAATCTAATATAATAATAATTATTGCAAACGATTTTATCCCTCCCAAAAACATTCAAGACTCGGTTTAGAGGGCCGAACTGAAGAAAGTTTCACGTATTTAATTGACCTGACCCTGCTTATTGCGTTATTTTTGCAGTTTTCGGAAAGAAAAAGCTGCTCTGTGACACTGCGCTTATCATGACAAAGCTCGCCAAACACGTCAAATCCTCGCAGCCGGAAAGCTTTGAAGCAGCATTAACTGAGCTGGAAGGTATTGTGGTTGAAATGGAAATGGGACAAATGCCGCTCGAGGTTTCGCTCTCAGCCCATAAACGTGGCGCAGAGTTGCTGCAATACTGTCAGTCCAAGCTACAGGACGCACAGCAGCAGGTGCGTCTGCTTGAGGCTGGTACACTTAAAAACTTCTCCCCATCCAATACTGATGAGCGCTGATTTCCAGGGCTGGGCGAGAAGCCATCAAGCATGTATAGAAACCTCCTTGCAGACTCTGCTTCCTGCCGCGAATATTGCCCCCGAACGTCTGCACGAGGCTATGCGTTATGCCGTCCTGGGCGGAGGAAAACGAGTACGCCCGCTGCTTGCCTTTGCCGCCGGAGAGCTGAGTGGCGCCAGTGAAGAACGTGTAACCATCGTTGCCGCTGCGGTAGAACTGATTCATGCTTATTCGCTGGTGCATGACGACCTGCCCTGTATGGATAACGACGTGCTACGGCGGGGCAAGCCTACATGTCATGTGGAATACGATGAGGCTACCGCGTTGCTGGTAGGTGACAGTTTGCAAAGCCTGGCTTTTCAATTACTGGCCGAATATCGTTTGGCGGATACCCCGCAAATTCAACTGGAAATGATCATGCGGCTGGCGCAAGCAGCAGGTTCACGTGGCATGGCGGGGGGACAGGCGATTGACCTCGCCAACGTCGGCAAGACATTGAACCTGCCGGAACTGGAGTTTATGCACATCCATAAAACCGGAGCGCTCATCCGTTCCGCAGTAATGCTGGGTGCCCGCTGTGGCAGTAGTCTGAATGATGCGCAACTGGAAAGTCTCGATCATTTTGCCAAGCATATTGGTCTGGCTTTCCAGGTAGTGGACGACGTGCTCGATACAGAGGCAACCACCGCAACCTTGGGCAAGACTGCCGGTAAAGATGCTGAACACAACAAGCCAACGTATGTAAGCATACTGGGGGCTAGCCGGGCGCGTGAACTGGCTGAGGAGTTGAGACGTGATGCCTATCAGGCGCTGGAGGGTTTTGACGCAACTGCGGGGCGGTTGCGTCAAGTAACTGATTTCATCATTCAGCGGGAATTTTGAAGCCGTGCTTTCCATAGTAAGAGCAATTTTTAATTTTCAGGATTCAAATGTATCCACTGCTTGATACCATTAATACTCCTTCTCAGTTGCGCATGCTGGAACGCAAAGCGCTGCCGCAGCTCGCCGATGAGTTGCGCAAATTTCTGGTTGAATCGGTGGCGAAAACTGGCGGACATCTTTCCTCCAATCTTGGTACGGTCGAATTGACCATTGCACTGCACTACGTGTTCACCACGCCGCATGACCGGTTGGTGTGGGACGTCGGCCACCAGACTTATGCTCATAAAATCCTCACCGGTCGCCGTGAAGGTATGAAGAAGCTGCGTATGCGCGGCGGCGTCGCAGGCTTCCCACGGCGAGACGAAAGCGAATATGATGCCTTTGGTACGGCGCATTCCAGCACCTCCATCAGCGCCGCGCTTGGCATGGCAGTGGCGGCGCAACTGGAGGGAATAGACCGGCGGGCGGTAGCCATAATCGGTGATGGCGCCATGAGCGCGGGCATGGCATTCGAGGCTTTAAATAATGCCGGCGCCATGAATACTAATCTGCTGGTGATACTGAACGACAACGACATGTCGATTTCACGCCCGGTAGGGGCGCTTAACAACTATCTCGCCAAACTCATGTCTGGACAGTTCTATGCGACAGCGCGACGGGCGGGCGAGAAAATGCTGGGCGTAGTGCCGCCCGTGCTGGAACTGGCTAAGCGCGCCGAAGAACATGTAAAGGGCATGGTAACGCCCAGCACCTTGTTTGAGGAATTTGGTTTCAACTACATCGGCCCTATTGATGGTCATGATCTTGACGTGCTGGTAACCACGCTCAATAACATCAAACACCTCGACGGCCCCCAGTTCCTGCATGTCGTGACCCGCAAAGGTGCGGGTTACCAGGCGGCGGAAGACGACCCCATTCTCTATCACGGCGTGTCCAACTTTGATCCGGATGCAGGTATCGTATCCAAGGCTGCCGGCAAACCAACCTATACTCAGATTTTCGGTGACTGGTTGTGCGACATGGCAGCACTGGACCAGCGCCTGATTGGAATCACTCCGGCGATGCGTGAGGGCTCGGGACTGGTGAGGTTTTCCCAAGAGTATCCCGATCGTTATTTCGATGTCGGCATCGCCGAGCAGCATGCGGTCACTTTTGCCGCAGGCTTGGCCTGCGACGGGATGAAACCGGTAGTAGCGATTTACTCAACTTTTTTGCAACGGGCTTACGACCAACTGATTCACGATGTTGCCATCCAGAACTTGCCGGTAGTGTTCGCCATTGACCGCGCCGGACTGGTGGGGGCAGATGGTCCTACCCATGCCGGCAGCTTTGATTTGACCTATTTACGCTGCATTCCCAATATCACGGTGATGACCCCTGCAGACGAGAATGAATGCCGTCAGATGCTCTACACTGCATTCCAAATGAATACACCGACGGCGGTCCGCTATCCGCGCGGCACAGGAACCGGCGTGGCGACACAAAAAGAAATGCGGGCGCTGCCGCTAGGCCGTGGTGAAGTTCGCCGCAAGGGAGAAAAAGTTGCGCTGCTGGCTTTCGGCAGCATGCTCAAACCCTGTATGGAAGCAGCGGAAGAGCTTAACGCTACCGTAGTCAACATGCGCTTTGTCAAACCGTTGGATGATGATCTGGTCGAATCTCTGGCAGCAGATTACAAACTGCTAGTGACGATTGAAGAAAATACCATCATGGGTGGGGCAGGCAGCGCGGTAGTAGAGTCTCTGGAAAATAAAGGTATCACCGTTCCAGTGCTGCAACTGGGCCTGCCGGATATTTTCATCGATCAGGGCGACCCGGCACAGATGCTGGCAGATTGCGGTCTGGACAAGACCGGCATCATCAAGTCCGTCCGGTTGAAATTATCCGAGTAGTTTCCTCAACTATTTTCTCGGACTACAATCAATACCTACTAGTACTTCTTTTGTAGGAGACAAACATCATGAATAAACAGGTTGACTTCCCCATTGCCGATGTGCAAAGCACCCCAGATACAAGGCATATAGCAATCGATAGAGTCGGGATCAAGGCTATCCGCCACCCAGTGAAAGTAGCCAACAAAGATGGCGGCGTTCAGCATACCGTGGCCGTATTTAACATGTATGTGGACCTGCCGCATAACTTCAAGGGTACTCACATGTCGCGCTTTGTGGAGATACTCAACAGCCACGAACGTGAGATTTCCGTGGAATCATTCGAAAGCATCCTGTGGGCCATGGTAAAGAAGCTGGAATCTGAATCCGGTCATATTGAGATGACCTTCCCCTACTTCATCAACAAGTCGGCCCCGGTGTCCGGGGTAAGAAGTCTGTTGGACTATGAAGTAACTTTCATCGGGGAGATAAAAAAGGGGCATTACGAGTTCACCATGAAAGTTGTGGTTCCGGTAACCAGCTTGTGTCCGTGTTCCAAAAAAATCTCCGATTATGGTGCGCATAATCAACGCTCCCATATATCAATTTCCGTGCGCACCAACAGTTTCGTCTGGATCGAGGACATGGTGCGGATAGCGGAAGACCATGCGTCATGCGAACTGTATGGACTGCTGAAACGCCCCGATGAGAAATATGTCACCGAAAAAGCCTACGACAACCCCAAGTTCGTCGAAGACCTCGTGCGCGACGTCGCTGCAGCCCTGAACCGGGATTCGCGTATTGACGCCTACGTTGTGGAATCTGAGAATTTTGAATCCATCCACAATCATTCGGCCTATGCGCTGATTGAACGGGACAAGATGAAAAGTTAAGGATTTATAGCGAGAAGCGCCGCGCCGTTCCCCGCAAAGGGAGCGCGGCGCGGCAATACAGGCAGACTATTTAGTCTTTGGTATAAACGATGCGGTTGTTAAGAATGACTTTGCTCTGACCGTTCCAGATCACGTCCGTCAGG
>Ga0209253_10002179_pt1 | contig 17321 bp, 15 predicted proteins | sample FrelakmetBRP12BR_FD_187145 | JGI IMG/M metagenome (GOLD analysis project Ga0209253, IMG submission 187145) | Freshwater lake sediment microbial communities from the University of Notre Dame, USA, for methane emissions studies - BRP12 BR (SPAdes)... | ecosystem: Environmental > Aquatic >...
CCCCAATAATCCCCTCCCCCTTCGATGGGGGAGGGCGAGGGTGGGGGTGGACAAGATGAAGACCTTTTGATCCCCCCTCCCCTTCATCCCCTCCCACCGAGGGGAGGGGAGATTTTTGGAAGAATATGTCTAATCAATTATGGACTCCTTAGTAACTCAAAACTCATAACTCAAAATTCTCAACTTTCAATCTCTCAACTTCTTTCTGACCATTTTGAAAACCTGGTGAAACATGGGTCTCGTTAGCCTCCCGGTCTGAGTGTTCTGCTGGCTGGGATGGTAGGTGGTAATTAAAGAAATCGTTTGGAGTTCGGTAGGGAACGGTTTCAAACCGTTCCCTACAGGAGTTGGGAATTTTCTCGAAATCGAATAGCTCTTTCCGTGACCGAAGGAAAGAGGCGGGACATCGTATCCCTTTAGTCTCAGAGACTTAAGGGTTTGCGTAAAAGCGATCTGACCTAATGGAACGAAGACTTGGATATTTCTTAAAAGATCGAGTTCTTCCAAAAAATAGGGCCGGCAGTTTTCTATTTCCTCCGGCAGGGGTTTATTTTTGGGTGGAGCACATCGAATGGTTGCGGTAATATAGCAATCGTCCAATTTGAAACCGTCATCCCTTCGAAGTGAATTGGGTTGATTGGCGAAGCCGAATTGATAGAGTGCGTTAAAGAGCCACTCTCCACTCCGATCTCCCGTAAACATTCGGCCCGTCCGATTTCCACCTTGCGCAGCAGGAGCCAATCCGACGATCAGAACCCGAGCTTTGGGATCTCCAAAACTGGGAAGAGGCTTTGACCAGTAATCCCAATCCCGGTATCTTCTGGGTTTATGGTTCGAAACCTCCTTCAGGTAGGCGACCAATCTGGCGCACTTATGGCATCGAACCACAATCCTCTGCAATCTTTCTAATTCTCTGTTTAGCTTCATATGCTGGCCAAATGCCCGCTACATAAGTAATCATATCTATTTCAGAACTAGATTTTCAAGTAGAAGTTTGGATTTTGACAGAACGCCTTTTTCTTGTTAAAAGTAGTCATTAATTCGTGCCTGTCGATAAACAGGCTATTTTGTATGGGTAAAGAAGCGGTTTTAAAGGAGCCCATAGACGACACGTTCGCCTGCCTGCCGAGAAGCAAAGGGAACGCACCCTATAAGTAATGTAAATTTATTACGTTGGCATCAGTCAAGAATTTCCAGCATAAAATCTAGCCAAGAGGAGAGGGATTGAGATGAAGTACTTTCTTATAACACTTCTCAGTGTAGCCTTTTTATTCAGTGTCTGTCATGCGGATGAAAAACTGGATCTGAAGGATCAGAAGGATAAGGAGAGCTACAGTCTCGGGTATCAGTTTGGCCAGAACCTCAAGACTCAGGGAGTGGATATCAATCTCGATGTTTACACTTCGGGAATCCGGGATGCCCTTGACGGAAAGGATTCCTTAATAAGCCAAGAGGAGATTCGTGCCGTAATTTCAGAGTTACAAAAAAGAGTTATGGCCGCCCGGCAGAAAGAGGTTAAAGAGAAGTCTGAAAAGAATCTTGCCGAAGGCAAGGCTTTTCTGGACGAGAATAAGAAGAGAGAAGGTGTGAAAACCCTGCCCAGCGGGCTCCAGTATAAAGTCCTCGTTGAAGGTTCGGGCAAAACACCGAAGGCGACGGATACGGTTATTGTTCACTATCGAGGCACTCTCATCAACGGCAGCGAGTTTGATAGTTCCTACAAAAAAGGCCAGCCGTCAACATTTCAAGTGAATGGTGTTATCCGAGGATGGAGCGAGGCCTTGCAATTGATGAAAGGTGGTTCAACGTGGCAAGTTTTCATTCCCCCTGAGCTGGCCTATGGGGAACGTGCGGCAGGGGGGCAGATCCCCGTCAATAGCACTCTCATCTTTGAGGTGGAACTGATTTCCATCAAGTAGATTTCCATGGTTGCTGATGGGTTATCAATGACTTTCCTTATTCCTCAGGATTCTATCAACCCGCTCTCCCTCCGTGGGGTTCTCATCTTTTGACAGAATACCTTTTTCTTGTTAAAAATAAGCAACGGCTCATCGTGGAAGTGAGTGGGTGAAAACCTCATGAAGATGTGGTTTTGATCCTTATTATCCCCCTTTGGCAAAGGGGGATGGAGGGGGATTTTAAGAACAAATGCTTTCTTAAAATAAACAGTTGAAAACATTATCGCAGCATCTCAGAAAAAATATGACAGATGCTGAAAACATGTTGTGGTTAGAATTGAGACGAAAGCAATTGAAGGGGTATCCGTTTTACCGCCAAAAGATTATCGGGAAGTATATCGTTGATTTTTACTGTCCGAAGGCCAATCTTGTGATAGAGCTTGACGGCGGACAACACTATTCCGAGACTGGCAAGGCAAAGGATAGGACAAGGGACGATGTTCTTACGGAAATGGGAATAAAGGTGTTCAGGTTTTCCGACAGGGATGTCTTTGAGAATATGGGCGGAGTGAGGGAAGGGATATGGAGCTGCTTATGATTTATAAAATCTCCCCTCACCCCTCTTTGCCCTCCGGGCCAGAGGCCCTATGGGCCGGCGGCCAAAGAGGGGGAGAGAAAAGGCAGAAATGACCCACTCGATTATGCGAAGAGCCTAAGTGACTAACGCCTGTCGCACGACAGGCTATTTGTTATAAAAAAGCCGGATGGGAGCCCGAAGGGGATAGACAATGCCCACCTATTCTCACTCACAACTTTCAACCTATGAGAAGTGCCCCCACCAGTACAAGCTCGCCTATATCGACAAGATTGAGGTCGAGACCGAAGGCATTGAAGCGTTCATGGGTTCAAGGGTCCACGATGCCTTGGAGAAGGTTTACCGGGATCTGAAGGTGACCAAGCTCAATACCCTGGAAGAGCTCCTCAGCTTCTATCACCAGGATTGGGAAAAAAATTGGAATGAGATGATCCGGATTGTACGAAAGGATTACAGCGCCGAACACTACCGCCGCCTTGGAGAGAAATGCATCACGGACTATTACAAGCGGTATTATCCATTTGATGAAGGGAAAACCTTAGGCCTCGAAGAGTATATGACCTTCCCCTTGGAGGAAGAAAAAGATTATTGGATCCGGGGTTATATCGACCGCGTGACCTTGGTGGATAGCTCTGTCCTCGAAATCCACGATTACAAGACCTCCAACAGGCTCCCCACTCAGGAAGATGTCAATACAGACCGGCAACTCGCTTTCTATCAAATGGGAGTTTCGGAAAAGTGGCAGGGCGTTCAGGAGGTCAAACTCATCTGGCATTACCTCACCTTCGATACGGAAATACATTCTTCAAGAACACCCGATGAGCTTCATCAACTTCGCCAGGCGACCTTAGAACTCATCCGGAGGATTGAAACAGACAGAACCTTCCTTCCGAAAGAAGGGCCTCTTTGTAATTGGTGCGATTATCAGGGATTCTGCCCCAAGAGAAAACATCTCATCGCAACGGGAAGTCTTCCGCCGAATGAGTATTTGAACGAGGAAGGGGTAGCCTTGGTCAATCAATATGTGGAGATGAGAGAAAAGAAAAGGCTTTTTAATGAGGAGATCGACGTCGAGTTAGCCCAGATGGAGGAGGCGCTCTATGCTTATGCCCGGAGGGAGGAACTCGAAGCGATCTTCGGAGGCGACCATGTGGCTAAAATTAAGATAGAGATGAAAGAAAAATATCCTCTCAAGGGTGATCCCAATCGAAGAACACTGGATGAGATGATCAAGAAAGCAGGGAAGTGGATGGAGGTTTCTGATTTAAATCCATGGATGCTGGCGAGGATCATGGGTCGAGGAGGTTGGCCTTCTTCTTTAGTGAATAAGGTGAAGGAATTTTCGACGGTGGAGGAGAGCCGATCGATTACGGTCTCAAAATTGAAAGAAAGAGAGTAATATAATGAAGAAATCAAAATATCGAAATCTGAAACAATGACCTACCCCCTCCCCCTTCGATGGGGGAGGGTGAGGGTGGGGGTGGATAAAAGAACCAGATTTCCCCCTCCCCTTCATCCCCTCCCACCAGGGGAGGGAAGATTTTTTTTTAGGTCATTTGTATTTTGGATATTCGTGGTTGTTTCGAATTTCACCTGCTCGTCAAACAAGTTCTTTGGCAGGCTGGGATTTCATATTTCGAGATTAAATTCTGAAAGAATCAACAGCAAGGGGAAAAGATGATGAACATTAAGGTAGAAAAAGGCAGACCAGAAAAACATTCCTGTGAACTTCTTCTCCTCTTTGCGTTCGAGTCTCCCGAGCCACTGGAGGGACCCATCCAGAGCGTGGATCTGGAGTGGAAAGGATTTATCTCGACCCTGATCAAGCAGGGAGATTTTAAGGGAGAGTTGTTTGAGTGCCGCTTCCTTCACACTCAGGGAGCTCTTCCCGCCCAAAGGGTGCTCCTGACTGGCCTGGGCAAGAAAGGCGAATTCGATTTAGAAAAATGGCGAGGGGCCGCGTCAAAGGCCGGCCAGTTTATCCGGAATTCAGGGATTAAACAGTTTGCTTTCCCGATCGGGAAGCTTGAAGGCCTTTCAGAGGCAGAGCTGGCTGAATCTTTTGTGACCGGGCTGCTCCTCGGCGTCTACCAGTTCAATGAATTCAAGACGCTCGAACGAGAGAAGATTAAAGAGATTGGAGAAGTCATTCTTCTTGGGGAGAAAGACAAAGAAATTAAGTCGATCGGCGATGGCCTCAAGACGGGACGAACCATTTCAGAAGCGGTCTGCCTCGCAAGGGATTTGGTCAATGGACCCAGCAATAAGGTCACCCCCACGCTTTTGGCTGAAAAAGCTAAACAGATTGCGAAAGATCATGAAATGGAGATTCAGGTATTAGAAGTGAGTCAGGCAGAGGCGATGGGCATGGGAGCCTTTGTCGCCGTGGCCAAGGGAAGCCAGGAGCCAGGGAAGTTTATCGTTCTTGAATATAATAAAGGGAAGGGATTGGATACGATCGCGTTGGTAGGGAAGGGGATCACTTTTGATAGCGGGGGGATTTCGATCAAACCCTCGGAGAATATGGAGCGGATGAAAGATGATATGTCTGGGGCTGCGGCGGTTTTGGCCACCCTGCAAGCTGCTTCTAAGCTCCAGCTTCCCTTCCATCTGGTCGGGATCATGCCAGCGACAGAAAATCTCCCAAGCGGAAAGGCTTATAAACCCGGTGATATTTTGAAAACCCTTTCCGGACAAACGGTCGAAGTGATCAGTACCGATGCGGAAGGAAGACTTATTCTTTCAGACGCCCTCACCTATAGTTTACGGTATCAACCGAAGGCGATCATTGACCTCGCCACATTGACAGGGGCTTGCGTGGTTGCCTTAGGAGACTTTGTCATCGGACTTTTCGGTAATGACGATGCCCTCCTGAAACGGATCGAAGAGGCTTCTTCGAAGACAGGAGAAAAAGCCTGGAGATTTCCTCTCTGGGATGAGTATTTTGAATATCTGAAAAGTGATGCGGCGGATTTCAGGAATGTAGGAACACGGGCGGCAGGCGCCATCATTGGAGGGATCTTCTTGAGCAAATTTGTGGAAAAAATTCCATGGGTTCATCTCGATATTGCCGGGCCGGCGTCGATAGAGAAAGAGAGGCCCTATATCCCGAGAGGCGGTACGGGTGTAGGGGTCAGATTGCTTATCCAGTTGCTGAGGGATTGGAAGGGTTAGGAAAGAAGTGTGTAGCGCCCTCATTGATGGAGGGCGAATTGCGGAGAGATCGTAGGCAGTAAATGCCGACGCTACATCCGAATTCGAAATAAAGGAATATTGCGAATGCAAATGTCTGAAGATCAATATCCATTCTTGAGGGCTTGCCGAAAGCAGAAGACACCCTATACGCCCATCTGGCTGATGCGCCAAGCGGGACGTTATATGAAGGAGTATCGGGCGCTCCGGAAGAAATACTCTTTTTTGGAAATGTGCAAAAACCCCGAACTGGCAGCGAAAGTGACGCTCCAGCCCATTGAGAAGTTCAAGCTCGATGCGGCCATTATCTTCTCCGATATCCTCATCCCCCTGGAACCGATGGGGGTGGAGTTTGAGTTTGCCAAGGGGGAGGGCCCTGTTTTCCACCATCCCCTCCGGGAGAGAAAGGACGTCGAGCGACTGAGGCTCATCGAACCGGAAGAGGAAATCCCTTTTCTCATGAAGGCGATTCGGATCGTCCGAAAAGAATTGGAAGGTAAGGTCCCTTTGATCGGATTCTCCGGTGCCCCTTTCACTCTTGCGAGTTACATCATCGAGGGGGGGCATTCGAAGAATTACGTTCTCACCAAAGGCCTGATGTACCAGGACCGCCCTACGTGGGATGCTTTAATGGAGAAGATCTCGGAGGTGTTGATTCGTTATCTCAACGCCCAGATTCGATGGGGTGTCCAGGCGGTTCAGGTTTTTGACTCCTGGGTGGGATGTTTGACGCCAAGCGATTACGAGGAGTATGTTCTTCCTTATTCCAAAAAAGTGATTGAGGGTGTTGGCAAGAGCGTTCCTCTCGTTCATTTCGCCACCTCCAATTCAACGCTTTTGGAATTGATGAAACGCGCAGGCGGAGATGTGATTGGAGTGGATTGGCGGGTGAATATCGGCGAGGCCTGGGCACGTCTGGGGTATGATATCGCTATCCAGGGGAACCTCGATCCTGTTATTCTATTTGGCCCGGTGGATTTGATCGAGAAGAATGTTAAGAAGATCCTTGATAGCGTTGGAGGTCGGCCTGGCCACATTTTCAACCTTGGCCATGGAATCCTCCCAACCACCCCTCTCGATCATGTCACCGCCTTGATCGAGGCGGTTCATCAATATAGTTCGAAATAGACCTCTTAAGAAACCTCATCAAGTAGCTGCCTCTCCCCTCAATGGGGAGAGGGATAGGGTGAGGGGTGAATGATGAGAGATCGAGCAAAGACGTTAAGAAAGAATTTGACTGATGCAGAAAGATGGTAGTGGCAACACCTGCGAAATCGAGAATTATCGGGATGGAAGTTTCGTCGTCAGCACCCGATTGGTCCATTTGTCGTAGATTTTGTTTGCATAGAAAAAAGGGTTGTAATTGAGTTAGACGGTAGTCAACATGCAGAAAGTCTGGAATCAGATTCCAGACGGACCGAATATTTGGGGAGGAAAGGATATAGAATTTTAGGATTCTGGGATTACGCGGTACTGAGAGAGGGAGAATCTGTGTTAGGTTCTATTCTATCTTCTTTGCAAGAAAATTCCCCCTCACCCCCACCCTCTCCCCCGTAGGCGAGGGAGAGGGAATTATATTTCTTTGAAGTTGGAAGTCATTTATGAAAGCCATTCTCCTCTTAGCGTTCGGAGGACCCCGGTCTCTTGACGAGGTCGAACCCTTTTTGACCCGTCTCTTCAGAGGCAGAAACCCTTCTTCAGAACAACTGGAAAGGGTCAAGGAGCGTTATCGCCTGATCGGAGGACGTTCGCCTCTTCCGGAGATCACATTTAAACAAGCAAGAGCTCTGGAGAACAATCTGGGTGCGAAGGGCTACCCGTTCAAATCCTATGTGGGAATGCGTTATGGACACCCTCTGATTGAAGAGACGTTGAAAAAGATTGCCGAGGATGGAATCCATGAGGTCATCGCTCTTCCGATGGCGCCTTTTCGGTCCCGTGCGAGCACAGGAGCTTATATCGAAGAAGTGAATCAACTAAAAAAAAATATGGGAGAGAAGACAGAAATTTCTTTTATCGAGGGATGGCATCTGCATCCTCTCTTTCTCGGGGCGATTCAAGAAAAGATCGAGGAGGGGTTGATGCAATTCACTCCGGAAGAGAGGAAGAAGGTTCATCTCATCTTCTCTGCCCACAGTCTTCCAAAATCTCTTGTGGAGAATGAACCTTACGTCAAGGATATGGAGGAGAGTGTCCAAGAGGTTCTTAAGAAGATTGAACCCCTTCCCTGGCATATTGCTTTTCAGAGCCGGGGGATGGGACCTGAGGAGTGGCTGGGTCCGGATGTAGAATCCATTCTGACCGAACTCTCACGGCAAAAGGCCCGAGAAACCCTCATTATCCCCATTGGATTTGTTGCAGATCACATTGAAGTACTTTACGATATTGATATCCTCTATCGAGGGAAGGCTGAATCCATGGGGATGATATTGAAAAGGACTGCTTCCCTTAATTTTTCTGGGCGATTCATAGAGGCCCTTGCAACGATTGTCGAAGAACACATTCATACTCTATATCCCTCTCCCTTGAAGGGAGAGGGTGGGGGTGAGGGTGAATAGGAAGAAATACCCCCTCCCCTTAATCCCCTCCCCTGCCTTCGCCGAAGCGGCTTCGCGCAGGCAGGCGCCAGGGGAGGGGATAGAATTGAGTGGGGATGAAAGTTAGGAACTAGATGAAACGGATCATCATTATCGGTGGCGGCGTTGCCGGGCTTGGCGCCGCCTACAAGGTCGCCCGGGCCGCGTCGGAGGGCCACGACGTCGAGTTCGTTCTGGTCGAGAAGGACCGGCGTCTTGGGGGCAAGATCCAAACAGAGATGATCCCGGATCCCTCGGAGAAGGGCAGATTCGTCGTGGACGGTGGTCCGGACTGTTTCTTGACCGAGAAACCGGCGTGCCACCGCATCGCGAAGCTCTCAGGGATCTTCGATGACGAATTACCGACCGACGACTCCCGGAGGCGCACGTGGATCCTGTCTCGTGGCAAACTCCATCAGATGCCGGATGGCGTCATGATGTTCGCCCCCACGAAGTTCGTGCCGTTTGCCACGACTGGCCTGTTCTCATGGCAGGGTAAGATCCGGATGGCTGTGGACCTCTTCATCCCGCCGAAGAAGGTTGCGCCGGGAGAGTTCAACGATGAGACACTCGAGAGCTTTGTGGTCCGCCGCATGGGCCGCGAGTGCCTCGATCGCCTTGCAGAGCCGCTGGTCGGAGGTGTTCACGCATCCGACCCTGCGCAAATGTCGCTTGCTGCAACCTTCCCACGCCTTCTCGAGATGGAACAGAAGTACGGGTCTCTCATGAAGGCTTTCATTGCCACCCGTCGAAAAGTCGAAGAGATGCGACGAAAGTACCCGCCCAAGCCGGGGGAGAAACCTCGTACGTTCTTCACCTCCTTTGTGAATGGTATGCAGCAACTCACGGACCATATGGCCGACGCCGCAGGTCGGGAGAGGATTCATACGGGCGCGGTCGTCACCTCGCTCCGTTGCATCAAGCAAGGTGCCTGGAGTGCCCAACTCTCCGACGGTTCTACCCTCGACGGGGACGCACTGATCATTGCCACCGAGTCATGGGCTGCCGAGCCCCTCATCCGCCCCCACGACGAGGCCATCGCAGACGCCCTTGCCAACATACCCACTTCTTCGTCGGCGACGGTATCGATCGCCTTCAACGAGAGCGAGGTTGGTTTCGATCTGAATGCCTTCGGGGTTCTATGTCCTCTCGCAGAGGGCCGTGCTTTGATGGCGGCTACTTACTCCTCCACCAAGTGGCCGGGCCGAGCCCCGGCGGGCAAGGTGCTCCTGCGCGGTTTCGTCGGCGGTCCGCACAACCAGGAAATTTTGAAGCGCTCGGACGAGGAACTCGTGCAGACGGTACTTGCCGAGTTCCGTGACATCCTGGGCCTCAACCCGTTTGCAAAGCCGCTCTTCTCGCGCGTCTTCCGGTGGCACCGCGGCATGCCGCAGTACACGCTCGGACACCTTGAACGTGTCACACTGATCGAAAACCACAGTGCTCAGATTCCCGGCTTGGCCCTTGCCGGCGGCTGTTACAGGGGTGTAGGCGTCCCGAATTGCATTGAGAGCGGCGAACGGGCGGTTTCGAAAGTCCTCGGCGAATGGGGCATGGATCTCTCCGAAGACCACGTCGACGAGAAACGGTATTACTGAGCAAGGCTAGAGATAAAAGGCGAGAGGCGATAGGCTAAAGGGAAGAGGATAAAGGCAGAAGGCAGAAACCAGAAGGCAGAAAGCAGAAGGAGAGAGCTTAAAAGTGAGTAAGCGAACAAATACAATCTCAAGATTTGTGTTGCTCTTTCTCATTTCCACTCATATCATCTTTCTATTAACGTCCCCAGCCTTTTCTGCTGAAAAGGTTCTGACAAAGGTGATCGTTCGTGTGGTTTCAAAGGATTCTAAAGTGATTGGCTCGGGTGTTGGTGGGGCCTTTGTCCGAATTAAGAATCTCGAATCAGGAGAGATTCTTGCTCAGGGAAAACAGGAAGGAGGGACAGGTGACACAGACCGTATTATGGTCCAACCTCATAAAAGAGGGGAGCCTCTTTATGGAACTCCTGATGCCGCTTTTTATCAAGCCGAGATTCTTTTAGATAAACCAACCCAAGTAGAGATTTTTGCTGAGGCCCCTCTTGCCTACCCTCACGCCGTACAGAAGGGTTCAAAGACAATCACCCTTATTCCCGGTAAGCACATCCTGGATGAGGGATTGATCATCGAACTGAACGGGTTGATTGTTAACATTCTGAGTCCCTCTCCAAAAGAAGATTTAAAGAAAGGAGAAGCAGTTTCAGTGAGAGTCGAAGTCCGGATGCTCTGAGGGTGCCCCATTACTCCCGGAGGTCTCTGGGATTCGAATAAATTCGAGATATGGGGGCAGTGGGTTTATGGAAATCAGATTTCGGAGAAATTCAATCTGAATTTTGCTGGTAAAGCAAGCCTATTCGAAGGGAGGACAACTCTTCCGTCGGGATTGAGCGAGGCCAGGCTTCAGATCCTCGCCGCCGATCAGGCCGGTAACTTCGGCCAGCATATCCTTTCATTTCAAAAATAGGAAAAGAAAAAAAGGGGACAGGCTACTTTTTTGGTTTTAATATTGGAGTTGTAAATTTCATTCATAAGTTTAAAGAAGATTGACATAAAAAGTAGCCTGTCCCCTTTTTTTTATTTGATCTTTTCTAAATCCAAATCGTCCAGGACAACAATCCCTTTTGCTTTCATCTCTTCAATGGCCTTTTGAGAGGTATCCGGTGCGACTCCCCTGCATAGATTCTTAATTAAAAAAACTTTATATCCTGCGGCCACTCCATCCAGTGCGGTCGCCCTGACACAGTAATCGGTTGCAATACCATAGACGACCAGTTTTCTAATCCCATCCTTTTTGAGAACCTCATCCAGGACAGTCTTCTTCCCGCCGTCATCCTGGAAGCCAGAATAACTATCATATTTAGGATCCATTCCCTTTTTTACGACCGCCTTGAATGATTTTTTGTTCAATAAGATCTCCGCTCCGGGGGTTTTTTGAACGCAGTGAGGCGGCCAGAGGACCTGGTCCTTTTCATGGAGCGGAATAACATCGAAAGCCTTTTTTCCTTCATGATTGGTGAAGAAAGAAACGTGATTGGCAGGGTGCCAATCCTGAGTGGCGTAAATCGGAAAACCTGCTTCTTTCAGTCTCTTTGTATTTTCCTCTGCGGTTTTAACATAGGCTTCGTCTGTCCCATCCACGGCCAAGGAGCCATTTTTAAGTTTCGTGAAGTCTCCCTGGATATCCACTACGATGACGCCAACTTTTCCTGCATTCTTTGCCATAGCCATCTCTAATCCACATTCCGCATTCCGCAATCAAGGTCGGGCCATCTCCTTGCCGACTTTTCGGGCGGCTTTGATGATTTTTTCAATGTCCTCATCAGAGTGGGCAGTCGTTAGGCATCCCCCACCGTGCATGACGTGAATCCCTTTGGCGAGCATTCTGAGTCTAAACTCAATCTCTCTTTTCTCTAAATCGGTGAGGCGGTGAATGGATTGCGGAGAATTCAGTATCCCCCCTTTTTCAAAAGGGAAATGGGTCTGAAAGAGCGATCCAGTCCCCGTGACCACGGCGTTCAATCCTTCCCGGTCAAGAGCCTCCTGGATCCCTTTTCGAATTTTCTCTCCTTTTGATTCCAGAAGAGGGTAGATCTTTTTACGATGATCTCTTAGATAACGAAGCATGGCCAATCCCGCAGCGGCTGTCACCGGATGGGCGGAAAAGGTTCCCCCGCCGATTAAAATTCTTTCCCACTTACTTATCTTTTTTTCAGGAGAAGATCTCTCGATGATCTCCCTTTTTCCCGCCAGGGCGCCGACGGGCATTCCTCCGCCCACAATCTTTCCCAGAGTCGTCAGGTCCGGCAGAATGTTGAACCTTTCCTGGGCGCCCCCCAGGGCCACTCGAAAACATGAAATCACTTCGTCAAAAATCAGAAGAGCTCCCAGCTTTTGAGTCTCCGAGCGAAGCATTTGAAGATATTCTTCCGTCGCGGAAGTAAACCCGCCTTCTCCGATGATCGGTTCGAGAATGATCCCGGCCAAATCTTTTTGATTTTGATGGATGATTTCGAGCGAGCCGGAAAGGTCGTTAAAGGGAATCACTTTCGTGTACTGCTGGAGTTCGGGGAGCAAGCCGAGGCTTTCCTCTCTTTCATAAGGCATTCTAATACCCAGGGAGAGATCGGAATTGGCTCCGTGCCACCCCCCTGCGGCTTTCAGGATGGTTTTTTTACCCGTAAAGCCACGCGTAAGCCGAACTGCATACATGGTCGCTTCCGTCCCGGAACAACAGAACCGGACCATTTCTGCGGAGGGCACCAGTTCTCGAACCAGTTCTGCCCATTCGATCTGTTTCTTATAGACCAGGCCCCAATGAACTCCCTCTTTCAATTGTTTTTCGACGGCATGGACCACGACGGAAGGCCGGTGTCCCAGAATATGGGTAAAATTGCCCATCCAGAGGTCCACATATTCGTTCCCGTCCACGTCCCAGATTTTGGAGCCCTTTGTTTTTTTGACGAAGAAAGGGTAGGGCGGGAAAAAATGAACGTTGTGAGAAACCCCCCCGGGCATCACCTCTTTCGCCCTTTTGAAGAGGCTTTCAGAGAGGGGTGTCTTTCGCCTGTATGCATCAGAGAAATGGTTCATTGGTAAGGCTCCTTAGATTTTAAATCTTCATAGCATATTTTTAGTCGAATGAAAATGGGATGGAGTAAATGACGATGCTTCCGGAAGTCTTCTCGCTTTCATCAAATAATAAAGGTTGTTTTCGGGAAGATGTCTTGTTAAAATTTTGATGTGTCCATATTCCTGAGTTTAATGAGAAGAAAGGGGGGGATGATTCATGTTTATTCAATCTTTTTTCGTAGCAGGCCTTGCCCATATTTCTTACCTTCTGGGTGGCAAGGGAACCTGCGCCATTGTCGATCCGAAGAGAGATATTGAAGAGTATATCGTTGTGGCAAAAGGGATGGGGATGCGGATTACCCACATCCTCGAAACCCATCTTCATGCAGACTTCGTTTCTGGTCATATGGATCTCGCAGCAAAGACCGGAGCGGAGATTGTTGCTCCCCGGGCCGGGAAGTGCACTTTTCCGCACCGAGCTGTTGGCGAAGGGGATGAATTTCAGATCGAGGATATGAATATCCGCGTCCTCGATACCCCCGGACACACCCCGGAACACATGACCTATGTGGTGACGGACAGGAGTCGTGGAACAGAACCCTCAGCTATCTTTTGTGGAGATACACTTTTTGTAGGCGATGTGGGGCGTCCGGATCTTTTCCCGGGGCAGGCGGTTGAACTCGCCGGCAAACTTTTTGAGAGCCTCGGAAAACTGAAGGCCCTGCCCGATCATGTTTTGGTGTTGCCAGCCCATGGAGCAGGCTCTCTCTGTGGCCGGGCCATGGGTGCCATGCGATATTCCACGATCGGCTACGAAAAACGTTATAATGCCGAACTTCAGCATAAGACCGTCGATGCATTCCGGGGATCTTTGTTGAGCGGAATGCCCGAAGCACCGGATCATTTTTCACGATGTTCCGATGTCAATAGAAAAGGACCCGTAAAATTGAACGAACTGACTTCACCTCGACCATTTTCTCCTGCTGAAGTCAATCGGTTCGCGGAGGAAGGGAGCATCCTTCTCGACGGACGGGACTATCTTGCCTTCGGAGGCGCTCATATTCCCGGTGGATGGAACATCGATATGGCAGGGAACTTCCAGACCTTTTCTGGATGGATGCTTCCACCGGACAAACCGATTACGCTCGTCGTTGAAAATGAGTCGCGGGCAAACGAGGCCGTCGCCATGCTTCATCGCGTTGGGTTGGATCGAATTGCAGGATGGCTCGATGGCGGGATGCATGCATGGAGTGTGGCCGGATTGCCTGTGGAACATGTTCCCCAGATTTCCGCACATGAATTAACCACCCTTTCTAAAAATGGGGCCAAACCCTTCATCCTCGACGTCCGCGGGAAGCTTGAATATGAGTCTCTCCATATCGACGGCGCCATCCATATGGCTGCGCCGGATTCCCGAAAACGCTATGGAGAGATACCGAAAGATGGAGCGGTTCATGTCATTTGTAACTCAGGACATCGTTCGAGCCTGGCGTGCAGTATCTTAAAACAGCATGGCTTCAAAAAGGTCGTCAACGTGGCGGGTGGGATGACAGCGTTTTCCGCAGCCGGATTGATCGGCACCTGTCCCACCTGTACCGCACCGCATTTACCGGCTGCAAAAGGAGTGCATCAGGTTAAGTAATTTTTTGGGGGAGAGGAGAATAACTTTGCTTTTTGGGAGAGTTTGACTATGGAATGGCTGAGCCTTAAACAATGGTCACCCTATCTTGTGGGGATTGGAATCGGTCTTCTCAGTTGTGTCGCGTTCCTTCTATCGGATAAACCGATAGGATGCTCCACTGCCTTTTCGAGGACGAGCGGAATGATTGAACGTCTATTCCGGGGAGCAAAGGTGCAAGAGAAGGCCTATTACAAGAAGTTCGCCCCTTCGGTAGATTGGGAATGGATGCTGGTCGTAGGAATTTTTATCGGGGCTTTTATCTCGGCAAGACTTTCAGGAGACCTCCGAGCAGAATGGGTTCCGGCGAAATGGTCTGCCGCCTTTGGAGACAGCGCCTTCCTGAGATGGGGGGTATCTGTAATCGGTGGGATCGTGATGGGAATCGGTGCCCGCTGGGCCGGAGGCTGCACCAGCGGGCACGGAATCAGTGGGACCCTTCAACTTGCCGTCAGTTCATGGTTGGCAGTCATCTGTTTTTTTATTGGAGGGATTGCCACGGCTCTATTTCTTTTCCGGGTCTTATAGAACGGGAGAAGAGAAAAAAACATGCTCAAGGCACTTCATGCGAAACAGGATGTTCAACTGATCATCGGACTCATGGTCGGTGTTCTTTTCGGGTTTCTTCTGCAAAAGGGTGGGGTGACAAAGTACGATGTCATCATGGGTCAGCTCCTCCTTACCGACTTCACAGTCGCTAAAGTCATGTTGACCGCCATCGTTACGGGGAAGATCGGCGTCCACTTGCTCAAAAGTCTGGGGAAAGCCGAGTTACACCCAAAACCAGGATCTTTTGGCTCCACTGTGATCGGCGGACTCCTCTTCGGTATTGGATTTGGTATTTTGGGCTATTGCCCGGGTACGATGGCAGGTGCAGTTGGACAAGGTTCTCTCGACGCCCTCTTTGGAGGCATCGTTGGACTGCTTATTGGGGTCGGCCTCTTTTCCGAGCTCTATCCCGTTTTGGAAAAGAGAATCTTGAACAAAGGAGATTTTGGCGACCTCACTTTCCCAAGATGGTTCAAGGTGAACCATTGGGTTCTTATCATTCCTCTCGCCGCAGGGATCATCGCCTTGCTCATATGGATTGAGACATGAGGACGATCACTCCCTAAGTCTTTTCACCCCGTTCCGGAGAAGCATACTTCATGGGGGGCAGGGTATGCTACAGAAAATCATTCCTTCACTCGAATGGCTTCGAAACTATAAGCGAGAGGACCTGAAGGGCGATCTTACAGCAGGACTAATCGTCGCCATCATGCTGGTTCCGCAGGGCATGGCCTACGCCATGCTCGCCGGGTTGCCCCCGGTGATCGGACTTTATGCTTCCACGCTTCCGTTGATTGTTTATGCTCTGTTGGGTTCCTCAAGACAGCTGGCGGTCGGACCCGTGGCCATGATGTCTCTCCTCGTTTTTGCGGGGGTCTCACCTCTTGCCCCACCTGGATCAGAAAAATATGTAAGCCTTGTATTACTTCTTTCCTTGATGGTTGGAGTGTTCCAATTCTCCCTGGGGCTATTGCGGGCAGGATTTATTGTGAACTTTTTGTCCCACGCCGTTATTAGCGGATTTACCTCTGCTGCAGCCATTTTGATCTTATTGAGCCAATTGCACCATTTATTTGGGATACCGTCGTCTGGTGGACATTCAGCGATGACCGTCTTGAGGGGGGTTGTCCAGGGAATGGGAGGTACGCATCCCACCACTTTGGGAATTGGATTGGCCAGCATGATTATTTTGGTCATTTTCAAGCGGAAGATGCCAAACTTCCCAGCTCCGATTGTCGTCGTCGTCGCCAGCACACTGGTCGTCTACTTTTTCGGCCTCGATCAATCAGGTGTCAAAATTGTGGGCCATGTTCCGAAGGGTCTGCCCTCCTTTTCAATTCCTGAATGGAGCCTTGGGTCCCTCGAAGTTTTGTTTCCTGCGGCCTTGACCATTCTTTTTATAGGTTTCATGGAGTCGATCTCCATAGCCGAATGGGTTGCTGCCAGAGAAAAGTATAAGATCGACTCGAACCGGGAACTGGTCGGGCTGGGCCTCGCCAATGTGACCGCCTCCTTTTTTTCGGCCTATCCGGTCACAGGGGGATTTTCTCGCACGGCCGTCAATTATCAGGCGGGGGCCAAAACAGGACTTGCATCATTCATCACCGCAGCGATCATTCTCTTGACCTTGCTTTTTTTCACTTCCTTTTTTTACCACCTTCCCCATGCGGTATTAGCTGCCATTGTTGCGGCGGCCGTCGCCGGATTGATTGATGTCAAAGGGGCCAGGCATCTCCTGAATTTAAAAAAAATGGATGGATGGACGATGATCCTCACTTTTGTTGCGACCCTGGTGCTCGGGAGTGAAAAGGGGATTATGATTGGAGTCGCGTTCTCGCTCTTCGTATTTATCTGGCGGAGTTCCCACCCTCACACGGCAGAATTGGGTTATCTTGAGGGAGACAATGTTTTTCGAAACATGAGACGTTTCCCGGAGGCGAAGACATACCCGGAGGCTCTTATTTTGCGTGTGGATGCCTCTTTATATTTTGCCAACATGGCTTTTCTGGAAGATTTTCTGCGGCGACGAATCGTTGAAAAACCGGATGTCAAGTGGGTTATCATGGACCTCTCCGGTGTAAACGATATCGATGCGGTCGGAGCCGACACGTTGAGTGAAATCATGAACAATTATCGCGAGCAAGGGGTTCAATTTATATTCGCTGGAATGAAAGGGCCCGTCCGTGATTTGGTATCAAAAGCTGGATGGCAAGAAAAATACGGGAAGAA
>Ga0209253_10002180_pt1 | contig 17307 bp, 18 predicted proteins | sample FrelakmetBRP12BR_FD_187145 | JGI IMG/M metagenome (GOLD analysis project Ga0209253, IMG submission 187145) | Freshwater lake sediment microbial communities from the University of Notre Dame, USA, for methane emissions studies - BRP12 BR (SPAdes)... | ecosystem: Environmental > Aquatic >...
CTACAGTGGGCCAGCCGTCGAAAGGCGAGTACTTAGCCTTGGACTCAAACTTTGAAGAGTCTATCTTGTGCTTTCTGCTCAGGGCTATAATAGTCAGGTCTGCGTCGTCTCCCCTCCTCAGGAAGCCTTTGCCTTTCAAACCGTAGATTTCAGCAGGTTGCTCAGCCATAAGCTTGGCCACGTCACCTATCGACAGTCTGTTACGGTTGACCTCCGTAAGCAACAGCGGAAGCGTCGTTTCCAGACTTGGAATGCCTGCCTTCACCTCCCACACTGAGCTGGCCTGCTTCTCTTCCAACACGTGAGGTGCATGGTCTGAGCCGATGTTGTCGATCACACCGTTCTTGATGCCGTTCCAGAGGGAGTTGATGTGGCTTTGGTCCCGGACCGGCGGCATAGTTAGCGCAAGCATGCCAATCCGCCTTAGGTCATCAGAGGACAAAAGAAGGTTGTGAGGCGTCGTCTCACAGCTTACATGCAGTCCAGCCTCTTTTGCTCCAGAAATCGACTCTAGACCTTGCTTGGTGGTTACGTGGCAGAAATGCACGTGTACACCTGTTTGCTTCGAGAAGGATAGCATTCGGCTTACGGCCTTCGTTTCGGCTTCTTCGGAATGCGCCTTCAGATAAGCTTCAATATTGTTATGCTTGCCGAGTTTCAGTGCTTCCACTGCTTCCTTCAGCATCGCTTTGTCTTCAGCATGAACGGCAACCGGAACCTTCAAAGTGCTCACGGTTTTAAAGCTCTCAAGCATTGCGGAATTGTCGTCTGGGTTCAATCCGCCGACCTGTTCTGCCATGAAAAGCTTGAAGCCTACAGCACCTTCGCTCATGATCTCCTCTATGTCCGCTACCTCCTTCGGAAATTCCGAAAAGAAGCCAACATTGACGAGGATTTTCCGTTCTGCCTTGCTCATCCTGTTTCTGAGCGATTCAGCACTCATGGTGACAGGTTCGTTGTTAGGCATGTCTAGAACGGTTGCGAATCCGCCTGCTGCCGCGGCGGCTGTTCCACTTACGAAGTCCTCTTTGTAGGCCTTTCCTTCATCGCGCATGTGCACATGAGCATCTATCAAGCCAGGCAGAATCAACAGGCCAGTAAGATCAACTCTGACGTCAGCATTCGGCATATTTGATTCCCTGCCGACTTTCAGAATCGTGCCGTCCTCAACAGCTAGACTACACTCGACGATGTCGCCCTGAAGATATGCCTTGGCATTGGTCAGCAGCAAATCAGCAATCAAACTATCCGCTCTCTTGCCAAACCGATAACTTAAGATGAAGGTGTTAAAAGGCTATTCTATCATTTTGAAGAAGTCTCTCTCTGTGATCATGCCTACTAGTCTGCCGTTCTTGACAACTGGCAGAGCACCTATGTCTTTATCGTGCATTATTTTAGCCGCCTGGCCTGCATCTGTTTCTGGCGTTATGGTTGTGACTGTTCTAGTGGCGATGCTGAGTGCAGGGGTGTTAAGAACCTGTATTATGGTGCCTGAGCGCAGGTACTTGAAGACTTCGCCTGAACCGAAGAATCGTACAATGTCCATGGTAGTTATGATTCCTAGCACATTGCCGTCTGCGATTATGGGTAGTCTTCTGAAGCCTCGCGTGGTCATGGTTTTTTCTGTTTCGAAGATGGTGGTGTGAGGGAGCGCTGTGACTACCTTCTCTGACATAAGCTGGGTGACGGTTACGCCGCTGATTCGATCAGCGAAGAGGTTTGCGATGTCTCTCTCAGTGATTATGGCCTTTATCTGGTTTTCTTCATTCACCACAGGCAATCCGCCGAGGTTCTTTTCCTTCATAACTTCCAGCGCATCGTTCACTTTCGCTGAAGTCTTGATCGCGACAACATCTTTCGTCATGATAAGCTTGATCGGCTCGTTTATGGCCTTGTAGAAGTTGCCGTCGTACTTGCTTTGGATTATCCCAAATTTCTCTCCGCCGCCGAGGTAGTTGATGATGTCTGAGGCGGTGACGATTCCTTCTAGGCGTTTCGTGGCGGGATTCGCAAGCGGCACCCGGCGAAAGCCCTCTTTGGCCATCTTCTTTATGATTTCGTAAATGGCGGTTGTGGGAGGCATCGTTATGACGGCGCCTTTTGCCACCTGCATTATTTCACCCTCGCGTTTCTTTGTAGGGTGAGCCTTCAGAGAGAGCTGGCCTTTCTCTCGCAGAGTCCTTCTAAACCCTTCCCTGCTCAACAGCATCAACCTTGCTTGACAAGCAGTTTGGCGACGTCTCTTCTGTCAACCATGCCTATGAGTCTTCCGTCTTCATCGGTCACGGGCACTCTGCCGATGTCTCTTGATGTCATGACCTTGGCAACCCTTATTGCCTTCGTGTCAGGCTTAACGGCAACCACGCCCGTCTTCATGATCGCGGAAACCTTTGGGGACGATCTGTGGCGTCCTCTCTTTGCTTCAAATGTAGGCAGCGCCACGCCGCCCTCAAGCAGATCCTTTTGCGTGACTATGCCAACGAGCTTGCCATTCTTTACAACCGGCAGTCCAGCCAGTGTCTTGTCCTGCATCAAATGCCAGATAGCGTCAACGCCATCATCGGGCGAGCAAATCACCACTTTCTTGGACATGATTTCTGATACTGGAGGCGCAAGTTTCTCTGGGCTTGTTTTGATGATGGCCTCTATGAAGTGTCCCAGGCCTAAGACGCCCTTATAGGTTTTTGCCTGCTCGGTGTCGACGATTGGAGCGTACCATTTGTTAACTTTGAGGAGGTCTTTGATGACCGTGTAGGCGTCTTCTTCAGTTGTGGCTATTCTCTTTGGCTGGGTCATCAAGCCCTTTGCCCTGAGTGCTGAGACAGAGGAAGAGATGGCGAGCATGTTGCGCCGTGTGACAACGCCCAGAAGCTTCTTGTTCTTGTCGAGTACTGGAAGAATCCTTAACGAGCGGTCGCGGATGAGTGCGCGGGCTCTTGTGGCGAGGTCGTCTTCGTAGACGTATGGATGCTTCTCATCCATGATTTCCTTCACGCGCAAGAAACTGACCTCTATTCATCGCTTTCCAATTCAGCTCTGCAATCTTCACACAGATTTTCGCCATTGACTTCTCGCAGGTTGTCGGACCAGATGCCGCATTTGTCGCAGCTGCCTGCGAGAAGCGCTGATTCCTCTTCAACTCCTTTTCCCTCTTCTTCTTCCACGGTTTCCTCTGTCATGTTTTGGTTTTCGATTCGAGCGCGCTCTTGGATCATTTCCAAGAGTTCAGGCACGATGGCCAGTATGTCTCTGCTTGAGATCAAACCTACGAGCTGGCCTTTGTATACGACGCCCAGTCTTCGGATGTTGAGCCTGCTCATTCTTCTGGCTGCGTCGCTTATGGTAAGGTCGGGTTCAATCGTGATCAGCGGTGATGTCATGGCGCCGCTGGCTTCGACCGAGTCTGCGTGAGCATTCTTTGCCAGAACACGTACCACGAGGTCTCTCTCAGTCAATATGCCGAGCGGTTTTCCTTTCTTATCCGTGACGATGATGCAGCCCAGGTCATCTTTGGCCATGAGCGCTGCGGCCTTGTTCACAGATGCATTCTCGTCTATGGTTATCACCGGGCTTGTCATAACGTCCTTAACCAGCATCTTCGACCTCAATCCCATGTCTGCCATTGCTATCAACCGCTTGAATCGCATATTGCGAGGCTCGATATTCTTCATTCAACTCAATAAGAACGACGCATTTAAAACTTGTCATGCTCAGTCCAGACGCACTGTTCCTTTTTGCGGTGAGTTTTATTAGCACGTGGTGCCTAGACGCTATTTCGAGTTGAGGGTAGTCTTTGTTGAGGACGAATGTTGACAGACTTGTGAAGTTGTCTGTTGTCGGTGAGGCAGTCAGTCCTCTCGTCAACAGGAACATATACGCAATCTCGCCTCAGGGTGAACCTGTGATCTTGCCCAGTCTCGGAGGCATAACGTACAACGTGAGAGTTGGTGATTCGGCATGTGGATGGCAGGCGGATCACGTTGAGCCAGGCGTGAGTGTGGAGAACAGAGAGAATGATCCTCGTTCGGGTCTTGGAGCGAATGTGGCTCTTAACGTGCTTACTTGCGTGGGAAATGAGGCGGCCGTGAAGACTGGTGACGCGAAAGGCGCGAAAGGAGTCGTCACTGGTAAGCATGGCGGAATAGATCATGTGCTTGTCGATTTCCCGCCTGAGACTCTTGAGAAGCTGATGCTTGGCGACAAGATGCTGATTAAGGCTTTTGGTCTGGGCTTGAAGCTTCTCGATTTTCCTGACATTAGAGTGATGAACATGGATCCGCGTTTCCTGAAGACTTTGAACTTGAGGCCGAAAGGCGACAAGCTTGCGATCCCTGTTACTCATATTGTGCCTGCTGCGATAATGGGTGCAGGCATCGGAATGAACCAAACATATTCCGGCGACTATGACATCCAGCTTTCTGATGAGAAGGTGAACGAGCAGTACCAGCTTGACGGGCTGAGGCTTGGCGACGTTGTGGCCATCATTGATGCGGATCACTCGTACGGCAGGATCTACCGCCAGGGCGCAGTTTCGGTAGGCATTGTTGTGCATACTGACTGTGTGACGTCTGGTCATGGACCGGGCGTTACGACGTTGCTTACTTCATCGTCGGGCAAGATCATTCCGAAGATTGACGGGAAGGCTAACATTGCGTCGCTTCTGAAGCTTAGGACAGATATATAAAGAGGGCACGGCACTTATTTCGTCGTTGAAATCCTAGGAGTTAGTGTGATTTGCCGTTTAAACGTAAGAGTCGTGGAAGGTCTAAGGGCAGCAAGGGCAGCGGTGGCACGGTTCAGTGCGCTGGTTGCGGTTCGATAGTTCCTCGTGACAAGGCCAAGAAGTCCACGCGGAGGGTTTCGATTGTTGACTCCCAGCTTGCGAAGGAGCTTCGCCAGAAGGGCACGTATATTGCCGCACCTGTAGACACAAGGTACTATTGCGTCTCGTGCGCCGTTCACCGTGGCATCGTCAAGGTGAGAGCCGAAAGTGAGCGCCACACGCGCATGCGGAGAAGGCGTATCTAACCTCTCTCTTTCTGTTTCCTCAGTTTTCCGTAGACGTAGTAGGCTCTTTGGATCACCGTTAGGTTTGTCAGTATCGCCAAGATGATTATGCTCCAGTTCATCACGGTTACTGGTTGCCAGAAGATTGCTGCGAGCGTTGCGGCCATCAGGATGATCATGCGTTCTGCTCTTTCTGCCAAGCCGATCGACTCCATTGTGAGGCCTGCTGCTTCTGCGCGTGCGCGACTGTAGCTCACCAGTAACGAGCCTGTCAGCGCCGTCAGTCCCCAAAGAGGGTCACACAATCCGCTTGCGATCAAAGCTGCGTACACTGCAGCGTCCGCATATCGGTCTAATAGCGAGTCGAGGAAGCCTCCGAAGGATGTGGCTTGCCGGTAGATGCGTGCCACGACTCCGTCGAGTGCGTCGCAGAATCCCGAGAGAAGGAAAAAAGCGATTGCGCCTATAAGGTAGAGGTTGCTGGTTTGCCATTGCGTGTATGAGAGTGCAGCGAGGAAAGCCAAGATTATGCCTATTGCGCTTATTCTGTTCGGCGTCAATGCTAGTCTGTGAGCTGCTGCTGCTTCGGCAGCAAGCATAACTCGTACTTTCCTTTTTAGCGCCGTCAGCATTGTTGTTTCTAAGTTTTGTATTGCTGGCGATTCCTATTTAAGCTGGAGACACAGAGAATCTGCACATGGGGTGTGTCGAAGTGATCGGCGTTACGACATTGCGGATTGATGATAAGGCTTGTTTGGGTGTGAGGGTTGAGCTTCCGGACTCGCCTCCTTTGCTGGTTGTGACTGCTGAGAAGGGGTTCATTATGTGTGGTTTCTTGAATATGGAGGCGGCTGAGAGGCTGAACGTGGCTGCTGCCATGGTTAGCGGAGTTAAAGCATTCGAAGACGTGCTTAACGCACAAGTCAAAGCCGTAACCACCAAAGCCAGAAGCCTGGGCGTCGAGACAGGAATGAAGGCCACCGAGGCCCTCAAACACCTTTCCTAGACACACGCGGCGCGAACAGGAATTCTGCCCCTCTATGTTCAGGTTAGGCTCACGCTGAGGCTTATTGCTCCTTCCGGCAATCTATTGGTGGATCCTCTTATCCTCTACCGCTTTCCCGCCAGGTTCGTTGAGCGAGGGTGTTGTGGTTCTTGATATGTATCAATGTCTGAAAGAACCGTTTTTATCTGGTTTGCGTTAACCTTCTTTTGGAGAGGCAGAACAGGGTTGTGGGGAGAAAAGGGGAGGCTTTTGTGGAGTGATATTCCTCGGGCTGGGAGAGTGCAGCTTTTCAGCATGATCAGGCAAAGGCTCCGCGCGCAGGTTCTTGAAGCGAAGATGATGCGGGAACTGCTTGGAGTGGGGAACTTGACCATAAATGGCAAAGTCGTTTGGAAAGAGAAGCAGCCACAGCACGGATTCCACACAAAAAGGCGAAGGTAGAGCCATGCGGCTTAGAAGCCTGCTTGTATCAGGTTTTGAGGCTTCATCATTTCTCTTAGCACTGCGGTGGCATATGAGCCGCGGAGCAACATGAAGCTCAACGTGGTCTTGTGTTTTGATGGGTCGTTCACGTACGCCGATGCTTCCTCCAGTGCGAGACCGTTGATGGGGGTTATGGCGGTTCGGAGTTCGCCCTTGCTGGAGGCTTCGGGCAGCGCACTGATCTTGAAGTCCTCTGGCTTGACGGTTTCAGCTTCGAGGATTTTCCAGACGATGTTGCCTTGGGCACCTTTTGAAGGGTGTCGTTTGTAGCCCACTAGCGGTAGGGCGAGTCGCATCTTGCCAGCTTGCATAGCGTTATTCGTTTCAGAGAGGTTTTCCGTGGTCGTTACTTTGAACATGCCTGCTGCGGGGAGGCCTGAATGCTCTACGCCCACGACGTAGTCTCCTGCTTCTGCACGATTCAGCGGAAGCCCATCTACAATGCGCTTGCTTAGTGACTTGTTAAAGAGGTATGACTGGAAAGCTTGTGGGAAAAGCCGTCGAAGCCTCGCGGGTAGCATCCTAAAGGCTCCCACAAAGTCGTCTGGCTTCTCAACCAAGCGTCTCAGCATAGCCCGCTCGTAACGAAGCTGCCTCGGAAACTCTTCCGAAGCTTTCCTGAAGTCTCGCGTCTTACGCAGCCGCTCGCGCGCGTGTCTGGATTCCGGATGCTCGTCTGGAAATGGCTGGGCCAGAAACAGCATTGCTGCCTTTTCAAAATCGCCTTTGACAAGGGCCTTGCCAACGAGATGCGTGATAGGCCTCGACGTGCCAAAACGCTGGTGACCATAGAAGTTCGGCGCTCCGCCTAGATCTCCGAGCTGCCCGATGGTTTCGGATATGTGCTTTCGGATGGTGGCTTTGTCGTGACCTATTTGGCTGATGGTTACGCGGAAGCTGTTGCCCAGAAGAAAATACGATGAGAGCGGACGGCGCAGGTAGCCGACAGGTCGAAGATCAATGTCTGTCAAGTTGACTTTCCGAACGTCTTCGACTGAGGCTTCGTCGATGGTTACGTGTTGGGCGGTGATGGCCTTCGCATCCTTCAACCCCGCGAAATGAACACAATTCACGCCTACGCCGAGCCGTTCAGCCACGTTTCGCACGGCCATAAGAGTGTCCCAGTTGCGCTTCACCAGAACGCAGAGAAGGTGCGGGCTTCTGACCTGCGAGGAGCCCAGCACTTGACGATCCACAGAGCCCTCTGACGGGCTTGTTTCGGCTTTGGAGCCGTCAACCAGTATCTCTTCAACCACGAAGCCCTCAACACTCTCTCGGATCACGCCACCTATGCCGGCGGCGCTTGTGGCATAGACTTCGATGCCTATATCCTGTTCTAATTTTGGAACCTGCAAGTAGCTTGCGCCTTTGCTCCTAGAGTAACGGGAGGTTGCCTGTGAGTCTGTCGATTTTCTCGCTTGGCGCAGGCCCGATGCCCAGGCAAGTGATGGTGTTGGGCGGAATCTCGGTGAGGCCTCGGTCAACGATGAGCGCGCATGGCAAGCCGAGCTCTCTTGCTTGTTCCTCGAGCTCCTCTAGCTCTTTCTCGGTTTTGGCTTTGACTACTATTTTGCGTTGGCCTTCGTGGAGCCACTCCTCCCACCAGTCCCTGTGACGCTTGCGAGCCTCCTCGGCGGCAGAGACAGCCGCATGACCAGCCTGAACAGCAACCTTACCCCTGCTCAGACGCAAATCAGAACGGAAAATGACCACGAGCTTGAAACGAAACTCACTCATGTCTTGGGCACAACCATACACATTCTTCATTGTTCCACGCAGATCTTAAGGATTGCTGGCAAGCCTTTGGCAAACCCTAGAGCGCACGAAGCAGACTCAGCCCATTGCCTATCGGTCAGCCTCGAGAGTGTACTCCCAAACTCCCAATAGGTGTTCAGATTGCGCAGTTTCTCAGCGTGGTAATGGACGCCAAGTCCAGAAGTGGCATTTGCCTTTCATCACAAAAGTTCTAATGCTCACTAGTTGATACTTTGTTTGTGGTGTCAATAATGATCGGGGTTAGAAGCCTCTTAGAGTACAACGAGAGCGTGAGGCATAGGTATTTTGAATGTTTCACGAAGCTATTGTGGGAAGAGTTCACTAAGAACAGAGAAGCAAGTTTCCACTCGATCAGAAGCATATTTGTCCACGCTCTCAGCGCGGCAGACTACTGGCTGGATTTTCTGCAGACAGAGAACCTTCACTCCAAGAGAAAATACGACGAATACAGAACCTTCGACGAGGTCAAAGCCTACATGGAACACGTCGAGAAACGGATGCAACGCTATTTTGGTTCGTTGCCGACTGATGGACTCAGCAAGACCTACACCCTGAAAGGCGATAACGACGAAACCATCGAAGTCACGGCCGAAGACGTCCTGATCCACATGTTCGAAGAGGAAGTCCATCACAGAGGCGAATTGATAGCGCTTCTCTGGCAAATGGGCATCGAACCTCCGCCCATGGGATGGAAGGGGCTCTAGAGCATGCGAGTGGCTCATAGATCGATCGAACCAACGGTGAGCTTAAATCCCATGGCTATGAGTATAAGGTTAGGTGACTAGATGAGCAATAGAGAGGCTGAGCGCGCTAAAGAATCCAAAGCCAAGTCTGATAGAGCTGAGAGCAACAGGAAATTCCAAGATGTCCTAACTGGCGTTGGTAGATCGAAAGGATGCTGTGATCTATGCAACTACTGCATAAAGACGGCTAGTGGAGAGCATAGACCCTGCAAAATGGGTCACGAAGATGCTGGACCAGAGAAGGAAATCTGCGTTGATTGCTCCAACCCACATTATGGTCCAGAAAAATGAATGACGCGAGATATCTGCACGATCGCTCTTTCCTAGTCATTGACCTCACCTCAAACTCGAGCTGAATGCGGGACCGATTTCACTTTTCTGGTCTTGTGTCTTCGCAGAAAGCTGTGAGTAGAACAAGCGCAGGATGGCCAAGAAAGTTTGAGGATGGCGTAGCAGGCCAAAGAGTGAGCGACCTTGGAGATCCATGTCCTCCACGTGAGTGAGCACTCTATCGACACCATATCGTGCACAAAAATCAATCATGTTGTCAAGCTGCTGATCAGACATGGCGTTGAGCATCTTCCTTAGTGCGAGCATAGCGCGCATGTCAAAGCCCAGCATAGCCTCGCATCTTCTCTGATATTCTTTCAGAAAATCCGAGGAGGAATCGCTTCTTCGCAGGGCCTCGTTTGCGACTTCAGCCGCAATCCCCGCACACGTCAATCCCAGAACTACTCCTCCGCCAGTCGTAGGCTTGACATGTGAGGCAACGTCGCCGACGGTCAACAAGCCGTTTTCACAGGTTCTCGGTATAGGTCCTCCGAGCGTCACAGGATGAAACGCGGTTCGCAGGACCTTGGCCCTGCCCAGTTTCCCTGAAGCCGCTGGATGTCTGAGCATAAGCTTCTGCAGTAGCGTCTTCGGGTTTCCCGTCTTGGTCGCCAGTCCAACTTTGGCTTTTCCGTCAGCCTTCGGGATGAGCCACGCAAAGAAGCCTGGTGCATAGTCTCTGCCAAAAAAGACCTCAACCATGTCCACCTGTAGGTCTCTGACGCCTTCAATCTCCGCTTCCACGCCTTTGACTATTGCAGAACGATTTGGAGAGGGTAGGCCAGCCTGTCTCGAGAGCCTAGCACTGATTCCTTCGGCGTCGATCACGATCTTTGTCTTCAATTTGTTCGTAGCGTCTCTCTGCCTGACCACCACGCCCTTCACGAAGCCATTCTCAATAATCAGCAACTCGACGCGTGAACCCAGAAAAAACCGTGCCCCAGCCTCCTCAGCCTTCTTGGCTATGTAACTGTCGAACAGAACGCGATTAACAACGCACGTTACTGGTGCCTTGAATCGGACGCTGAATTCTCTTCCATGTGGCGAGTGGAAGACTGCGCCCTTGAAAGTGTTTTCAACGACGCCGGGGGGCAGAGAGGATAGGCCCAGTCGTCTTAGACCCGTGATGCTCAAGTGGCCCGCGCAGTGATAGGGCACGCCTATCTCTTCGTGCTCCTCAAAAACCTCTACGCCTACTCCGCGTTTGGCGAGCTGCAGGGCCGCAAAAGAGCCGCATGGGCCTCCGCCGACGACTGCCACGTCGCGCGCGACGGTTTTCATACGCTAAGCGCCTTCACGCTAGGTTGAATCGCCGGCTCAGGTTTTGAGTTCAACGCGTCGCTTTCCGCGAGCCATGGACGTGATGCCTATTTTTCCAGCCACTTCCAGCCGCATGAGAAGCTCATTGAAGTCCTTGAAGCCCAAATCTGGGTACTCTTCAGTTAGGGCCTCAAGTAGGTCCGTGTCCGCCATGGAGCCCTTCTTCTTCTCCAGAAGCTCCAGTATGAAGAAGTAGGTTGGGCGTGTTTTCCAGGTTTTCATTGGCACTGGCAAGGTGTGCACGATCCTATGAAACGGGGGTTCCTGGCTTTTGCACCTGGCGCACTTGTTGCATGAAGCTCTTGTACCACTTCTCCATGTCAGGAGTCACTGAAGGCCCAGTGTGCTTCAACGCCTCCTCGAAATCCTTCGTCGAAACCTCCTTTGAGTTGACGTCCTGACGCAGGGCATGTATCGCCGCCTCTCTGCACAGCGCCTCGATATCGGCGCCTGAATAACCCTTAACTTGGGTCACCCAGTTGGCAATGTTCACGTCCTTCGCCAGTGGCATGTCCTTCGTGTATATCTTGAAAATCTGTTTTCTGCTCTCCTCGTCTGGCTCAGGCACGTAAATCAGGCGGTCAAACCTTCCGGGGCGAAGTACAGCGGGATCAACGAGGTCCGGTCTGTTCGTGGCCGCAATGATCACGATGTCCTCCAATGTCACGATGCCATCCATCTCCGTCAGAAGCTGGCTGATCACGCGTTCTGAGACGCCGCTGTCGGAGTAGCCTGCGCCTCTTCTGGGCACAAGCGAATCCATCTCGTCGAAAAAGATCACCGCGGGAGCTGCCATCCTGGCCTTCCTGAACACCTCACGTATGGCCTTCTCGGATTCGCCCACCCACTTAGAGAACACTTCGGGACCCTTTATCGTTATGAAGTTGGCCTCGCTCTCGGTGGCAACTGCCCTCGCGAGCAGCGTCTTTCCGCAGCCCGGAGGCCCATAGATCAGAATGCCCTTGGGCGGCTTGATGCCTAACCTAGTAAATACTTCAGGGGTCTTCAGAGGCCATTCAACGGCTTCCTTCAGCTCCTGTTTGACACCTTCGAGGCCTCCGATGTCCGTCCAGCGAACTGAAGGCACTTCGATGTAAACCTCCCGCATCGCCGTCGGTGTGATCTCCTTGTACGCATTAACGAAGTCTTCCATGGTCACTTCCATCTTCTCCAGCACGCTTGGCGGAATGCGCTCCTCTTCAAGGTTAATCTGCGGCAAGTATCTGCGCAGAGCCTTCATGGCCGTCTCCCTGCCCAACGCCGAAAGATCAGCGCCTGTGTAGCCATGAGTTATATTGGACAGCTTTTTGAGATCAACATCCTCTGCAAGAGGCATGCCTCGAGTGTGAATCTGCAAAATCTCGTGCCTGCCAGTCTTGTCCGGAACGGCTATCTCGATCTCCCGATCGAACCTTCCAGGCCGCCTCAGTGCAGGATCAAGAGCCCCAGGACGATTCGTGGCACCGATCACTATCACGTTTCCTCTGCCGCTCAAGCCATCCATCAGAGCTAGAAGCTGAGCAACCACGCGCCTCTCAACCTCACCCGTGACCTCCTCACGCTTGGGCGCAATCGCATCTAGCTCATCAATGAATATTATGCTCGGCGCGTTCTGCTGGGCCTGCTGGAAGATCTCTCTGAGTCGAGCCTCGGATTCGCCGTAGAACTTGCTCATGATCTCAGGCCCGTTAATTGAGAAGAAGTTGGCCTCAGACTCGTTGGCCACAGCCCGCGCCAACAGGGTTTTGCCGCAGCCCGGAGGACCGTGAAGAAGCACTCCCTTCGGCGGCTCAATGCCCAGCCTCTGGAACAGCTCAGGGTGCCTGAGTGGAAGTTCGACCATTTCACGCACGCGCTGAAGCTCCTCGTGAAGGCCTCCGATGTCCTCGTACGTCGTGCGCGGGAGTCCCTTGCCCTCAGGAGCAGGCTCATTCAAAATCGAAAGTTTCGTCTCAGCCGTGACCTTAATAATGCCATGAGGCCGCGTCTTCGTAACCATGAAGGGAATCGCATGACCCAACATCATAACAAGCGTCGTGTCCCCCTCAACCAGCGTCCTCTCCATCAAACGGTTCCTCACAAAATTAGTGAAATCCTCATCAACGTTCAACCTCATGTCCGCGGGCGCAAGCGTCAGGGTCATGGCCGTCTTGACTTTCGCAGGTCGCACAATTACGAATTCGTTTATCGCCACACCAGCGTTCTTTCGCGAGAACCCGTCGATGCGTAGCATATCGCGGTTCTGGTCCTCACTGTAGGCAGGCCACGCAATAGCTGAAGTGGTGCGTTTGCCCACGATCTCAATAACGTCGCCCGCTGAAATGCCCAGCTTCTGCATAGTCTTCTGGTCAATGCGGGCTATGCCTCTGCCCACATCTCTTTGCCTCGCGTCACCAACACGCAACTGTATCTCACTCATCAAAACACTCCCCAACTACTCTTGAAGCACGTTCGAAACAACGTTCAATCCAAGATGCATATATAAACGTTTAAACCAACCATCTTGAAAGCTATCTGCTCGTCCTGCGTACGTTGATCGTCTGCAGCTGACTCACGCCCTCAAGCGTTTCCACGCGCTTCTCGAATTCCTCAAGCACGCCGGTCTGGTCTTCGGGAAACTTGAATTGAGCCAGCAAGACTTTGATGCCGAAGGCGACGGGCTCCTCGCCGTAACCGTAGACCTCCGCGAACTTTGGCAAACTAGCCTCGATCCTCTTCTTCAAATCATCAAAGCTAGTTGTAATGTCAGACGGAAATATCTTGTAAGTTACCACTACGCTACCCATTTTCCAGTCTCCACTTCTATGGTCCGGTGAAGCCGCATTTCGGACACTTGTAAGGACGGCCGAACTTTCGACACTTGTTGCAGCGCCTTATCAGGATTTCTCCGCACTTGGGGCACATGAACTTCGTGGCCTCCACACCCGGCGGGATAGGCTTGCCACAGCTCGTACACGTAGTCAACGTGATTGTCGATGATAGTGATGCTTTTTCTGTCATAAAGACCATCCCTAGCGTCGGTTCTGTAATTGTAAGACTTCCTTATATCTTATATGTTTACGTCTCGCAAGTTTATTATCGAACCTCCAAGCCATTACTTCCCGGTGTCACTTTTGGGCGTCAACCTCCGCGACCTCGTGCCTAAGGCCGTCGTGAAACTCGAGGACTTAGGTGGAAAGATAGTCGCCATAGACGCTTACAACGCACTCTACCAGTTTCTGGCCATAATTCGACAACCAAACGGCACGCCGCTCAAAGACAGCAGCGGCAGAGTCACGAGTCACCTCAGTGGGCTGCTTTACAGAACAAGCAACCTCGTCGAAATGGGAATCAAACCAATCTACGTCTTCGACGGAACGCCGCCAGCGCTGAAGGAAGTTGAGATTCAGAGGCGCGTGGCTGTAAAGCAGGAGGCGCAGGTACGCTACGAACGGGCGATTAGCGAGGGTAAGATCCAAGAGGCACGTGTGTACGCACAGGCGACCTCACGCCTGAAAGACTACATGGCCGACGACAGCAAAACACTCCTCAAGCTCATGGGCATCCCGTGGGTGCAGGCGCCCAGCGAGGGTGAAGCCCAAGCCGCCCACATCACAAGGCGAGGCGACGCCGACTACTGTGCAAGCCAAGACTACGACAGCCTCCTCTTTGGAGCACCCAAACTCATAAGAAACGTAACCATATCAGGCCGCCGAAAGCTGCCCAGCAAAAACATCTACGTCGAAGTAATCCCCGAAGTCGTGGACCTCCAGCAGACGCTCACTGGATGCGGAATAACACATGAACAACTGGTAGACGTAGGCATACTCATTGGAACAGACTTCAACCCAGACGGCATAAGAGGATTAGGACCGAAAACTGCCTTAAAACTAATCAAGGAACACGGAACACTGGAAAACGCGCTCCCACACATCCAAAACGCCGGATTCCCAACTGAACCAAGTCGAATCAGGGAGATTTTCCTAAAACCGGTCGTTTCCAACAACTACAGACTCGAATGGCTGGAACCCGACCCCGAAGGCGTCGTCAACTTCATCTGCCGAGGCCGAGACTTCTCCGAGGAACGCGTTCGCAACACGCTCGAACGCATGCAGAAAGGCATAGAAAGATCCCGCGGAAAAACTACGCTGGAAAAATGGTTCGGATAGCCTAAAAAGGCACCTTGGCCGACTAGAAACGGAAGTCTTTAATTGGGAAAGTGCCTTATTATACGATCTTTAAGATGGTGACGATTATGGATAATGACCAGATTGCCCTGCCAATAGACGAATTCCCGACAAAATGGTACAACATCATGCCTGACCTGCCAGAACCACTTCCCCCGCCAAAACAACCCGAAACAGGTCCATCTCGAATGGAATACTTGGCCAAAACAATGATCAGAGAATGCCTAGATCAAGAAATGTCCACCCAAAGCTGGATCGCAATCCCCAATGAAATACGCGAGCTCTATATTCACATGGGCAGACCGAGGCCGCTCTACAGGGCAAAGCGTCTCGAAAAGAAGCTAGGACTCAAGAAGGTCAGACTGTACTACAAGCGAGAAGACCTGTCGCCCACCGGTTCCCACAAGACCAACACCGCAATCGCACAGGCATACTACGCCATGAAAGAAGGAAAGACGACCCTGAGCACGGAAACCGGTGCGGGCCAATGGGGAACAGCCCTCTCGTACGCGGCAAGCCTACTCGGCCTTAACTGCGTAGTCTTCTGGGTCAAATCCGTCTATGACTGGAAAACAGACAGACGAACCCTTATGAAGCTCTTTGGAGCCAAAGTCCACTCCTCACCCAGCAAAGAAACAAAAATGGGCAGGGAGATCCAGTCCAAGAATCCGAAAAGCCCCGGATCATTAGGCATAGCAATCTCAGAAGGGCTGGAATACGCGGAAACGCACGAGGACAGCGTGTACTGCCTCGGCTCAGTTTTGAACCACGTCATGACACAACAATCAGTCATAGGACTGGAGACCATCAAGCAGTTTGAATCGATTGACGAGAAGCCTGACCTGATCATAGGCTGCCTAGGAGGCGGCTCGAATTTCAGCGGAATCGCGCTTCCCTTCGTAGGCGAAGTTCTGAAAGGCAAACGGAAATGCGAGTTCCTCGCAGCCCAATCAGCCGCTGCACCCAACCTCACGAAAGGAGAATACAGGTATGACTTCGGCGACGTAGCTGAGCACACACCTTTGCTGAAAATGTATACTCTGGGCCATAAGACCGAAATGACTCCGATCAGAGCGGATGGCCTGCGATATCACGCAGCGGGTCCGATCATAAGCTTGCTTAGAAAGCATGACCTAATAAGGGCCATAGCCTACCCTGCCGACGAGAAAGCAATCTTCGAGGCCGCAAGAGTCTTCGTACAAACCGAAGGGTGGCTTCCGGCACCAGAATCCAGCTACGCTCTTCGTGCAGGAATCGACGAAGCTCTAAAGGCCGAGAAAGCCGGCGACGAAAAGGCGATATGCATGAACATCAGCGGGCACGGCTGGCTAGATCTCGAGGCCTACAAAGACAAGCTTCAAATCCCCTAACAAGCCATCGAGCTCATAGCACATGGCCGTGGCGCCCTGTCAGGGGCACAAAGGCCACACCACCCAGATTTTCCTGTTTGACATTGTCTCCATCCATTTTCGTGATCCTTATGAGGTTCTGAAAAAGGGAGGCGTTTCCAACAGGGATAAGTATGATTCCATTAGACTTCAGCTGTTCGAGTAGTGGTTTAGGTATGTCCGGCGCGGCGGCTGTAACTATGATTCGGTCGTAGGGAGCCTTTTCCGGCAGGCCAAGCGAGCCGTCGCCGCAGGTTATGGTTACGCGGTCGCCGTATCCTGCTTTCAACGTGTTTTTGCGTGCGAAGTCTGCCAATTCCTGCACTATTTCCACCGTGTAAACGTGGCCGCGTTCGCTGCTGGGTGCTCCGCCAGGCGCTACTATCTCGGCTATGGTGGCGGCATGCCATCCGCATCCTGCGCCGACTTCAAGCACCTTGTGCCCGACCTCCAGCTGAAGGGCTTCATTCATTATTGACACCATATGCGGGGCGGATGCCGTCTGCCCGAAGCCAATCGGAAGCGGCGTATCCACGGCGCTGTAGGCCTGCATGTTCTCCGGGAGAAACTTCGCGCGCGGCAGAGCACGCATGGCCTTGATTACTTGGGGTGAGCGAAGAATGCTTTCTTTCGTCAGCTTGTCAACCAGTTTTCCCCAATCGCTATTCTCCAAACTAAGGGCACCAACATAATAGTGGAGAGAAGCTGACTTTTAATGTATCTGCATCCAGCTTAAAGATTTACGGAATAAGCATAGCTACTTTACTGTGACCGATTTGGCCAGATTTCTGGGGGTATCTGGGTTGTAGCCTTTTTCTACTGCCATGTAGTAGGCCAACAGCTGCAGCGGCACGACGTAGGGTATGGGCGAAAGCACTTCGGGGATTTCTTTCGGAAGCTCAACGTAATCGTCCGCCAGTCGTTTGATTTCTTCGTCGCCTTCTTCAATGATGGCAATTATCGATGCGCCTCGCGCCTTCATTTCCATGACATTGCCGACCAGCGTCTTGTGCGTGTCATCTTTTGGGCATATGAAGACTACTGGGAAGCCTGGTTCAACAAGGCTTATTGGGCCATGTTTACTTTCG
>Ga0209253_10002181_pt1 | contig 17304 bp, 12 predicted proteins | sample FrelakmetBRP12BR_FD_187145 | JGI IMG/M metagenome (GOLD analysis project Ga0209253, IMG submission 187145) | Freshwater lake sediment microbial communities from the University of Notre Dame, USA, for methane emissions studies - BRP12 BR (SPAdes)... | ecosystem: Environmental > Aquatic >...
GGCGGCAACGACTACGACGGCGCGCTCGACCGCTTCCTGCAGAATCCGCACGGTCCGTTTCCGGTCGTGTACCTGTCGTTTCCTTCAGCGAAGGATCCCTCGTTCGAACGGCGTCATCCGGGTCGTTCGACGATCGAGATCGTGGCGCCGGCACCCTACGAAATCTTCGAGCAATGGGCGGGCAGCACCTGGGGCAAGCGCGGCGACGATTACGACACACTGAAGCAATCGTATGGCGAGCGCCTGCTCGAGCATCTCTACGACAAGGTGCCGCAGGTGCGCGGACGCGTCGATTACTGGGAAGTGTCGACACCCCTGTCGATGCAGCACTTCTGCGGCTACGGTCGCGGCGAACTCTACGGGCTGGACCACGATCCCGAACGCTTCCGGCAGGACTGGTTGCGACCTCGCACCCGCATCAAGGGGCTCTGGCTCACCGGGCAGGACGTGATGTCGTGCGGCGTCGCAGGCGCCATGATGGGTGGCATGGCGTCTGCAGCGGCAATTGCGGGGCCGCGGCGAATGGTCCCGGTGATGAAGCGGATCTTCGGCTGAATTCCAGTCAGCGCCCGCGTTGCCGCTATTTCTCCGGACCGCTCGGCATCGTCCACTCGCCGGTCTGCGTGCTGAGCTTGTGGCAGCTCATGCAGTCGCTCTTGTACGTCGTCACGTAGGCATTGTTCGTGCCACCGACGAGGTGTACGAGGTGCAGCAGGCGCGCAAAAGGCGGTGCCTTCTTCGAGCCGGTGTCATGGCAGTCGAGGCAGGCACCCGGAATGTCCTCGAGCGAGTCTTCCGCGGCGGGATGCTTGCCCTTCAGCGTGAGCCCCGCCGGTGCGCTGGCCTTGCTCTTCGCGAGCAGGCCGGGCTCGACTTTCCCCGCTGTCCACTGCGCGAGGGCAACGCTCAAGCGCTCGTCCTTGCCCTTGCTCTTGTCGAGCACGTGGCAGCTCACGCAGCCATTCGGGTAGGGATCGACAGCCGTGTTGCCGACCGTCGGCAGGACGTACAGCCCTGTGACCAGCAGGGACGCAGCCAGAATCATTCGGTAATGAATGCTCATGTCGCACACCTCGTAACGTAGGCGCGACGCACATGGCCTGCCGAACCGTGCCGCGGACCGTGGACGGTCAGCGCAGGTCAGCGTCGTTCAAAGGCATCATCCGCTCGTCAGCGGATGCAGGCAAATGGCAGGTTCGGGCAGCTCGGAGCTTACGGGCGAGACTCGGCCTTCAGCAGCGCCTCGGAAGCCGGTCGCGCGGCATGGAGCCTCGCCGCAACCTGCTCGGCCTGTTCCATCACGCGCAACATGTTCAATCCAGCGAGCTTCGCGACGTCGGCATCCGACCATCCCCGACGCATCATTTCCTCGAGCAATGCCGGATACCGGTCGACTGCCTCCAGGCCCTTCGGCCCCTCGGGAATGCCGTCGAAGTCGGAGCCGATGCCGACGTGGTCGATGCCTGCAACCTTGCGGATGTGTTCGATGTGATCCGCGACTTCTGACAAGGTCACGATCGGTTTCGGGTGCGCCTTCTCCCAGGCTTCAAGTGCTGCTTTCGCCTTTTCAGGCTGGCCGATGTACAGCCCGGCATACGGGGGAGAGTTGTAGCGAGTGTGTTCGGCGGCGAAATCCGCCTCCCACTGGTTCGAGGCCTCGGAGACGTACGCCGGGTAGAAATTCACCATCACCACGCCACCGTTCTTCGCGACCAGCTGCAGGACGTCGTCGGGCACGTTGCGCGGGTGACTGTTGATCGCCCGTGCCGAGGAGTGCGAAAAAATCACCGGGGCTTCGGTGACTGCGAGCACCGCCTTCATCGCTTCGGGCGAGACATGGCTCAGGTCGATGAGCATGCCCAGCCGGTTCATCTCCCGGACGACCTCCTGGCCGAATGGCGTCAGTCCTTGATGCGCCGGAGTATCCGTCGCTGCGTCGGCCCAGCCGGTGTTCCGGGTGTGCGTCAACGTCATGTAGCGCGCGCCCAGGCCATGCATCGACCGTAACGTCGCCAGCGAGTTGTTGATCGAGTGGCCGCCTTCGACGCCGATCAGCGACGCGATCTTTCCCGAGCGATGGATGCGACGAATGTCGGCCGCCGTGTACGCCATCTGGAAGTCGGCGGGATACGCCGCAACCATCCGCTTGACGAGGTCGATCTGCTCGAGCGTCGCCTGGACCGCGTCATTGCCCTCGAGGTCCGTCGGCACCCAGACCGACCAGAACTGCCCGCCCACGCGGCCTGCGCGCAGGCGCGGAATGTCCGTCATCAAGGGTGCGCCGCCTTCCGGCACTGGAAGCTTCGCCGTATCCGACCGCAGATCGATCGTGGCCAGGCGACCCTTCGATCGATCACGCAATTCCCACGGCAGGTCGTTGTGACCATCGATCAGCGGCGTCTTTGCCAGCACCCGGTCCACACGAGCGGCAAAGTCGTCGGCTGCGTCGACCACGCCCGAGACTGCCAGGAGGGTGCCCAGTAGCACCGCGGCAACGGCCTGGCGCCCGGTCTGTCGAACCACGAAGGATAGCGTCGGCATTCTGGTCACCGCACCGTATGAGGGACGCGTAAGGATAGTCGAGGCGGTTGACATTATCAGGACCGTCGCAGGACCGTATGATGCTGCCGCAGGACTGCGGTCATCACGCGATGCAGCCGGAATTTCGTCGATGAACCTACGCCGTATCATGGAACACGTCCGCAAGCTGGAATGGCCGGCGATCGCAATCGAACTGGCCATCGTCATCGTCGGCGTCTTCATCGGCATGCAGGTCTCGAACTGGAACGTCGAGCGCGAAGCCAGGCAACGAGGTGCGATGTTCGCCGAACGCCTCAAGGCCGATCTGCGCGAGGAAGCCTGGTACTACCAGCTGCAGATCGAGTACAGCCGTGACGTGCTGGCCAACGCGGAACGGGCTGTCGATGCGCTCAGCGGACGATCGAACGATTCGAACGAGGCGCTCCTGGTCAGCGCCTATCGCGCGACCCAGTACAAGCAGAAAGCCCGACGCCGCGCGACCTACGACGAACTCGTCTCGACCGGTACCCTTGGCCTGATCAAGAGCCAGACGCTGCGCAACACGGCCCTGCAGGTCTACAACTTTCCGACCTTGGACAACGTTGCCAGGGAGGGCATGCAGTCGCGTTACCGCGAGGCATTCAGGATGACCCTGCCGAACGACGTCCAGCGGGCACTCGGCAGCAATTGCGGCGACCGCTATGTCCGCGCCGGCGACTACCAAGGTCTCGGCGAGCTGATCGACTATCCGTGTCGTACCGGTTTGTCCGTCGGCGAAATCGAGGACGCCGTGAAGTTGCTTCGAGCGAACGACGGCCTCGTTGCACTGCTGCGCTTGCGCATCGCGGATCTCGAAACGCGACTGGTCGACCTGACCGGGAACAACAAAGACGTCATGCAGGGACTGCAGGCCATTGCGAACGAATGACCGCAGCCTGAATCAGGGTCAACGACTGGATTCGCAGAATTTGCTGCGTCCACCGTTCGCCCTGAGCATGTCGACGTAATACGCGGCCATCCCGCGCGCTCGTTGCTGCTCGGCCGGATCGTCAGCCAGCAGGGTCAGGATTGAATCCGCCCAGTCGGAAGCGCACTCGCCCTGGGGACGAGCGGAGCCGGCACACACGATGAATGCGTCGAACGCGGCCTGATAAAGCTGAAACTGCGCACGAGTCATCGGGTCGCCGTGGCCGGGAATCGCCAGCTCGAACGGCGTGTCGGCCACTTGCTGCAACGCGACCTTCCATCCTTCCGGACAGGCGGTGTCCAGGAACGGCGCCGGCAAGGTGACCAGATCGCCGAGGACGGCCACCCGGCTTTCTTCGTCATAGAGCCAGACGTCGCCGGCCGTTGCGGCATCAAGGGCAAGGTTGATTCGAAGTGGACGGCCACCCAGGGCGATCGTGCCCGAGACCGTGATCACCTCGTCGGGCCGCAGGGCCGCTCCGTTCCGGATCGCGAGCAGGTCCCCTCGAATGTCGTCACGGGTCTCCTGCGGAATCTGCGGATCGTCGAGATATGCCGCCGAATCCTTCGCGCTCGACGGAAAGAAGTTTTCGATTGCGCCGTCGATCGCATCGCTCGCATAGACACGCAGGCCCGGATACGCCGCACGCAGATCCGGGTTGCCACTGACGTGATCCAGGTGCCAGTGCGTGTTGACGATCGCAACGATTTCCTTCCTCTGCGCGTGCGCAAGGGCAAGGATCGCCTCGCGTTGCCAGGAGTGGCGGCCCGTATCGACGACGATCAGGCCCGCCGGGGCCGCGAAGATCACCGAGTTGCCGTCCGGCTGCCGATCGGGCGGGATGCCGCCAGGGACCAGCCACACTCCCGGCGCCACGTCCCGTGGCGCGGGCGCAGCGACTGGGTCCGTGCCTGGCCAGCCGGGAGTGAAAGTCCCGAGCGCGGCCAGCGTGATCCCGATGCGAGTCCAGTTGTTCACAGGGGTGCTCCGGCGGCAATCCTACAACCGTCGGCCGCCAGGCGGCCATGCGGCCGCTGGTGAACCATCGGTACTACGCGCAGCGCTGCGCGACCGCGTGCCCGGATCGGCAATTACCCTGATTGTTTCGGCTGCAAGCTTCGGGCAAAACCGCAGCACGACAAGGGGGGAAAAATGGACCAGGCACGCGTTGCCGGGTACGAGGTTGTCACCCGGCAAGACTTCTCGGATGTCACGTTCCTGCTCGAAGTGCGGCACCCGCTGCTGGCCAGGGCGGCCCGCCCCGGGCAGTTCGTCATCGTCATGGCCAGCGAGCACGGGGAGCGCATTCCGCTGACGATCGCGGACTACGACCGCACGCGCGGAACGGTCACCCTGGTGATCCAGGCGGTCGGCAAGACCACGCGTGAAATGCAGCGCGACTGCCGCGTCGGAACCCGGCTCGTCGCTCTCGTCGGTCCGATGGGTGTCCCGAGCCACATCGGCCAGGCGCGCAAGGTCTTGTGCGTGGGCGGCGGCCTGGGAGTGGCGCCGGTCTATCCGCAGGCGCGAGGCTACAAGGAGAGCGGCGCGTACGTGATCGGTATCCTCGGGTTCCGCAATCGCGACCTGATGTTCTGGGAAGACAAGTTTCGCGCCACGTGCGACGAACTCATCGTCTGCACCGATGACGGTTCCGCCGGCATCAAGGGCCTGGTCACCGCAGGCATCCGGCTCGCGATGTCGCAGCACCGGGACATCGACGAATGCGTCGCGATCGGGCCGCCCGTGATGATGAAGGGGTGTGCCGAAGCAACGCGCGGCAGCAGCATCCGCACGATCGTCAGCCTGAACCCGGTGATGGTGGACGGCACCGGCATGTGCGGCGGATGCCGCGTGAAGGTCGGCGACACCGTGAAGTTTGCCTGCGTCGACGGTCCCGACTTCGATGGTCATCTCGTGGACTTCGACGATCTCATGTTCCGCCTGCAGCGTTACCGCGCGACGGAACTCGCGGCCACCGAGCGTTTCAACGAGAGCTGCCGCATGCGCAGCCTGACAGCACAGCCGGTCATAGCGGAGTGACCTTGTCATGCCCGGCGATGCGAGGCCCAAGAAGAAGACTATACGGATGATCCCGCAGGCGCGCACGCCTGCACACGAACAGGATCCACGCGAGCGCGCCTGCAATTTCGGCGAAGTGAACCAGGGTTACCTGATCGAGGATGCACAACTGGAGGCCGAACGCTGCCTGATGTGCCCCGAACAACCGTGCGTCGCGGGATGCCCGGTGGGCGTTGCGATTCCCGACTTCATCCAGCGCATCACGGCCCGCGACTATCGCGGTGCGTACGACGTGATCACCTCGACCAACCTGCTGCCGGCCGTGTGCGGACGCGTGTGCCCGCAGGAATCGCAATGTGAGGGCTCCTGCACGGTCGGCGACACCCTCGAGCCGGTGGCCATCGGCAGGCTCGAGCGCTGGGTCGGCGACCTGGCGATCCGCGAACGCTGGTCGAACGTACCGTACATCCAGCCCAGCGGGTTCAAGGTGGGTATCGTCGGCTCCGGCCCCGCCGGCATGGCATGCGCGGCAGACATGGCCAAGGCAGGTTGCGAAGTCGTGGTCTTCGAGGCCTTCCACGAGCCGGGGGGCGTGCTGAAGTACGGCATTCCTGATTTCCGCCTGCCGAACACAGTGGTCGATGCCGAGATTACGAAGCTCGAGGCGCTCGGCATCCGTTTCGAGTGCAACACACTGGTCGGCCGGCTCTTCACGATCGAGCAGATGGTCGAGGAGATGGGATTCCATGCGGTGTTCGTCGGCACCGGCGCCGGCTACCCGAGCTTCATGGGGATTCCCGGGGAATCCCTGAACGGCGTGCTCTCGGCCAACGAGCTGCTGACACGTTGCAACCTCATGCACGCGCGCGAGTTTCCAGACTACGACACACCCTTGCAGCCGGGCAGGCGCGTGGTCGTCATCGGTGCGGGAAACACGGCAATGGATGCGCTGCGCGTCAGCCTCCGCCTCGGCGCCGAAAGCGTCCGCTGCCTGTACCGGCGCAGTCGCGCCGAGGCCCCGGCACGTGCAGAGGAGATCCACCACGCCGAAGAGGAAGGGATTGAATTCCATTGGCTCGCCAGCCCCGTTGAGCTGCTGGACGACGGCAAGCGCAACGTTCGCGCCGTGCGCTGCATCCGCATGACGCTCGGCGAGCCGGACACGTCCGGGCGACGCCGTCCCGTGCCCGAGGCCGGCAGCGAATTCGAAATCGAAGCCGACATGGTGGTGTATGCCATCGGCACCAACGCCAATCCGATCATCGGCCAGACGTCCAAACTGAAACTCGACCAGCGCGGCTACATCGCGACGGATGCGACCCTTGCAACGTCGATTCCAGGGGTCTTTGCCGGCGGCGACATCGTGACGGGCGCCGCCACCGTCATCGAAGCCATGGGCGCAGGACGCCGCGCGGCCCGCGCAATGAAAGCGTTCCTGGGCTTGCGCGACACCGACCATGTGTATTGCGACGCCGCGGCGGAACCGGGTTCCCGCATGTTTGGCATCGATCGCGCGGAGCGCGGTTTTGCGCGCATCCGCATGCCAAGGTGAAATTTCCATGAATGCAGCGACGCCTCTGCGCGCGCGAGCCGATACCGCTCGCATTGGTTCGGCCACGCCCATCGCCAAACACCTGCAGACGCTCGATCAGCACGTGATCGAGATCATGAGCGACTCGGGCGAGGGTGCGCAGAAATGCGGCCAGTCGTTCGGCACGATTGCCGCGCGCATGGGTAACGGCGTGTGGACCGTGGAGATCATCCCGGCGGAGATCCAGCCTCCTGCGCGCAGCGTTGCGGGTGCGAGCGGCAACCGGATCCGAATCGGCACGCACCAGGTCACGAACGGCGGTGACGAAGCCGACATCGCGGTCGCGTTCAACGAGCAGGTGTTGCTGGGACGGGTGAATGCGGGCGAACTCAAGGCCGGCTGCATCGTGCTGCTGGAAAACATGTGGGCGCAGCACGACGACGCGAAGATCGCCGGCCAGTATGCGGAAACCCGCGACCGGCTCGTCGCCGAAGGCTACCGGGTTTACGAAGTACCGATGGAAAAGGAGTGTCGCTCGCTGGTCCCCGACCCGCGCAAGGGCAAGAACATGTTCGTGCTCGGGATGCTCTGCAACGTCTACAGCCTCGACATGGATCTTGCACGAGACCAGATCGCGTTCATCTTCGGCAAGAAGGATGCGAAGGTCATCGCGTCGAACGTGGCTTTGCTCGAAGCCGGCTGGCAGTGGGCCGAGTCGAATCTCGATTTCAAATACCGTGTACCCGCGGTCAAGGCGACGGCGCCGCAGCTCGTCATCAACGGCAACACGGCCATCGCACTCGGTGTGCTCGCCTCGGGCATGGACATCTGCGCCATGTATCCCATCACGCCGGCGACGTCGGCTTCGCACTACCTCAGCGACGTGTTCGAACGCGCAGGTGGCATCGTTCACCAGGCCGAGGACGAGATAGCTGCGTGTGCCTTCGCCATCGGCGCCTCCTACACGGGCAAGGTCGCCGTGACGATCACCTCCGGGCCAGGCTATTCGCTGAAGCAGGAAGGACTGGGCCTCGCCGTCATGGCGGAAATCCCGCTCGTCGTCGTCAACGTGCAGCGCGGGGGCCCGAGCACGGGGCAACCGACGAAAGTCGAGCAGGGCGACCTGCTCACGGTCATGTTCGGCAGTCACGGCGATGCGCCCAAGGTCGTCATGGCGCCCGGCACGATCGAGGACTGCTTCTATTCGATGATCACGGCGCGACGGCTCGCCGAAGCCTTCAACATGGTCGTCGTCGTGCTGTCGGATGCGAGCCTCGCGACGGCGCAGCAACCTTTTCCGCGTCCGCAGTTTTCCACGGACTGGCTCGCGCCTCCGATCGACCAGAATCCAGTCCCGGAGGGTGTCAAGCCTTACGACTGGGACCCGGTCACCGGTCTCAGCCGGCGCTTCATTCCAGGGCAGCCGAACGGCATGCACACGCTGACCGGTCTCGCGCACGATAGCAACAGTCGCGTCGCCTACGACCCGGAGATCAACGAGCAGGGGATGCGTGCGCGCAGCATGAAGCTCGCGACACTGCAGAAGATGCTCACCCCGCCGCCGGTGTTCGGCGAACGTGAGGGCGAGCTGCTCGTCGTCGGCTGGGGCGGCACCAAGGGCGCCATCGAGGAAGCCGTCGCACGTTTACGCGGTGAAGGTCACCGCGTTTCCTCCACGCACCTGACATTCCTGCAACCGATGCAGCCCGGGATCGGTGAAATCCTGCGGGGGTTCAGCCAGGTGATCACGGTCGAAGGCAACTGGGCCGACGACCCGAACGATCCGTTGATCGACGAATCCAATCGCCGCTACTCCGCGCTCGCGATGTTGTTGCGGGCGCGGTATCTCGTCGATGTCGACTGTTGGACCGAGGTACGCGGCCGGCCAATCAAGCCGGGAACCGTGTATGCCGAACTGCGTCGACGCCTGACGCACCTGGAGACTTCGCGATGAGCGCCGCCACGCTGTGCTTGCACCATTTCGCCGAGGAGAGCCACGCGCTCGAGGACTACCAGGGCGGCGTCCCCCGCTGGTGCAAGGGCTGCGGTGACAACGCGATCCTGGCGGCAATGCAGCGCCTGTGCCGCGACGAGAGCCTGCGACCCGAGAAAACCGTCTTCGTTTCAGGTATCGGTTGCTCGAGCCGGCTGCCGCATTACATGCGCACCTACGGCTTCCACGGCATCCACGGCCGCGCACTGCCGATCGCCGAGGGCATCAAGCTCGCGCGCCCCGACCTGCACGTGTTCGTGAATACCGGCGACGGCGATTGCTGCAGCATCGGCGCAGCCCACTGGATCCACGCGATCCGCTACAACATGAACATGACCGTGCTGCTGCACGACAACCACATCTATGGGTTGACCAAGAAGCAGGCTTCGCCGACGTCGCCGATCGGGACCAAGAGCAACACGACGCCACGTGGCTCCTATCTCGATGCGCTGAGTCCGCTTACGGTCACGCTGGGCGTGCAGAACGTCTCTTTCGTCGCGCAGGCAGTGGACTGGATACCCGAGTCGCTGTTCCAGATCCTGACGGCCGCCTTCCGGCACCGCGGTTTTTCGTTCGTGCGCATCCTGCAGCGTTGCCCGGAATTCGTCGGCAACATGTTCGAGCCGTGGGTGCACGATCCGCAGCGCATGTTGATGCTTACGCATGCCGACGGCATTCGCGTCAGCCCGGCGCTGCAGAAGATCTACCGTAACCAGCTGCCCCACGATCCTGCGGACATCAATCGCGCCCGCGAAATCGCGTCGTCCGAAGATCCGATCCCGGTGGGAATCCTCTATCGCAACCCCGAGGTGCCCTGCTACGAGGACCTCCGGGGCGCCGGCAAGCTGCGCACTGCTGACCAGGTTCGTGGCGCGCTCGACGCCGAGTTCGACAAATTCACGGTATGGCCGCAGTAACCATGGACAGTCAGCTCAGGTCACAGGTCGTCTTTCATCTCACGGGCCGCCTGCCGGACGACGACGGAGCCGGGCAACAGTTGCCCGCGGGGTTGCGACCGGCCTTGTTGGCCCAGTACCGCAATCTCGATTCGATTCGTCACGATTTCCCCGTGGTGTTCGCCCGTGGACCTGGTGAGTACGTCGTTTCCCTCGCGGCCGCCGTGGATGGAGCGCTACGAACGGCGGCGCCGCAGGGTTCGCAGGGCGAAGCGATGCGCAAGCGCGCGCTGCACGTCGAGCGCCTGATCCGCGAAGCCGTCGCCAAAAGCACGCCGGGCACGCTGCTGCAGGCCTGGGATAGTGCTGTCACAGGTGCCGGCACCGACGATGCCGGGCGACGCGACATGACGACCGTGCGCGACGCACTGGCTGTCGATGGCGAACTGGCCGGATGCGATTCGCGGTTGCCATCCCGATTCCTGCGACATGCGTGGGCCGTGGTGCAAGGCGAGAAGGCGCGTGCCGCGCGGATCCGCATCGATGCGCTGGTCCTGCGTCTCGAGGCCATACTCCGTGCGGACTATGCGCGATCGGCCGCCGCCTTTCAGGCTGCAAACCTGCAGCAGACCTTCGGTGGCACTCACCAGGCGTTGTTCGATTTCACGAAGATGTCGAAACTGCTGTCACCAACGGCAAGCCAGGGAGGCCTGGACACACCCCGTCGCGCACGCATCGAGTGGGCACTTCGCACGTTGCGTGAGCAGGCATTCTTCCCGGCCCCTGGCGATGCTGGCACGCAGGAATCAAACAGCTGCGGCTTTGCATTCGACAGCGTGTCGGCGGCACTGGATTCCTACCGCCATCGCCTGCCCGACATGCTGTCGCTGCTGAAGGCACTCTCTCTGGCGGAACTGGAAGTCGAAGGGCAGTTTGTCGAGCAACTGCATGCTCCCATTTTCGATGGCATGCAAAGCCAGGACTTCACCGCGGCCGAACTGCAGTTCTTCCCGGACTATCTCGTGACGCTCGACAGCAACGCGCCCGGCGTGCAGGCCGACCTCGTCAGTGCATTGTCGTCGGGCATGCCGGTAAAGGTGCTGCTCGAGGTCCAGGACCTCCTGGAAGAAGCGGCGCCGGGCCAGGGTCGCTTTTCGTTCGGCATGCGCGGCAGTCAGCTGGCGTCCATGGCGATGGCGTTCGGCGACGCGTTCGTATTGCAGAGCACGGCGTCCAATCTCCTGCAGATGCGCGACGGCATCCAGCGCGGCCTGCGTCATGCGGGCCCGGCGCTCTTCAGCGTCTACGCACCGGCGGACGGCGAGAGCACCTTGCCCGGCTATCTCGCGGCCGCATCGGCCATGCAGTCTCGAGCCTTCCCGGCGTTCAGCTACGACCCGGGCAGGGGCTCCGACAGCGCTACGCGCTTTTCACTCGAGAACAATCCGCAGCCGGACGTGGACTGGCCGCTCGAGTTCCTGACGTATGCGGACCAGGACCTGCAGGCCGTGACGGAGGAACTGGCATTCACGTTCGTCGATTTCCTGCTCGCCGACCGGCGGCACAATCGGCATTTCGCTGTCATCCCGCGCGCCCATTGGGGCGAGGGCCTGATCAGCGCCCGGCAGTGGCTGGAATCCCCGCCGGCTGACGCGGCGACCGGATTGCCCTATGTTCTTGCGGTCGACGATGCAGACCTGTTGTGCCGGGTCGTCGTCGACGAAAGGATGATGCGTGCCGCCCAGCGTTGTCGCGAAGCCTGGCATCGGCTCCAGGAGCTCGGGGGTATTCATGATTCACGCGCCGAGGCACTGCTGGCGCGCGAGAAGGCGCTCTGGGAGCAGCAGCGTGCCATCGAAGCGGCCGCACTTGCGCCGGCCGCGATCCCTGCGGCCCTGGGCGATCAGCCGTCGGTTGCCGCTGAGGTTCCAGGCACTGCCGCCGCGGAGGATGAATCCGCACCGGATCCCGATACTGCGTACATCGAGACCCTGCGTTGCTCGAGCTGCAACGAATGCACGCTCGCCAGCCCGAAGATGTTCGCTTACGACCAGAACAAGCAAGCCTATATCGCCGACCTGAAAGCCGGCAGTTACCGGCAACTTGTCGAGGCGGCCGAGAGCTGCCAGGTCTCGGTCATACACCCCGGCAAACCGTGGAATCCGGACGAACCGGGTCTCGATGAACTGATCGAGCGCGCCAGGCCTTTCCGGTAGCGCTCGCCAACCGCCTGCTACTCCACCGTCACACTCTTCGCCAGGTTCCTCGGTTGATCGACGTCCGTGCCCTTGAGAATGGCGCAGTGATACGCCAGCAGCTGCAGCGGAATCGTGTACACGGCCGGCGCCTGGAAGTAACTCACGTGCCGCGGCATCTCGATCACGTGCACGCCGTCCGACGACTGCATCCCTGACTCCGGATCCGCGAACACGTACAGCTCGCCGCCGCGCGCCCGCACTTCCTGCAGGTTCGACTTCAGCTTTTCGAGCAGGTCGTTGTTCGGCGCGACCGTGATGATCGGCATGTCGGCGTCGACGAGTGCGAGCGGACCGTGCTTGAGTTCGCCCGCCGGGTACGCCTCGGCGTGGATGTACGAGATTTCCTTGAGCTTGAGCGCACCTTCCATCGCGATCGGGTACATCGGGCCGCGACCGAGGAACAGCGCGTGATGCTTGTCGACGAAGCGCTTCGCCAGTTCCTTGATGACCGGATCGAGCTTCAGCGTCGCTTCGATCAGTGACGGAATGCCGAGCAGTCGCTGCACCAGGCCGCGCTCACGCTCGGCATCGGCGCTGTGAAACTTGGCCAGCGCCACGACCAGCATGCCGAGCGCGGTCAGCTGCGTCGTGAACGCCTTGGTGGACGCCACGCCGATCTCGGGGCCCGCGCGCGTCAGCATGACGAGCTCGGACTCGCGCACCAGCGAGCTTTCCGGCACGTTGCAGATCGCGAGCTGCGACAGGTACCCCGCCTGCTTGGCGGACCGCAGCGCGGCCAGCGTGTCCGCGGTTTCGCCCGACTGCGAGACGCTCACGAACAGCGTGTTCTTCGGCACCACCGGGTTGCGATAGCGATATTCGCTCGCGATCTCGACCCAGCACGGCAGCCGGCAGATCTGTTCGATGAAATACTTGGCCACGACGGCCGCGTGGAAGCTGGTGCCGCACGCAACGATGCGCACGGCTTCGGTCCTGGCGAAGACGGCCTGCGCCGCCGGCCCGAACGCGGCCTCCAGCAGCTTGCCGCCGGCCACGCGTTCCTCGAGCGTCTGCGCGACGGCGCGCGGCTGCTCGTGGATTTCCTTCAGCATGTAGTGCGGGAAGTCGCCCTTCTCCGCCGCATCGGCCGAGAGTGCGCTCTCGTGCACCTTGCGCTGGATCGTGTTGCCGTCCTTGTCCAGGATCCGGTAGCTGTCGCGGCGGATTTCGCAGACGTCGCCTTCCTCGAGGAAGACGAACCTGCGTGTCACCGGCAGCAGCGCGGCCACGTCGGAGGCGACGAAGTTCTCGCCGTCACCCAGGCCGATGACGACCGGGCAGCCCTGGCGCGCAAGGACGAGGCGCTCGGGGTCCTTCTGCGATATCACGACCAGCGCATACGCGCCTTCGAGTTCGGCCACGGTCGCGCGAACCGCCTTGAACAGGTCGCCGGTTTTCTGCAGATGGTAGTGCACGCGGTGAGCGATCACTTCGGTGTCGGTCTCGGACGTGAACTCGTAGCCCGCAGCCTGCAGCTCCGCGCGCAGCTCTTCGTGGTTCTCGATGATGCCGTTGTGGACGAGCGCGACGCCGTCCCTGGAGATATGCGGGTGGGCGTTGCGCTCGCTCGGCACGCCGTGGGTGGCCCAGCGGGTGTGCGCTATGCCGAGCAGGCCGCTGGTGGGATCGGCATCGAGTGCATCCTGCAGCATGCGGACCTTGCCGACCGCACGCAGGCGCTTGATCTTGCCCGTGCCGTCCAGTACGGCGACACCCGCGGAGTCGTAGCCCCGGTATTCGAGGCGCCGCAGGCCCTCGATCAGGATGGGAACGACATCACGCCGCGCGACGGCACCAACGATTCCGCACATGCTCAATCCTTTTTTGGCGGGGCGGCGAGACTAACAGTTTTTCTTTGTGGATCAAAGGACTACGCTCGCCTGGATGGCCTCGTGCGGCGCACTCCAGCCCGGCTGAACGCCTATCTTAAGGCCCTGTGAGGCGCCTGCACGGTTTTACGTCGCATTCACGACCGGCCGAGCCCTGGAAACGCCCGGCGCCTGTTGCAGCCAGGACACGCTCGTTCCAACGCCCGCCGTTCAGACGCCCGTGATGTTGCCGTCGCGGGCGCGCAGCAACTTGAACCGATGGAACCCCAGGCTCTCGAGATGGTCCAGGTCGAAATCCTGCATCCCGAGCAATTCCCGGTACTTCAGTTGCTGGGAACACCGGAACAGCGACTTGTCGCCGGTCTTATTGGCCTTCGAGATGCTTGGATAACAGATCTTCGAAGGACAGGTCAGGGCGCAACCGGCGTTGGCAAACAGCGTGATCTGGTCCTTGTTGCCGATCGAGGCCAGGAAGGCCTCGTCCTCGTTGGCGCTCATCGGCAGGATGATGCTGTCGTAGATGCCGGATGCCTTTTCAATCTTCTCCAGGCTGTCGATGTTCTTGATCACGCTGGCTTCGAGACGGTACTCGGGAAAGTCCCTGCGTATCCATCGCGCCAGGTTGTCGTTGGTGACGATGATCGAGTTGCCGGGCCGGTGGTGCTTTTCGAGCATTGGGATACTGGCTGCGTATTCCTCCGGCGAGGCGTCGTGGTTGGTCAACGGCAACCGCAGGCCGATGCCCATTCCGTACATCGACTTGAGGTCATAGGCGCTGATCTCCGTCCCGCCGTAGATTCGGCCGCCGTAGAGCGTGCTCTTGTCGGTGGTAAACCCGAAGAAACTGTCGATCTGGGCGACCGGAATATCGCTGAAGTGCCGCTTGATGAACATCTGGATCGGCATGGCGGCGGCCTTGCCACGGGCCGATATCGTAAATTGCCGGTTCACAGGCACAGCGACCGCGCCACTGCCCGGTACAGCGACGAGTCTGCGGGCACCAGGGGCAAGCCAAGGTCACGCTCGAGACGGTCGATCCAGTGCGCCGTGCGAATGCCGGTGCCGACGACGATCATCGCCTCCGCGGCAGGTGCGGCAACCCGGGTCCGGCTCAGGCTGGCCAGGACCTCGTCCTCGCTGAACTGGTAATGCCGGGCGCTCACGCTGGCCTGGTCCGGAAACAAGCCCTGTTCGACGAAGGTCTGGAACGCGTCGATGCGGTAGTCGCCGTGCCGCAGGAACTCCGTGAACATCGATTTCCATTCCGGGCTGTAGTACGGGGCGGCAACGGCAACCCGGCGCGCGCCGAGACGATCGAGTTCATCGAGGATTGCCACGGCATTCAGCACGACCGGCACACCGCAGGCCTGGCTGATCCGCTCGCCCGCCGCGCGCGCACCTGCGGGCGTCCTGCCAATCAGGCATGCGAAACCCGGCCCGTCCTGGATGATCAGTTCGCACCCTGCTTCGGCCAGCATCGTCGCGGCCGTGACCAGGTGCGGCTCGGACGCTGCAATGGACGCGAAGCTGTAGTCGAAGCCGGGCGGCGGCAGGATGGTCTGCTGCATCTGCAGCTGCCCGGGAAACAGCCGTTCGAGAGCGGGCAGGTTGGGGTCGATCCAACCGGGCGCGGAGACGATGCCGAGTCGCCGTTTCATCGTCGCAGTTCCGCTCATCGTGTCTCCCGCTGATCTCACGGTCCGGCAAGCGCCGCGGGCTCGCGCCAGCCTGGGTACAGGTCGCCCGCCCATTGCCGGCAGAGGGCGTAATCGGTGGCGGGCAGCGGTCCCAACCGGTCGCCGAGCTCCATCATCTGCGGGCGCGCCGGATCGAACACGGGCCAGTCGTCGCCCGCCTCACGCTTGCCGGCGGGATGGCCGTGACGCGCGAAGTTCACCCACGCCTGCTGCATGTCTGTCGTCAGCGCATCGTCGGTTGCGTCGCCGGGCAACCAGGCGTCGTGCGTGCCGAACACGTAGGGAATCTCGGCGCCGTGATAGGAGCGCAGCGTCTTGCCGCCGGGACCGGGGCGCACCCGCGTGAAGCGGTAGACCCAGGCCGTGTGACCCTGGGCGCGCACACTGGCGGACATCAGGTAGGCCGGGCACACCATGTTGACGAAGGTAAACACCTTGTCGCGGGCCGTGCGGACGTCGGGCTCCTCGGCAGCGCGCGCCTCGAGCGCTCGGCGCGCGCGCGGGGCCAGCGCTGCGACGTCCCTGCGCAGGCCGTCGGGATCGGCGTCGAGGTACATGTACCACTCGTCCTGGTTGGTGCCGATCAGGAGGTCGTGTGCGATGCCTTGCCGCGCGTACGCCGCGGCGGGCGTCTCGAGCACCGTGATGCCGTCGACGACCGGCGAGTAGTCCTGGCTCGGCAGGCCACGCAGCGCCGCGTCCCAGATCTCCCGGCTCGGCATACGTCGCAGGGTGGCGAGACCGGGTCGCCCGGGAATCGCGTTGCTCAACGCCCGCCCCGCCTGCTCCGCATCGGCGAGCGTGCCTCGATCCAGCATCTGGAAGCCCCCGCTCTGGCTGATCGCGCGCCGGAACAGGTCGCGCGTCGCCGGCAGGCTGACGAGATAACCGATGTTGCTGCCGCCGGCCGACTCGCCGAACACGGTGACATTGGCCGGGTCGCCGCCGAATTGTGCGATGTGGTCGCGCACCCATCGCAACGCCGCCACCTGGTCCAGCAGCCCGAAGTTGGCGGGCGCTGCGGCGCCGCGCAGTTCCGGATGCCCGAAGAAGCCGAACACGCCGAGTCGATAGGCGATGGTCACGACTACCACGTCGCCGCGCGCGGCCAGCCGCGCACCCTGGTAGTTCGGCTCGAAGCTCCAGCCACCGCGGTTGGCGCCGCCGTGGATCCAGACCATCACCGGCAGTCGTGCGTCCGGCGCTAGCCGGGGCGCCCAGACGTTCAGGTACAGGCAGTCTTCGCTGAAGACCGGATTGACGAACGTCGCCGGCTGCACGCCGAAGGCCAGCCCGACGTCGCGGTACCAGTCGATGTTGTAGTCGTCCTGGTAGCAGCCGGCCGCAAACGACCGCGCATCCTGGCGACCGCGTCGCGGCGTCGGCGGTTGCGGCTCGCGCCAGCGCAGGTCGCCGACCGGCGCCGCCGCGAATGGAATGCCCTTGAAGCTCGCGACCTGCGGGTGCGCGCCGTCGAAGGCGCCCAGCAGCGTTTCGCCGTTGACCTCGACCACCGGCGCGGGTGCAGCGCCAGCCACACCGGTTACCGTCGCCGTCGCAAACCCTGCGAGCAGTGCGGCCAACCGGCGCG
>Ga0209253_10002182_pt1 | contig 17302 bp, 18 predicted proteins | sample FrelakmetBRP12BR_FD_187145 | JGI IMG/M metagenome (GOLD analysis project Ga0209253, IMG submission 187145) | Freshwater lake sediment microbial communities from the University of Notre Dame, USA, for methane emissions studies - BRP12 BR (SPAdes)... | ecosystem: Environmental > Aquatic >...
CTTTGTGATAATCGTCTTTCTTATGGCAGGCCAGGCATTCTGATGGGGCCTCCCGATACTTAACCTTGGATTTGTGGCAGGCTTTGCAATCGGCTTTCTTCGAGTCGGCGTGGGCGCCGTTGAGCGCAAAGTTTGCGCGCGCGTGGTTGAACGTCGATTCGTTGATCGGGGCGATGTTCGCCTCTCGCCCTTTGTGCTCGGTGTGGCAGTCCTTACATTCCCGATGCTCCGTCAATCGGCCATGAAATCTCTGTTTGAGATTGATGTCCGCCCTGACATCTTTGTGGCAATCCTGGCAGAGCTGAGTTTGCGCTGTTTTGTCGAATCGTTTATGGCACTTTGCGCAGTCTTCTTCCCATTTCGCATGTCCCTGGATGACCTGGCCCGGCATCAACGCCGATTCAAGACTATCGGCCCATGCGTATCCGCTGTTCCAGCTACAGATGAAGGCCATGCCGATGATGAGATGGCGGAGGATGACGGCAGAATAATTCCAGGAACATAATTGGCGAGTAGTGGAGGGGTGCGAATCGAGAGGTCCGGCGGGAAAGGAATACCAGGTGGGAGATAGCATGCCGTCCTATGGCTAATCGCCACGCGAGACGGATGACCACGTCACAATATTTGCCCGATAGGTACCCCGAAGGACGACTTTCTTGCCGCTTGAGAGACCGGCAAAGAAGCCACTTCTTCCGATGGTGTCATTGCGCCCGAAAAATCCGCTCTCAGGAATCGATGAGGTGTCAATGGACGATCCGAAGAGGACCAGAAATGGATCTGCGGCGGATAGGACCAGTCCCTGTATTTGAACAGTTGATGCTGGTGCGCTCCGTTCCACTTCCTTTGCCAAGATCGTATTCCCACCTCGGAGTTGACCTTGGATCTTGAGATGGTCGCCACTGCGAAGATCGTTGAGGCTTCGGGGGCTCCCCTGACCCTGGAGGGCTGTCTTTGCGTCAAATTGGATGACAAGCGTTGGCAGGCCCGTCAACGTCACTGTGTTGTCATTCGAATTGATCGTGGCCACATTCGCCTGCAATGCCGTCTCTCCTTCAAATTCTATTTTCGTGGCGTTCACAATACCGCCGACCAGCGAACCGTACACTTCCAGATGGGTTCCAACTAGGATGTCGTTGATGGTTCCCCCTTCGAAGGTCGTGCCGGCGTTCGTTTGTACAGGTATGTTGCCGAGGTAGAAGTGGCCAGGTGCACTGATCTGGGATACGAATCCTTCAATTTCTGTGTTCGCACTATTCTCAGCACGTAATGTATCCGGCTTCACATTGGTTGCGGACATCCGGACGCCGTACTGGCCTGGTGCTCCGGATAACCCCTGGGCCCCGTGAAGGTCCACTAACAGTCCGGTCCAGGCATTGCCCGCAGGACTTGGCATCTGGCCGATGTCCGCTCCCGCGTAATCGACCTCTAAGCTGCCGATGGTAAAAGCCTTACGACTGTCGTCATGCTGAGAGATGAATCCTTTGACCTGATAGTTGGTCGCTTCTCCCGAGTTCTTGCGGTCGATGAGGGTGGCGACGACCCTGCCAGGGACGTATACGAACCCGCTCACTTCCACCAGGTCGTTCTGATTGAGATTGCCGATGGTTGAGACGCTGGGGTCGATAATGGTGGATTTATTAATCAGCACGGTTTGTCCCAACACGATCAGGCTGAGCCCGTCTGGAGCCACAAACTGGACTGGGCCCTCGATGGTGTCCTCGTACAGGATCGTCAGGGCTGTCCGTTGGACTGTTTGGCTCGTCTTGTAATCCTCGGAGATCGTCCCATTGACGAGGACGATCATGCCCTTTTTGAGCTGGCCCTCACGGGCGTTTGTTTGGCCATCCACTGTAAAGACGGTGCCGTTCGTAGCGAACTCGTTTCCAGATACGAAGACGCTGCCGAATCCTGTGACGGATCCCGCTGCCACCGTTGGCACTGTCGCCACGGAGCCTGTTCCTCCAATTCCTCCGCCAGCCTGAGGACTTGGGCTACAGGACGCGAACGACCCGAAGATGATACTCAGGAGAAGAGCCCTGTAGATCGATCTGAAGCCTCTCACGATGCACTTCCCGGTTTGGCATCCACGTCCTCTTCGAATTGGTAGATCCCCAGCCCCACGCGGACCCGCCCCGTGCCTTTTGAAGACGGATTCACGTCGCGGTCTCGATGGGCCAGCCAGCGGTCCAGTGTTTCCAGGAACTCTTGTCCTTGTGCCGCAGCAAGGACTTGAAACTCTTTCGCCGCCTCTTGCGGGACGTTGTCGTACATGACTTTTCTCTGGAATCGAGGCTTACTCGGATCCTGGTAGAGGTTGTGATCGATTGTCGCAATGAGATCTGCAGTATCAGTGCCAAGAATGGTAAGTTTCTCAGCGTCGCCCTTTTGCGGGATATAGCCTCGAGCACGAAGGCAAATTCGCCCATCTTTGAGTTCTTGGATGGCTCCGACGTGTACTAGTTCGTCGAAGATCGCGCGGACGGGCATGTCCCCACTGTAGCGTTTGACCAACGCACTAAACGATCCACGCTTGCCATCCAGTTCGAGCGGGGCGGGGTGTCCCTTTCCGTCACCGAAGGCCGGATCTTTCAGCCACCCGCCAATGACTCTCGCGGCTCGGTTGTATTGCTCTTCCGGGGCGGTGTCGCGGGCTTCTGGGCTGCTTAGTAGCAGCTGGACCTCTTTGCGAGTCAGTCCCGTCAAAATGGCAATTCGGGAGATGGAAGCTGGTTTCCCTTTGACGCCGCATTCGTCGCGCGCGACTTCAACATACGTCTGCTTGGCGAGGTCGAAGAAGGTTTTCGCCGCGAAGCCGTTCCGGAGAAAGAGCCGGACGAGCGGACGGAGAAAGGTCAGCGTGGCAGCCGAGAGAGCTTTCGTGTGGCCTGGTTTCACAGAATTGGGAATCTAGTCCCACACCGGGGCGAAGTCAAGAGGCGCATGAGTTGACGGTCGGCGGGTTGTATGGCGGAAGCGTGAGAGTGAAGATCGACCCCTTGCCGAGGGTGCTGGTTGCGTGCATGGTCCCGCCATGCGCTTCCGCAATTTCTTTGACAATTGCGAGTCCGAGGCCCGCTCCGCCGGACTCCCTGTCGTGCGCAGGATCTCCCCGGTAGAATCGCTCAAACAGATGGGGCAGATGTTCCGGCGCAATGCCAGGGCCAGTATCCTCCACCTCCACCACCATCTGCCCGTTCTCCGGTCTGAGCCGTAGAGTGACCGTGCCCTCTGGCGGCGTATGGGCCAGCGCATTATCGAGCAGGTTAATCAGCAATTGTGTGAGTCGTCCGTCATCCCCCAATACGAGCGGCACCGGGTGAGTCTCCAGGGTCAGTTGAACCTTCCGATCTTCAGCAAGGACCGTGAGTTCCTGGACCAGATTCTGCACCAACGGCTCCAACGCCAGGGGAACGAGTTTTACGGGAGGGCGATCCCCGGCGAACTGGGCCAGTGTCAGGAGGGAGCGCGTCAAGGTGCTGAGCCGCTCGACCTGCCCCAAGTTGGTGACCAACGCGTCCCGATAGTCGTCGGCGCTCCGGCTTTTGTGTAACGCGACTTCAATCGTCCCTTTGATGACCGTCAAGGGTGTTTGCATTTCATGTGCCGCATCGGCGATGAACTGGCGTTGCCCTTCAAACACTTTGTGCAGTCGGTCTAACATCGCGTTGAACACCTGGGCTAATCGTGCAAACTCTTCGTACGGCGCATCCAGCGCCACGCGGGTCTTCAGCGACGGGACAGAGATCTGCTCCGCGGTGGCGGTGAGGACGTCGACCGGCGTCAGTGCCTGGCGGGCGAGCCAGCGACTCCCGAACCAAGCTGCCCCGACCATGGCCGCGGCTAGGCCTGCAAGCAGGAGGCGCAACAGGCGGAGGGTGTCCTGCACCAGACGAAGTGATGACTCCGTCTGAAGAATGTACTGCACGGTTCCGTCCCTGGTGATGGGGAGCGAGATGCGCCGGATAGAATCATGATTCAGCGTGGCGACGGTGTCATAGACTATGCGTCCGCGCTGGACATCGGCCAGTAATGAGGCTTCCAATGCGGGGCGTACGACCACCGCCGCTCCCTTCCAGATGGCCGCTCCGGTTGGAGCCAGAACCACGGTGAAGCGGGCCGCCTCACGTAATTCCTGCTGCTCGTCATCTTCCAATGTGGTGAGGGTGCCGGTTTTGATTTCGATCCTGGTGGATTCTTGCTGGGCGAGGGCGAACAGTTCGCCGTCGATATGGCGATAGAGGAGGTTCGAGAGACCGGCGTGGATCAAGACGGCAAAGGCAGTCAGGAGGACCAGCATGACAGCCAGGGCTGATCGGCGGATGTGAGTGCGGAACGCGACCATGCCCTACGCCTCCGGTGTTTTGAGCACGTATCCGACGCCGCGAACCGTATGAATCAGTGGAGCGGAAAACTCTCGATCGACCTTGGCGCGTAGCGCGCGAATGTGCACATCCACAATATTCGTCATGCCGTCATAGTGGATATCCCACACATGTTCGATGATCGCAGTCCTCGTCAGCACGCGATCCGGATTGCGAAGCAGATACTCCAGCAACGCATATTCTTTGTTCGTCAGCATAATTTCCTTGCCTGCCCGCCAGACTCGATGGGCGAGGGGATCGACCTCGAGGTCTGCGATCGTGAGTCGCGGGGCGTGGTCATTGCCCTTCCTCCTGATCAATGCGCGCACCCGGGCGAGTAGTTCCGCAAAGGCAAAAGGCTTCGTGAGGTAGTCATCGGCACCCATGTCGAGGCCGGTCACCCGGTCGTCAACGGTTCCTCTCGCTGTCAGGAGCAGAATCGGCGTGCTGTTGCCGGCGACACGGAGGCGACGGCAGACCGTGAACCCGTCCACTTTGGGAAGCATCACGTCGAGGATGACGAGGTCATAGGGGGTGGTGCTCGCCATGAGGAGTCCTTCCTCGCCGTCTCGTGCGAGATCCACCGCATAACGTTCTTCACGGAGTCCCTTTTGGACGAACCCCGCAATGTTCGGGTCATCTTCAACAATCAGAATGCGCATCCTGGTCCCTCTGTCAGGATTCTAGTCCCCTTGCGCGATCCGGGCAATCGGGTGTGAGGGTTGTTGTGTCGTATGTACGCCGGCACCATGCTCATAGACGAGATTCCCGCCGGTATGGCCAGTCGCACTCACGGCTACGAGTCCAACTGCCGCCACCATAAAGTACGCAACAAGGGCTCTCGTACTGAAGCGGTTGCGAAGCAGCAGCCGGTAGAGAACCAAGACCGCCATAGTACCGAGCGTGAGGTAAGCCAGCGTTTCGTGGGTCTCGATGAGGGCTTCCGGCACACCGGCCTTCTCCGCCGCCCCTTCAGCCTGGCCTCCCGCAATCGCAGCGACGATGCCACCCAGGAGTCCTAACCCCAATAGCCATTGCGCGGCTTCGCGGAGGCTGTCGCGCGTGAGGGCTGTGCTGGCCACATCAAAGAGGACACTGGCGAACAGTAGCGCGATCGGAAAATGGACGAGCATCGGATGAAATTGGATCGTCATAGTCGGATCTCCTGTGTCATGAGGGCAGGCTGCGCAGGATCAGGCCGGACCGTTCCGGCCTGATCCCGTTGGAATCACTACCGCGCTTACTTCTTGTGGCTTCCTTCGTGCTTGGTTGCCTCCTTGTTTTCAGAGACCAGGCCCGATTGTGCGTCGACGGTATATTCCCGGCTTTCTCCACTGGTGCTGACCACGGTGACCTCGTACTCGGTCTTGCCGTCCTCAGCTTCCAGCTCCGCTTCAATGACCCGGCCGGGGTACTTGTCCGTCACGGCTTTGATCGCCTGTTCCAGCGAGACCGCCGTCTTGGGGATGCTCTTATGGTCCTTGTCGGCGAGTGCCAGGCCGGCAAAGGCGGTAAGCGAAACTGCCACACAGGCTGCCATGATGACCTTCTTCATGATGAGACCTCCTTATTGAATAGTGGAATAAGAGTGAACCGACGCTGCTCTGGTATGCAGACTACCTGGTCAACATGAGGGGCCTATGAAGCGAAGATGAAGAATTCTTCATCGAGGCCCGTTCCGTTCACATTCTTCGTGTCTTCGAAAAGGGCAACAGGGCCTCTGTCCATGGGTGTGAAAGAATATTCCTTGACGGCAGCGGGAAACGACGGTATCCCCATAGTCCATGGCGCCTCCCTCCACCAGCCTGGCTTATGGATCGGTCCTTCTCGCGGCGGCCCTTTGGGGCGGCTCGATTGTGGCGCAGAAGATGGCCCTTGGGTCCTTCTCTGCCGTCGAGGCATCAGCGCTGCGAGACCTCGGTGGGTTGGCGATCCTCCTGACTACCTGGTGGTGGCAGGAAGGCACCCTGGCCAAGCTGACCAAGGCGGATCTGCGCCTGCTGGGATTGCTCGGGCTCGGCGTGTTGGGCAACCATCTGTTCATTCTCATGGGGCTCAATTACGTGAGCGGGGCCGTGGGTGGCGTGATCATCGGATCGAGTCCGGTGGTGACATCGTTACTCTCGGCGCTGTTGATTCAGGATGTTCCGCTGCGCGCCGTCTGGGCGGGCGGGCTCCTGTCCTTCGCGGGGGTCGGATTGGTCTCAGTGGCAGGGTTCCAGGCCGCAGGCGATCAACCGCTGCTCGGTAGCTTGCTGGTCTTTCTCGGTGTGGTGAGCTGGGCCCTCTATAGCATCGGTAGCCGACAGCTCATGGAGCGCCACTCGGCCCTCACCGTCAATTGGACCACGCTGCTCGTCGCTACGGTCCTCCAACTTCCCCTCTTGTGGACGGATCGCAAGATGCTGGACGCGGGGCTCGGGTCTGTGACACAAGCGGATTGGATGGCGCTGGGGTATCTGGTCCTATTCGCCACGGCCATCGCGCAACAGGCCTGGCTGTTCGGCGTCAAGGGCATCGGGCCTTCACGCGCCTCCGTCCTCGGTAATCTGACTCCTGTGGCCGCCATCGTCCTCTCTGCGGTGCTCTTAAAGGAATCAGTGGGTGCGAGTGAAATCCTCGGCATCGCGCTGATTTTGGCAGGAGTATGGGTGGTCGATCGGCAAACATCTCGTCTTAGAAGATAACCGGCGGCTGAAAAAGGAAGGAAAGGGTAGCCTGACCGTCCTCCTGCTCGCGGAACGCGCACGCTCAGAAGGTGCTCGTTCGACGCGCGCAATCGAGGATCGATCAGGCCACCCTTTTGAGAGAGAGTAAAAACCGTAGCGGCCTTGCTGGACGGCCTTATTGATCAGCCTGCAAAGTTGATTATTTTTCTTCAATCGCTGCTTCCTGCAGTTAGAGCAAGGGGGAGTATCCTCCCTCTCGCCCCTGGCCCTTAGCCTCTCGCCATTTTTTCCGTGCGTGCAGTATGATACGGCTCATTTTTCAGCTAAGGAGCCCTGCATGCTGGAGCAACGCATCGAGGAAGTGAACAAGGCGAACCATGCCTTCTATGCCGCGTTCGGCAATCTCGACATTGCCGAGATGGATAAGGTCTGGGCGCATCAGGAATATGTCACCTGCATCCATCCAGGCTGGTCGTTGCGGTCGGACTGGCCGGCCGTGCGCGACTCCTGGGTCTTGATCTTCAATAATACGTTTTCGATGACGTTCGAACTCACCGACGTGATGGTGCAGGTGGCGGGCGATATGGCCTGGGTCGTTTGCGTGGAGCACATCACCACCCATCAATCTGACGAACCTCAGCAGGCGCAGGTGCTAGCCACGAACCTCTTCGAGCGGATCGGGGATGAGTGGTTGCTGATACATCATCATGGGTCGGCGGTGATGGGCTGAGACGGTTCGCTCTCTGTGCTCGCGGAACGCGCACGCTCAGAAGGTGCTCGTTCGACGCGCGCACGTTGAGAGCAGGACCGCCTCATCCCATTATTTAAGGGTGAGGGAAAGAAAAAGGATGGCTAGATGGGCGTAGTGAGGGAACCACTCACCCATGCCCTTTCCTGTGAAGGAAAGGGCGGCTGTCGCCGGAGGCCATAGATGCCAACGTATAAGAATCGTGTATCAATTGACGCGGCCACCGAGCTGCGTCGGTACATCACATTCGACGCCCTAGTGCACATGCTCAACAATCGACAGCTGCGACTGACACGTGTCGACAAGTTTCAGGACCCCTTCGAGGGCTCCGTTCCGAAGAGGCAAATTGACGACCAAGTGTGCATTTTCTCGAGTAGGAACGAGACTCAGATGAGGAGTGTCGCTTCATATTATCCGAGCATGAGCATTCCGTCCGATCGCCATCTCGATCCGTGGGAGGAAATGACGTCGCGGCGGCGAGCCAAGACCCGCTCCGTCCATGCGAGCTGCTGGACAGCTGGTCCTGAGTCGGAAGCGATGTGGCGGTTGTACTGCCGGGATGGTGAGACGGAAGGCCAGGGCATCGCATTGCAAAGTACATTAGGGAAAATAGAGGCGTCCGTAGAGTGCCACGATCTATTTGTGAGCCCGATTAGGTATCGCTACTATCATGATGGCGATGCATTTAACGATGACCTAGACCCATTCATGCACAAAAGACAGGGGTTTGCGCACGAACGCGAGGTACGGCTGCTCAAGTGTGACGAGAGTCACTACCTAGAGTTGGCGGCTGCCCTTACGAGCGGCGATCTGGGCAGGGCGATGCCACCGGAATTGCCTGAGCATATCTTTCTCGACTGGTCCCCTGCCGAGGTGATCGAGAGAATCACGATTAGCCCGTATGCTGACGAGTCCTACGAAACGAAATCAAGAAACGCAATTGCATCAATTGATCCTTCCCTCGTCGATAGACTTGAACTGTCAGTCCTCAGTGAACGCCGCTACGGCCCGCAGTTCTGAACCCCAGTGACGGATATGTCCCGACATCGGAATTGGATCGCACACGTAATATTGAAACGGATTTTATGGCTAACATTGCGCCGCGCTGCTTAGGTCTGCGTTAAAAGAGATGAAGGGGACAGGTGCAGGAACCCTATGTCTTGCGTGAGAGCGCGGAACGTTATGGCTTTGGTGCGGCGGCGGTGAAGACTTCTTCGATGCGGATGGTGTTGGCCCAGTCTGAATGCTAGTGGGCGTTGTCCGTATTATGCGGAATAGTGTTTCCCGAGGTGGTCGCGCTGAAAACGGATGATGTGTCTGATCAATAATTCCTGATACTGTGTGGTCATCCTAACGAAGCGGGTGTGTAGGCGGTAGGTATCGACCTTATACGGGATGGGCTCTAGCCGCAACACTTCGGCGTAGGCTTTGAAGATGACCTGATCGGGCAGGATCAGCGTGAGCGACAGGATTTCTTCGGGCTTGTAGACCACGTTCACGGTCACGCCAATACCCCCGCCGCTAATGTTGACGGTCTTCTCTATGAGCTCACCCTCGGTTGTGTCCGTTTCGGCCTGAATGCTGATGGGCAAGACGACGTTGATGCGGAAGTACGCGCGACGGTCTTGTGCGGACGGCTGTGAAGTCGGTGCATCAGTTGGCATGTCACGGAAAAGTATATCAAATTCAAGAGGAAACAATGGGGCAGGGTACTGTACCCGGCGAATTCTTCGGTCGTCCGTGCTGGTAGAGGGCGTACTCAAGCCTGTAGAAGTTCGGCAGCAGGAACCGTTTTCTGGTGTGGCGGCGTGGAACGTTAGGATTTTGGTGCTGCGGCAGCTGGGGCTTCTTCGACGCGGATGGTGTTGGCCCATTCGGCCACGAGGGGGTCTCGTTCTTCCATCGTCATCCCGGCATACTTCATAAACATTTGCGGGCCCTTGCGGCGGCGCCAGGTGAGATAGTTGAGGAAGTGCTCCCGGCAGATGCTGTGGGTGCCGGCTGGGGCGTAGACTCTCGTTTGGCAGCCTTTGATCAGGCAGGTCAGATCGTGCATTCCATCCTCCGAATTAGAATCTGTAGTATGCAGGACGGATGGACTGATTATCAACCAGGCTCAGCTTGACGCCTCAACCTCCGTTCCGGTAAGTCCATGGCTATGATTGGCTCGCTGAATATCCTCTCCATACTCTTGGCCTCGTTCATTTTTCTTCCCAGCTGTGTGTCGGCCTCACGCGAGGGCCTTCCCCTTGGGAGTCCCTTTGCCGAGAAGGCTGCGACGAACCTGTTGCCTCAGGGGGTTGCGGTGGGGGATGTGACGAGCCGGTCAGCCCTGCTGTGGGTGCGGACCGATGGCCCGATGACGGTGCAATTCGAGTGGGCTCCGGTGGCGGCCTGGGATCTCGTGTCGAAGATGGCGACGGTCGTCGCTCCCGTGGCGCGATCACCATTGTTCATGACCGGGTCTGACACGGATTTCACCCTGGCGATTCCCATTGAAGGGTTGACGCCGGCCACCCGATACCGGTTTTACGTTGTCGCCGGCATCAAGGGTCGTGAAGGAACGCAGACTGAGGCGCGTACGGCGCTACAAGGTGAATTTTCGACGCTCCCCGATGCGAAGATCTATGCGCCTGTGACCTTTGCCTGGAGCGGCGATTTAGGTGGGCAAGGGCGCTGTCGACGGGGTGCTGCCGGCTATCCTATCTTTGATGTGATGCGCGCCCAGCCGCTCGATTTCTTTTTGTTTCTCGGCGATACGATTTACGGCGACGATCTCTGCCCGTCTCCGCCGAACGAACCGGGGGCCGACTTTCGGGCGACGAACCTGGCCGAGTACCGTGCCCGGCATCGTGATCAACGGGGTGCGGAGGCGCTATGGCGGTTTCTCTCCAGCGTCCCGGTTTCTGTTATTTGGGACGATCATGAAGTGCGGAACGACTTTGCCGGGCCCTTCGATAGCCAGATGCCGCCTGGGCGTCAGGCTTTGCGCGAGTATTGGCCGATTCCTGTGGCGCCTGACGATCCCCATCGACTCTATCGAACGGTGCGTGCGGGGGCGGATCTCGAACTGTTTATCCTCGATACGCGGCAGTATCGGAGCCGCAATGCTGATCAGGATGGTCCGGCGAAGACGATGCTGGGAGCGCCTCAGCTCCAGTGGTTGCTGAAGGGTCTGACCGAGTCGACCGCAACGTGGAAAGTGATTGTGTCCAGCGTGCCTCTCTCCATTCCGAAGGGAGGGGGCGGCGTCTTGGGTTACGATGGCTGGACTGGAGAGCCTGGGGGGCCAGGGTTTGAGCGGGAGCGGCAGGTGATCGTGGATGCCATTCTCGGACAGCAGATGAAGAACGTGGTGTTTCTGGCTGGGGATGTCCACTATGTGCAAGCGAACGCGTACGACCCGAATGGGGATGGGACTCCTGACTTCCACGAGTTTGTGGCTGGTCCCTTGTCCGCTGTACCCGGTCGACAAACGCTGCCCAATCCAGGATTACGTCCGACGACATTGATTAACGAAGGCGGATATATGAATTTCGGCCTCATTCGGGTTACCGAGTCCTCCTTCGACGTCACGATCCTTGATGAGGCCGGGACCACGCGGTTTTCCCACCATCTGGCGGCCAAGTAACCGCCGGCTTCTACGAAAATCCTCTTGAAATCAGGATAGGTGGCCAGTTACGGTACATGATTGTTGTGCACGTGTGAGGCGCGGACGAGGTGCGTGATGCTGTTGCAAGTGATTTCCGTGCTGGGCGCTCTGATGGTCCTGTCCGCCTATGGCCTGATTCAGGGCGGGGTGTGGCGTGAATTGGACGCGGGCTACCTTGCGTTGAACATCGTCGGGTCGTTGCTGCTAGGGATTGTTGCGATTGAGGATCGGCGGGTAGGATTTATTTTTTTGGAGTTTGCGTGGGCCGGCCTCGGATTGGTCGGTGTCGCCAGAGCCATCAAGGCCAGGCGTACTACGAATTAACAGGGTTCGGATGAAAGGATGACACAGATGGCGGGATTGATGTCAGCGGATGAAATTTTCGAGAAGGCTCAAAATGCTGCAGCGGCGGCCACGAACCCTGATGAAAAGGCCATGCAGATCGATTACCCGGCGTTGAAAGAGAAGATCCGCGCTGCCTTAGGGGATCGTAAAGTTGCACGTTGCCACATCAATAAGTTTTTGCCCGAGGGCTACGAAGATCAGGGGCGATTCAACTTGCTGCTTCTCACCGCTGGGAATGTCGTGTTCGACATGGTCATCGGGGATTCGTACTTTCGCTACGATGTAGTCTCGGTCGGGCAGTTGGACAAGGTCCAGGTCATCGATGCGATGTGGGACAACAAGGAAAAGCGCAAGGAAGAGCCGTTCCTGAGCCTCCGTCTGATGCATGCCGAAGAGGCCCACCTCTTGTTGGCGCTGGAAGATGACGAGCGGACGAGCTTGTTGGCCTTCGCCAGTGCAGTGTCGGCGGTCAGAAACCCAGAAAAGTAGAGATCCATCCGCAGGATAGCCGAGCCATATTGGCTATCCTGCGGAATTACGCGTGTCGGTGGAAGGGGAGCATCTGAACTACCGCGTCGTGGCGAACCCCCTCGATCTCGACCGCAAGGGTAGTTCCTGGAGCTGAAAAGTCCCGGAGTGGGAAGGCCAAGGCGATCGGGGATTTGAGTTGTGGGGATTGTGTCGCGCTGCTGACCCAACCGATTTCCCGGTCTCCGATGAAGAGCTTGGCGCCACTCGGTGGGATGACCGAGCCCTTCATGACTAGCCCGACTAAGTGCCGCCTGACGTTGCCGTAGGTATCCATCCTCGCCACGACTTCCTGCCCCGGATAACAGCCCTTATTCAAGCTGAAGGCTTTGCCTTCCAGGTTCGCTTCAGGCGGAACGATCTCTTCGTTGAGGTCCGGTCCCGCCTTGGGCAGGCCTGCTTCGATCCGGAGCGCCTCACGAGCCTGGCTGCCTACCGCTTTGATGCCATAGGTCGCCCCTGCTTCCATGAGTCGTTCCCAGGCCGTGCTGAGGGCTTCAGCTGGCAGTAATACTTCGAGGTCGGTCTCTCCGGTTTCTTCTGTCCGCAGGACGAACGAGGCATGGCCGCCGATCTGGGCTGCGACGGCGCTGACCGGCTTGAGATCGCTCATCTCCACGCCGAAGGCGGCGCTGACGGTCGCGCAGGCCTTGGGTCCGCTGACAAGCAACAGTCCCCAGGATTCTGCACAGTTCTCCATCTTTGCTTTGATGCCGTAGAGCAGAAACTTTTTGAGTGCGAGGAAGGTGGCCTCGCCGACTTCGCCGACATCTTCCACCCAGAGGCTGTCAGCCATTGTATAGACTCGAAAGTAGCCGAGCATCTTGCCTTTGTGTGTGAGGAAGCTTGAATAACGGCCTTGGCCTGGCTGGAGCGGGAGAATGTCGTTGCTGATGAGGCCCTGGAGCCATTTCACGCGATCGTCGCCGGTGACGCGGATCTTGCCGCGGTGGGAGAGATCGGAGAGCCCAACGGCCTGACGTACAGCCTGATACTCGGCAACCCATTTGCCATAATGAGCAGGCATGTCCCAACCGGTGACGTCTTCAAAGGTGGCGCCAAGCTTTGAGTGGAGATCGTGGAGGCGTGATTGTTTCATGCGTGACTCCCTGCGACTTCCTCGACCAGGTCTTTCAATCGAGCGGAGAACTCATTGCGCGAGACAATCTTGGTCACGCCCAGCGTTCTGGCCCGATGAAACGTATCGACTTCTTCGTGATTGGCAAAGGCGAGGATGGGAATCGTCTTTAAGCTCGCGTCGGCGTTGAGCGTCTCTAAGGCTTGAAAGGCGTTCAAGGTCTCGTCATTCATGTTCAAGATGAAGGCGGAAGGGATCGTCGCCGAAGCCTTGTCGGCGATGTCCTGCTGCGTGCGAGCCCGTTCGATCTTATAGCCCTTCGCCATCAGGGCGTCGCGGACTTTGGTGTAAAAGAAGATGTCGGTGACGCCGACGAGGATGGTCTTCTGGTCGATCTGGTCTGTTTTGTCTGTCTGGTGAGAAGTTGACGTCATGGGTGAGTGTGCTTTCGTGTCAAGGTAGATGGGTGTTCCTCTTTACTGAACGGGATAGACCAGACAGACCATACAGACCAGATAGACTGATCAGTTCAACGAACTGATCAAGCGTCCCAATGCTTTCTTGGCCAACGCGTAATTGGGATTGAGCGCCAGGGCTTTCTTGTAGGAGTCGATGGCTTCGGTCCATTGGCCCTTTTTCTCGTAGACCCGACCCAGGTTGAGATGGGGGAAGGCGGGGCTCTCATACCGTCTGGCCTGCAGGGCTTTCTGGAACCAGGCGATCGCTTCGTTCAGCTCACCCTTTTCAATCAGGTAGGCCCCGATGTCATTGTAAGGGTTGCCGAAGTCCGGGTCCTGCGCGATCGCGTGGTGACATTCCTCGATCGCCTCATCGAGCCGTCCCATGAAGCTGTAGGTCCACCCGAGGAAGGTATAGGCCTCGGCAGTCGGATGAGTGGCCAGCGACTTTTTGTAGAGCGTCACGGCCTCTTCCAGCGCACCTTTCATTTGGTGTTCATAGGCCTGCTGGAATAGCTGCCAGGCTTCGCGTTTATCTTCTTCGTGGCCTTCGCCTTGGACTAAAAAGTCTTGTACATCCATAGTGCGGCTTCTCAAAAACGCCTCCAGCTGCGTTCTCGGTCGTTCAATCAACTCGACGTACTGAAATAGTACGCCTCGTCGATTTCACTCCCTGCGGCCTTGCTGGAGACCTTTTTGAGAAGCCGCAGGAGATGGGTATTGTTATTCGTTCTTCAGTTTTTTCTTGATCAATTCTGCGCCGTAGCGCCCTGAGAGCAACATCGAGCCGAAGGCCGGGCCCATGCGGGGTGTGCCGTAGACTGCTGCCACGGCCAATCCGATCACGAAACAGTTGGGATAGACTTCGCCGGTGCGGTCCATGATTTCCTGCTCAGACTGTGCGACCCACATGGCCCCGTTGCCGGGGATGGCCTTGTGGAGATTCCGCTTGTGCAGGAGCTCCACGACGATGGCATCGTGGCCTGTGGCATCCACGACGATTTTGCTTTCGAGGGCGATGGGGTCCACGTGGATGATGTCATGGCCGGCCATTTCTGCCGTCGTGCTATTGACCACCACCCCTTCCAGGACCGCATCGCGCCGAATAATCAGGTCGACCACTCGCGTGAGGTTCATGATCTTGGCCCCGCCTCTGTAGGCCGCGGCAATCAATGCGCCGGTGGCGTGCGGAGGATCAACCATGTACATGCCCTCGCATTCCGTGATTTTCTTGCAGGGCACGCCGATTTCTTCGAGGATCTCGTTGGCCGGTTCGCAGATCGTGGCCTTGTTCATCAGATAGCCGCCCGACCAAAAGCCGCCTCCCAGGGCGAGGCTCTGTTCGACGATGACTGTCTTGAATCCCATCTCAGCCAGATCATGGGCGCAGATTAGACCGGAAGGCCCGGCGCCGACGATGATGACATCGCTCTCGATGAGCTGATCGAACTCTTTATAATATTCCCGCGCAATTTGCCGGGTAATGTCTCGTTCACGTAGTGGGGCGGGTGTTGGTGGCTTTGCCATTGTGTGTTCTCCTTCGTCGACTGCTGAAAATGGCTTCCGGCTTCGTTCTCGGCTCTACCAAATCCTCAACGTACCCCTGAGGGTACGCCTCCGGCTTGGTCTCGCCTGCGGCCTTGCCGGAAAGCCATTTTGAGCAGTCTTATCGATAAATCTCTGCGCCGGTTTTTTTAAACTCTTCTGCTTTTTCTTTCATGCCGATTTGAATCGCTTTGTGTTCATCGACTTGTAATTGCGCGGCATAGTCCCGGACATCTTGGGTGATCTTCATCGAGCAGAAATGCGGGCCGCACATCGAACAGAAGTGCGAGATCTTCGCGGCATTGTCCGGCAAGGTTTCGTCATGGAAGAGCTTTGCCGTGTCCGGATCGAGCGACAGATTGAACTGGTCTTCCCAACGAAACTCAAAGCGGGCCTTGGAGAGCGCATTGTCTCTAATCTGCGCACCCGGGTGGCCCTTGGCTAGATCCGCTGCATGGGCTGCGATCTTGTAGGTGATGACGCCGGTCTTCACATCTTCACGGTCGGGGAGGCCCAGGTGTTCTTTAGGTGTCACATAACAGAGCATCGCACAGCCGAACCAGCCGATCATGGCGGCCCCGATGCCGGAGGTGATGTGGTCGTAGCCCGGGGCGATGTCGGTTGTGAGCGGCCCCAGTGTGTAGAAGGGTGCTTCCTGGCAGGCCTTCAATTGCTTTTCCATGTTGACCTGGATCATGTGCATGGGCACATGCCCCGGCCCTTCGATCATGACTTGGACATCATGCTTCCAGGCAATCTTGGTCAGTTCGCCCAAGGTCTCGAGTTCGGCAAACTGTGCCTCATCGTTGGCGTCTGCAATGGAGCCGGGGCGCAATCCATCGCCCAAGCTGAAGGACACGTCGTAGGCCTTCATGATCTCGCAGATTTCTTCGAAGTGGGTGTAGGCAAAGTTCTCTTCATGGTGAGCCAGGCACCATTTTGAGTGGATCGCCCCGCCGCGGGATACGATGCCGGTCATGCGTTTTGCGGTCATCGGCACATAGGCGAGGCGCACACCAGCATGGATGGTGAAGTAGTCGACTCCTTGCTCGGCCTGTTCGATCAATGTGTCGCGAAACAATTCCCATGTCAGGTCTTCGGCCTTACCCCCGACTTTTTCGAGCGCTTGATAGATCGGCACGGTGCCGATGGGCACGGGTGAATTGCGGATGATCCACTCGCGGGTCTCGTGGATGTTCTTGCCGGTGGAGAGGTCCATCACCGTATCGGCGCCCCAGCGAATGGACCAGATCATTTTCTCGACTTCTTCTTCGATGGAGGAGGCGACGGCGGAGTTGCCGATGTTGGAATTGATCTTCACCAGAAAGTTGCGGCCGATGATCATCGGTTCGCTTTCCGGATGGTTGATGTTGGCCGGGATGATCGCGCGGCCACGGGCGATTTCATCGCGGACAAACTCCGGTGTGATCACGGAAGGGATGCTGGCGCCCCAGGACTGGCCCGGATGTTGCGTGACTCCGCCGCCATGTCCATTCCGTGAGGCCAGTTCACGCGCCACTTCGCGGGATTGGTTCTCCCGGATCGCGATGAATTCCATTTCCGGTGTGACGATGCCTTTTCTGGCGTAGTGGATCTGGGTCACGTTCATGCCGGGTTTGGCTCGCAGCGGCTTGCGGATGTGCTGGAACCGGAGCTCGTCCAGCTTGGGATCGGTCGCGCGCAGGCGGCCATACAGTGAGGAGACATCCGGGAGTTCGGCCACGTCGTTCCTGCTGAGGATCCAGTCTCTCCGGTAGGGAGCTAATCCAGCCTTTGCGTCGATCGTGACGTTTGGGTCTGTGTAGGGGCCTGAGGTATCGTAGATCGTGATTGGTTCATTGGGGGTGGGCGTGCCCCCGTTCATCGCCTTCGTCGGCGTCAGGCTGATCTCTCTCATTGGAACCTTCACGCCGGCCTG
>Ga0209253_10002183_pt1 | contig 17301 bp, 19 predicted proteins | sample FrelakmetBRP12BR_FD_187145 | JGI IMG/M metagenome (GOLD analysis project Ga0209253, IMG submission 187145) | Freshwater lake sediment microbial communities from the University of Notre Dame, USA, for methane emissions studies - BRP12 BR (SPAdes)... | ecosystem: Environmental > Aquatic >...
CCTGCCGTTCTACAGATGCGTAAGCAGTTTAGTGTTGTGGCTCAGAAAATCCCTCCAGGTCACTGAAATTCTCAGATTCATACATGTAAGAATCTAATAAAAGGAGCTTAGTATGAAAATTCTAGTGGTAGGAGCGTTAGGCGATATCGGCAGCGCGGTTACAAAAACTGCGGTTGAAAAGGGACACACGGTTAAGGTATTTGACGTATCAAAATCAAACATAGAAAAGCTGGGTGAGGCAAAAGACAGGGTTCAGTTTTTTGAAGGGGATATCCTCGATACGCGCTCTCTTGAACCTGCAATGGAGTCGGTGGAAGCGGTCATCACCACTATCCGTTTGAATCCAGAACAGATGAAGAAGGGTCGCACCTATAAAGATGTGGAGCTTGAGGGGATAAAAAACATTGTGCAGGTTGCAAAGCAGAAAGGGGTGAAAAAGTTTGTTCATATTTCGGTTGATGGTGTCGGTCCCCACTGTCTTTCCGATATGTACCAGGCAAAGTATCAGGCAGAAGAGGCAATCAGAAACTCAGGCATTGACTACACCATTTTCCGCTCATCAGGTCTTTTTAAAGACTTCGACTTTTTCTTTATTCCTAACATAATGAAATTAGGGAATACCGATACCTGGCCCTTTGGACCGGTAGATATCCACATGTGTCCTCTTTCCCATTTCGATCTGGCAAAATGTATGGTAGGCGCGGTCAATAATCCCAAAGCGTCCAACAAAATCCTGCAGATGGGAGGACCAGACTGTGTCACCCAGGGGGAGGTTCTCAACATCATTGCCCAAGAGGCAGGGGTAAAAGCCAACTACTCTAAAGGCGCTTCAAAAGAGCAACTGATAGAGAGAGTGAAGAGCAATCCCCAGCAGTCATTCTTTACTGCCGAGCAGCTCAATGATTTCATCATCGATTCAAAAATTGACCACCGGGTAATTAAAGAGATATTCGGTGTGGAGTTTGAACGGGTGAGAGATTATATCAAAAAAGCAGTACCCAGGGTAAAAGCTGCCATGGCCACACAGGCAAAATAATAGGGAGGATCCGTAAAAAATCATTCTTTATAACTTTCACTAACGCTTTATGAATAGTCTAGCAATGACCCGAAAATATTGCATTTTTTAAATGCTAATGATACCATTGCGTGTAGTTTTTATCTTAGACACTATCTTATGGAAGAGTCTTTTACCGAAATACGATTACACAAGAGTAAACCGCCTCAGGAGTTTTTATGCGAGCTGATTCATCTGGAAAAAGAGTACCTCGTATTACGCTACCTCTCCCACAGTGCTGCCCATATTAATGGTGTGCTTATAGAAAAAGGCTCCACCACTATCGCCCACTATTGGAAAGATAAAAACTACGTACTATGGAAAATGAAAGACCCGAGGGGAAAACTTATAGGCCATCTCTTTCATATTTGTAAAGACATGAGGATAGGCAGTAATGCTCTTAGCTATGAAGACCTTGAACTGGATATCTGGTGCGATCCTCACGACAAGGTGACGGTACTCGATCAGGATGAGGTGGAAGAAGCATTTGCGAGTGGGTTTATTGATACCCAGGAACGCGCTCTCATTGAAAATCAAAAAGATGAAATTATGAACAGCTATCAGCAAATCATAAAAAATCTCTGGCCTGAAGAACACGGTAACCCATGAAAAAGTTAAAGGCAGCCGTTATTCAACTTAACTCAGGATCTGATAAAGCTAAAAATCTGGAAAATGTCTCTCGCCTTATCACCAAGGCAGCCTACAGGGGAGCCCAGTTGGTAGCGCTCCCAGAGCTCTTTAACTGGAGAGGAAGCAAAAAGGAAGTAAAGCTTAACAGCGAATCTTTTCCAGGCCCTACCCTAAAAAGAATGGCCGAGCTTGCCAGCTCACTCAAACTATTTCTTCTCTGCGGCTCTATAATCGAAACCAATGCTCGCTCTTCCAAACCTTACAACACCAGCTTCCTCCTTGACCCCCATGGTAAATGTATTGCCTCCTACCGCAAACTCCACCTCTTCAAAGCACAGTTGAAGGGAGGAGGCAGTATTGATGAGCATCAGAGCTACAGCACGGGAGGTGAGGTAAAGACCTTCACTACCTCCGTGGGCAAGGTAGGCCTCACTATCTGTTATGATTTAAGGTTTCCTGAGCTCTACCGGGCTCTCGCTCATGATGGTGCGGTAGTTATCTTTGTGCCCTCCGCTTTTACCTTTGAAACAGGAAAAGCCCACTGGGAAATACTCCTCAGGGCACGTGCCATTGAAAACCAGGTCTACCTCATCGCACCTAATCAATACGGAACAGACCCACTCGGTAACCATGCCTATGGCCATTCCATGATTGTCGACCCCTGGGGCACAATCATTGCCCAAGGCTCTGAGGGAGAAGGGATCATTTATGGTGAACTTGACCTCGAGTACTTACACAGGGTGAGAGAGCAATTACCTTCACTCAAACACCTAAGAGAGGACCTCTTTACCACCAAGGCCAACCGACTTAAGAAAAAATCGTGATGCAGTCTGATACAAAAGACAAGGGAAAGCTAGATGAAGGAAGCGATGTTCTATCAGAAAGCTGAAAACCAGGAGGTACACTGTTCCCTTTGTGCTCACCAATGCGCTATCAAAGAAGGGAAAAAAGGAATCTGTGGGGTGAGAGAAAACAGGGAAGGTACTCTCTATAGCCTGGTGTACGGTAAATCGATCAGCGAGCACGTTGACCCCATTGAGAAGAAACCGCTCTTCCACTTTTATCCCGGATCTTACTCGTTTTCCCTTGCCACTGTAGGCTGTAACTTCAAGTGCAGCCACTGTCAGAACTATAGCATCTCTCAGCTGCCCCGAGATGAGAAACGTATTGCAGGTAATGACCTCCTACCCGAGGAAATCGTATCACTGGCTAAAAAAAATAATTGTAAGAGCATCTCCTATACCTATACCGAGCCCACTATCTATTTCGAATACGCTTTCGATACCGCAAAACTCGCCCGTCAGGAAGGAATTACCAACATCTTTGTGACTAACGGATATATCACCCCTGAACCGCTCAAGGCACTACAGCCCTATCTCAATGGAGCTAACATCGATCTCAAAAGCTTTTCTGATAAATTTTATCGTAAGGTGTGCGGTGCAAAACTACAGCCCGTGCTGGATGCTATCACCCTCTATCACCAGCTGGGCATTTGGATAGAAATCACCACTCTAGTCATTCCTCACCACAATGATTCAGACCAGGAGCTGCGCGATATTGCCACGTTCATCAAAAACATAGACAGCCGCATCCCCTGGCATATCAGCGCCTTCTATCCCACCTACCGCCTCATCGACCAGCCACGAACATCGGTGCAGATCCTGAGGAGGGCACGCGAAATCGGTTTAAGCGAGGGATTGAAGTATGTGTATGTAGGAAATGTACCTGGAGAGGGAGGTGAAAATACATTCTGTTACAACTGTAATAACCTCGTAATCAAAAGGCTTGGTTTCCGCGTGCTGGAAAACGCTCTCCGGGAAGCCAAGTGCCCTCACTGCCATGTCACTATTGATGGGGTGGGACTTTAAAAACATACTAACGATACTGGATACTAGATACTCCCACCTTGATGCGAGATTTATATTGCTGATATTTTACGTTTTATCCAGTAGCAAGTAACCAGTATCCAGAATCATTTTGTAAAGATGCTCAACCAGCTCCTCGGTTCATTCATAGTCAATAACGCTTACCAGATTGCTAAGGAACGCACGCAGAATATACTTTTGGTAGGGGGAGCTATTAGAGATCTATATCTCAACGGCTCTCTGGGCAAAGACTTTGATTTCATTCTGGACACTGATGTAGAAACCATGGCATCTGCCTTTGCCCATAGCTGCCGGGGTACTGCCTTTTGCCTGGATAAAGCAAGAGATAACTATCGGGTGATTATTCCCCACCAAGGTAAAAATTACACCGTAGATTTAGCGCCCATTCTCAATAGCGATGTGCAGAGTGATTTGCTTAACAGGGATTTCTCCATAAATTCCATAGCACTCCCCCTAGACAAAATTTTTGAAAAAAAGGAGCTTAATCTCATTGACCCTGCTCAAGGACTCCACGATCTTAGAAAAAGACAGATTCGGGTCTCATCTCTTTCTTCCCTGATCAATGATCCCGTAAGGATACTCCGTGCAGTAAGATTTTCAAAGAAATGCAGTTTCTCTCTTGAGCCCCAGACGGTGCAACTTATCAAGGAAGCTATGCATGGACTACCCCGATGCTCCCGGGAGAGAATTCGAAGTGAATTTTTTAAAATCTTAGATCTCCCTTGTGCTTCCTCCTCCCTTTCTGAGCTTGACCGATGGGGAGTGCTCACCCTACTGATCCCAGAGATTGAAAGCATGAAGGGAATGGCGCAAGGCGCTCACCATGAGTACGAGCTATGGGAGCACTCCCTCAGAACCGTTCATTCTGTAGAAACTATCCTGGATACGATCACCCACTATTTCCCCCGGCACAGTGAGTTGCTTACCACTTACTTCAGGGAGGAACTGGAAACTGATGTTTGCAGAGGGAGCCTTCTCAAATGTATAGCTCTCCTCCACGACACAGGAAAGCCATTAACCAAAAGCAGCTCAGATACTCAAATCCATTTCTACCACCATGACCGGGAGGGAGAGAAAATCACTCAGGAAATTGCAGGGCGTTTTAAGCTGGGGAAGAAATCAACTCGCATCATGACTGCCGCTACTCACCACCACATGCGACTTATCACGCTCTACCCATCGAAAACAATTACCCACCGCGCCACCTACCGTTTCTACAAAGATTTGGAAGATGCTGCTCTGGAAACATTGATACTGACTCTTGCAGACACTATGGCAACCAGGGAATCATCTGATGAGCAAGCCCTGCTCACCATGATTAACAAGATGCTAGAGTACTATTTTAAGGAATTCACGCGACACCCTCCCTCACCTCTCCTCACCGGAGGTGAAGTGATGGAGCTTCTGAGTCTTACACCAGGGAAAAAGGTGGGAATAGTGCTCGGATTAATTGAAAAGGCCGAGCGAGAAGGGAGAATAGCAACCAAGGAGGAAGCGGTGAAGCTTATCTCCACCTATAATCTCAAGGAAGAAAGTGAGATCAGGGAAAAAGAGGTGCCTGGGTAATACCTAACCCCTCATCAAATCCCATCATAATATTCATATTTTGCATCGCCTGCCCAGAGCCACCCTTGAGCAGATTATCAATCGCCGCAATACTGATCAGTCGCTTGTTGCGGGTATCAACCGTGAGACCGATATCACAGTAGTTTGAGCCCTTCACCTGGTGAGTCGAAGGAAAGGTACCCAGAGGACACAGTCTCACAAACATATCCCTCTGATAAAAACCCTTGTAGAGATCAAACACCTCTTTCTCTGAAAGTGAGGCTGACAGAGTAGCATAGATGGTAGCCAGGATACCTCGATTCATAGGAACGAGGTGGGGTGTAAAAGAGATGGTAAGATTCTTCCCTGCAATAACGCCAAGCTCCTGCTCTATTTCCGGGGTATGCTGGTGTCTTGCTACCTTGTATGCCTTAACCCCCTCATTTACCTCAGCATAGAGTGAAGAGATAACCGCGCTTCTTCCTGCCCCGCTCACTCCGGATTTTGCATCTACGATAATGGTGCTCACATCAATCAGCCGGTGTTTTACCGCGGGAGCCAGCGCCAGGAGTACCGCCGTGGGGTAACAACCCGGGTTAGCCACCAGCTGAGCCTTTTTAATGTCTTCGCGATAGAGTTCCGCAAGACCATACACCGCATCTTTTAACCACTCAGGGGCAGCGTGTTGCTGATACCACCGTTCATAGAGATCAGGATCACGCAAACGAAAATCAGCGCTTAAGTCTACTACCCTTTTCCCCTTTTTTAACAACGTGGGAACAACCGCCATCGATTCCCGGTGAGGTAGAGCGACAAAAACGAAATCAGCATCATTCACACCTTGATGCGCGGGTACGGAATAAAAGGTGAGATTTACCTTTCCCTCAAGATAAGGAAAAACCTCCCCAACCCTCTTGCCCGCATGCTTTTCAGAGCTCACTGCAATAAGTGCTACCTCTGGATGCTGGCTTGAGAGCCTCATTAGTTCTAACCCGGTGTATCCGCTTGCCCCTACAATTGCAACTTTTACCATAGTCGTCATTCTAGAACTCTTGACTCTTTCGTATCAAGCTGAAGTTTTATAGTGTGCAAGATGTTAATAGCGTGGATTGGTACAACTCTAAATCCGACTACCGAAATTTAAGACACAGTTAATGATGGGTGAGGTGAAATCTGAGATGTGGGATAAAAAATTGATTTTAATCTCACACTCACTAAAAAAAGAAGGCCAAAAGGCCTTCGTAAAAGCAGGTATGTTATCTTTTTGAGAATTGAAACCTTGCCCTTGCCTTTCGCTGGCCGTACTTCTTCCGCTCTTTTGCCCTGGGATCGCGCGTTAAGAAACCGGCTTTTTTTAATATGCCCCTCAACTCTGCATTTACCATAAGCAGAGCTTTGGAGATACCATGCCTGATCGCTCCCGCTTGGCTAGTAGGACCGCTGCCTCTCACGTTCACATAGACGTCATACTTCCCTGCGGTCTCGGTCAATTCGAGAGGCTGTCTGATAATCATCCTGGAGGTTGCCGCACCAAAGTACTTATCGAGTGTTTTGTCATTGATCATAAACTTACCCTCGCCGGGAATCAATCGTACCCTCGCGATGGCATTCTTTCTTTTCCCTGTTGCACTGAATACGCTGCTTTCCATGGCTACCTTGCATTAAGCTATTAGTTAATTTTAAGTTCCTTGGGATTTTGTGCCTGATGGGGATGATCCGGGCCCGTGTAAATCTTTAATTTGGTGATCAGTCTCCTTCCCAGCCTGTTTTTGGGGAGCATTCCTCTAACTGCATGTCTAATGACCTCTTCAGGTTTTTCTTTCAACATCTTCCCGGCACTCTTAACCCTGAGGCCACCCGGATAACCACTGTGACTAAAATATAACTTTTTATCCAGCTTTCTCCCCGTTAAATGCACCTTTTCGGCATTGACGACCACAATAAAATCACCCGCATCCACATGGGGGGTAAATATCGGCTTATGCTTACCCCTGAGTATCGAGGCGACTTCTGCAGCTAGTTTACCCAGCACCTTATTCTCGGCATTAACGATATACCAGAATCTCTCCACGTCTTCCATTTTCGCAGTGTATGTACCCATAATTACCTCTAATTAATTAAACCATTATACTTAATATAATTTCTCTTATTTGTCAATATTTTTTAAATAATTTTTTAAATAAACACTTACCCTTCTCCTTAAAAAATATTTGTAACACCACCACCCACATTTTGTTTTATTAATTTCGCTAGTTATGCTACACTTTTATAATTTATTTTCTCACAATTTACATTCACGATAATCCGTCTGCGTATTTTACCACCCTGCTGCCATAAATCAACTGAGCAACACCCAGTTGTCTGCAGGTGGTACTATCCTTATGCCCCGCACCACATTCAAAAGCTTTACCACCGGCAAAACCTCCACTATGAAAGATCACACCTCCCTACTTTCCTCCTTTTACCTAACCCACAAACTTAACGCCGTTGCTTCCTGAAGGAGGTGTTACCTTAGACGTCGAACTTCCTCCTATACTGGCTGGAGGTATTGCCACTACCATCGGTAAAAAATGGACGATCGAATTCGATATTATCTGGATTGGTTACTCTACTTACGATGAGCTTTTCGCTGGTTTTGACAAGAGGTAAATCCCTTGATCAAGACTTTAATGCTGCTCCCAGTTTCCTGCCCGCCTCTTCTGAGCGTTTCATCACTTCCGGCATGTCGTTCACATCATTCATGCCCACTACCTCAGCTAACTGTGCCACCAGGTTCATATGGTGGCAGAAATCGAGGGAGAGCTTCAGTGTCTCGATTGCCCGCTCATGACCCCCACCGGCAACAGTCACCACCCCAACCGCTGGCTTTCCCGCAAGAGGTCTAGTGCCAAGCCAGGGCATATCGGGATGGAACGCAGGACCAATACCTCGATAGCAAATAGCCATGGTTCTATCGATGAAACTTTTAACTCCACCTGAAACATCCAGAAAGTAGGTCGGGGAGCCAAGGATGAGCGCATCTGTGCTCATGATCTTTTCATACATGCCCTGCATATCATCCTTAATAACGCACTGACCATCGGTTAACATCATGCAAGAACCGCAACCCGTGCATGGCTTGATATCGAGTGTGCCAAGGTAAACCAGTTCATACTCGCACCCTGAAGACTCAGCAACCTTTTTCACCAGTTTGTTGGTGTTGCTCTCCTCCCGGAAACTCCCGCAAATGGCTACTATCTTCATGCGCACCTCCCCTGTGATCTATAAAGGTAACGTGTAAATACTTCTTCGTGATCATTTTCATCACTTAACACACTGTCTATTATTACAGTGAGTTCAGGATAATCTTTGAACCTGTCCAATTGTTTCCTATATCTTTCTTTTGCCTTTTTTTCTAACTGTATATCAGCCTCAAGCATGGTAGTGAGCTCTCCACTTTTATCAATCTGCCATTCTTGAAAGTGAGGCGTTCCCCCATACTTTTCTACAAGATCAGAAAAATACAGTATGTGCGACATCTCATCGAGGGCTGCGCTCTTAAAGGACTCTGCAATCACCGCTGATAGAGCTTTGGCAGAAATTCTGTGGCAGATATACTGAAGTGTCGCGTTGATTTCTTCATTCATGTTAAGCTGAAGGGCTTCTACTATTTCTTCGCGGTCTTTCTCACTTTTAAAGGTGCTCATGCATATAACCTTCGTTCATTATAAAATATATTAGGGTTCATAAATGAAAGGGTCTAGTGAAAACGTAAGCCTTTATCGCTTGAACCCTTGACCCCTCGAATCCTAGTACCCTTTACACTTATGTAACTACCTCTTTAAAAAACCTATCTGCCTTTTCTCTCCCGATAATTCTCCCCAGCATCTTTCGGGAAGCATCGTTACTCGAGAGGGCATCCACATATTTCTTGTGTGCCTGAGCAACTGACTCACGATACGAAGCATCCTCTATCACTTTAGATTTTGAGAACATATCAAGATAGAGCATGAGGTACTCGCGTGCACACGCTCTAAGATCCTTTAAAAATATTTTTTCAGGAAAACAATAAATGGTGTAGGGTGTAAGATACGGTTGCATCCACGCGCGTGCTCTCTGAGGTGGAATATGGCGGTATCTGTTATAAATGTCCTTCATCGGTTCTATATATTTTGTACTATAGGAAGGTTCATTAAAGAGGGATATAAAATTGATATAGGTAAATACCTTTTTCTTAGTACAAGAAAAATCGCAGGCAAAGCTAGGTAGGTCAAGAAGAGGCTCTGGATAGATGGCCATGCCGAAGATATCGAATGCGGGCACCGCAACTTTAATTCTTACAAAGTATATTTTCCTGATGTTTTCTGCCTTCCAGTTATAACAGCGCATATCTAATAGCTTGAGGGGAAGCCTAATGTGTGTGAGATCTTCCGGAAGGGTAACCGATTCAAGCATTACCTTATTTTTAATCTCATTTAAAAAACGTTCAAACAACTCATCCATTTTTGTTCTTAAACGTCGAGAGGATACAGTGTGGTGCCTTTCTTTCTTTGACCATAACAAATACGACTTACTGGATCAGTTGTCAACCTTTGAATCCTTATAGCTTAGGATTACTTTGTAGTTGAATGCCTTGTGTGTTAAGATTAAATCTAGAGAGAAAATGTTTCAGAGAAATAGAAATGTCACCAGATACTTGGAATGAGCGATACAATCACGATTTTGATTTCCCCGGTGCGCCTGCTTCGTTTTTAAAGGAAAACGCTCATCTCTTACCCTGGGGGAAAGCCCTTGATCTCGCCATGGGAACAGGCCGCAATGCCATCTACCTCGCGAGGAAGGGGTATGAGGTAGACGCCATTGATATTTCAGAAGTAGCTGTTGAGAAGGTTCGACAGTATGCACAAAAGGAATCTCTCTCAATTAATGCTATCCAAAAGGACCTCACCCAGTTTGAGATTGCTGAAAATACTTACGAGGTGATTCTAAATTTTTATTTTCTTGAGAGATTGCTGTTTACTCAAATCAAGAAGGGGTTAAAACAAGGAGGGGTGATCATTTTTGAAACATATACTTTTGAACAGCCCCGTTATGGTAGACCACACAACCCCGCGTATCTTCTCACACCGAATGAACTCCTCCAGAGTTTTGCTGATCTCTCTATCATCTTCTACCATGAACGGGTTGACACCAAGGAGGGTGAATCCAAGGCAATTGCCAGTCTACTAGCGCAAAAACGGTGATTTCAGTGCTAAGTTTCCTCCCGTAAGATGTCTGCTGCAGATCGCAGCTGCTTCTTGCTAGACTGATGGCGTTTTGACGCCAGCATTTTTTCTTTAGCCCTCTTGGAACGTTTTCGTTTCTGCCTCCTTATCTTCTCAATCCTTTCTCTCTCCGCACTTACCATTCCTTTCTGCATGCACTCGATTTTATCCAGAATCATCCTTCTGGCAAGAAAACGATTGAGTGCTTGTGAGCGCTCCTGCTGACACTTAACGGTGATGCCGGTAGGAATATGGCGGAGAAACACACAGGTTGAGGTCTTATTAACCTTTTGCCCACCAGGACCTGATGACCTCACAAAGGATTCTTCAAGGTCGTCCTCGGAAACTCCTATGTGGTGCATTCTATCCAGAAGCGTCTTTTCTTTCTCTGGAGATACATTAAAAATTGACATGGACTACCTACACTGATACTGAGCGTTGAATGTAAGGTTATGTTTCCAATCAGTTGTTCCACATTACTCAAAGATTCGAGGGTTCAAGTGAAAAGCGTTCCGTGTTGCAAGTTACGCGTTAGAACAGCCTGCCAGCATGCAAGTCTTTCTTTTGATGATGACTGACTGTTGACAGCTGCATTTGACCATTTGAATTGTTGATTTCTTGAACCCTGTGTGTGTGCTTAAGATTTAAAATTTATTTTCTTAAGCACCCATGCCGTATTCTGGCCTAGAGTTTTAAAGGTTTTCATACCCTCTTCATCCTTTAATACCTCACCAGGTTCCCTTCCTATCGCTAAATTCCAGTAAGAAGAACCCGGTACGATCATCTCATGAATAAAAAAGAAAAAGTTAATCGCAGAAAAGGCAAAGGTTGCCCCTGCCCTCCTCACCGAAACTACTGCGGCGCCAACTTTTCTTTTTAATACATTATCGTTTGCCCTCGCTACAAAACCAGCGCGGTCCATGAGTGCCTTTATTTCGCTGCTCACATTGCTAAAATACACGGGTGAGCCGATAATAATGCCATCAGCCTCGATCATTTTTTTAAGATAGCTATTTAACTCATCGTCTTTTAGTGCACACTCTCTATCTTTATTCTTGAAACACTTGTAACATGCCGTACAGCCGTGAATACTTTTCCCGCCAACCTGAATCAATTCTGTTTCAATCCCTTCTTTCCTTAATTCCTCAAGCACTACCGTAAGAGACTGGAAGGTATTACCCTTTTCTCGAGGACTTCCATTAAAGGCGACAACTTTCATTGCATACCTCCTTCTTTAACTATAAAAAAATGCAGGATGTAAGAAACACGACACAAGATGTCCTGTAACCTGAATCATGCATCATGGATCGTGTAGCATACTTATTTTACTCCCTAACCTTGTCGCATGCAATCTAAAAACATTTTTATTGAAAATCATCATAATAAATGTGAAAATGAGAAAAAGAGAGGAGTCAAAAGAGAGCGCTCAGGAGGCAGAAATAAGAATTGAGCATTTTTGAGTCAGCAAGTAAGCGTTAGCATATAAAAGCCCTGTAATTTTAAAGGCACCCAAATGAATACTTCAAAAGCGTGCTCATCAAAAACCCCTTTTCTCACTGAAATGGTTCGGGGTGCAGGGTGAGCCTCAAAACTCGGCCCAGAGGATCTGGTCAAGGCACTGCAGGGATTAGAGTTGATAGATGACCCCAATTTGCTAGTAGGACTAAAAAGCTTTGATGATGCGGGTGTCTATAAACTATCTGATGAGCTTGCCCTCGTTCAGACAATAGACTTTTTCACCCCTATTGTTGATGACCCTTACACCTTTGGCCAGATTGCCGCTGCCAATGCCCTCTCTGATGTGTACGCCATGGGAGGAACACCTCTCACCGCCATGAATGTCGTGTGCTTTCCTACTCAGACTATGGACGTAACAGTGCTAAGGGAAATTCTGAGGGGTGGGCTTGATAAAATGAGAGAAGCAAAGGTGACACTGGTAGGTGGTCACAGTGTTGAGGATTCAGAATTAAAATATGGGCTCTCGCTTACAGGAGTAATTCACCCTAAGAAGATCATCACTAATGCTGCTGCGAAACCTGGTGACAGACTCATCCTCACCAAGCCATTGGGCACGGGAATTATCAATACCGCTATTAAAGCCAAAACAGCATCTTTAGAAGTCATCTCCAAAGTAACTAAGGTGATGACTGCTTTGAATCGAGATGCATCAAAACTCATGCAAGCCATAGGAGTCAATAGTTGTACTGATATCACCGGTTTTGGCTTTTTGGGTCATGCCTGTGAGATGATTGAAGCAAGTGGTGTGGGAATGATTCTCACTAGCTCTTCCATCCCCTTTCTCTCTGAAGCTGAAGAATACGCAAAAATGGGATTGGTGCCAGGAGGAACACACCGCAACAAAAAATTCAGGACTAAGCAGATCGAGCTAGACCCTTCTCTCTCACCAGAATTGATTGATATCCTTTTTGATCCACAGACCTCAGGAGGGCTTTTGATCTCAACCCCTCAAGAAAAATCACTGATGCTTCTTGATCAGATCAGAAAGAAAGGAATGGAGGAAGCTTCCATCGTGGGAGAGATCGTATCTGAACCTAAGGGTAAGATTGTTGTCAAAAAGTAGCATCAGAATTTCTTACTTTTCTATTCCCGGTCTCGCGGCAACTCCTTTTTTATAGTAATGTTTAACCTCTTTCATTTCCGTCACCAGATCAGCTCTTTCAATTAATCGTGGATCAGCGTTTCTCCCTGTAAAAATGAGTTCTACCGATTCTGACTTCTCATCTATGATCCTTACTAAATCCTCAACAGAAAGCATTTTGAAATGAACTGCAATATTTGCCTCATCCAGTATCACCAGATCATATTCCCCTGATTGTACAATGCGCCTTGCTTCTTCATACCCCGCTCTTGCCGCCACAATATCTTCTTCCGTAGGTTTGTTGTGGACAAACTGTGCCCGACCATATTGCTTTACTATGAGCTGTGGTGAAAAACGCTCAAGCGACTTTAACTCGCTATAGACCATTCCCTTGACAAACTGGGCTAAAAATACTTTTAAACCAGCACCTATCGCTCGTATCGCAAGCCCTATGGCTGCGGTTGTCTTCCCCTTTCCATCACCGGTATAGATCTGAACATAGCCTTTCATTGCCTTTTCCTTTCTGCTTGTAAACTGTTTTCATCCAATACTCGCCAGTTCTAGCCTCCCCTTCCACCGTTCTTTTAAAACTAGTTTGGTAGCACTATGCTCAGGCAATGACAACGATGGATCTCTTTCGACAAGCTGGAACGCCTCCTTCCTTGCCTCATGAAGAATCTTTATATCTCTGGCAATATTGGCAACTCTAAAGTCCGGTATGCCCGATTGCCGTGTGCCCAGAAACTCACCTGGACCACGAATCGAAAAATCTTCCTCCGCAATCTTAAATCCGTCAGTAGTCTCCTCCATGATTTTTAGCCTTCGCTGTGCATCATCAGATTTACTATACTGAGCAAGTAACACACACTGAGATTGATAAGCCCCTCTCCCTACCCTGCCTCTCAATTGATGAAGTTGAGAGAGCCCAAATCTCTCTGCATGCTCAACCACCATGAGAGACGCATTGGGGACATCAATACCCACTTCCACCACCGTGGTGGACACCAGGATATCAACCTTTTTAGACTTGAAATCAGACATTCTCTTCTCTTTCTCTTCTCCCTCCATCTTACCATGGAGTAAACCAACTCTATAGTGGGGGAACACCTCATTCTGTAAGTGTTCAGCCATCTGGGTTGCATTCATCAGATCCAGTTTTTCAGATTCCTCAATGAGTGGATATACTATAAATACCTGCCTTCTATTTTCCACCTCATGTCGTATCTTCTGGTACACCTTTTCCCTTTCCCGTTCATGGTACAGTTGTGTTATCACGGGTAGTCTTCCGGGCGGCATCTGATTTATAAGTGAACTATCAAGATCACCATACACGGTGAGCCCCAATGTTCTAGGAATAGGTGTCGCAGTCATTACCAGCACATCGGGATTCATCCCCTTCTTTTTGAGCATAGCCCTCTGCATCACACCAAACCGATGCTGCTCATCTATGATAGCGAGACCGAGTTTATGAAACTTAACTGCCTCCTGAATAAGGGCATGAGTTCCTATGATAATATGTATGCTTCCTTCTTCTATCTCCTGATAGATGGTATTTTTTGTTGAACGTTTAACACTGCTGGTTAAAAGTGCAACCTTTAAGCCTAATTGCTCAACAAGCGGCTCAACCGTAGCGTAATGCTGCTCAGCTAAAATCTCCGTGGGTGCCATAAATGCTGCCTGATAACCATTTTCAACCACTACCAGCGATGCCATTAGGGCAACTATGGTCTTGCCACTGCCCACATCTCCCTGTAACAGACGGTTCATGGGATAGGGTTTTTTTAAATCAGTCATGATCTCATCGACTACCTTCTCCTGAGAGGCGGTCAGTTTAAAAGGTAGTATCAACTTTAAGTTATTACTATAACTATTTGATATAGTATATGATATACCTTTTTCCATCATTACCCCTCTTTTACGCAAGGCAAGTCCCAGTTCAAGAAAAAAGAATTCATCAAATATAAGTCGCTGATGAAAAGGTGATCTCCCTTCGCCTAAGAGGGTAATAGTATCATTATAATCAGGAAAGTGAACTTTTCTCACCGCTTCTGAAAGTGGCACCAGTCGTTGTCTTTGTTTAATGGTTATCGGTATCCCATCAATTACCGCGCTTGCATATTCCTCTACCACCCTTTTCATAATCCTTCTCATCGTCTTTTGATAAAGCCCCTCTGTTTCAGAGTAAATGGGTATAATCTGCATAAAATCCCAGTTTTTCTCTTCCCCGGGTTCAATGATTTCGATATCTGGGTGATGCATTTCCTTCTGAAGATGATACTGCGTTATTTCCCCGGAGAGAATAACATGCTGCCCATTTTTAAACCTCTTTTTCATGTACCTCTCGTTAAACTGAAACCACTTAGCCATCAGCATGCCACTTCCATCGCTGATGGCTATTTCAAAAATTCTCTTTTTCCCTCCACGATAGGGAACAACATCTATCATCAGTATGATTCCCTTCACCGTTTCAGTGATAGCTGGTGTGACCTCCGCTATCTTTTTAATCCTTCGTCGATCCTCATACTTTCTGGGCAAGAAGTAGAGTGCATCCCCGATAGTAGAGATGCTTTTCCTGGAAAGTATCTCCGCCAGCCTAGGCCCTACTCCCTTTATATACTGAATGGGAGTGGAAAGCTGCTTCATCTCTCCTGGACACCCATGAGCAGAAGTAAGGGAAGGAGCAAGGGTCTCCACCTCTTTCCCCCTGAGTTGGGCAATGATACCTAAAGCACTTTCAACTTTCTCTCTCTTAAAACTACTATCCAAGGAATCAAATCCATGAAATTGAGCACATAAGCCTTCAAACATTTCTTTAAGTGGTTCAACTGATAAAGAGAGTGCTTCTTGCACCAGGGTATGAATATGGAGCTCCAATCCTTTTATGGCATCGAGATGACGAAACTGATTTCTAGAGGCGAACTGGAGGGGCTTTTCAATAGCAGAGATAATTTCGGTTAGTCTGTTGCTCATCGCTTGGGAAAATATTGTATTGTGAAATAGAACAACAAAAAGTCTATTAGCGGCTTGAAGTATTTAAACAAATTATATCAAACTGTGCAAGGGAAAAGGTTTGACATGAACGTGGGGTTTGATATTATCAATAACTTATGTTGCGAGTCACGAATACTGAGTTATGAATCACATGAGCATATATTTTTTTCATATTTTTTGAGTACTACTAATGAATTGGGGGGTGCAAGGTGAAGAAATCATTAACCTATAAAGATGCCGGTGTTAACATCGACGCCGCCAATAAACTGGTGGAGACAATAAAATCCCTTGCCAAAACCTCTTTCAGGCCTGAAGTATTAACAGAGATTGGAGGGTTTTCTGGACTTTTCGCACTGAACATCGAAAAATATAAACGACCGGTACTGACCGCTTCCACTGATGGCGTGGGCACAAAACTAAAGATTGCCTTGATGCTGAATAAACACGATACCGTTGGCATTGATCTCGTTGCCATGTGTGTTAACGATATCATGGTACAGGGTGCAGAACCTCTTTTCTTGCTTGACTACATTGCAACCGGAAAGGTTGAGCACAACACCCTGGAAGCGTTAGTTGCTGGAATAGCCAGGGGGTGCAGTGAGGCAAATTGCGCTCTCATTGGAGGAGAAGTCGCAGAAATGCCTTCTTTTTATAATGAAGGAGAATACGATGTTGCTGGTTTTGTAGTGGGGGTAGTCGATCAAGATAAAATCATAGACGGTTCAGAGATACGGATTGGTGATAAGGTGGTGGGTATTGCGTCAAGTGGATTGCATAGCAATGGATACTCACTGGTGAGAAAAATAGTATTCGAGCAGCTCAACCTCGACCTTCATCAGAGGATAGAAGAGCTTGGCAGAACATTAGGGGAAGAGCTCTTGGAACCTACAAAAATTTATATTAAACCGCTGCTCAACATCATCTCTGAATTTCACGTTCATGGGATTGCTCACATCACCGGCGGTGGGGTGTTAGAAAACATTCCCCGCATTCTGCCTGATAGCTGCCAGGTAGTAATTCATCGAGGAAGCTGGATCATTCCACCGATATTCACCTACCTGCAAGAAAAAGGAAACATCGGTGATTTGGAAATGCTGCGCACCTTTAATAATGGCATTGGTATGGTGATCATTGTTCCCCAGGAAGAAGCTGAAGACATTATCGCACGCTTAAAAAATATGCATCTTCAATCATATTGTATCGGCGAGGTCGCCAAGCGAAAAGCAGCATCAGAACCAATGGTACTTGTCTAATATCTAACCAAAGATATTTGAAATTTTTTAAGACCCTTTATGTGTGACATGGGGATTTTTCTGAGCCCAACACTATAGTCATTGGCTTTGGTCACGACCC
>Ga0209253_10002184_pt1 | contig 17299 bp, 15 predicted proteins | sample FrelakmetBRP12BR_FD_187145 | JGI IMG/M metagenome (GOLD analysis project Ga0209253, IMG submission 187145) | Freshwater lake sediment microbial communities from the University of Notre Dame, USA, for methane emissions studies - BRP12 BR (SPAdes)... | ecosystem: Environmental > Aquatic >...
CGCACTTATCCATGAGCGTGCGGAGGTTATTCGTGCGCAACAGATGGAGGATCGGGTGCAAAAAATCCCGCTTGAGGAAATTGACAAACAAGTCGAAGCACTGAGAAAGATACAGGAAAAAACCAAAGATTCCGAAGCCAGGAATAAATTGGAAAGTGAAATTGAGTTATTGACTCAACGCGAACGTAAAGCCGAAGAACTCAAAGCCGCAGCAACCAAGCAAAAATCTGATGAGCTGGCCAGGCAAAAGCAAGTAGAAGAGGCTACCAAGCAGAAAGCAGAAGAGGATGTTAGACGTAAAGCCTTAGAAGATGCCAGGCAAAAGGCTGCTGAAGAGACCAAAAAGATTGAAGAGGAGGCCAGGCGCAAAGCCGTAGAAAGGATAAAACAGAAAGAGGCAGAAGATGCCAAGAAAAAGGACGAAGAGGAAGCTAAACGGAAAGCGGCAGAAGCAGCCAGGCTCAAGGCCGCGGAACTTACCAAGCGTTGTGGCCCAAACGGAATACCTGACGGTGCAGGGGGGTGCTTTTGTGATCCCGGTTTTGAATCGCTGAGTGGCGCATGTGTCGCCATATGTGGCCCGGGAGAGACTCGCGCGGAAGGCGGGAACTGCGTCAAAGGCAATGCCTGCGGGATGGATAGCGATTGCCCAGCAGGTTTCTCATGCAGTGCCGGCGTATGTGCGGACAACCGGCCCAGCGGCGAAGATGCTGTGAACATGCGATCAAAGGTCAACCAGGAGCAGCGCAGCCAATCAGGCCGTTCGCAGCTGCCTTTGTATGCTCCGACCACTACGAGCAGACCTGAGCGCTTCGGCATGGGCCAGATGCCCGGTGGATTAAACTTACCGCCGTTGATGGGCACGCCGGATTTCTTCAGCGGCGGTATGCCAACATCTCCCCAGCAACCGCAACAAGCGGAGACGACTACCACACCCACTACAGCGTCTGACATTGCCTGTGGGGCGGGTGGCAAGTGCCCATCTGGCTACACCTGCAATTCTCTGACCGGGGTGTGCGTCAAACAGCCGCAGGTAACAAAGCCTCCAATTATCCCCACCTGTACCACTGAGCGCGACTGTCCGGGGGGAAAGTGCGTGAATAATGTCTGCACTTCGGCGCCGCCGATCGGTGGGTCTAGTACGTCGACAGTGAAGCCACCACCTGCACAACCTGCCCAGCAGGCTTACCAATGGTATTTGCTGGAAGGGGTGGCTAGTTTCACCAAGAACGATGGGATGACGGGCGTCGGTGTGAAAAAAGAGAACTGCACGGTAACGTATTGGGCCGCATATTGGATGTTGCAAAGCGATTTACAGAATGGTCTGCGCAGTATAGAAAAGGATGTGATGTCGCTCGCGGCGGTGCCGCTTGCATCTACAAACAAGAGTGTGCGCCTGGTTTCTTCGCGAGTATACCAAGGCCCTTCGGCGACTGAACTCAAGACACCGGCATGGCCGCCCTACAAACTAGAGTGTGGCAAACCCTACTAAAAGCGACAAAAGGAAAGTCATAGCCATGGTTCATATTCGAAATTTGTTGGCTGACCCGTCAATCCACCAAAAAGCGTTGCAGCTTTTTCTGGCCTTGCTGCTGTGTACGCTGGCTTTTTCTGCTGCGGCTGAATTGGGTCTGCGGGTGCGCGACACCCCGAATGCAGCAGGTATTGAAGTCACACAGGTCGCGCCGGGCAGTCTCGCCGCCCAGGCGGGGCTCAAAGCTGGCGATATCATTCTGCAGGTCGAAAAAAACACGGTCACAAGTGCCGAGCAGTTCGCCCAGCGGGTAAGGAGTTTTCCGGCCGGCACACCGTTCTCGATTCGTATCTCGCGCGAAGGCTGGGAGCGCGATCTGCTCCTGCAGCCGGCTGCCGCCGCAGTGTCGCAGCCGAAGAAATTCGGGCTGCGGCTCATGGACCGGGCAGCCGAGCAGCCTCCCGGCCACGGCGCGCAAATCGTCGCGGTGACTCCTGCCAGCAGTGCAGCACGTGCCGGGCTGAAGCCGGGCGATGTGGTCACCCAGGTTGATGGGCGCAAGCTGGCCCGTGCCGACAATCTCGTTTTGCTGATGCAGGAAGCAGCGGCGCAGGATAAACCGCTGCGCCTGACCGTGGCGCGCGAGGGCTGGGAGAAAGAAGCGTTGCTCACACCGGGTGTCATGCCTGCACAGCTAGCCGCTGCGGAGTGGGAAGGCGCGGACCAGGCATCCGATGCGGCAGTGCCACGCCTTGCTCAGAATGCAGCAGAGGGCAGCGCCAGGCGCGTCCAGCCGGCAGGGCCGCCGGCGTACCCGCAAGCCCGCGTCGAGATGCCCCTGGATGAGGCCGCCTACCAGGCGTATACGGCTGATCTGGATGTTGCCGAAGCGCATTACCAGAACGCTAACTGGCCCGCTGCCGAACGTTACTACCAACTGGCGATCCAGCGCGTCCCCAGCGAGCCGCGTAGCTGGGGCAGGCTGTGCCATGCGCTGATCATGCAGCAGAAATTCAATGAAGCGGTCAGCGCCTGCAAACAGTCCCTGGCATTGGGCGTGCCCCAGCCCACCATCCTGAACAACCTGGGCTACAGCCATTTGAAACTGGGCGCACTGGCCGAGGCCAAGGCCGCCTATCTCAAGGCCATCGAACTTGCCCCGCAATGGGCGCAACCTTATTCCGGTATGGGCGCGGTGTACATCACGCAACAGGATTGGCCGCAAGCCGAGAAATACTACCGGCTGGCACTCGAGCGTGACCCTGGCAATGCAGCAGACCGGCAAGCCCTGGATGGCGCCGTGAGACAGCAGCGCAAGGTGAGCGAAAGCCAGCCGGCACTGCCGGATTCCAACCGTTTGCGTTCTGATGCTCCGGGCGGCTCAGCGGTGATGGCAGGCAATCTGCAGCGGCAGAATCCGGCACCCTTGCCTCAGGCGAGCGCTGTAACGGGACGCGCAGCGGGGCAAAGAGAGGCCGCACCCGGTGGGAACAAGGCAATGGTCGCGATCGGGGATTTTCAGGTGAAGGCAGCGGGGGCTGGGCAGTTCATCGGTGACGGAATGCGCGAAATGCTGGTTACCACGTTGCACAACAGCGGTAATTATGTCGTAGTCGAGCGCATGGATCTGCAGGGTCTGGCGGCCGAGCAGGCGCTGTCACGCTCGCGCATGGCGCGCCCGGGTGCGGCGATTGCCGAGAGTCAGATGGATGTGGCCGAGATCATGGTGTACGCCGCAGTCACTGAGTTCGAAGGGGAAGCGAGTGGTGCTGGTGGGCAGCTCGGCATCCCCAAGGTGCCGTTCAGCCTGGGACGCCAATCCAAGACTGCGCACATGGCGATCGACGTGCGTGTGGTCGATGTGACAACGGGTCGCCTGATTGCCGCCCAACGCATTACCGGCAAGGCGGATTCGTCGCAGACTAGCGTCGGGGGCACCATTTTTGCCAGTGACACGGCTATCCCGATCAGCCTCGGCGCTTTCAAAAATACACCGATGGAGCAGGCGATTCGTGAATGCGTGCAGAAAGCGACGGCTTACATCACCAGCAATACGCCACGGCAGTATTTCCGGCACCAGTAGCCAACAGGCAGGAGGCATGCGTGATCAGGCCCACACAGCGCAACACCAGGATGCGCACCGCAGTGCTGGCAGGGCTATGCTGTGCCAGCACTGCCTTGGCCGAAGCACCGGTCAAGGAACAGGACGTGCTCGACCTGTTCTCGCAACGCGAGCGCCTGCGTACTGAGCAGCAATTCCTGCGCAGTTATACGGCGCCACCCTTATCACCCGTTTTCGATACCCGCAGCCTGGGGCGCCAGCTGTGGCAGAGCCAGTGGTGGCTGCAGCATCATAAGGAACCCCTGCCTGCCGGGAAAATTCCGTATTGCCAGCCGCCCTATTACATTCCACCGCCGCCGTTCCGGCAGTGTCCGAATCTTCCCTTGCATTGAGTGCAGAAGGCAGCGAAATGAGAAGACTGCAGATAATTTTATGGCTAGTGACAGGCGCCCTGTTATCAGGCCTGCTGGCCGGCTGCGGGGCATTTCCGCTGCGCCAGGAAATCGACTATCCCGCGCAGCCCGTAAGCATGGCGCGGGCGATTCGAATTGCGGCACAGGCAATGCAGGAAGGCGGTTTCATGCCGACCACTCAAAATGAGGCTGCCGGCACGGTGCGCGGCCAGAAGACCGAGCTTGGCGGGGATGCGTTCGGATTCTCCGGCACCTTTTTCATGGATGTCACCATACAACTGGGAGCGAATGGCGCCATGCATCTGGACGTGGTGTGTTCGCCGGGTCCGGAGGTGGCCTTCTCGACCGATCTGCCGGCCTATATAGCCCAGTTCCAGGCAGCGTTCGAACGGTTGTTGCAGGCAGACACAACCAGGCAGCGCGCGCCTGAAACGCTCCGTGCGCGGCCGTTGCAGCCTGCACCGGTTGCGCCAGCAGTGCCGCCCAAACAGAAGGAGTACGACTTATGAAGCCGTTACTGTCAGTCAGGCATACGCGCAAAGAAATCCGCGTCGGATGGGCGATATTCAGTTGCGCACTGCTGCTTGCGCTGGCCGCGTGCGCCTCATTGCCGAGCAAGCAGGAAAGCGCTTACCCCGCCAGTTACGAAATCAGCGTCGACCGGGCCACGCGGCTTGCGGCGCGAGCCATGCAGGAAATGGGTTTCCAGGTGTTCAACCAGAACGAAGCCGCCGGCTATGTGCATGGCCACAAGATCGACAAGGATCCGATGGGCTTCGCGCTGACGTTCAACCTGGAAGCCAACTTTGTGCGCGATGCCGGGGGCGGCCTGCGTCTGACTGCGGTATGCACGGCGGGCAAGGAGATTGCCCTGTCGACCTACCCTGGTGAGGCAGTTGCCCGGTTTATCCAGGTGTTCGACCGCATCATCCAGGCAGAGGCGAGTAAACCCCGTGCACCAGTCGCGCCGCGTGTGCCTGCCGCTCCGCCGAAGAGCAAGGAGTATGAGCTGTAGTGGACCGCCATAAATTAACTCGTCTGGCATCTTCATGCCGTGACTGGCTCCTGCTGGCAGCCTTGCTGCTTTGGTGTACTGCGCTGCATGCGGCAGGCGGCTTGGGGATGAGCGTGATGGATACGCCAGATGGTGTCACAGTAACTGCCGTGCAGGCGGACGGCCCGGCGGCGCGCGTCGGGATCCAACCGGGCGATGCGGTCCTGGCCGTGCAGTCACAGGCCATTGCCAATGCCGAACAGCTGACCGTGCTGGTGCGCGCGCATCCGGCACAGGAAGCGCTGGAGTTGACAATTTCACGCGACGGCTGGACGCGCAGCGTACGGCTACTCCCGCAAGCACCGCCATTACCTGCCGCGCAGGGGAATGTGGCATCAGCCGAACAGCGTGAATGGGAACAGCAGGGCGACCGCCATGCCTACGCGGGGAAGTTTGCCGATGCCGTGGCCGCATACCAGAAGGCGCTTGCGGCTGGCCCGCCGAGGGCCAGCATCTATCACGGGTTGGGCTGGAATTACTATAATCTTGGACGGTATCAGGAAGCTGATCAGGCTTTTCGACAGGCGATTTCCATGGATCCGCACAATGCGAACACCCTGCTCACCATGGGCACCACCCAAATGCAGCTGGGCCGTAACGAGGCGGCGCGAGAATACTGGCAAAAGGCCTCTACGCTGGATCCTGCTGGCGAGATCGGCAACATCGCCCGCACCAATCTGGCCAAGACTGCCTACAATGCGCAGCTCAAAGGCGCTGGCCCAGCCGTGGCCGGCCGCAGCGACGCGCAGAAAGCCATCATCGCGGTGGGAGATTTTCAGGTGAAGGCCGTCAAGGCCACGACAGAAATCGGCGACGGGTTGCGTGAAATGCTGCATACCGCACTGCATAACAGCGGCTACTTTATCGTGGTGGAGCGGATGGATATCCAGGGACTGGCGGCCGAGCAGGCGCTGTCGCGTTCCCGCATGGCGCGTGCCGATAGCGCCTTGCCCGAGGGGCGCATGGACGTGGCTGAAATCATGGTTTATGCCGCAGTGACCGAGTTTGAACCGGAAGCCAAGTCTGCCAACTGGTTCAATGTCATACCCAAGGCGCCGCTGGCCATCAGCCAGAAATACAACGAGGCGCACATGGCGCTGGACATGCGCGTGGTAGAAGTCGCATCGGGGCGAGTGCTGGCAACGCAGCGCATTCCCGGTCTGGCTATCAGCATGCAGGCGTCACTGTCCACTGTTCTGCCGGGCACCCGCGTGGGCATTCCGGTCAGCCTGAGCATGTACCGCAGCACGCCGATGGAACTGGCGATACGCGACTGTATTCAGAAATCCGTGATGTACGTGATCAACAACACGCCGGAGGACTACTACAGCCATCACTAGCGTTGAGGACTGCTGTCCCAATCCAGGCTTGGGTCACCTGGAAGGCGTTGTGTCGGCATGCTTTAGCCCGGGACACCCCCATATGATGGCGGATACCTGCAACCCGGATACCATAAGCTCAGGCACGGCGCTGGCGCGAGTAAGCAAGCAAGGTCGGCTGGCAAACTGGCTCCGTTCAGAATCGTTCCGATGTCCGCTCCGCCGCCTTTACCAGTTCGGCGGCTTGCTTCGCCGTGAGCGACTTCCAGGGCAGGGGAATCAGGCCGGGCACCCGTTCCATGTAACGCCGGTAAACATCGCCGTGATAGACCACCAGCTTCTTTTCTTCCAGCCGCGACCCGATGATGAAATAAGCTGTCATCATCACGCTGGACAACAGCATTGCGGCATTCATGTCGCGGGTCCAGATCAGCACCAGCCCGAAGGAATACCACGGATGACGCACATAACGATGGAATGGCGAAAGATGGAAACCCTCCTGATCCTCCACCCGCTGAGTGTGTGATTTCCACTGGCGCAAGCCGAGGAATTCCTGGGTATCGTAATAATTCAGCGATTTCATGAAACCGAACACCGCCGCCAGCGCCAGTCCATTCGCCAACCAGGCACCAAGGCCTTGCCAGGCCCATAGCGTCGGGCCGGGATTGCGAACCATCAGCCAGAGTATCGGCAGCAGCATCAGCATCGCAAAAATATTGTAGCTCAGCCGATAAAGCGGCATCCGTTCCGGATGATGCAAAGCGACCCAGCTTTTAATCCGGAGCGAAGCCAGCACCGAATGCAGGACGAAATATCCCAGCCAGAAGAGCGCCAGCAAAGCCAGATCCCGCCAATCCGATTCAGTCATGTCCTGTTACGCCTATTCTTGCCATCCATATTGCTCAAGCATAGCGACAGAACATGGTCGCCGAGCCCATCAGGCAACGCTTTCAAGCGCCCGCCACAGGCAGGCGCCCTTGCTGGCCTTGTCGATCTCGTCCAGGTAGGCACGGTGAGACTCCATCTCGTCCGGCGTGGCCGCCAGCACCATCAGGTCATGCGGCACAAAATCCCCGCCAAGATCGGCGTGACTGTCTCCCGCATCAGCGGATTCGATCATCAGGCTGTTCTGCCCGCGCGTCATGGCGAGATAAACCTCGGCAAGCAGCTCGGTGTCCAGCAGGGCGCCGTGCAGGGTGCGGCTGGCATTGTCCACAAAGTAGCGGCGGCACAGCGCATCCAGATTGTTTTTCTGCCCCGGATGCAGATCCTTGGCCATTTTCAGAGTGTCGATCACGTCCGGGCTGTATTTCCCGACCGGCTCCAGCCCGATCAGCTTCAGCTCCATGTTGAGGAATCCGATATCGAACGGCGCATTATGGATAACCAGCTCCGCACCACTGATGAACTCGATAAAATCCTGGGCGATATCACGAAAAAACGGCTTGTCCTGCAAAAATTCCAGGCTGATGCCGTGCACCTGCTGCGCACCCGGGTCGATCTCGCGTTGCGGGTTGAGGTAATGATGGAAGTGATTGCCCGTCAAACGCCGGTTGATCATTTCAACCGCGGCCACCTCGATGATGCGGTGCCCCAGGTTGGCGTCCAGGCCGGTAGTTTCGGTATCCAGAATGATTTGCCGCATGGTTTATTTATCCTTTTAACTCTTCGACGCCCCGATTGGCCAGCCTGTCGGCCCGTTCATTGCCTTCGTGCCCGGCATGGCCCTTGATCCACAGCCACTCGATCTCATGCTGCGCTGCCAGCACGTCGAGCCGCTTCCACAGATCATCGTTCTTCACCGGTTTCTTGTCGGCTGTGCGCCAGCCGCGCAGCTTCCAGGCATGAATCCACTCGCTGATGCCTTTCTGAACGTACTTCGAATCGGTATGCAGACGGACGATGCAGGGGCGAGACAAGGCTTCCAGCGCCCGGATCACCGCGGTCAGCTCCATGCGATTGTTGGTGGTGAGCTTCTCTCCGCCGCAGAGCTCCTTTTCATGCCCGGAATAGCGCAGCCAAGCGCCCCAGCCGCCCACGCCGGGATTGCCCTTGCAGGCGCCATCGGTGTAGATCTCCACGATGTTGCGCCGCAGCTCTGGAATTTCCTTGTTTTCACCCATTTTCACTGTTCAGATATTTTATTGTTGATCATCTTCTGCGGTACCGGGGCGAGCCCTTTCTTTACCGCTGAACTTCTGTTCCAGTTCGGCATGATCAAATGCATGCCGACTACTTTCTTCTTCGCCTGCAGGAAATACACGCCACCCGCCAGCGCCCACCAGCGGTCGCCAGCAGCTTCCATGAAGCGGCAACGCCGCAGCCATTGTTCGCTGCGCAACGGCGGCTCATAGCAGCACATCCGCCCGGCCACCACATCAAAGCCAAGCAGGGCCAGCCAATCCTTGATGCGCGGCAGGGAAATGAAATTCCCATGCCACGGATAATTCTGCTTGCGACTGGGCAGGTACCGGGGCAGCCCCCACAGGCTGAATGGGTTGAAGCCGCTGATGATCACCTGCCCCTCCGGCATCAGCACCCGCTCCACCTCGCGCAGAATCTGGTGAGGGTGAGCGCTGAATTCCAGCACGTGGGGCAACAACAGCAAATCGATACTCTGGCTGGCGATCGACAAACACCCCGGCTCGGTCAGCAATTTAATCTCCGCTTTGCCATATTCCGAAAATTGCGGCGCGGCGGCTAACCGCATCTGCATCCGATTCGCACGCAACAGGTCGGATTGGGCGAAACCGACTTGCAGCGCATTGAAGCCGAAAATATCCGCCACTACCTGATCGAAATAGGCCTGTTCACGCTCGACCAGATAGCGCCCGAGCGGAGTGGCTATCCATTCATCCATTGACATCATGCGAGCTTAATTCGAACATATTGCCATGAAGATCATTCCTGTTCCTGCTTTCGAGGATAACTACATCTGGCTGATTAGTGACGGGCGCTACGCCGCAGTAGTGGATCCCGGCGACGCCGAGCCGGTATTGGACTATCTCGGACACCACGGGCTGCAACTTGTCGCCATCCTGATCACGCACCACCACGGCGACCATACCGGCGGCATCGAAGCGCTGCTAAGACACGCCACCGTGCCGGTTTACGGCCCCCGAAAGGAAAACATTCCGGGCCTCACCGACCCGGTCGGAACAGGCGATGTGGTGCGATTGCCGGAACTGGGCGTGGAATTCGCAGTCCTCGACGTACCCGGCCATACCGCCGGCCACGTTGCCTATTATGGCGCAAATTCGCTGTTTTGTGGCGACACGCTGTTCAACTGCGGTTGCGGCAAACTATTCGAAGGCACCCCTGCGCAGATGCATGCCTCGCTGCAGAAATTTGCCGCCCTGCCTGACGACACCCAGGTCTATTGCGCCCATGAATACACCCTGGAGAACATCCACTTTGCCAAAAAAGTTGAGCCTGCCAACCGCCAACTCATGGAGCGCGAAGCGCGCGACCGCCTGACCCGGGAACAAGGCCGCCCCACGCTGCCTTCCACCATGGCCCTGGAAAAAGCCACCAACCCTTTCCTGCGCTGCGAAACCCCTGCCGTAATTGAAGCAGCCGGCCATTTTTCCGGCAGCCCGCTGGATGATGCCGTGAAGGTCTTCGCTGCCGTCAGGGAATGGAGAAACCGTTTCTAGTACAAGGCATTACCCACCCTCATCAGAACGAGGAAGGCGAAGATATTCCTTGACGCGGCAAGGGGTTCTTGGCTACCATCTGCGGAGTTATAATTTCGCTGAACAATCAACAACAAGCATGCGCCTTATCCCCTCATTAATTCTGGCACTGGCCAGCGTTTTTGCGCTGCATTTGCCGACGGCAAGCGCAGCTGACTTGTTTGGCACCGATTCCTCTGAGCAACCTGTCAAACAGTCACTGACCGAAACGAACGATGCAGAGACACCTCTGCTGCTTCAGTCCAGCACCGGACTTCTTGGCTCTCGACCAAAAAAAGTCCGCGACGTGGTCTCCTTGGACGAACCCGTCGACTTGTGGGACCGCATCCGGGATGGCTTCACCCTGCAGGAACTGGATTCGCCCCTGGTGCAGAACCACGTTGCCTGGTATGCCAACCGCCCTGATTACGTGAGGCGCATGGTGGAGCGCAGCCAGCTCTATCTGTACCACATCGTCGAAGAAGTCGAAAAGAGGGGCATGCCGACCGAAGTCGCCCTGCTGCCGATGATAGAAAGCGCCTTCAACCCCAAAGCCTATTCCACCAGCCACGCCTCCGGCATCTGGCAGTTCATCCCTTCCACCGGCAAGAACTTCGGCCTGGAACAGAACTGGTGGTATGACGGCCGCCGCGATGTCACGGCCGCAACGGATGCGGCGCTGGACTACCTGCAAAAGCTCCATGATATGTTCGGCAGCTGGGAACTGGCATTCGCCGCCTATAACTGGGGCGAGGGATCGGTACAACGCGCCATCGCCAAAAACAGGAAGAAAGGTCTGCCCACCGACTACCTCAGCCTGACCATGCCGCCAGAAACGCGTAATTACGTGCCCAAGCTGATGGCAGTCAAACAGATCGTCATGAATCCGGAGGCAACGGGGCTGGAACTGGCGTCCATCCCCAACCGCCCCTATTTCGTCAGCATCGCCACCACGCAGCACATCGACCTGGCTGTGGCAGCCCGCCTGGCCAAAATGCCGCTGAACGAGTTTGTCTCGCTCAACCCCGCCTACAACCGACCGGTCATCAACGCCAAGGGGTCGCGTAACTTGCTGCTGCCGGTAGACAAGGCCGACGCCTTTACCAGCAACCTGGAAAGCTATGACAAGCCGCTGGTTTCCTGGAAATCCTACACCCCGACGCGCGGCGAAAAAATCGATAATGTAGCGCGCCGCTTCAGCATCAGCGTAGCCCGGCTAAAAGAGATCAACAGCATCACCAAGCACAACAGACTGTCTGCCGGCCAGACTTTGCTGGTGCCGCTCAGCCACAACGAAGCAGTAATTCCCGTCTTCGACGAAGCTCCACAGGTGATCGAAACCGAAGAAACCAGGCCATTGGCGGTCTCATCCCGCTTGATTTATGCCGTGAAAAAGGGTGACACCCTGGCCAGCATCGCCAAACGCCACAAAGTCTCTGCGACACAACTCAAGGCCCTGAACAATCTCAGGTCCAACCGCCTCAGCAGCGGCCAGAAACTCGTGATCCGCCAGGAAACTCTTACCACACGCAAGCTTGTCGCGGTCAAGGGCAAGCCTGTAAAACAAGCTGTAGCGAGCATGGCTAAGCCTGTAAAACTGGCCGTGACGAGCAAGGCCAAGCCTGTGAAACTAGCTGCGGCGAATAGCGCGAAACACAGCCAGCATTATTACACCGTGCGCCACGGCGACACCGTGGCCAGCATTGCCAAACAGTTTAATGTCGCGACCAACGATATCCAGCGCTGGAACAATATTTCCAGCAAGCGCGGCCTCACCCCCGGCAACAAAGTCACCCTGATGCTGCCCGGCAAGGGCTGATTCATCTGCCGGCGCCCAGCCGGTTTGCTACTTTTCTGAATACAAATAACAACTGGCACTGTGCGTTGCGCTGAAGTCGATCGCGGCTGGGTAGCTTTGCCGGCATGCATCCATGGCCTGCGGGCAGCGCGGGTGAAAGTGGCAGCCTGACGGCGGGTTCGCCGGCGAAGGCAAATCCCCTGGCAGACGAATCATTTCCTGACGCGTGGCGGCATCCACCACCGGAACGGCCGAAAGCAGCGCCCGGGTATAGGGATGGCGCGGCGCCTGCATCACCTCTTCCACCGTGCCCCGTTCGACGATCCGTCCCAGATACATCACTGCCACCTCGTGGGCAAAATATTCGACCACCGCCAGATTGTGGGTAATGAACAGATAGGCCAGGCCCAGTTCATCCTGCAGCCCCTTGAGCAAGTTGAGAATTTGCGCCTGCACCGAGACATCGAGCGCGCTGGTCGGTTCGTCGCACACGATCAGCCGTGGCTTCACCGCCAGCGCGCGCGCAATCGCGATGCGCTGGCGCTGGCCGCCGGAAAACTCATGGGGATAGCGGTACTTGCTGTCGGGGGAGAGACCGACCTGCTGCAGCAAGCGATCCATACTATTCTGGCGATCCACCGAACTCGTGGCCGCTCCCAATGCGACCATGCCCTCCTCGATGATGTCGGCAACCCGCATGCGCGGATCGAGCGAGGAATAAGGGTCCTGGAATACGATCTGAAAATCGGCACGCCGGGCGCGCAACTCGGCACCCTTCAACCGCGTAAGTTCGTCGCCGGCAAAGCGCACGCTGCCGGCAGAAGGACGGATCAACTGCAGGATACCCTTGCCCACCGTGGTCTTGCCGCAGCCGGATTCGCCGACCAGTGCCAGGGTACGGCCGGAACGGATGGCCAGCGACACGCCATCCACCGCGCGGACATGGCCCGCCACCCGCTTGAACAGGCCCTTGTGGATGGGGAAATGGACTTTAAGGTCGTCCACCTGCAACAAAGGTGCTGCACTCTTATCACCATCCCTACCTTCCCGATCGAAACCAGCCCCTTTGACCATTGCCCCTTCGCCCTCTGGGAGAAGGTTGGGATGAGGGTTGCGTGGGAAAGGGGTTGCAGCTGCGGCTTGCTGCAGATGGCAGCGTACCTGATGACCAGGGGAAACATCGCTCCACGCCGGAATTTCATTGTTGCAGCGCTCCCAGGCGTGATCGCAGCGGCCGGCGAAACGGCAGCCGGAAAACACCCGGTCTAGCGGCGGCACGCTGCCGCGGATGATTTCCAGCTGCTGCCCGCGTCGCTTGGCACCTGGCAGCGAGGCAAACAGCTTGCGGGTGTAGGGGTGCTGCGGGTTGGCAAAAAATGCCTCGCGCACGGCTATTTCCACGATTTCCCCTGCATACATCACCGCCACCCGCTGCGCCATTTCCGCCACCACGCCGAGGTCATGGCTGATCAGCATCACCGCCATGCCGCGTTCGCACTGCAGTCGGCGCAGCAGTTCCAGCACCTGCGCCTGGATGGTCACATCCAGCGCCGTGGTCGGTTCATCGGCGATCAGCAAGTCAGGCTCGCACGCCAGGGCGATGGCGATCATCACGCGCTGCTTCATGCCGCCGGAAAACTGGAACGGATAGTCATGGTAGCGCGCCCTTGCATCGGGGATGCCCACCGCATCGAGCAGTTCCAGCACCCGCGCCTGCGCCGCCTCGCCCCGCAAGTCCGTATGGCGCTGCAGTGTCTCGGCGATCTGTTTTCCGATAGTCATGACCGGATTGAGGCTGGTCATCGGTTCCTGGAAAATCATCGCGATGCGCTTGCCGCGCACCCCACGCATGGCAATTTCTGGCAAGCCCAGCAAGTCCTGCCCGTCGAGCAGAACCCTGCCGGACTCGATGTGCCCTGCCTCAGGCAACAGACGCATCAGGGACAGCGCCGTCATCGACTTGCCGCAGCCCGATTCGCCGAGGAGGGCAAAGGTCTCGTGGGGATCGATGGAAAAGCTCACGCCGTCCACTGCCCTCACCTGGGTCTTGCCGGCATCCAGCCGGACCCTGAGGTTTTCGACAACTAGCAGCGGCCCGCTCATCTCACCCTCGGATCGAACGCATCGCGCACGCGGTCGGAAAACAGGTTGGCCGACAGCACCAGCACGAACATGAAGACGAAAGCCGCCAGCAGCGACCACCACACCATCGGTTCGCGCGCCATTTCCAGCCGCGCGCCGTTGATCATGTTGCCCCAGCTCTGCATGGCCGGATCGACGCCGACGCCGACGTAGGACAATACCGCCTCGGCCAGCACCAGGGCGCTGAAATCCAGCACGATAGAAATCAGCACGATGTGCATCACGTTGGGCAGGATGTGACGGGCGATGATGCGAAAATCGCCGACGCCAAACGCGGTCGCCGCCTGGATGAACTCCATTTCGCGGACTTTCAGGGTCTCGCCGCGTAGCAGGCGGCACAACCCTGTCCAGCTGGTGATGCCGAGGATCACGCAGAGGAATAGCAGGCGGATGTCGGCGCGTGCCGCGACGGTGTCGAACAGCTCCTGGTTGCTGTCCATATAGACCTGCAGGATCAGCACCGCCGCCGCGATCAGCAGCACGCCGGGAATCGAGCTGAGGGTGGTGTAGGTGTACTGGATCACATCGTCCACCCAGCCGCGGAAATAGCCCGCCATGATGCCGAGCAGCAACGCAAAGGGCAGCATCACCAGCGTGGTGAGCGTGCCTATCATCAGTCCGGTGCGGATGCTTTTCAGCGCCAGGTAGAACACGTCCTGGCCGACCTTGTCGGTGCCGAAAATGTGATACTTGGCAGAGAACACCGTGGCCAGGCAGACAAACAGGACCAGCAGCCCGATAGTGGCCAGCAAGGTACGCCAGGGAATCTCGTCGCGCCCATGCAGTATCATCGTCCAGGCCTCGCCGTGCGAGATAGCTCGGCGCTTTGCCAGCCACAACGCCAGCACCGTTGTCAGCCCCCCGCACAAGGCCAGCGCATAAACACTTCCCTGCAATGCCGTAACAGCAACATCTCCCGCCTGTTCCCGCGCCGGATCCCGCAAATGCGTCCCGCCGAACTTCAGGCGTGGATAATCGCGCACCTGCTTGCCCCCAGGCAGTTCTATGGTTTCCTTGGTATAGAGCTGGGCGGCGAAAGGCGCAGAATAGGTTTTTTCCACCTGCTTCCTGAGCGGGCCTACCATCAGGTCGAATACGCTCAACACCTCGGGCGAATAATGCGTCTCTGCGCCGCTACCCTGCTTCTCCAGCGGTAGGCGGAAATGCAGGGAATCGAGCACGCCGACGGCGACGAACGCCAGCAGCACTGCAGCGGAAGCCACCCCGCTCCGGCTGCGCAGCAAGCGCCGCCAGGGCTGGAGCAAATGTTCGCGCTGGCGCACCCGCCAGGCGTAAAACGCCACACTGGCCAGCAGCAGCCAGAGCAACATGTCGGTCCACAGGAGGACAGGTTTAAAAAACATGGACTAACACCGATTCAAATTCAAAAGCACTCACCGCAAAGGACGCGAAGGGGCGCAAAGGAAAGCCTTGTTTTACCTCGCGTACCTTTGCGTCCTTTGCGGTAAAAAAATTCAAACTCATTCCAGCCGTATCCTCGGGTCAACCAGCGTATAGGAAATATCCGTCAGGATCAGGCCGACGATGTACAGCACCGAACCCAGGAACACCATGGCGCGGACGATGGCGAAATCCTGGGCGTTGATGGCATCGATGGTATAGCTGCCGAGTCCGGGGATGCCGAAGAAGGATTCCGAGATCAGGCTGCCCATGAACAGGAGAGGGATCACCACCACCGCGCCGGTGAGGATGGGGATCATGGCATTCTTCAGCACGTGGCCAAACAGCACGGAAAGCTCCGACAGACCCTTGGCGCGCGCAGTGCGTACATAATCCCTTCCAGTTTCCTCAAGGAAGATGGTGCGATACCAGCGCGCCCCCGACCCGATGCCGCCGATGACCCCGATTACCACCGGCAGGATGATGAACTTGAGCGCATTGCTGCCTGCGTCAAAACCGGAAATCGGCGTCAGGTGCAGCAGCTTACTGACCAGATATTGCCCGCCGATGATGTAGAACAGGCCGGAAATCGACATCATCGCCACGCACAAAACCACTCCGGACAAGTCGATGTAGGTGGCGCGGAAGAACGCCATCAGCATGGCGAAGGTGATGTTGATCGCCAACCCGACCATGAACACCGGCAAAGCGATCGCCAGACTCGGCCACATCCGTGTCTTGATGTCGTGGGCGATATCGCGCCCCTCGTCGGAACGGCCGAAATCGAAGGCAAACATGCCCACCGACTTCTCGAAGAAAATGGTGTCGCTGGCCTGCTTTGCGCCCTGTGCTGCGCTGTTCCACATCAGCGGCTTGTCGTAGCCGCGCTCGTGCTTCCACTTCGCGATCGCCTCCGGCGTGACGTGCTTCACGCCAAGGTGGATGCGCGCCATGTTATCCGGCGTGTTGACCACGAAGAACAGGGCGAAGGTGAGCAGATTCACCCCGATCAGGATGGGGATGGCATAGAGGATGCGGCGGATGATGTAGTTGATCATCTGGCCGCCTGCCTTTCCTTGCGCCGGTAGGCCGCCACGGCCGGCACCAGCACGGCCACCAGCACGGCAGCCAGCAGGCCCAGCGGCCACAACATCGGCTCATTCCACTCGCGCTGTTTTCGGGCGCGCATGTCGGCATCGATGCGGACGTACTTCAGGCCGTTATTGGCCATCAAATTGGGCTTGATATTCCGATACCAGGCGTGAAACAGGCTGTATTGCTTGGGGTGGAAACCCCAGATCCATGGCGCATCGTGGCGCGCGATCACGAGCATTTCATCGATGATCTTCTGGCGCTCCGGACCGTTGTCCATGTTCTTCATGCGCTCGAACAAATGGTTGAATTCCGGGTTGTCGTAGTTGGCCGAATTCTCCCCTTCCCCCTTCACCCGCGCATTGGGGCCATAGAGCAGAAACAGAAAATTCTCCGGGTCGGGGTAGTCGGCATTCCAGCCCCAGTGAAAAATCTGCGCGTTGCCCTTGCGGATCTTGTCCTGGAAACGGTTGTAGTCGGTGTTGCGCACCACCAGTTGCAGATCGATAGCCTGGAACTGCTTGCGTATCCAGTCGAGCCGCGCCTTGTCGTCCGGCCCGGTGGCGGTGATATCGAGATACAGCATCAGCGGCTTGCCGGTTTTCTCGTCGCGCCCGCCCGGGTAGCCGGCCTCGGCCAGCAGCTTTTTGGCGTGTTCGATGGACTTGCGCTTCGGCTTGCCGGCTGCCCAGTCGTAGATATAGGGATTGATGCCCTGCTCGCCCTCATGCGCACCGAAAATCCCCGGCGGCAGAGGGCCCTGCGCGGGAATGCCGCGACCGTTGGCGAAGATCGAGATGAATTCCTCGTAGTCGATCGCAATGGAAACCGCCTGCCTGAGCTTCTTCGCCTGCTCCGAAAATCCGCCCA
>Ga0209253_10002185_pt1 | contig 17296 bp, 17 predicted proteins | sample FrelakmetBRP12BR_FD_187145 | JGI IMG/M metagenome (GOLD analysis project Ga0209253, IMG submission 187145) | Freshwater lake sediment microbial communities from the University of Notre Dame, USA, for methane emissions studies - BRP12 BR (SPAdes)... | ecosystem: Environmental > Aquatic >...
GGTCGTGACCAAAGCCAATGACTATATTGTTGGGCTCAGAAAAATCCCCATGTCACACATAAAGGGTCTTAAAAAATTTCAAATATCTTTGGTTAGATCTTACACATATAAGTTTGAGAATTTTCTTCTCACAATTCGTGCCCCCTCTCCCTTTCCCTCTCCCCATTGGGGAGAGGGAGGGGTGAGGGGAAATTTCAAATTTCTTTGGCTAAATTTGATCAAAGGGTTTAGTCTGAATCCCAGATAGTACATACTTTACACACGAGGTCGGTAGTTGGTTTGAGAGTCTGGAGCAGCCATTTCCACCCTGATCATAGGGTTCACCTCCTTTACCCCGGTAATGAAAATATCTTATGCCTTTTCGAACTGATCCTTACTGGCACCACACACCGGACAGGTCCAGCTGTCGGGAAGCTTTTCAAACGGTGTCCCCGGCGCTATGCCACCATCAGAGTCACCTTTTTCAGGATCATAAAGATAGCCGCAGATCTTACACTGGTATTTTGCAGCAGTGGCCGATTTTACTTCTTCCTTACGATAGGTGGGAGCGGTCTTGGGAGTAGTGCCACGCTTGACTTGATGATAGTAGGCATACGACATGGGGACACCATCTTTGAGCACATCTGCTTCAACCACTTCTCCTACGAAAATAGTATGAGTTCCCACCTCCATCTGTTTGGTTACTTTTACTTCGAGGTAGCCAAGGGTATTATCCAGCACAATAGGTGCACCGGTGCGTCCGATTTTGAAGTTGACCCCATCAAATTTGTTTGTGTCTCTCCCTGATTTGAAACCAAATTGACCAATGAAATTTAAAGGGGTATCTTGAGAAAGTATGGAGACAGCAAAAATCTTACTTGTGGTAATATACTCGTGGGTGAGGTTCTGCTTGTTAATGCCGATAGCAATGGCAGGAGGTTCTGCGGTAACTTGGATAAGGGCGTTAGCTGTTTGCCCATTTAGTTTATCTCCCTTTTTAGAAGTAATCAGATACACTCCATAGCCTATACTATACAATGCCTTAGAATTCATGGTATCCTCCTTAACCGATCAAGGTATCACACTATTTATTACTAGTATCTCATAGGTTTGAGATTATTTCACTCCCCGGGTTCTTTACCCTGTGCTCACCTCCTTTTTAGTAACAAGTCTTCTTATTTCTTTTACTTCCAGCTTTCCCTGCAAGGTGTTAAGCGCTCACCTCATAAGTGTGTTGCCTTTCTTTTATAAGTGATTCATACCGTGGGCAATGTGGTCTAACGTGAGCTGTCTACATGCAAGGTGGGGAGCATAGATTACCTCGTCTGCTGCCCAGAGCACAATACCTGTCTGGATATTTTCTACCCCTAAAAGGCTGTTAAAGAGTGGATGAATATTGTCATTGATCCTCACCGTGTTAGGTTTGAGTGGTTCAGCGAGTTTTCCGTTTCTGATGATATAGGAATCTCCTACAATCGTTGAAGTAAAATCTCCTGCCTGCAGTCCATTAATGGGATAGGTGTACCAGATTCTCCCGATATAGATGCCTTCATTAACTCTCTTAAGAAGTTCCGGTAGTGAAACAGCGTTCTCCCCTTCGATTACCACATTGGTGGGGGAGATGGAGGGGAGCGAACCATGGTTTCGTCCTCCTCCCGGTCCGAGTCTGAAGCCGTTACGAGGAACTATAGCCGTCTGCCACTGGTGAGGATCTACACCGAGCTTCTCTATCGCACTGCGGTGGTTAAGCATTCTCTTGCTCTCATAGTCGCTTGAGAGGAGTCCGGTTACCACACCTCTGGTGATGAGCTGAGTCTTCCCCGTGGGGAGCCCCTCGCAGGTGATGCCCCTGCTTGCGGCTAATCCCTTGGCGCTGCCATGATCTGAAATGGAGAGTTCTTCTGAGAGTACCTTGCTTCCCAGGGTGCCCTGAAAGGTAGAATTGCCTGCATAAAAAGTGTCAAGGCTCAGAGAAGGAATGATCAGGTTATTCATAAGATCTGCCACCGCGTGTGGCGCGAGCACTACTGCATAACGCCCGCTCTCTATCTCTTGTCCATCCAGAGAGTGGAGGGCGCTCTTTACCGCGCTCCTTCCTGCCTCACCAGTAAAATTATCGAGGTGGGTATCGACTGACCAGCCTGAACCTTTACTGGTGGTTTTTTCAATCATTGAGGTAAGAAAGGAAAAGATAGTAGTTGCGCTATCTTCCTGCGCGGTGGGGAAGTGGGTTGACGCAATCGCTATTCTTTCTTGGATAATTGTGAGATCTCCTCCCAGAATTAATCCCAGCTCAGCGGGAGTGAATTCATTGACCAGAGAAGAGCGCTCATACTCTTCTAATGCTGCGTGAATGGTCTTCCACCCGAGGCTGACAAGTGCTTCATCAGTGAGGTGCATGATCTTTTCATCATGGTAGTTCCAGAGAGTTCTCTTTTCAATTCCTGGTGTAGGGAGGCCAAAGAACTCTGGATCATACACCGCTCCTTCCTCTGCTTTAGCGCATGCAGATGCTATTGCTTCCAGGGAAAGAGAGCCTGTTTCCTGACCAAAACCAATGGTAAGCTTATCGCCGGTTTTAAAAACCGCTCGTACTCCCACACCTTGAGTGTGGAGGGATTTAGGTTCTTCCAAGCCATTGCAGGGAAGATGGGAGGTGTAGTTGATTCTACAGGTGAGCATTCCATTTACCGCAGCAAATACCTCAACCTCTCTCAGGTCACCTCGGGCACGGAGGTAGTGAACCCCTTCTTCAACTATTTTGGGTAGCGGTACATCCACTGGGTAGATGCCTCTCGTAGGTGTGCGCTTAGGCGCCAGTCAACCGTGCCCTGCTTCGCAGGGTTGGTCCACCGTTGCCTAATTTTTTAGATTGCATGGGCTGACCTTTTCCACAGTTAGCGATGGGAAAGATTTTGAAATCATTACCAACGGCATCAACCTGCATGAGGAAATTCCGACTATCCGCAGTAATGCCACCATCACGATAGAGCTGACCACGCTGACCATTTTTTATTTCGTATACTTTCCTTGCAGAAATACGAAAATTTTCTCGTGACTCTGCAATGGAAGGAATACGGTGTCTTACCAGATAGTAACCGTGATCTACCTCGCCGATAATGTCTTGAACATCTCGCGAACCATTTTCGAACACAGTAGTTGACATCCGGATCAGGGGAACAAGGGAAGCATCGGTACTTCTGTAGGAACCGTTCGGTGCTGAGTTGAGGATGGCAGCGGTCTGTCTGCTATTCATAAACGCTTTAGAGAAGCCTTTTTCAATATGATAGACCTTTTTACCCGGTGTTCCCTCATGATCATAGGTATAGTGTCCAAAGCCTGGCAGTGAGGGATCAGAATACGTTGATACCAGGGGAGAGGCTACCTGTTTTCCCAGTTGATGGTGATCTAAGTTATTAAAAAGCCAGGATCGACCTGCATACGCTGTTTCCATCTTCAGGGCCCTATCAAGCTCATGAGGGTGGCCTATGATCTCATGGGAAAGAAGGGCATTAAAGTGAGGATCGGTGATAACCGTCACCTCATCTTCCGTACCTTTAAGCGCAGGTAGATTACAGAGTTCTACTGTTTCTTGAGCGAGTTCGAGCGAAAATGTTCTTAGGTCTTTGTGGTACATGAGAGGACCCTGGTATCCCTTCTCAATGATTTCCCAGCCGCGTTGGTGGCCAATATCATCATAGTGTTCTTGAATACCTTCTTTGCCGGTAGCGACTACGTAGGCTATCCCGTGGGTGATGGCAAAGGCCTGATCTATGGATGCTCCCTCAGTTGAAATAAAAAATTCTCTTAGGAGCATGGTGGAGGCAGCGATGTGATTGAATACAATGCTTTTGTTCAAAGTTTTAATTTCTTGAGAGATATCTCTCACATGCCGTGAGATGGAGGTGGGTGAAATGCTTAAAGGACTGATGGCAAATTCTGCTGGTACTGTATCGCGGCAGATTTTTATGGGTGCGAGGTGGGTATCGTATAAACTTTGTCCCACTTTCTTAAACTGGCCTCTCGCCTGGTTTTTACATCGGGCGTTGTAGAGAGCCCGTTCATACGCGTGGGTCAGGCCAGTTTCCAGGATGGATGAGAATGTGGCAAGAGCATCTTTACCTAACGCGATGCCAAAGTATCCAGGTGCGGTGATAGCCTCTCCTGCGAGCGCCCGCACTCCTAGAGAGAAGCTGTAATCTTTACCGCTGTATTTTTCCTCACCATTCTCGCTGTGTGCTCCCCGTTCTTCCGATAGCTCAAGACGAATGTCTGCGTATTTTACATACGCCTTTACTTTTGCAAAGTGAGTGAGGACAGACTCTGCCGTTTCTTTGAGAGTGTCGATTGCTTCAACGCAGATCTGATTCATGAATACAGTAGTGAGTTAGCCGGTGAGCAGTTTGACTAAGGTAAAGAGTTATCGCCCCTCAATTCATGACTGAAGAATTGTGCGATCATTCAGCGCGAACTATGCTTGTAGAGATTTCTCAACCAGCTTCTTGAGAAGTTCTTTGGATTGCGCTCCTATGGTTTGTTCAAGGACTTTCCCATCTTTAAATAGGATTAAGGTGGGGATACTCCTGATGCCGAATTCAGTGGCGGTGTTCTGATGTTCGTCTACATTGAGCTTTACAATTTTTACTTTGCCCTCATATTCTTGGGCGAGTTCGTCCAGCACGGGAGCAATCATCTTGCAGGGACCGCACCAGGGTGCCCAGAAATCAACGAGCACCGGCATGGAAGACTCAATAACTTCACTTTTAAAATTTGCATCGCTTATTTCTAATGCCATTGAGGTACACCTCCTGTTCAAGTCGTTACTGAGTGATACCTTAATCTACACCCCTTTAGAAAAAGTCCTCTCTAAGGGATACTTTACCACACTGGTATAGGAACCCTCTCGTACCGTGGGAGTAAACCATAGACTGAGAGTGTCAGTGTGAGAGGAACATCTTAAGATTGGTGCTGCAGTAGCTGGTATTATCCTTTGACCTTGGTCATGGGTTCACCACAGCAGACCAGTTCCCCTCCACCTGCTTCCAGTACAGTTACCTTATTGCCGCAAATCTCGCAAAGGTATACTTCTCCAACCTGTGACATGATACGCTCCTTTCTGTGAATCAGTTATCAGTTACCAGGAAGAATATGTTTTTACGGCACACGGTCAACTGAACACAATACTACTGCTCACTGTTTCTTTATCTGGGCAGCTATCCTTTTGCCCAGTGCTTTACACTGTTCCAGCTCTTCTCTCTCAGGGAGATAGGGATACTTTACTTCAGGTTCAACAACTTCTATACCTGTGGCCTTAAGCTCTTCAATAATGGCTTTGGTTGCGCCACCTGCCCACCCGTATGATCCAAAGGCAACGCCGATCTTCTTTTGCGGCCTGAGTCCTTTAAAGTAACAGAGAAAATCAGCTACCGTGGGAAACATACCATTATTGATAGTGGGTGAACCGATGAGCACTGCCTTAGCATCAAGTACCTCCCTCATGATCTCAGTTCTGCCAGTCTGGGTAATGTTCATCATCCTCACTTCTACCCCTTCTTCTGCGATACCCTCACCCATAGCCTTAGCCATCTTTTCAGTGCTTCCCCACATGGTGTCGTATATAATCAGCGCTTTTTCTTTCGCTTCAAACTTCACCCAGGAATAGTAGGCTTTAACAATCTTCTCTATATTGGTTCGCCAGATTACCCCGTGAGAGGGGGCAATCATGTCGACTGCCAACTCCTTTGCCTGATCGAGTGTCTTGAGTATCGGGCCTGAGAGGTGCATGACGATATTGGCGTAGTAGGTAGCTGCTTCGGGATAAATAATTTCCCATCCCACCTCGTCATCAAATCTCTTGGAGGTTGCCAAGTGCTGACCAAAGGCATCGTTGGAGAATAGTATTTTATCACTCGGTGAGTAGGTAACCATGGAATCTGGCCAGTGCACCATAGGTACCTCGACAAAGGTTAGTTTTCTCTTGCCCAGATCCAGCGTATCACCTGTCTTCACGGTATGGAGAGGCCATTCCTTCTTAAAGTATCGAGCTAATCCTCCCTTGCAACGTTCACTCGCGATAATGGTTGCGTTTTTTGCCAGCTCCTTAATTTTAGGAAGTGAACCAGAGTGATCCAATTCCAGATGATTGGTGATGAGGTAGTCAATTTTATCAGGGGGGATGATTTCCTGTATTCTCTCCACAAGCTCTTCAAAGAAGGGGGCCTTGACTGTATCGATGAGCGCTACTTTCTCATCTACTATCAGGTAGGCATTGTAGGTAGATCCTCGTGGAGTAGTGTATCCGTGGAAGTTTCTAATGTTCCAGTCAATGGCGCCTACCCAATAGATATCTTTTTTCAGCGCTACTTTTCCCATAGTTGTTCTCCTCGTGTGTATTTTCAGTGATGGTCTTGTATGACAGCTAAGCTGAGTCCCAGCTCGTATGCATCCCTCAGCGCGGTGGGATGTGTGAGGATGTCTCCCGAGGCATCAATGTTTCGAAAGAGAAGTTTGCTATAAAACTCTGCGTCAATGACATCGAAGAAATACCTCATGGTGAGGAGAACGCCATCAAATAACTTGGCACCCTTGGTGGCGCCTACTGAGATAAACACTCCTTTCTTCTTTGCCCCGCTTCCAAGGGGATGCTTTAAGAGGTATTTACGTGACCAGAAGGCTTGGCAGCGGTCGATGAGCGCCTTGGTTTGGGCATTCACGCTGTAAAAGAAAATGGGCGCGGCGACGATAATCTGATCATGTTCGATCAGCTGTAGGTAAATATCCTGCATCTCATCCTTAAGACAACACTGACCGGTGCGGGCACAGCTATAGTCCTCTATGCAGGGATTGATCTGCTTGTCACACACAAAGAGTTCGGTGGTGAACGCTCCCTTTTCTTGAGCACCTTTTAAGCACTCTCGCAGGAGAAGAGAGGTGTTCCCCTCTTTCCGTGGGCTTCCATAGATGCCAAGTATCTTCATGGAGTGACTATTCAATCAATTTAAATTTGTCCTTACCCGCACCGCAGATGGGGCACTTCTCAGGTGGATTTTCTCCCCGGTGGACATATCCGCAGACGGTGCATTTCCATTTCTTCATGTGTGATCTCCTTTCTCCTCAGGTATGACGGGGTGAGTGGTAAAGGGGGAACACTGGTTATAACTATAACTTATATGAATGGTTTTATCAAGCTCCATCAAGGCCGATTCGCTCAGTTTTTTCAAACCAGGTTGAGGGATCAGTAAGCAGTTCGTACGAATCCTTGAGGATGAGAAAGTGGTTGCGTTCCTCTTGTGCCAAGATCTGGTAGAATTTCTTTTCAAGCGGGTGTCTGGATTCTTCCGCAAGTTTCCTGTAGTACTTCATTCCTTTTTCTTCAAACTCTATTCCCAAGGTGAGTGCATCACGATCACTGCGTGATGCCGTTACTACCCTAGTGATTTTAGACATTGCCTTTTCAAAGATGTTCTTCCACTTTTTTTCAGCAGCCAGTGGCAGCGGCCCCTTAATAAATTTTTCTGACACGGTGAGTTTTTTGAACGTCTCCTTAAGCCTTGCAATATGTTTCAACTCATCATCGGCAAGCGATTGGAAGAGACTTTTTCCCCAGGGGTGGATGGTTTTTTTTACACAGGCGAGGTAGAGCTTCCTTCCATCTTCTTCAAACTTTATCGCAGTTGAAAGCACCTTTTTATTAATGGCAGTAACACTAGTTCTCATCATAATCTCACCTCCTGTACTTTGGATGAATATCGACAGTTTTCTGGTCGTACTTTTAGTGGGGGTTAAGGGCGGATCTAACTTGGTTTTACCACGCCCTCAGTGTGCAACTGTAAATAGTTAATAATATCATTGCGCCGTAATAATCCCTTTACCCTGTTTTCCTGCACCACCGGGACCTGGTGAATATTTTTAGCGCTCAATTTTTCTAATGCCATACTCGCATCGTCTCCCGGGGAGACTTTTTCCAGTTGATCCTTAGGAATCATAATCTCTTTAATAGTGGTGGTGGACCAGCGTTCTCGTGGTGTATTCTTCACGTCGTGGAGACAGATGATGCCTTGGACTAACCCATTCTCAACGACTAAAAATCCCCGATCTCGATGGCGCAGGAGGTAATCATCGACAAGCTGCTGGATGGTTATATGCGGAGGTACAGTTTCAAAATTGGTAATCATGAGGTCCTCTACTTTCACCTCACGCAATGCGTCTTTGAAGAGCAGCTGACGGTAACTGCTCACGGCGGCGGTGTACAAGAACCACCCTATGAATATCATCCAGATGCCATTTAAAGTTAACCCTGAGAAAAACTGCTTGACCCCCCAGAGTATCAGCAAAAAGGCTACCACTTTACCACTAAAGGAAGCTACCTGAGTTGCGAGTTTTAAATTCTTGCTTACTCCCCAGATGAGGGACCTCACCATTCTGCCACCGTCGAGGGGGAATCCGGGAATCAGATTGAAAAAGGCAAGCATCCCATTAATGATACTAAGGTAACGTGCAATGGAGGCAACAGGGGTGCTGATTTCACAAGAGAGCCACCAGACCATACCTGCAACGATGCTAATAGCGATACTGGTGAGAGGGCCCACCAGGGCAATCAGGAATTCTTTGCGAGGAGTATCCGGTTCTGCACCGATTTGTGCTACCCCTCCAAAGATGAAGAGGGTGATATTCCTTACCTTCTCACCTTGCTGAATTGCTACCAAGGAGTGAGAGAGTTCATGGGCTAAGACGGACGCAAAAAAAAGAATACTGGCAATGATTCCCAGAGACCAGTTGAGTGGGGGCGACCAGTTGGGATTTCGAGAGGGGAAATACTGGCCTGCAAGGGTCCAGGTGACAAGAATGAAAATAATGAACCAACTTGCATCAATATGTATCTCGATACCGAAAATTTTTCCAAGACGCCAGGAGGTGCCCATCATGATCACTTACCTTAAAAGCGTTGTCGAAGATGAGTAGTAGTAAGAACTAGAAGCACCTATTTTAATTTTTTGAGGTTTTCTTTGATCTCTTCCAAAGGAGGAAGTTGCGCAGGATCCTCTGAAACCCATCGATATCTCACTATTCCCTGCTGGTCCAAGATAAAGACGGAACGCTTGGCAATGCCTTTAAGTCCTAGGATTTCCTCGTGGAGTACTCCATATACTCTGGCGACCTCGCGGTTAAAATCACTCAAAAGGGGAAAGGTAATACCCAACGTTTGTGCCCAGGCCTGGTGTGAAAAAATACTGTCTACACTAATGCCAAAGACATGGGCCCCCAGTTCCTCAAATTCACTGATACCATCTCGTAAAGAGCACAGTTCTTTGGTACACACAGGACTCCAATCCAAAGGGTAAAATACCAACACTACCGGTCCTCTTCCCAACTGCTCTGAGAGGGTTATCTTTTTACCGATGGTGCTGGGCAGTTCGAAATCAGGGGCCTTCTCTCCTCTTGCTACCTGTTCCATGGTTATCTCCTTTTAAAAAGTAGTGGTGTGAGAGAGTCTTATTCCTAATTTAATAGTTTTCACAAAACAATTCAAAGAACGCTTGCGGGTGTTCACACGTGGGACAGGTTTTGGGTGCCTCTCGTCCCTCATAGAGTAAACCGCAGTTGCGGCATTTCCACTTCACGGTGATGTCTCTGGTAAATACTTTCCCCTCTTCTACATTCTTAAAAAGTTTTCTGTAACGGGTCTCGTGCGACTTTTCTACCAGTGCAATTCCTTTAAAGGTATCGGCTATGTTAATGAAACCTTCTTCACGTGCCACTCTTTCTCCCTCAGGATATAGTTTTGTCCACTCAAGGTGTTCTCCCTCAGCTGAGGCGCCGAGGTTACCTTTTGTGTCAGCAATAACCCCTGCAGGGTACGAAGCAGTGATTTCCAGTTCCCCCCCTTCTAAAAATTTAAAGAATAATTTTGCGTGTTCTTTCTCATTCTCAGCAGTTTCAGTGAAGATTGCTGAGATCTGCTCAAATCCTGCTTTTCGCGCCTCACTGGCGAAATAAGTATAGCGGTTTCTGGCCTGAGATTCTCCCGCAAAGGCGGCTAATAGGTTTTTTTCTGTTTTGCTTCCTTTGAGTTTCATAGCGTTGATTCTCCTTTCTTTTTGTTATAGTCCGGGCGCTGGCGCCACCGGTGCCTCTGGTCGTACTGCAAAATAACCCTCCAAGTAGTTATATATTTTTGATGCTTCATCCTGTGATATATTTGCACCGGGCTTTTGTCTCATCTTTTCTACAATATCCTTTGCCTTATCTTTATTGAGGTGGGCTTCTTTTACTTTGTCTAGGGAGTGACATAATTTACACTTGGCTTCAAAGAGTTGCTTGGTGAGGTCATCTTTAGAAGGTACTGTTTTGGTCTGTGCCAGCGTACAGGGGAGAGCTAGATAAAGAGAAAATAAAAGTAGGGGGGCGAGAGCTGTTAAAGTTAGTTTTTTCATGTTCTCTCCTTTCGTGTAAGTGTTGTAATCAACTTTTAACCATCGCACTTATTACATGGTGAGCGTATCTTTTTCTCCGAAAGCACGCAGTATCTACCAGTGCTATTTCTTTACTTTTACGGTAGCTTCTTTTTGAGCCATATCGACAATGGGTAGGCTGAATGTATTCTTCCCTAGCAGGAGGTTAGCCAGTGTCTGTGGATACGATCGGTATCGCAAGGTTGCACGTACCGTGAGAGGACCATTCTCAGTGGCAGGCACTAAAAAGGTGTATTCAAGAGAGGTGGAGCCCTTGGGGGGGATAGTGTGGTTATATTCGAATCGGGTTATCTCCCAGGGTCTATACGTGGGTTCGCCTTTTGCATTGACCGATTTGGCGTGGAAGATTTTTGCTTTAGGATCAATGGTGCCTTCTCTATCTACCTTACCAGACTGGTAGAGGGGAGCACCGTGTGCTCCCGTTACTACCATTTCTACCCACATCTCCCTTACCTCAGTGAGACTGGTGGGAAGATTATGACCAGCCCCCACATTGGTTACCTTCACCTCAACGGTGGCGAGGTTTCCACTTTGAGGTGCATTAGGGAAGGTCAGGGCGAGTTCAGCAGCACTCTGGAGTCTTTTCTTAGCAATCTCTGCATGCTGAGGGGAGCCGAGGAGTGCGGTGAGGGTAAAATTACCACCAACAAACTCGTGGGTGTAAACCTGATCCCTCGCGGGACCCATAATACACGGTTTCCCTGGATTGTGCTGTTTTTTAAGGGTGCGGGCGGTTTCAATGGCCTGTGCGACAGGAACCATGTGGCAGTCCTGACATTGGATGCCGTTCTGGGCGTACAAAGAGTATTTCCACTCATCATAGGTTCTTTCTATATGAAAATTGGTGACCGGGTGGAAGACGTGGTGGCAGTTTGCACAGAATGCGGAGGTGGTGTGAAGTTCTGAGTATGCGGTTTGATGAAAAGGAGATTCAGAATCTTTATAGGGTCCTCTTTTTACATTCCCTGGTTCCAGTACCATTGAGGCATTCTGAGGTTCGTGGGTGGGAGTTTCTAAAAAGGTTGATTTTACCACGGTGTGGCAGAGATCACACTGGACTCCCTGTGCGGCAATCTCGCTCACCTTAAATTCACCATCTCTCAGGATAATCTCTTCGCTCACCGTGCCGATTCCGGTGTGACAACCGGCACAGAGCTTGTCGGTGAGTCCCTCTGTTTCTTGAGACCCCAGTTTCCAGAGTGCTTGAAAAATAGGGTCAAGGTAGGCACGAGAGTGCATGGATCCATTCCACTGATTGTAGAGCTCCACATGGCAGCCGCTGCAAATCTCAGGTGAGGTGAACTCGCGAGAGGTAACTGGTTTTCCGGTGTGGGTATTGATTAGTGAGGGATAGAAGGGGGGTGGAGTTTTTTCTTGCAGTGTGAACTCATCCTTGCTCCAACTGAGAGTGGATAGTAGGAGTGATAGTACCCCAACCAAGAAGAGGATGAAGACGAAGCGACTGGTGCGCATACCACCGTTCTCCTTTTTAGATTACCTATGACTGAGTGAGTACTTCAGTTATCTTATGTTGATCAAAGCCGATAATAATGTGTCCATTAATCACTATGACCGGAACACTTCTTTGATTGGTTAACTTTATCATTTCATCGCGTGCTGTTTTATCCTCAGCTACGTCGAATTCCGTAAAGGAAAGGTTCTTGTGCGAAAGATACTCCTTCGCATGGTGACAGTGGGGTCAGGTAGAAAGTGAGTACATTTTTATCTCTGGCATACTCGTAGCCTCCTTGTATATTGGTAAATGGTAGTGCGCACTCTTACTGCTGACCTTTTATTCGGGGATCGATGTGACCGGGGCCACCACACTCAGGGGTATAACAGGTGGTGTCAATAAATACGCACTTCTCCTTACACGAGGGACACTGTTCAGGTGGAATCTCAGTGTTCAGGGTATAGCCACACTTTGAGCATTTAAACCAGGTCATAGTAACACCTCCTTTTTTAGTAATGTGGTAGGGTCATAGATATTTCTTCTGGGTCAATTCTGGTGCCTTGTTAGTTAAAATGGTGTAGGGTGGTATCGATTCGGTCAGCCATACGTTACCACCGATGATAGAGTTTTCACCCACCACCGTTTCCCCACCTAAAATGGTCGCGCCCGCATAGATAATCACGTTATCTTTAATGGTGGGATGGCGCTTTTTCCCTCTCTCAATATTTCCTGAAGCATCCTTTTGCACACTGAGCGCCCCAAGGGTTACCCCCTGGTAGATCCTCACATTACTGCCAATCTCAGTGGTCTCACCAATGACTACGCCCGTGCCATGGTCGATAAAAAAATTTTGTCCGATGGATGCCCCAGGGTGGATATCGATTCCCGTGTTACCGTGGGCATATTCAGTCATAATTCTTGGAATTAAGGGAACGTTGAGAAGGTGAAGCTCGTGGGCTACCCGATAAATGGCAATTGCCTCGGTCCCTGGATAACTCAGGATAATCTCATCGAGACACTTGGCGGCAGGATCACCCTCATACGCTGCGCGCACATCATCACGTAACAGCTGACGGATCTTGGGAATTTTATTTAAGATGGCAAAGGTGAGCTCAATTGATTCATCTGAAAGATTTTTTTCATTATCTTCCTGTCGTCCATAAGGTGATTTCAAGCTTTTTAAGATTTCTCGGGACAGGAGATGGTAGATGGTTGCGATCTTTTCCCAGATGTAGTAGGTGACAGTTTCCTTAGAGATCTCTTGCTTTTCGTAATATCCGGGGAAGAGTACGTTGAGAAAGTTATTGACGATTTCTACCACCCTCTCGCGTGAGGGAAGATTGGGACCCTCTATATGATTGATCCCATCTTCCCTGTCGTAGGTATCTACAATCTTTTCAATGATATGAGGCAATTTACTCTTTGGCATTATGCGATGCTCTCCTCACCCTGAGGGTGAGTGATAGTTATACATGATAGGGTTAAAGGGTTATGTGTTTTACCGATATGATGTGAGGTAGTGTACTTAGTGTCTTTAACACCTTAGTTGATACTCGCTCATCTAGGTGGATAAGCGACATGGCGGTACCTCCTCGCTTTTGCCTGCTCAAGTGCATGTTGGCAATGTTCATTCCGTTTTTCCCTAGGGTCTCTCCGATTACACCAATAACACCGGGTTTGTCGTAATTGTGCATAAAGAGGATGTGTCCCTCCGGTTTCGCTTCGGTAATGAAGTTATCTACTCTTACTATGCGAGGGTTTCCCTTTCCAAAGAGGGTTCCTGCTATTGAGTGTTCACCATCCTTGTTTTTAATGGTAAGGGTAATGAGGGTGGTAAACCCTTCTGTATCCTCTGTCTTGATTTCACTCACCTTGATACCCCGCTCTCTTGCTAAAATGGGCGCATTCACATAGTTGACCATTTCTGCAAGTGCCGCTGACAGTATACCTTTTACTATGGAAACAGTGAGAGGGGCAAGGTCATAGTGAGTAACTTCTCCGCTGTATTCAATAGTGACTTCTTGTATGCCATCTGAGATAATCTGGGCTAAAAAACTCCCCATTTTTTCAGCGAGGGCAAGATAGGGCTTTACCTGTTCTAGTAATTCCGGATTTACGGAGGGCATATTGATGGCATTTCTCACAATCCCTTTTTCCAGATAGTCAATTACCTGTTGCGCGATAGCGATTGCCACTTTAGCCTGAGCTTGATAGGTAGAAGCACCCAGGTGGGGTGTGGCAATAACTTCATCGAGGGTGAAAAGAAGATGGTCACCGGGTGGTTCTTTTTCAAAGACATCGAGCGCGGCCCCTGCCACGGTACCCTGTGTTATTGCAGCATAGAGGTCTTTTTCATTGACGATACCCCCACGTGCACAATTGATAATCTTCACTCCCTTTTTCATCTTCTGGAAGGTGTCCTTATTTAAGAGGTATTTCGTTTCATCAGTGAGAGGGGTGTGGATGGTGATATAATCTGATTGTGCTACAAGTTCATCAAAGCTTACTTTCCCGACCCCCTTTTTTGCCATCGCGTCTTCCGAGACAAAGGGATCATAGGCGATGACCTTCATTTTTAGTCCATTGGCACGATCAGCTACCACCTGACCAATATTTCCTAGACCAATGATACCTAAGGTTTGATGGAATATCTCGACACCTATAAATTTCTTTTTTTCCCACTTTCCTGTTTTAAGGGAGGCGGTCGCTTGGGGAATATGGCGAGAGAGTGCAAGGAGGAGGCTTATGGCGTGCTCCGCGGTAGTGATAGCATTGGCACCAGGTGTATTCATCACTACAATGCCCTTTCTGCTGGCGGCTTCAAGATCGATGTTATCTAAGCCGATACCGGCTCGCCCGATGACTTTGAGACGGGAAGCTGCCTCTATAATCTCAGAGGTTACCATGCTTGCGCTTCGCACAATCAAACCCTCATAGAGAGGAATCTTTTCCTTTAGCTCGAGGGGGGACAGAGAAGCATAGGCATCTACCTGTACCTTACTTTTTTCCTTGAAGAGTTGGATTCCTTCTTTTTCCAGATTATCAGAAATGAGCACTTTCATGGCGATCTTCTTACGGTGTGCTTTTAGTTTTAGAGATACTATCTTCGCCCTCTAGGTGCCGGTCGTAGTAAGGCAGGAGAAATGTACCTCTCAGCTTGTGCTTTTACCAAAGGGTGATATGTCTCTTAGCCTTTTTACTATTGGAGGAAGCTGCTCGATGGTATAGTTAATCTCTCCCTCAGTAGTGTATCTGCTTAAGCTCAGCCTCACTGACCCATGGACGCGGGTGAAAGGAACTCCCATAGCTCGTAACACATGGGATGGTTCTAGTGATCCTGAGGTGCAGGCAGAACCTGAAGAAGCGGCAATTCCTTTCTCACTTAACAGGAGCAGAATGGCTTCGCCCTCGACGTATTCAAAACTTATACTGGTGGTATTGGGCAATCGATGTGCTCTATCACCATTGACGCACGAATCCGGACACTTGGTGAGCAGTGCATTTTCTAAGCGGTCTCTCAGAGCCTTTACCAGGGTGTTTTCATCTTTCAGGTGCTCGAGGGCAAGTTCTGCTGCCTTGCCTAACCCGATGATGTAGGGAACATTTTCTGTACCTGCCCTTCTTCCTTTTTCTTGATGACCACCTACCATGAAGGGAGTGAATTTAGTACCCTTCCTCACGTAGAGGGCACCGATGCCCTTGGGTGCATGGAATTTGTGACCAGAGAGGGAAAGGAGGTCAATGGTGCTCTTGCTCATATCGAGGGGGATTTTCCCCACGGCTTGAACGGCATCACAGTGAAATACTATTCCCTTGCTCTTGACAATTGTCCCAATCTCTTCAATGGGGAAGATCACCCCTGTTTCATTATTGGCATACATGATACTCACAATGGCGGTGGCATCATTAATGGTGTCTTCGAGTTCGTCTAACTCAAGTTGCCCTTTTTTATCAACGGATAATTCCGTTACCTGGTAGCCGTTCTTGTTTAGGTGACGAGAGAGGTTGAGCACTGCGGGGTGTTCTACCCTGGTGGTGATGATATGTTTCTTCTGGGTATGGGATTCCAAGGTTCCTCGTATGGCGGTATTGTCGCTTTCCGTACCGCAACTGGTAAAAACGATTTCAGAGGGATCACAGTTAAGAAGACGTGCAAGCTTTTCTCGCGCGTCTCTTACTTTCTTTTCAATTTGCCCCCCAAAGGAGTGCATACTGGAGGGGTTACCGTAGTACTCAGAAAAGTAAGGGAGCATTTCATCCACAACCTCTGGTGCCACTCTGGTAGTGGCATTATTATCTAAATATATCGTTTTCATGATCTCACCACCACCTCGATATCGTCTGCGACGAATTCTCTAAGTTTGTTTTGCGCAAAACCTTTCAGGGTGAAGTCGGAACTAGGACAGGCGGTGCAGGTACCCCTTAAGGTAACAATAACCTTACTGCCTTCTATATCAACAAGTTCAATGTCTCCTCCATCCGTTTGCAGTGCAGGTCGTATTTCCCTATCGATGGTTTCCTCAATAAGCTTCATGCGTTGGATATTAGTCAGCGGCCGTTTGGGAGGGATTTTTTTCTCTAGGGGTTCTTTCCGGACCTCACCTTTGATTCTCAAGATGATTTCCTCGATGTCGGAATGGCACTTTTCGCAGCCTCCCCCCGCTTTGGTGTAGTGGGTCACATCAGCAACCGTACTGAGGTTGTTTTCTTTTAGCACCCGTTCAATTTCTTTGTCGGTAATACCAAAGCACTTACACACAATTTCTCCTTCTAATTGTTTCTTGATATCTATTCCCCGATAGTGAGCAATGGCTGATTCCAGTGCCTCCCGTCCCATTACCGAGCAGTGCATCTTTTCCTCAGGAAGACCTCCTAAGTAAGTGGCAATATCACGGTTGGTAATTTTATCAGCCTCTTCCAGCGTCTTACCAATGACCATTTCTGTGAGCGCCGATGCCGAAGCAATGGCGCTCCCACAGCCAAACGTTTGGAATTTTGCCTCCTTAATTCTCTTATGCTGGTCAAGCTTGAACATGAATTTCAGGGCATCGCCACAGGCGAGCGATCCCACCTCTCCCACACCATCGGGCTCTTTAATTTCTCCTGCATTGCGGGGATTAAAAAAGTGATCTTTAACTTTTTCTGAGTAGTCCCACATGTTCATTACTCCTTAAGATATAGCTGATGTTGGCATGAGCAGATTATGCCATAGGTGCTCATTAGGTAAAATCAAAACTCTTTTCTCGTTGCTCTTTATTTCAGTTCAATTGCTAAACCCTGGTTCTTTGAGTCGATTAAGATTTCTGTAAATAGTACCAAGGCTTATAGTAGGGCTCTTCTTTCTCACCCTCTCATATACCCACTCCGCAGGGGGATGGATGGAGGTATTTTA
>Ga0209253_10002186_pt1 | contig 17295 bp, 15 predicted proteins | sample FrelakmetBRP12BR_FD_187145 | JGI IMG/M metagenome (GOLD analysis project Ga0209253, IMG submission 187145) | Freshwater lake sediment microbial communities from the University of Notre Dame, USA, for methane emissions studies - BRP12 BR (SPAdes)... | ecosystem: Environmental > Aquatic >...
TAAAAGGTATCAATGTTAAGCAAAGATATGCGGATTGCCGGGTTTGACGACGAATTATGGGCGGCCATGGCGGGCGAGGCACGGCGTCGGGAAGCGTGCCTCGAGCTAATCGCCGCGGAGAACTACGCCAGATCGGATTTCTGCGCGCGGGTTCCCGTTTATGGCTGAAACGACGGGTGTGAGGTTGCGAGGACTGCCCAGATGCATTGTCCTTTTTGCGCGGCGGTCGATACCAGGGTGATCGATTCGCGGTTATCCCCCGAGGGAGACAAGGTGCGGCGGCGCCGCGAATGCCCTAGTTGCGGGACCCGGTTTACCACGCACGAGGTGGCCGAACTGGTGGTGCCGCAGATCGTCAAGCGGGATAACCGCCGCGAAGCCTTCAACGAAGACAAATTACGGGCGGGCATGTTGCGCGCATTGGAAAAGCGCCCGGTCAGCGCCGAGCAGGTGGAGCAGGCTATTCAGCGGATCAAAAACCGCATCCGCGCCAGCGGTGACCGGGAATTGCCCAGCCGTCGCCTGGGGGAATGGGTGATGGGCGAGTTGCGGGATCTGGACCAGGTAGCTTATGTGCGCTTCGCTTCGGTGTACCGCAGTTTCCAGGACGTGAACGCCTTTCGCGAAGAGATCGAAAAGCTGCAAAATGCGCCTTCCGGCGGGCAGGACTGAGCCTTGCCAGTGCAGTTCATGGCGCTCGCGTAGCACCCATTCCGATGGCCGATGTCCGCGATTATGAGTATATGGCCCGCGCCTTGACGCTGGCGGGCAGGGGTCTTTACACCACCGATCCCAATCCCAGGGTAGGTTGCGTGTTGGCGCAGACTAATGGCGTTGTCGGCGAGGGCTGGCACGTCCGTGCCGGCGAGGCGCATGCCGAAGTCAACGCGCTGCGCATGGCTGGCCCGCGCGCGCGGGGGGCTACTGCCTACGTAACGTTGGAACCCTGCTGCCATCATGGCCGCACGCCGCCTTGCACGGAAGCCATGCTGGCGGCGGGCGTGAGTCGGGTGTTGGTTGCCATGGAGGACCCCAACCCGCAGGTGGCCGGCCGCGGCCTGGCGCAGTTGCGCGCTGCCGGCGTTAGGGTGGAATGCGGCCTGCTGGAGCAGGAAGCCCGCGCTCTGAACCCCGGTTTTGTACTACGCATGAACGCGGGCCGCCCCTTCGTGCGCTGCAAGCTGGCCATGAGCCTGGATGGGCGTACCGCCATGGCTTCCGGCGAGAGCCAGTGGATCACGGGGGCGGCGGCGCGCGCCGATGTACAGCGCCTGCGCGCCCGCAGCTCGGCGATCCTGACCGGAGTGGCGACAGTACTGGCCGATGATCCGTGGCTCACTGTCCGCCTGCCGGAAGAGACCGTCCGGCAGCCGCTGCGGGTGATCCTCGATACGGAACTTAAGACTCCGCCAGCGGCTCGAATTTTGAGTTTGCCTGGCCAGGTACTGATTTTCACTGCGGTGACGGAACCGGCTCGCTGCATGTCCCTGCAAGCGGCGGGCGCCGAACTCCAGGCCCTGCCCCGGCAAGGCCGCGGCCTGGATTTGGCGGCGGCGCTCAGGGAACTGGCCCGGCGGGAAATCAACGAGGTGCATCTGGAGTGTGGAGCGACGCTGGCGGGGGCCATGCTCCAGGCGCGGCTGGTGGATGAGTTCATCATCTATCTGGCGCCGCTGTTCATGGGCGATGGTGCGCGCGGCCTGTTGCAGTTGCCGGGGCTTGAGCGCATGAGCGAGCGCGTTGGCCTGGAAATAACCGATATCCGTGCCGTCGGCCGGGATTGGCGTATCGCTGCGCGGCCTTTGAGGCCTTTGAATTGAGTAGGAACGGGTGAGAAGACATGTTTACGGGTATTATTGAAGCCGTTGGCAAGCTGGTGGCTAAGCAGCCCCACGGTGGTGATTTGCGGCTGCGCATCGCCACCGGCAAACTGGATCTGAGCGACGTCAAACTGGGCGATAGCATCGCGGTGAGCGGGGTCTGCCTGACCGCCGTCGCGCTGCCCGGCGACGGCTTCTGGGCCGACGCCTCGCGGGAGACCCTGGAGCGCACTGTGCTGGGCGATCTGCCGCTGGGCGCCCCGGTCAACCTGGAGCGCGCGCTCACCCCTAGCACGCGGCTGGGCGGGCATCTGGTGAGCGGTCACGTGGACGGCATCGGCAGCGTGACCGACTATCGCGAGGACGCGCGTTCCTGGCGGTTGCGCATCCAGGCTCCTGGCAGTCTGGCACGCTATATCGCCGAGAAGGGTTCCATCTGCGTGGACGGTGTCAGCCTCACGGTCAATGCGGTGGAAGGTGCCCTGTTCGATCTGAACATTGTCCCTCATACCCTTCAGGAGACCACGCTCGTTCACTACCAAGTTGGGCGCCGGGTGAACCTGGAGGTAGACCTGATCGCCCGCTATCTGGAGCGTTTGCTGCTGGGTGAACGAGCTGCCCAGCCGGATGCCCAGCTGGGGACCTTGCTGCGCGAGCGCGGCTTTTTGACCTGATGTCTCTGGGACACGCTGCCCGCTATGACGAGCGGCTCTTCACACAACGCGGGTGTCCACCTGTGGTCCGTTTCGACCGAAAGCAAAGAAATTCATGTCACTGAATACCATAGATGAAATTCTCGATGATCTGCGGCAGGGTAGGATGGTCATCATTATGGATGACGAGGATCGCGAGAACGAAGGCGATTTGCTCATGGCCGCTACCATGGTGCGCCCCGAGGATGTCAATTTCATGGCCCGCTACGGTCGTGGCCTGATCTGCCTGACCCTGACCCGGGAGCGTTGCAAGCAGTTGCACCTGCCCCTCATGGTGAACGATAACGGGGCGATTAACTCCACTAACTTCACGGTATCCATCGAGGCCGCCGAAGGGGTGACCACGGGTATTTCCGCCTACGACCGCGCCCATACCGTGCGCACGGCGGTGACTCCCAATGCCCGGCCGGAGGACTTGGTGCAGCCGGGGCATATTTTCCCGCTGATGGCGCAACCAGGCGGGGTACTGACCCGCGCCGGCCATACCGAGGCCGGTTGCGATCTGGCCCGCTTGGCGGGACTGGAACCAGCGGCGGTCATCGTGGAAATCCTCAATGAAGATGGCACCATGGCGCGGCGCGCCGATCTGGAGGTGTTCGCCCGGCGGCATAACTTGAAAATTGGTACTATCGCCGCCCTCATTCACTATCGCATGCAGAATGAAAAGACCGTGGAACGGGTAGCGGAATGCGATATGCTCACTGAATTCGGCCCTTTCCGGGTGGTGGCCTATCAGGATAGCATTGATAAACAGGTCCACCTGACCCTGGTTAAAGGTGAAATTACCCCCGAGCGTCCGATTCTGGTGCGGGTCCATGTGCAGAATACGCTCTGTGATTTGCTGACCGCCCGCCTGCCCGAATGCGGCTGGCCCCTGCGCGGCGCCCTCCAGCGCATTGCCCGGGAGGAGTGCGGCATCGTGGTGGTCCTGGCGAAAACGGAAAATCCCAGGGAACTGCTGCGGCGCCTTCGCCTGCAGCAACTGCGGGGAGGAGAAGAAGCCATGCATGGCGGGACTAAGCCTGACCGTACGACCGAACTGCGCACCTATGGCATCGGCGCCCAAATTCTCCTGGATCTGGGGGTGCGGCGGATGCGGGTGTTGAGCGCACCCAAGCGACTGTCCGGACTTTCCGGGTTTGGCCTGGAGGTGGTGGAGTACGTTTCCTAGCCATTTTCCCTTGCCTATCCATGCGTCCGCGCGCGCGGGCGCCCAACCGGAACGAGTGCTATGCAGAAGATTAAAACCATTGAAGGTGATTTCGTCGTCAGGGATGCGCGTTTTGCCATCGTGGCGGCGCGCTTCAACAGTTTTATCGTGGAAAGCCTGGTAAGTGGCGCGATCGACACGCTGCTGCGCCACGGCATCGAGGAGAGCGCTATCGATGTGATCAAGGTTCCTGGCGCCTATGAGATACCGTTGGCCGCGCAACGGCTAGCAGCCAGCGAGCGTTACGATGGCCTCATTGCCCTGGGCGCGGTGATTCGCGGCGCCACTCCCCACTTCGACTATGTGGCCGGGGAATGCGCCAAAGGCCTGGCCATGGTAGCGATGAATCACGATATTCCGGTGGGATTTGGGGTGTTAACCGTCGATAGCATCGAGCAGGCCGTGGAGCGGGCTGGCACCAAGGCTGGCAACAAAGGCGTCGATGCTGCCCTGTCGGTGCTGGAAATGGTGAGCCTGTTGCGTCGTTTGGAAGCCTGACCCATGACCCAGGTGGCTAGGTTTACCCGCAAGCGCAGCCAGGCGCGTCGATATGCCATGCAAGCGCTTTATCAATGGCAGATGACCAGGCATGATCTTAGTGTGATCGATGCCCAGTTCCTCGCCGATCAGGATATGAGCGGGGCAAACGTGGCCTATTTTCAGGAACTGTTGCACCGTGTGCCGGCGCAGGTGGATGCGATCGATGCAGCCCTTGTCCCTTTTCTCGATCGTCCGCTGGAGCAGATAGACCCGGTGGAACGGGCAATCCTGTGGATTGCCGGTTATGAATTGCTTTCTCGCGCCGAGATTCCCTATCGGGTGATCATTAACGAGGCGGTGGAAATAGCGAAGGAGTTCGGCGCCGAGCAGGGTCATCGCTTCATCAACAGCGTGTTGGATAAGGTCGCCCATAAGCTGCGGTCTGAAGAGGCGAAAACCCGTTCCTGAAGGGTTACCAGCTATTTATGGGCACGGCATCGTTTTCGCGGCGGGGATTTGCTACTTTAAGAAGTGAGGAAGCATAAGGCATAAGCAATCAGCACTGTGTTCAATACTCGGAGGGTGTTATGGATTACAATATTCGCACTATCCTGCATGCAACGGACCTTGGTGCCCATGGGCCGGCGATTTTCAACCATGCGTTTGTGCTGGCAAAACAGTTCGGGGCCAAAATTCACATTGTTCATGCGCTGGAACCCATAAGCGAATATGGTCATGCCATGGTCGAGACCTATGTACCCCCCGAGATGCTGGAATCGGTACGCAATCAAGGTTTCGAAGCAGCGCGCAAGGAGATGCATCGGCGGCTGGAAAAATTCTGCGAGGATAAACTGCATGCCGATGCCCACACGGTGGTGGCTGATATGCGGGTGGTGGAAGGAATGCCTGCTCAGGTCATTTTGGACGAAGCCAAGCGACTAAACGCGGATTTGATCGTATTGGGCACCCATGGCCTGTCGGCTCTGGGTGAGATATTCCTGGGTTCGGTGGCTCACAAGGTCATCATGAGATCTCCTGTGCCGGTCTTCTTAGTCCCCATCAAACGCGACGCCTAGGGCGCGTTCGTTGCCCTGTGTTTATTCGCTTGAACAGGGGCTGGCGTGGGCGCCTTGCGCGCTTCGCCAGCCTCCGCCCAGCGGTTTTTGGTTATTCCTTGCGAATCTTAATCGGCTACCAATTGAGCGGCCTGTGGAAGGCCATCGAGCAGATGCAGCGGTGCCAGGTTGTCGTCGGCGTACCGCGACAGATAGACATGGCCGGTAAAGTTCGCGGTTGCGGCTATCGACAGGGAGTAGGGGTGTGGCTGGCTCAGTCAAACAATTGCTGTAACCGGCGTTGCGAGCGTTCCTCGCGGGTGTCTTCCTTGTCGAGTTCGTGCAGGGTTTTTTCGACGAAAGCAAGGTGCAGGTGAGCGGCTTGGCGAGCCATTTCCGGATTTCTCTCCATCACGGCGTTAAAAATTTGCTTGTGATGTTCGTGCACGATCTCATAGTTGCCTGCCTGGATATGTAACTTTTCGAGAGAGCAGAAGATACTGCTGCGCAATAGATTGAAAAGCCCCCGCATGACGTGCATCAGCGCGACATTGTGAGAGGCATCGGTGATCGCCAGGTGAAACTCCGCATCGGCTTCCGCGTCCCGCATCGGGTCGTGTTCCTGGTGGACTGTGGCCAGCGCCCCAAACCGGTATTGCAGAATTTCCCGATCTGCGGCGGTACTGCGGATAGCCGCGAAATAGGCTGCCACTTCCTCCAGGGCGTGACGCAGTTCCAGGATGTCGAAAGTAGCTTCCGGGTGGTTTTTCAGGAGATGCACCAACGGTTCCGTCAAGGTGGGAGCGACCGCGTCGACAACATAAGTTCCACCCCCCCGGCGAGTTTGCAAAAGACCTTTCGCCTCCAATTTTAACAGCGCTTCGCGCAAGGACGGCCGGGATACGTTGAGCTGTTGAGCGAGTTCCCGCTCGGCGGGGAGTTTGTCGCCGGGCTTCAGAATGCCTTCCAGAATCAGTTGTTCGATCTGGCTTACGATGGAATCCGAGATTTTCGCGGGCTTGATGCTTTCGAATGTCATAATGAGTAACGCGGCTTAACCTCGTCCTCCGTATAGTCCGGCAGTGGTTACGCTTGACGCCACGCCTATGCATCTTTCGCAAGCGGGCGGCCCGGTCGTCATTAATTCTATTCTCGTTGTTTTTTTAATATTTAAGGTGCTGGCATCCTTGACAACACGAGAAACACTCTCCTATAAATTGGTCACAGCGTTTACTGGTAAGGCTTTTTGACCAGTTCAAATAATAGCAGCGTTTCAAGATCCAAGCAGGAACCTCCCGTAAAATTCCGGAGACGCAGGGCAAGCGGTCCTTGATACAGCATGCCTGCCGGCGCAGTGTAGTGGTGCAGCTTTTCAGCGTTGGCCAAACCATGGCGGCGATGCTGATAGCAACCCACGCTGGGGTCGTAAGAACCCCATAAAAAATAAATATCCAAAGGTGGAGGAATCATGAGTAGTCGTCCTGACACGGTGTATTACTTTGGTACGTGCCTAATAGACCTCGCATATCCGGAGGCAGGGCTGGCTGGGATCGAGCTACTGCAACGGGAAGGGGTGGAAGTGATTTTCCCCCAGGGCCAGTCGTGTTGCGGGCAGCCGGCTTATAATTCCGGTTTCCCGGCCGAAGCAAAAGCGGTCGCCCGCCAGCAGATCAAAGCCTTTCCCAAAGATTATCCCATCATCGTTCCGTCCGGTTCCTGCGCCGGTATGCTGAAACACCACTACCCGAAAATGTTTGCCGATGATCCTGATCTGGATGCGGCAAGGCGGTTTTCCAGTCGGGTCTTCGAACTCACGGAATTTCTGGTACGCGTCCTCAAGATCAAGCTGGAAGACCGCGGCAAGCCCATCAAGGTGACCTGGCATTCGTCCTGTCACGCGACCCGTGAGATGGGCATTATCGAAGATTCCAAGTCTTTAATTCGTCAGTTAAAAAATGTTGAATTGATAGAGCTGCAAAACGAGCGGGAATGTTGTGGCTTCGGCGGGACCTTTTCTATTAAGCAGCCGGCTATTTCGGGAGCGATGGTAAAGGACAAAGTTGATGACATTCGGCAAACCGGCGCTGCACTTTTACTCTCGGGCGATTGTGGCTGCCTGATGAACATCTCGGGTGCCATGGCGTACCAGGCGATTCCGATTCCTGCTCGGCATATTGCCGAATTTATCCTGGAGAGAGTCAATGGGTAATCCTGTCGTTGTCGATTTCGAAGCCAACGTTGCCAAGGCCCTGGTTAACCAGCAGTTGAGAAAGAATCTCAAGTCAGCCATGGGCGCGCTGAGTCAACGGCGCAAGGCTGTGTTTTCCAACCAGGAGGAGTTTGAACAACTGCGCAGCATCGGCAGCGCCATCCGCAAGCGCTCCTTGAGCAAACTGCCGGAATTGCTGGAGAGGCTGGAAAAAAAATGCACTGAGAACGGCATCCAGGTGCACTGGGCCGAGACCACGGCTGAGGCGAACCAGATTGTTCTGGACATTATTAAGCGCCATGAGGCCAGCCTTGTCGTCAAGGGCAAGTCCATGGTATCGGAAGAGATGCACCTGAATCACTTCCTGGAGGACAACGGCATCGAGGCCCTGGAGACGGACCTGGGCGAATACATCATTCAGCTCGATCACGAGACACCGTCCCACATCATCGTTCCCGCCATTCATAAGAACAAGGATCAGGTCGCCCATCTCTTTCATGACAAGATTCCCGACACGCCCTATACCGAAGTCATCGAAGAGTTGAATGCCATCGCCCGCAAGACCCTGAGAAAGAAATTTTTTGCGGGTGAAATCGGGGTCAGCGGCGTGAATTTCGCGGTGGCGGAAACGGGTACCCTGTGTCTGGTGGAAAACGAGGGTAACGGCCGGATGTGCACCACGGTGCCACCGGTGCACATCGCCGTGATGGGCCTGGAGAAAGTGGTGGAAAACCTGCGGGACGTGCCGCCCCTGTTGCGACTGCTGCCCGGGTCCGCGACGGGGCAGATCATCACCACCTACTTCAATATGATCACCTCGCCACGCAAGGCCGGCGAGAAGGATGGCCCCAAGGAAGTTCACCTGGTCATTCTCGACAACGGGCGCTCCAAGATGCTGGCCGATCCGGAGTTGCGGGAAACCCTGCAATGCATCCGCTGCGGGGCCTGTCTGAACCATTGTCCCGTCTACACGCGTCTGGGAGGCCATGCTTATGGTTACGTGTATCCCGGTCCCATCGGTTCGATTCTGACCCCCCAGATGGAAGGCTTGGACAAGGCGGGCGTCATGGCCTCCGCGTCCAGCCTGTGTGGGGCCTGCGAGGAAGTCTGTCCGGTCAAGATCCCCATAACCAAAATCCTGCGCATCCTGCGCGACGAGTCCTATGCCGCCGGAGATTCCCCCCATGCCGTCAAGGGGCATGGCTACAAGAAAAACCTGGCCGAAACCCTGGCCTGGAAAGGGTGGGCGGTCATGAATACCGTGCCCCTGCTGAATGCCCTGAGCATGAAGATGCTGGGGATGCTGGGCTCGAATCTGCCCAACGTGGGCCCCTTGAAGCAATGGACCAGCGTCCGAACGGCGCCAAAATTCGCCAAGAAGAGCCTGCACACGCTGGCCAAAGAGCGAGGACTGCGCAATGAGTAACGGTGCCCGGGAACGCATATTTGCAAATCTGCATGCAGCGATTCGGCAGGGGGGATTTGCCGTTCCGGAAACGACTGCCGTGCCCGGTCTGGATCTGAGCCGAGAGGAAAGAGTCGCCAGGCTGAAGCGCTTGATGGAGGCTATCCACGCCGAAGTGTACCTGGTCAATGCCAATACCTGGGTGGATAAGCTGAAGGAAGTGTTGCGAAAGCGGCACCTTAACAATCTGCTCTACGCCCCCGGCACGCCGATTGGGGACGCCCTGGAACCGGCCTGGGAAAGCGATTTGCCACCGTTGACCGTGTATGAGGGAGACATCGAACAATTCAAGGAAAAACTATTTGACATCGATGCCAGTATCACCTCGACCCGGGGCGGTATCGCCGAGTCGGGTGCCTTGATCCTCTGGCCGGATGTCAAGGAACCACGTCTGGTATCCCTGGTACCCTCCATTCACATCGCCGTGCTGGAGGCGGACAAGATTTACAACACCTTTGCTGAGGCTATTGAAAAGGAGCGTTGGCAGGATGGCATGCCTACCAATGGCTTGTTGATTTCCGGTCCCTCGAAGACCGCTGATATCGAATTAACCTTGACCTTCGGTGTCCATGGCCCTAAGGAACTGATTGTATTCATCCTGGACGCTTGAACACGTACTTTACCGGCCGATAACAACGAGCGGCCCAACAGCGCCGTATTCGCCAAAATAATGAGGGTAACTACATGCTACCGAAGGCTCAAGAGGGTCTCCATGGATTGTCCAGTCATCAGGAACGGCCCAAGGCTGCTGCGCTCACCAAAGATCGCAGCAACTCCATACTACCCAAGGTTTATGACAGTCTTTATACAGAACTCCAGGCATTCATTCCCGAGACCCGCCTGATTCGAGACCCGCTGCGAACCCTGGCGTACGGGACCGATGCCAGCCTGTACCGGCTCATTCCCAAACTGGTGGTACAGGTGGAAAGCGAGGCCGAGATGGCGCGAATTCTCGGCCTGGCGCAACGCCATCGAACGCCCGTGACATTTCGGGCGGCGGGCACCAGCCTGTCGGGACAGGCGCTGACTGATTCGGTACTGCTCAAGATGGGAGATAGCTGGCGGGGCCATGAAATCAGCCCGGACGCCTCCAGAATCCGCTTACAACCAGGGGTGATAGGTGGTCATGCCAACCGCTACCTGGCGCCTTACAAACGCAAAATCGGCCCAGACCCGGCCTCCATCAATGCCTGTCTGATCGGCGGTATCGCTGCCAACAATGCCAGCGGCATGTGCTGTGGAACAGCGCAGAACAGCTATCAGACCCTGGCGAGCATGCGGGTGATGATGGTCGATGGCACCTTGCTGGATACCGGCGATGAAGGCAGCCGCAAAGCCTTCGCCGCCAGTCACGGCGAATTGTTGGAAAGGCTGGATTTACTCGCCCGCGCTAGCCGCGCCGATCCGGTCTTGTCCGCGCGCATTCGCGACAAATTCAGGATCAAGAACACCTGTGGTTACAGCCTGAACGCGCTGGTGGATTTCGAAGATCCCTTCGAGATTCTGCAGCATCTCATGATTGGCTCCGAAGGGACGCTGGGTTTTATCGCGGAGATCACCTACCACACCGTGGTGGAGCACAGCCATAAAGCCAGCGCCTTGATGATTTTCCCGGATATCAAGAGCGCCTGTGAAGCGGTGGCCATCCTCAAGACGGCGCCGGTGGCGGCGGTGGAATTGATGGACCGGGCCTCGCTGCGCTCGGTGGAAGATAAGGCCGGGGTTCCCGATTACCTGAAAACACTGCCGGCTCCGACGGCGGCCTTGCTGGTGGAAACCCGCGCCTCGGACAGTGAAACTCTGGCGGCGCAAGTAGTGGCCATCAAGGAGGTTCTGGCCGGCATGGAAACGCTGTTTCCCTTGCACTTCACCGATAAACTGGAAGAGTTCAGCAAGCTGTGGGCGATTCGCGCGGGGCTGTTTCCGTCGGTGGGTTCGATGCGGGAGACCGGCACCACGGTTATCATCGAGGATATCGCCTTCCCGGTGCCCAAGCTGGCGGCGGCGACGCTGGATTTGCAGGGCTTGTTCGACAAACATGGCTATACGGGTTCGATCATCTTCGGGCACGCCCTGGAGGGCAATCTGCACTTCGTCATTACCCCGGATTTCAGCAAGCCGGCTGAGGTGGACCGCTACCAGAACTTCATGGACGATGTCTGTGACATGGTGGTCAAGAAGTACGACGGTTCCCTCAAGGCCGAACACGGCACCGGCCGCAATATGGCGCCGTTCGTGGAATTGGAATGGGGCCAGCAGGCGTATCAGTTGATGCGTCAGCTCAAGGCGCTGTTCGATCCCGGCAACCTGCTCAATCCCGGCGTCATCCTCAATGACGATCCCCAAGTGCACACCAAGAACCTCAAACCGATGGCGGCGGTGGACCCGTTGGTGGACAAATGCATCGAGTGCGGGTTTTGCGAGCCTAATTGTCCGTCCCATGCCCTTACCCTGTCACCACGCCAGCGTATCGTCGGGCTGCGCGAACTGGCGCGCCTGCAAACCTCGGGAGAGGACGCCGAGCGTTTGAAGACCATCAACCAGCTTTATCTATACCAAGGTATAGACACCTGCGCCGTGGACAGCCTGTGCTCGCTGACCTGCCCGGTGGGCATCGATACCGGCAAAATGATGAAAAAGCTGCGCGGACAGCGGCTGGGTAAGACCGCCCACCAAGTGTCCGGCTGGGTAGCCGGGCATTTCGCCGGGGTTACCGCCACCACCCGTTTCACCCTGGCGGCGGCCAATGCCGTCCACAGCGTGCTTGGCACAGCGGCTATGACGGGGCTGACCGGGGGGGCGCGCAAGCTCTCCGGTGACCGGGTGCCGTTATGGAATCCCTATATGCCGAGTGCCGCCAAGCTGCCCAAGCTCAATGGCATTGTCGACTCAGGGAAGCCGCGAGTGGTTTATATCCCCAGTTGCGCCAGCCGCACGATGGGGCCGGCCAAGGGTGATCCGGAGGGAGACTCGTTGCCGGTGAAAACGGCTGCCCTGCTGCGCAAGGCTGGCTTCGAGGTGGTCTACCCGGAGCACAGCGCGCAGTATTGTTGTGGCCAGCCCTTCGAAAGCAAGGGGTTGCCGGAAGAAGCCGATGCCAAGCGGCGCGAGCTTGAACAGGCCCTGCTCAAGGCCAGTCGCGATGGCCAGGACCCTGTCGTCTTCGACACCAGCCCTTGCGCCTTCCGGGTGAAGCGGGACCAGGAGTCCAAGCTCAAGTTATACGACATCACCGAGTTCCTCCACGATGTGGTTCTGGAACGGCTGACGTTCCGCAAGCTGCCGGAAACCGTGGCGATTCATTCCACGTGCAGCACCGTCAAGATGGGTTTGCAGGACAAGCTGCGCAAGATCGCCGAGGCGTGCGTGGAGCGGGTCATTGTACCCGATCAGGTAACCTGCTGTGGTTGGTCTGGCGATCGAGGTTTTACCTATCCGGAGCTGAACGCCAGCGCCTTGCGGGATCTGCGCCCGGCCTTGCCGGAGCAGTGTCAGTCCGGTTATTCCACCAGCCGCACCTGTGAAATCGGTCTGTCCTTGCACAGCGGCCGTTATTACCGTTCCATCGTCTATCTCGTCGATAAATGCTCGGAGCCTAAGGTGGCAGTCAAGAGCGGAGCGGCGGTCCAGGCAGATACCATTGTGGTGTGAGCAGTTTTTCGTATGGCAGTAGTGCAACGCGGTAACCCAACATCAGCGTAACCGCAGCGGCGGCAGCGAAACGCCGGCACCGAGGTCGGTGCGCCAACCCGCTATACTTATATCTGTTCCGCGTTCCTGAGCATTGATTCAGAAACGTTTCCCGGCCTAGGCCGGGAAACGTTTATTAAAACCAACCAACCTACCCTGGAGGAGACTTATCGTATGCAAACTTGGACCCAGGTCTATGCGCCACTGGGCGGCAATTTGTGGCTGTCCGCTGCGGTTGCTGTCATTCCGATTGTTTTCTTTTTTATTGCCTTAGCCGTTTTGCGCATGAAAGGCCACATCGCCGCCGTTATTGCGGTGGCGCTGGCCGTTTTGATCGCCATCCTGGCGTATGGAATGCCGGTCACGATGGCGCTGGCCGCGACCGGTTACGGATTTCTTTACGGCCTCTGGCCGATTGCCTGGATTATCGTGACAGCGGTGTTTCTCTACAAACTCACCGTGAAAACCGGCCAATTCGAGATCATCCGTTCTTCCGTCATCTCGGTCACCGCCGATCAGCGTCTCCAGATGGTGCTGGTCGGTTTCTCGTTTGGCGCCTTCCTCGAGGGAGCGGCGGGGTTCGGTGCCCCCGTGGCGATCACGGCGGCCTTGCTGGTCGGGTTAGGGTTCAATCCGCTCTACGCGGCGGGCTTGTGTCTGATCGCTAACACCGCACCGGTGGCGTTTGGCGCCATTGGTATTCCCATCACCGTGGCGGGCAAGGTCACCGGTTACGATCCTTTTCTCATCGGTCAGATGGCGGGCCGGCAACTCCCCCTACTGTCCCTGTTCGTACCTTTTTGGTTGGTATTCATCATGGATGGCTGGCGTGGAGTCAAGGAAACCTGGCCGGCGATATTGGTTGCCGGCGGAACGTTCGCCCTTTCCCAGTTTTTCACGTCCAATTTTATCGGTCCGGAACTGCCGGACATAACCTCGGCGCTGATCAGCCTGGTTGCGTTGGCCCTGTTTCTGAAAGTCTGGCAGCCAGCCAATATGTTTTCCTTCGAGACCGCGAGTGCCGCCAAGGCGGCGACGCTTCCCGCTGGTAGTTATACTATCGGACAGATTTTTAAGGCCTGGTCGCCCTTCATTGTGCTAACCATCATGGTCACTGTCTGGACCCTGCCGTTTTTCAAGGCGCTGTTTGACGCAACTAAAGGGGGACCGCTGGCGGCCTGGGTCATATCTTTTCATATACCCGGTCTTGATAATCTGGTCATCAAGGACCTGCCGCTGGTGCCCAAGCCCACTCCATATGCGGCGGTCTACAAGTTCGATATCCTCTCGGCAACCGGTAGCGCGATTCTGGCGGCGGCGATCATCACCGCGCTCATCCTGCGGGTCAGCGTTACCCTGTTCTTCCGGACGTTCTGGGAAACCCTGGTTGAGTTGATCAAACCCATCTTTACTATCGGTCTGGTGCTCGGGTTTGCGTTCATCGCCAATTATTCGGGGCTTTCCTCGACCCTAGGGTTGGCGTTTGCGGCTACCGGCGTGCTGTTTCCCTTCTTCTCGCCCTTCCTGGGTTGGCTCGGGGTGTTCCTGACCGGCTCCGACACGTCCAGCAATGCCTTGTTTGCTAACCTGCAAAACGTGACGGCCCAGCAGATCGGAGTGAATCCCATCCTGACCATCACCGCCAACACTACGGGTGGTGTCACCGGCAAGATGATTTCTCCCCAATCCATCGCCGTGGCCTGCGCCGCAACGGGCTTGGTGGGCAAGGAATCGGATCTGTTCCGCTTTACCCTGAAGCACAGCCTGTTCTTCGTCACCATCATTGGCGTCATCACCTATGTACAGGCGTATTACCTGCCCTGGATGATCCCGGTGGCAGCCCCGGTCGCCCATTAGGTGTCTCGCTAAACGCCCGCCGAATTGATCTGGCGGGCGCTTTTCCCCATCTTGTGTGGATAATAACGGGTGCGGTTCTGCCGCACCTGTAGCTATCCGCTTTCCAGAAATACGCGATTCACGGGCTTGGCGGCTTCGGTGCGCCAGTGGCGTAACCTTGGGCGAAATCCACGCCCAGTTGCCGTAATTGTTCGGTGATGGCTTTGCTCTCGACATATTCGGCGATGGTTTTGGCACCCACCAAGTGGCCGATCTGGTTGATGACGGCCACCACGGCGTGATTAATGGGGTTCTCTACCATGTTCCAGACCAAGCTGCCGTCGATTTTCAGATAGTCCACTTCCAGTTCCTGGAGGTCGTTGAAGGCGGTCGGGCCACTGCCAAATTGATCCAGTGCAAAGCGACAGCCGGTTTGTTTCAGCGCCTTGATGAATCGGGTCGCCTGGCTAAGATTGCCTAACACGGCAGTTGCCTGGATTTCAAGGCAGACCCGGTGAGGTGGTACGGCGGAGGCGGCGAACTGCTCATGGATAAACTCGATGAGGGACTCGTCCTGCAGGGAACTGGCCGAAAGATTGATGGCTATCCCAGCGTCGGTGCACGCGCCGACCATCTCGGCGTAGCGAGCGAAGGCTGTGCGAATAACCCAGCGATCGATTGCGGGCATGAGCCCATAACGTTCGGCGGCGGGCAAAAACTGGCTGGGTGGCACGATGTCGCCCTGGGGGTTCACCAGCCTGAGCAGAAGCTCGTAGAAAACGGAACGGCCGTCCGCCGGTGCGAGAGACACGATGGGTTGGCTATAGAAGAGGAAACGCTCCTGCGCTAGGGCTGCTTGCATCTCTCTGGCGCGCTGATTGTGGAGTGCCAACGGATGACTGCTTTCCTGCAAGACATAAACCTGATTGCGGCCCAGGTTCTTGGCGGCGTAGCAAGCCGCATCGGCCTGCTCCAGGAATTGAACGGCGTCCTCGCTCTGGGCTGTGATGGGAATCAGGCCGATGCTGACGCCGACCCGAAAAGTCCGGCTCTCCCAGACAAACCGGAAATCTTTAACTGTGTTCACCAGGTTTTCGGAGATTTCGACGGCACTCTCCAGCGGGCAGTTCTCCAGCAAGAGGCTGAATTCGTCGCCGCCAACCCGGGCTAGCGTATCGCGGGCGCGCAGTTGGCTTGTCAACAGACCGGCGATCTGCCTGAGCAACTCATCTCCGGCGCTATGACCGGCGCTGTCGTTGACGATCTTGAAGTAGTCCAAATCCAGATAGCACAGGGCGTGCTGGGTGCCGTATTGCTTGGCGCTGGCCAACACAAGCTGCAGCCGCCGCTCGAACTCGCGGCGATTGACCAGCCCCGTGAGCGAATCATGGCTGGCTTGATGAGTGATCTTGTGGGCGATCAGGCGGGCTTCGGTGACATCCCTGAAAACCAGCACTCCGCCCAGTACTTTGCCGTCCTGGCCGCGGATGGGCGCCGCCGAGTTGTCGATGGGATACTCTTGCCCGTTGCGGCTGATCAACAGCGTGTTATGGGGCAGTCCGACGATGTGGCCGGTTGCCAGGCAGCGGGTTACCGGATTTGGGATGGGTTCACGGGTTTGTTCATCAATGAGGTGGAATACCGACTCCAGCGCCTGGCCCCGTGCCGCTTCCAATGACCAGCCGGTCAGCGTTTCCGCGATGGGGTTCAGATACTCGATGTTGCCCTGGGCGTCCGTGGAAATCACGGCGTCGCCGATGGAGTGCAAGGTGACCTGGGCGCGTTCCTTTTCCTCCAGGAGCAGCCGCTCTGTGCGCTTAAGTTCGGTAATGTCAAGCATGGCCGTATGGCAGCGGGTATTGCCACCGCTGTCCTGCACGGCGACGCTTTCCAGTCGCGCATCGAAAATGGTTCCGCCGCATTCTCTCAGCTTGATCTCCGTGGAGACTTTCCGCAAAGAGCGGAAAGTCTCGTGCAAATGCTCGAAGAAACGCTGGTTTTCTGTAGGTGCCAGCAGGGTGGAGAAAGGCTTGTTGAGCAGATGGGTGCGCTCGCGACCAAATAATGCAGCGCCAGTCAAGTTGATGGACTGAATAAGCCCCTGTTCATCGAGGCTGAGATAGCCAACGGGGGCGAAGTCGTAGAGATCAGCATAGCGGTCGCGGGGTTCCTCCAGGTACTGTTGGGCTTCTCGGAGTTCACGGTTTTGTATTTCCAGCTCGATCTGGTGAACCTGTAGCTCGTGCAAGAGCCGATGGACCTCTTTCGCGGCATCCTCCTGGGCGGCTACCTTCGCTTGCAGCGTCTCGAGCCGTTGGATCAGTGCCTCCTGGCTCAGGCTGTCACAAGACGCCATGGGGGAGTCTCTGGATGTTCATTCGGTTAAACCTTTCCTTGGTGGCCAGCGCTTCGCACTTCGTACGGTGGACAGTTTTTCATGCATGGACTGCGGTTCTTCCTTGGCGATCTCCAGTTCATGGTTAGTGGACTGGACTTCCTCGTTGCTCGCTTCTTATGTCTTCAATGATGGATTGCAGGTATTCCCATTTTGAAAGCAAATCGCGTTCCGATTTCGTGATCTGGAGGCCTTTATCGGTAGACGCCAGCTTGCTGTCTTGCTCCATCGGGATCGCGCTGGGCCGTTCAACCAGCGCCAGAAAAATGCCTCGGCCTCACACCCAGCACAAAGCCTTCATGAAGCAGCTACACTTTCGTCATGACCCTGTTGCACGTCAGGCTTGAATCTGACGAGGGTTATCCATGCGCTTAGCACAACGCTGACCGCCCTTAACGGGATTGACCGCAGTGTTGAAGGGG
>Ga0209253_10002188_pt1 | contig 17291 bp, 30 predicted proteins | sample FrelakmetBRP12BR_FD_187145 | JGI IMG/M metagenome (GOLD analysis project Ga0209253, IMG submission 187145) | Freshwater lake sediment microbial communities from the University of Notre Dame, USA, for methane emissions studies - BRP12 BR (SPAdes)... | ecosystem: Environmental > Aquatic >...
GCCTGTGCAGCCTCGTGCTAGAGTCTTATGCAGAAGCAGACAGCCTGTGCCGATGACATATGCAGACTGTCTAATCCTTGTTCGGCGGACAGGGAGACGTGGGGGCTGACTGGATGAGCGCCGATGTGCACCATTCGCTCGTCATCCCGCCGAGCGAGGTTGACGCATCGCGCCTACTGTCGTGGTGGTCCTATCTGGTCCCCAAACCGGGTCGCGTCCTCGGGCTCAGTCCTTTCGGCGACTGGTTCTTGGAGCAAGCGAATGGTGCGATCTGGCGCCTCGACGTACTGGACGGATCCTTCGACGAGATTGCGCCCTCGGCCGAGGCGTTCTTGACCGCGCTTGACACCGATGCCGCCCAGGACGACTGGCTCCAAGCGGGGACGGTCAGAGCGTTGGAGCGCGAGGGCCAGTTGCGTCGACCTAGCCAGTGCTACACCTACGTCGTCCATCCGCGGCTGGGTGCTCCGGTCGACACGAGCAACATCCAGCTCGGTGACCTCGGAGCATGGCAGCTCTTCTGCTCCCAACTTCACCCGCAGTTGGATGCCGTGCCTGAACGCGCGCAGATTACGAGGCTGGACTGTGACGCCGACGGGCGGCTCACGGTCGAGTGGCGGATGGATTCGTGAAGATGGCGGAGCCGCCGAACAAGCACATCGACCCCGACACCGCTTCGCGGCGCGGGTCATGCGCCCGACGTTAGGTGCACGAGTAGCGTTCATAGGGGGAGGGCGCGTGCAGACTCAAGGCGGCCAGGGGCCGTGGTGGGCGGCACTCACGGTGTGGGTCGTCGTCAACGCCGTGAACATCCTGCAGTCCGTCGGCTTCCTCTCGAGGATCCGCACCGGCACCATGACGCTCAACCACCAGCTGGGTTACGCGATGTTCGCTCTCGGGGTTCCCGCTGCGATCGCCCTCGTCGGCTTCGTCCGGGCGCGGGCGGGGCTGCTCAGTTGGCTCGGCCCAGCCGTCTACATGGGCTTCTTGGCGCTGATGTTGGTCGTCGACTACGTGGCCCCCATCGAGTTCCGCTCGCCTCCCCTCTACGGCGTCCTCGTGCCCTACCTCGTCCTGTTCTTCGGCTCGATCCTGCTGATGGGTCTGCCGATGTACGAGATCAACCGTTCGTACTGGCTGGTCACCGTGGCGACGTCGGTACTGCTCATCGGATCGATGCTGTGGGCCATGCGAGAGGGGGTCGGGTGATTCGGCCGGGTGTTCGGCACCTAACCAGGGCATCCACCCGACTTCGCAAGTCCTCGGCTACCATGTGAGTCAACGGGCGCGGGTGATGCCCAAACACGTTAGCGGCAACGGGCTCGAGGTTGACGTTGGCGTGTGAGGTGTGACTTCCGCCGCATGCCTGCTATCGTTGCCGCGTCGGGCGTATGGGGAGGAACGTCTTGAACGTCGAGCTCGCGCTTCTGGCTGACTACGCAGCCGTCACGAATGACAGCAAGCTCATTGTCGCCGGCATCTTCGACCGCTTGGCGCCCCTTGCGATGCCTTGGCAGCACCCCACGATGTTCATCGCCCTGCGCGTCCACATCCACCCTGGCGAGGACAACGCGCACAAGATCAAGGTCCGGCTGGTCGACCCTGACGGCGGCGACATTGTGACCCTAGATGCCGATGCGACCGTGGAGACAACTGACCCAGTTGAGGGCGCCAACATCCAGTTGGTCCTGTCGCTCAACAACATCCCATTCAAGGTGTTCGGCAGGCACGCCTTCGACATCTTCTTGAACGGACGCTACGAGCACACCGTGCCCCTAGACGTCGTTGATCGCACGAAGTTGGCGAGTGCGACCAACGAGGGCTAGAGTGGCAGTCTCGGATGGCGAGCAAGGAGAAGAGACTCGAGCGTCTGAGGACCAGTCCACATGGTTGGTCTCATGAGTCGCTCGAGAGACTGGTCCAAGCGTTTGGCTTCGTGTCTAGAGGTGGAAGCAAACACGCATACTATGTAGACGCGGATGACGAGGCGAATGTCGTGCGAATCCCGAGGCACAAGCCGGTCAAAGAGTATGTTGTTGAGCAGGTGGTCGCAGCCATTGACAAGCGACTGGCCAGGTAGGAGGAACATGAAGGATCTGACGTACTACCGCCTGTTGCCGTATGAGCGCGAGTGGACCATGCGGGACCAGGACGGCGAGAGGTACTTCGTGGTGCGCCTCAAGGACCTTCCGGCCGTTGCTGGCGATGGCTCCTCTCGAGATGAGGCCGCGGAGGATTTGCGTGTCGCCTTCGATGAGTTCGTAGCGGCGTGGTTGGAGGCGGGCAAGGATGTGCCAGAGCCGAGGCGGGGATTCTCTATTCCTTCTGGGACCGAGCAGGGACCGGCGAGGGAGTGGCCCGCCTCCACTCCGCAACATCCTCAAGCCCGCGAAGGAACGTCAAGTTGGATCGACAGCGCTATTGTCTACACCAACAACGTTGTCGTTGATGAGTCGCAACAGGAGCCTCGCCTGACGAGAGTGCTCGAGACTGCCGCTGTCGGGTAGTCTCCGTTCCTCACCCGTCTTCTTCCGTGTCGCTAACAGGCGAATCGTTGGTGTCACTCTCTCCCCGTGGGATCCCTGACCGGGAAGACGCCGGTCAGGTAGCCTCGGTCCCGACGGCGGAGTGACCCAAAGCGTTTCTGTCGCCCCGAAGGGCTGACCGTCAGCTGTTTTGTCCCCCGCCGCCGGGATCCGAGGGGTCGCCGACGTGACCTGATAGGAGCCTGGCCGGAAGGCCCCAGCCAAGGCGTGTCCGCCGGCGGTCCCCACTCGCAGATCGGCTGCCACCGACCGAAGGGGGACTGCGCATGATCGTAATCGGGATCGACCCACATATGAAGACCCACACCGCTGTGGCCGTTGATGCGGCGAGTGGGCGCACGCTCGCCGAGAAGACGGTGAGCGCCGACGCACGGGGCCACGACGAGCTGCTCGCCTGGGCGCGCTCGCTCGGCCGCGAGCGCTTCTTCGCCATCGAGGACTGCCGCCATGTCTCGGGCCGCCTGGAGCGCCACCTGCTGCCCCGCGGTGAGCGCCTGGTGCACGTGCCGCCCAAGATGATGGCCGGCGCACGCTGCTCGGCGCGCAGCTACGGCAAGAGCGACCCGATCGACGCGGCGGCCGTGGCGCGCGCCGCGCTGCGTGAACCCGACCTGCCTGAGGCCGGCCTCGCCGGCCCTGAGCAGGACGTGCGCCTGCTCACCGACCACCGCGACGACCTGGTGGGCGAGCGCCAGCGCATCCAGAAGCGTCTGCGCTGGAACCCGCACGACCTCGAGCTCGACCTCGAGCTGCCGCCCCGGGTGCTCGACCGCTACGTCTGGCTTGAGCGCATCGAACTGGCTCTGCGCTCGCTACCGCCGTCAACGCGCAGCCGCATCGCCCTCGAGCAGACCCGGCGCTGCCGTGAGCTGACCGCCGAGATCCGCGCCCTGGAGCGCGAGACCCGCGCGCTCATGCGCGTGCTCGCGCCCGAACTGCTGGCCCTACCCGGCTGCTCGGCGCTTCTGGGCGCCCAGCTCGTCGGTCAGGTGGCCGGCGCCTCACGCTTCAGGAGCGAGGCTGCCTTCGCTATGCACTCGGGCACAGCGCCTCTCCCGGTATCGTCGGGCAAGTCGACGCGCCATCGTCTCAACCGCACCGGCAACCGCCGCCTCAACGCCGTCATGCACATGATCGCCATCACCCAGGCGCGCATGCACCCGCCGGCGATCGCCTTCATGGAGCGCAAGAAAGCTGAAGGGCTGAGCCCCCGCGAGGCGCGCCGCTGCCTGAAGCGCCACATCGCGCGCACGGTCTACAAGACCATGCTGCGCGGCGAACAGGCGCGCATGGGGCAGGTCCTGCAGGCCGAGTTCGGCGCCGAGATGCTCGCCGTCGCGGTGTAGCATTGACATAGGAGCAACAGCTGGCGCCCAGAGGGGTTGGTGTACTCTCCACGCGCAACCGGCGCAGCTCATTCGCCGGACGTTCGGCGGAGAGACTCCGGGGCCACTCGGGACGGACTCACGCACCGTCGGTGTTGACCTGAGTTAGCATATCCGCTAACATGCGTCTCATGCCCTACTCCGTCGAGTACTTCAACGAGCGTGTCCTCGCTGAGATCGAACGGTGGCCCGTCGGCATCCTTGCCGACTACGCGCGGCTCGTCGAGCTGCTCATGGAGTTCGGTCCCGACCTGCGCATGCCCCACACCCGGGCGCTCGGCGGCGGTCTCTTCGAGCTCCGCCCGCGCGGCCGCGAGGGCATCGGGCGGGCCCTGTACTGCTACCTAATCGGTGAGCGTGTGGTCGTGCTCCACGCCTTCGTCAAGAAGACGAAGGCAATGCCGAAGCACGACCTGGAGATCGCCCGCCGCCGTATGAAGGAGGTGCGTGATGGCTGAGCGCGAGTACCGCCCGGTCGCACACGACCATGAGGAGTTTCTCGCCCGCGCCATGAAGCGCAAAGGCTTCGCTGAGGCCTACACCGAACGCGCCGACGAGTACAAGCTCGTCCGCGAGCTGCTGGCCGCCCGCGCCAAGGCCGGCCTCACCCAAGAACAGGTCGCCGCCTCCATGGGCACCACGAAGAGCGCGGTCTCACGGCTGGAGAGCCTCGGCAAGCACTCGCCCTCGGTGGGGACGCTCAAGAAGTACGCGCGGGCCGTGGGGTGCGAGGTCGAGGTCCGTCTCGTCCCGTCTTCCCGCCCAACAAGGGCATCCACTCGACAGTCGCTGCGCGACTGCGGGTGATGCCCTCGCCGTTAGCCGGACGCTTCCCCAGCCGGAGCGATCCTCGTCCTCACCCAGGCGGCAAGTCGTTCTTCGTCCAGCTCTCCGGCAGCCAAGGCGAGCATCACTGTGACGACCTCAGCCTCTTCCGCCTCTAGCTCGACGCCGTTCAACTCGAGGAAGACGGCCATGATCACGAAGGCGATGCGCTTGTTGCCGTCGTGGAACGGGTGTTGAGTCGCGAGGCCGTGGCCATAGGCCGCCGCCAGCTCTGCGAGGTCGGCTCCGGCTCGATATGCGTGCCGCTGCAGCGGCCGGGCGAGGGCCGCCTCGAGGGCGTGCTCGTCGCGCAGGCCGGGCATGCCGCCGTGCTCGCGGATGAGGTCGAACTGCACCGCCTCCACGACCAGCCGGTCGACCCAGCGCGGCTCTGCACTTGGCGGCGCCACCGGCTACTTGGCCAGTTCTCGCAAGGCGCTGCGGTAGCGCCCAGCCACCCTGCCGGCGATGGCGAGAGCCTCCTCGACCTCGGGGTCGTAGGGCGTGAGCAGGATGCCGCGCTCGGTCTCCACGGCGAGCACCGTGTCGCCAGCCGCGAGGTGGAGTCGCTCGGCCATATCCTTGGGCAGCGTGGCGCTGATCGAGCCGCCGGCTCGGCGGAGCTTGAGTTCGCGGGTCATCGCCTTCCTCCGGTTCGAGGCAAAGTAGCACACTAATGCTACCACACACAGGCGCACGGCTAACATGCGCATCCTGAGTGTCACTCTGTCCCCGCGGGATGCCTGACGTCAGTCGGGCAGCCTCAGTGCCGACGGCGGGGTGACCCGGACGCGCATCTGCCACTGCACAGAGTTGACCTTCAGCTGTTGTGTCCCCCGCCGCCGGTGCTCGAGGGGTCGTCGTCGTGACCTGATAGGAGCCCGGCCGGAAGGCCCCAGCCAAGGCGTGTCCGCCGACGATCCCCGCGATCGGATCCATCCGACGGAAGGGGACACGAGATGATCGTAGTCGGTATCGACCCGCACATGAAGACCCACACGGCGGTGGCCATCGAGGCGGCCAGCGGGCGCCGTCTGGGTGAGAAGACCGTGGCCCGCGACCAGGCCGGCCATGACGAGCTGCTGACCTGGGCGCGCTCTCTCGGCCGCGAGCGTTTCTTCGCCCTCGAGGACTGCCGCCACGTCTCGGGCAGGCTGGAGCGACACCTGCTGCCCCGCGGTGAGCGCCTGGTGCGCGTGCCGCCCAAGCTGATGGCCCGCGCCCGTTCCGCGGCGCGCTCCTACGGCAAATCCGATGCCATCGATGCCGAGTGCGTCGCGCGCGCGGCGTTGCGTGAACCCCAGCTGCCGGCTGCCGAGCTGGCCGGGCCCGAGCGCGACCTGCGCTTGCTGGTCGACTAACGTGACGACCTGGTCGGTGAGCGCAGCCGCATGCAGAAACGTCTGCGCTGGCATGTCCATGACCTGGAGACGGGCCTTGAGCTGCCGCCCCGGGTGCTCGACCGCTACCTGTGGCTCGATCGCCTCGAGCAGGCACTCGCCGCGCTGCCGCACAGCACGCGCCGCCGCATCGCCCTGCAGCACGTCGCCCGTTGTCGCGAGCTCACCGTCGAGATCCGTGCCCTGGAGCGCGAGATCCCCGCCACCGTGAGGCAGCTTGCCCCGGAGTTCGCGAGCTTCCCCGGGTGCTCGTTCGTCGGCGCCGCACACCTTCTCGGCGAGACGGCCGGCGTCGCTCGCTTCTCCGCCGAGGACGCCTTCGCCATGCACGTCGGCACGGCGCCGTTGCCGGTCTCGTCGGGCAAGTCGCTGCGCCATCGCCTCAACCGCTGTGGCAACCGCAAGCTCAACGCCACGATCCACATAATCGCCCTCACACAGGCGCGCATGCACCCGCCGGCGATCGCCTTCATGGCGCGCAAGAAGGGCGACGGTATGAGTTACCGCGAGGCGCTTCGCTGTCTGAAGCGGCACGTCACACGCGCCCTCTTTCGAACGATGCTGCGGGCGGAGCGAATCCGCACCGGGCAGCTCGTCGCAGTCGAAGCCGACCTCAATCTCCCCGTGGCCGTGTGGCATTGACAGAGGAGCAACACCTGACGCGCACAAGGTGGACGTAGACTGATAGGGAAGTGGCGCGCAGGTTATGCGCCAAGCCGTTGGGCGAACCCCAGTCGTGGCGGCGACACGGACGCAAAGTCCTCTTCCCGGACCTGTGAACTGGTGCTATATTCGGTACTGTACACCGGGCTTCAGGTGGAGGTTCCATTGCGCAGCGCACCCAAGTTCTCCGAGGACGTCGTGCCGCTCAGCGACCTCAAAGCCAACCCCGGCAAGGTGGTGCAGCAGGTCGACGAGACCCGCCGTCCGGTCCTTCTCACCAGCCGCGGCCGCGGCGTCGCCGTCGTGCAGGCGCTCACCGAGTACGAGGCCGAGGCCGAGGAGCGTTCCTTCCTGCGCGCCGTCGTCGAGGGCATCGTCGACCTCGAAGTGGGGCGCGAGCTCGACCTCGCCGACGTCAAGCAGCGGCTTGGCCTCGAGTAGGCGTGCCGGGCCGAGCGCGCATCAGCTTCGCCGCCTCCGCCGTCGCGGATCTTGAGGCGATCCGCGCCTGGTACGCCGGCCGGCAGGTCCCCGAGGTCGGCGGGCGCCTGCTGCGAGAGATCGTCGCGCAAGTCGAGCGACTCGCCGACATCCCGGAGAGCGGCCGCGTGGTCCCGGAGTTCGGGCTCGTCCAGCTGCGCGAGATCATCCACCCGCCGTTCCGCATCATCTATCGCCTCGGCGAGAACCGCGTCCGTGTGGTCCGCGTCTGGCGCAGCGAGCGACAACTCGAACTGCCGAGGTGAACGGGTCGCCCAACAAGCGGATCAGCTAGCTCGCCGCGGCGCCGACGTTGTCACCAGAAGCCGGCGCGCTCGCAGCTTATCCGCCGGGCGTTGGGTTCAGTCCCCCTGGCGGCGAACCCTTGCCTTCATGCGCTCAAGGGGTACACTTTCTTGTACATGAACGTGTACTAGGAGGCCCTGATGCGTCCCCTCAGGCTTGACGAAGACATCCGCCCGCTTTCCGAGTTCCGCGCCGGCGTCGCCGGCTTCGTGCGCCGCGTGAGCGAGACCCGTCGACCGCTCGTGCTCACGCAGCATGGTCGCGGTGTCGCCGTCCTCATCGATGTGCGCGAGTTCGAGGCGCTGCGCGAGCGCCTCGCCCTGCTCGAGGACATAGCCGCCGCTGAGGACGAGGTCGCCGCTGGCCGTCTGACCGACCATGACGAGGCCAAGGCCCGCGTCCTCGGGGATCTCGCCACGTGAGAGTCGCCTGGACCGACCGGGCGCTCGAGCGCGTGCAGGAGACGGCACGCTACATCGCTGCCGACGACGCCGATGCGGCGCGTCGCTGGGTCGACGAGCTGTTTGAGCTCGTCGGGCGCCTCGTGGCCTTCCCCGAGAGCGGACGGCTGGTGCCGGAGCTCGAGGGGCGCGGCGTGCGCGAGCTCATCTTCGGCGCCTACCGCGTCTTCTATCGTCTGCAGCCCGATGTGGTCCTGGTCCTCACCGTGAGGCATGCAAGTCAGCTCATCCGCGAGGACGAGCTTGCTGAGGGACGAACCTAACAAGCACATCAACCCGGCGCGCACAAGCGTCGGCATGGGCTCCAGGCGCAGCCCGCGCAGCTCATGCGCCGGGCGTTGGGTCACACTGCCAGGGGGGTGGCGACGGTGCGGACATTGACCGAGAGTGGGTCTCCCGCCGAGCAGCTCGGCGCCCTCTTTGCGCGCAACGGCTACGTCCGCCGTCAGAACCAGGATCGCATCGCGGACGAGGGCTGGACCAAGTACAAGAAGGGCGTCGAGCTTCGCCTCACGGCTGACTCCGAAGCGGAACTCGAGCAGATCCGCGGTCTGCTGCAGACGGCGGGCTTCAGGATCGGCAAGGCCTATCGCCACGGCGATCGCCAGTTCCGCCAGCCGGTCTACGGCCGCCAGCAGGTGGAGCGCTTTCTGCAGCTGGTGGGCCTGCCGCAGGTTGCCGAACAAGCGCGTCAGCCTGACAAGGCGCATGTGCGGTAGGCTCGGGGCGCAAGCGCACAGGGCGCCTTGCAGGTTACGCGCCCACCGTTGGGAAGACCGCAGAGTCCTTGCCGCCATCGCCGTCTTGACGTATAATCATGTCACGGCTTGTACGTCAGGAGGTACGGGACATGAACACGAAGCTGACTCTCCGTCTTGATGACCGCCTGATCGACAGGGCCAAGCGCTACTCGGACCGCTCCGGCAAATCGGTCTCCCAGCTCGTCGCGGACTACTTTGCACTCATCGAGGCGGACGAGCCGATCCCGGGTACCGAACTCACGCCGCGTGTGCGAGCGATGATCGGCGCGCTCAAGGGAGCCTCGGTCACGGAAGAGGACTACCGTCGGCATCTCGAGGAGAAGTACCGGTGAACGTCCTCTTCGACACCAACGTGATCCTCGACGTCTTGCTGGAGCGGGAACCCCACATCGACGCCGCCGCCAAGCTGTTCGCCCTGGTCGACAACGGGCGTGTGAAGGGTTTGATCTGCGCCACGACGGCGACGACGATCTACTACATAGCGGCAAGGAGCTTCGGCGCTCGCAGGGCTCGCGACCAGGTGCACGGGCTTCTCGGCCTGTTCGAGATCGCGCCCGTGGGCAAGGATGTGCTGGACGGCGCCCTCGACATCGACTTCCCCGATTATGAGGACGCGGTACTGCACGAGGCGGCACGCGCAGCCGGAGCGACCGTCATAGTCACGCGGAATCGTGACGACTTCGCCAAGTCCGCGATCCCGGCGCTCGACCCGATCGAGCTCCTCGCGGTCGTGGCAGCGTCGAAGTAGCCCCTCAGGTCGTGGGCGGCTTTCCCAACAAGCGGATCACCCCGACTCGCTGCGCTTGCGGGTTGTCCGCGAAGCCTTAGGCAGGGTCCCGTGGGTATCTCACTTCGGCCGGTATCGGCTGATGATCTGCCGGTCATCGATCGCTGGGCAAGCGTCGTGGCCGACCACATGTCGCGCACGCGCCCGTATGCCGAGGCCGCGGACCGCCACGACCCCGAGTCCGGCCTCTGTTGGTACGTCATCGCCGAGGACGACCGCGACGTTGGCACCGTGTGGATCGAGCTGCTCCCGGCCGCATCCGAAGCAGTTCTCGGGGTCTTCCTTGGCGACCCATCGGATCTCGGCCGCGGGATCGGCACCGCGGCCATCGACCTTGCCATCGCGGAGTTCCGTCGCGCACATCGGCAGCTGCCCATCGTCCTCCGGGTCCGCCGCTCGAACGCCCGCGCCATCGCCTGCTACCGGCGCGTCGGCTTCACCGTAGCGGGCAGCGGCTCCAAGTCGTTGCCATCGGGCGAGGTCGTGCCGTACTACCGCATGGTCTGTCCGCCGTGCTGACGGAGCCCCGGGCGCAGCGTTGCGACCCGCCCAACAGGTGCATCAGTCTGACGCGCCCAAGCGCTGGGGGACTATGCTCAGCCACGAGCCCGAACACATTCTGGATTCCGTTGGCCGACTTGCCGTTCCAGGAAGGCGCCGGCGTTCGGAGACTGTCACTAGGGAAGACGAGCTTCTACTCGGGCAATGCAGCACAGGCATTCGTCGAAGCGGGGCCGTTCGAGTTCCTTCCGGCACCGACACCGACTGAGTAGGCGCCTAGCAAGCACATCGACTTGATGCGTCGAGGGCGCGCGACGGAATCGAGCCGCACCACGCACAGGCCATGTGCTCGACGTCAGTCGGACACAGGAGCTCCTCTGGGCGCGTTCGAGCAGATGGTCGCATCCGTGTTCACAGCCAATCAGTTGAGAAAGGAAACAACTATGGCTGAGAAGAAGACTGCCAAGAAGGCAACGAAGAAGGCCGACGGCGAGGCCGAGGTGGTCGCAAACATCGCCGCGATGCCGGAACCTGATCGTGCCATCGCCGAACGGCTCCACGCGATCATCAAAGCCAACGCGCCAGTTCTCTCGCCAAGACTCTGGTACGGGATGCCCGCGTATGCCAAGGACGGCAAAGTCGTCTGCTTCTTCCAAAGCGCGCAGAAATTCAAGACGAGGTACGCGACGTTCGGCTTCCAGCACGAGGCGAACCTTGACGAAGGCGCTATGTGGCCAGTCGCCTTCGCGGTGACGAAGTTGACCGTCGCCGAAGAGACGAAGATCGCCGCGCTCGTAGAGAAGGCGGTGAGCTGAAGCCTTGAGCTAGGGTGTGCCATTCTACGAGTACGCGCAGTGCTGCCGCGCGCGTCATGCGCTCTGCGTTCGGCGTAGCAGGTTCGCGGCGTCTTCCGCTTCTGGCGGGCGGCATAGCTTGAGGCCGTTGGGCGCACAGGGCCACAGGCCGCGGGACGGGCAATTCGAGCAGGGAGGACTTCATGAAGGCGGCGGTCAGCAGAAGGTACGGCCCGCCCGAAGTGGTGTGCGTCGCGGATGTCGAGAAGCCGACGCTCGGCGACAACGAGCTGCTGGTCAAGATCCACGCGACGACGGTGAACCGGACCGACTGCGGCTACCTTCGCGCCAAGCCCTTCATCCTGCGGTTCTGGACGGGTCTCCGGAAGCCGCGGAAGACAGTCCTCGGGACCGAGTTCGCCGGGGAGGTGGAGGCGGTCGGGAGCAGCGTCACCTCCTTCGCGGTCGGCGAGAGGGTCTTCGGTTACGTCGAGGGCCCCTTCGGCGCCCATGCCCAGTATCTGACGATTCCCGAGGATGGGTCGCTCGCGGCCATTCCGGCAGACCTGACCTACGAGCAGGCCGCGCCCGCGACGGAGGGCTCGCACTACGCCCTCTCGTCGCTGACGCGCGCGAAAGTGCGGAGCGGGCAGGACGTCCTCGTCAACGGCGCGACGGGAGCCATCGGCTCGGCGGCGGTCCAGCTCCTCAAGACCCTCGGGGTCTGGGTCACCGCCGTCTGCGACACGGCCCACATCGAGCTCGTCAGGGGACTGGGCGTCGACAAGGTCGTCGACTACACGGTGACGGACTTCACGCAGGACGACCAGCGCTACGACATCGTCTTCGACGCCGTCGGCAAGAGCTCGTTCGGCCGCTGCAGGCGCCTGCTGAAACCGGGCGGGATCTACGTTTCGTCGGACGGTGGCCCCTGGTTCCAGAACGCCGTCCTGCCACTCGTGACGCCGCTCGCGGGACGGTATCTGGAAGACAAGAGGGTCGTGTTCCCCTTCCCGAAGATCGACCAGGCGATGGTGCGGCGGTTCGCCCAGCTCATGGAGTCGGGCGCGTTCAGGCCGGTCATCGACCGGCGGTACGCGCTGGACGACATCGTCGAGGCCTACAGGTACGTCGAGACGGGACGGAAGACCGGCAGCGTCGTGATCGTCGTCGATCACGCGAGCTAGCCGGGCCAAGAAGCGTGGATGAAGCTGGCCGTGAGGCGCGACTGACGTGGCTCGAGATCGACCGAGCACCCGACGTCGGAGGACATGGAGAAGGGACGAGGGACCGATGCGGGGGCGGATTCGATGAGGGTCTGCATCGTCGGGGCTTCCGGGAAGCTCGGCCGGTACATGGTGCGGCACTCGCTCGACCGCGGCTACGAGGTGGTCGGCGTCTGCCGGAGGCAGAGTGTCGGCAAGCTCGACGCCTTCGAGGGCCGCATCGCCGTCGTTCCCGGTGCCACCAACGACCGCGAAGTCATCAGGAAGGCCGTCGAGGGGTGTGACGGCGTGCTCACCGTGCTGGTGCCCCTGGGGGGCCACCACTACTCGTCGGGAACGGCTCAGGCGGTGCTCGACTGCGCGCGTCCGGGCGTGCGTCTCATCTTCTCCTGCGGCTGGCACATCACGCGCGATGGCCTGGACGTGTACTCGCGCGGGTTCCGGGCGCTCGTGAAGGCCACCAGCCTCCTCGGGCGGCTGGTCAGCGTCGTGGACGTCGAGGACCAGGTCGAAGCGTGCCGGCGCGTGTTCGCGAGTGACACCCTGTGGACGGTCGTGCGCGGGAGCGACCTCGAAGAGGGCGAGAGCCAGGGCCTCCCAGTGTGGAGCCGGCACGTGGGCGACCCCATCCTCGAGAGCAACATGACGCGCCGCGTAGACTTCGCCCTGTTCATGGTGGAGGCTCTCGTGAACGACGAGTTGATCCACGAAGCCCCGGCGATCGTCGGCTGCCGCACGCCCTCGGCGCTCGCACACGCGGCCGACGCGGGGCCGCAGACTGAGGACCGGAGGAAGCGATGACCTGCTACCAGAGACACGCGGGATGGCTGTTCGAGTCGCTCGGTCTCGAGTACGAGAAGGCCAATCGTGCGCGGTTGGATACGGCCATCCGGGAGGTCCTGGGGGTCGCCGAGGGCGCCCAGTGCCCCGAGGTGTGGTCAGCCATCAAGGCGCTCACGCCAGCCGAGCGCGACGATCTGCCTTCGCGCGTGGCCGAGGTGCTGTGAGCGATCTGCGCGATCGATGAGAACCACCGTCGAGGTCAGTGCCACCATCGGACGTCCGCCGCATGCAGTGACCGGCGTGATACTCGACCCGGCCAGGGCCGTGTTGTGGAACTCGGACCTGGAGGAGTTTGAGGTCGTTGCCGGAGAGCCCGGACGGGTGGGTGCCGTCGGGCTGCTGCACTACGTCCAGGGCGGTCGCCGGTACGTCATGGAGGACACGCTGCTGGTCGCGGAGCCCGACGAGCGGTACGTCTCGCAGGTCCGGGGCCAGGGGCTGTCGGCGCAGGTGGAGACCGTGCTGGCGCCGATCGGCGATGGCGGCACCCTGGTGACCGTGCGCTGGTCGGGCCGGGGTACGCGCCCGTTGATGTGGGTCCTCCTGCCCTTCATGCGAAGGGCCATCGTCCGCAGCGCCCAGCGTGACCTTGACAAGCTCAAGCACGTGGTCGAACAGGCGCGGTAGGAAGGGCAGACCGCGGTCGCGAAACGCATCGAGACGCGAGTGTGCGGGTAAGGAGCGAGGGTGCGCATCTATGCGGCCGTCGAGCTTCCCAACCGGGTGGTGCTGCCCTACGTCGAGCAGGGGGACCCGTCCGCGATCCCGCTGTTGCTCGTGCATGCGATCGGCGACTCGTGGCGCTCGTTCGGGCGCGTCCTGGACCACCTGCCGGCTTCCGTACACGCCTTCGCGATGACGCTCAGGGGTCACGGCGATGCCAGTCGCCCGGAGTCCGGCTACCGCTCGCGCGATTTCGCGGAAGATCTGGTCGGGTTTCTGGACGCGCTCGGCGTCAGGGCCGCCGTGATCGCGGGCGGCTCGAGCGGCGGCCTGGTGGCGCAGCGCTTCGCCATCGACCACCCCGATCGCACGGCCGGTCTCGTGCTTCTCGGCTCACCGCTCAGCTTGGCCGACAAGCCGGCCGCGCGAGAGCTGATGGAGGAGACCATCTCGAAGCTGAGCGACCCGGTCGATCCCGGTTTCGTGCGTGGGTTCGTCGAGGGCACCATCGTGCGGCCGGTGCCCCCTGCCTTCCTTGCGGCCATGGTGCGGGAGAGCCTGAAGGTGCCTGCCTACGTCTGGAGGACGACGGGCGAGGGTCTGCTCGAGGACGACTTCTCCGATCAGCTCGGGAGCATCGGCGCTCCCGCACTCGTCGTCTGGGGTGAACGCGACACCGTCCTTGCGCGAGAAGAGCAGGAGCGGATGGCGTCCCTGATCCCGGGCGCCCGCCTGCTGGTGTACCCCGATGCCGGGCACGCCTTCTACTGGGAAGACCCTGCGCGGGTCGCGGGCGATCTGGCGGCGTTTGTGGGTGAGGTGGCCGCATGAAGCCGCACGTCGGGCGATGAGCCGCCGATGGGAGCTGTGCGAGCGACGATGAAGATCCACCTGGTGGACGGGACCTACGAGCTCTTCCGCAGCTACTTCGGCGCCCCTCCGAAGAGGGCGCCCGACGGCCGCGAGGTCGGGGCCACCGTCGGGCTCCTGAGGAGCCTGTACGCGCTTGTCTCGACGCCCGGCGTGACGCACGTCGCCTGCGCCTTCGACCACGTCATCGAATCGTTCCGCAACGACCTTTTCCCTGGATACAAGACCAGCGAGGGTGTCGCGGCGGACCTGCTGGATCAGTTCCCGCTGGCGGAGAGGGCGGTCTCCGCGTTGGGCGTCGTGGTCTGGCCGATGGTCGAGTTCGAGGCCGATGACGCCCTGGCGACGGGTGCGGCCCGCTTCCACGACCAGCCGGACGTCGAGCAGGTCGTGATCTGCTCGCCCGACAAGGACCTGGCGCAGTCGGTCTCCGGCGCGAGTGTCGTGTGCTGGGACCGCCGCCGCGACGTCGTTCTCGACGAGGAAGGGGTGGTCGCGAAGTTCGGCGTCCGGCCTTGCTCCATACCGGACTGGCTGGCGCTCGTGGGGGACGCCGCGGACGGCTACCCGGGGATCGCCGGCTGGGGAGCCAAGTCGGCCTCCGCGGTACTGGCGCGATTCGAGCGTCTCGAGTCGATCCCGGAAGACGCGCGCCTGTTGGGTCTTCCTCTGGGGCGCGCGTCCCGTCTATTGGAGAGCTTGGCGGCCCACTGCGAGGAGGCTCTGCTCTACCGACGCCTGGCGTGTCTCCGGGACGACGTGCCTCTGCGGGAAGGGATCGATGACCTCGAGTGGCGCGGCGCGCGGGCGGAACTCGAGGCAGTCTGCCGCGAGCTGGGTGACGAGGGGTTCTTGAAGCGCGTCACGATACGCCAAGCCCCTTGACCACCCCTATCCTGAGCGAGGTGCGCTGAAGGGTCTTGGGATCTCTCGAAGAGCGCATACGCCGTGCGGTCAGTGAGCCGGTCGAGATCGTGGACTACGACCCCGGCTGGCCGGCGAGCTTCGCGCGCGAGAAGCGCCACCTGCTGGGGTGTCTTCCCGAGGGTATCGTCGTGAGGATCGAGCACTTCGGCAGCACCGCCGTCCCGGGTCTGTCGGCGAAGCCCATCATCGACATGCTGGTCGAGGTGGTCGACCTGCAGGTCGTGCGCGAGCGGGTGGCCCCGCTGCTCGAGTCGCGGGGCTACGAGTATTTCTGGCGCCCGACCTTCGGCGACGACGGTGAGCCCTTCTATGCCTGGTTCATCAAGCGCGACCCACAGACCGGCGCGCGCACCCATCACATCCACATGGTCGAGGGTGGCTTCACGGAGCACTGGGACCGGCTCCTGTTCCGCGACTACCTCATCGAGCACCCCGATGTCGCGGCGCGGTACGATGCCCTGAAGCGCGCGCTCGCGGCGGAGACGAGGGCGCACCGTGTGCGCTACACAGAGGCCAAGAGCGACTTCATCAACCGGGTCACTGGCGATGCCAGGCGCGCGTCGGGTGACGTCGGCTGAGCCGGGATGGGCAGGGACCACGGAGACAGGAAGCGGGCGATCGCCGTCGCCCCTCGCGCACTGGTCCCCGCCGGGACGCTGCGACCGTGCCGGCAGAGGAGCGGGCCGGTCGGCCGAGGGGCCCGCGTCGGGAACGGCCTGCTGGGGAAGTAGTGGCACGAGGGCGCCTGACCGCGGGCGCGGTGCGAACACAGGGACACAAGCGACAGGCAGGTGCAGACGATGCCGACCAGGTCGACCGCCAAGACAATCGACGAGTACATAGCTGAGTTCCCCGCCGAGACTCAGCGGGTGCTGGAAGAGGTCCGGACGCTCATCAAGGCAGCGGCACCCGACGCGACAGAGACGATCAGCTACGCGATCCCCACGTTCGATCTGAACGGAAAGCACCTGGTGCATTTCGCAGCCTACGAGCGGCACGTGGGGTTCTATCCGGGGTCGAGCGGCATCGCGGCGTTCGAGGGCGAGCTCAGGCCCTACAAGAGCGCCAAGGGCTCGGTGCAGTTCCCCCTCGGTCAACCGCTGCCTGCGGATGTCATCCGGCGGATGGTCGAGTTCAGGGTCGACCAGGACACCCGCAGACTCGCGAGGTAGTGGTGGACACGGGTTCGGCCGCGCGGATGTGGGACGCCTTCGTGGCCGCGCGGCCCGAGATCGCCGGCCCGGACGCCACCTACTCGGCGTGGCACTTCTGCGACAACCAGGCCGACGCGGACGAGCTCGCCGAGCTCGTGCTGGCGGGGCGCAAACGGGCGACGGCAGGCGCGCTCTGGTCCTACGAGGCCGAGCAGGAGCCGCTCCCGCGCGTGGGCGGCTTCAGTGTGGTGACGGACTGGCTCGGCAACGCGCGCTGCGTTATCCGCACGACCGCGGTCGAGGTCGTCGCCTTCGAGTTGGTCGGCGCCGAGTTCGCGGCCGCCGAGGGGGAGGGCGACGGCTCGCTCGAGTACTGGCGAGAGGCGCACCGGGCGGCCTTCGCGCGCGAGCTCGCCACGATCGGCAGGACGGTGGAGCCGGAGATGCCCGTGGTGTGCGAGCGCTTCGACGTGGTGTTCACGGGGCAGCCGTCCGACTCGTCGCAGGGCTCGAGGGGCAGCCGCCCGACCCGTCGCGGCGGGGGTAGCCGGTGACCGCCGACGACCGTCGACTCGAGGAGCTCGGCTACTCAGAACGCTGGCCGGCGTTGTTCGAGCCTTTCGGCGACGATGGTCTGACGCCCGCGCGCGTCGTGCGTAGCGATCGGGGCAGCGCGCTCGTTGCGACGGCGGGCGGCGT
>Ga0209253_10002189_pt1 | contig 17288 bp, 17 predicted proteins | sample FrelakmetBRP12BR_FD_187145 | JGI IMG/M metagenome (GOLD analysis project Ga0209253, IMG submission 187145) | Freshwater lake sediment microbial communities from the University of Notre Dame, USA, for methane emissions studies - BRP12 BR (SPAdes)... | ecosystem: Environmental > Aquatic >...
TTGTTATCGGGCTGTTCTGCACCGAGACTTTTGACTACACCTCACTTGTCTTAGGTAAAATCAGGATGGAAAAGAAGATTGAGCCCAACCAGATCAAGAAGATGGATGTCAAGGGCAAGCTCGAAATCCTGATGCATGATGGTACCAAAGCTGTTCTGTCAATGAAAGAGCTGGAGTCAAGTGTACGGAAAGGGTGTCATATCTGCACTGATCTGACATCGGTGTTCGCAGACATTTCCGCAGGAGCGGTAGGGAGTTCTGCAGGATCAACCACCCTTGTCATCCGTACATTGACCGGGAAAAGTTTTGTGGACAGCGCTGTCCAGAACAAGCAGCTCTCAGTTGGCGGCACTGTCGATCTGGCAGCAATCGAGAAGCTCGCGCAGGGAAAAATCGATAAAAATACACAAAGATAATTTTTCTTAAGGACTATTTTTTTATCCTGCGATTAGTTTCGACGGATCCGTGCAAGCGGGGAGCATCGACCAAAGAAATTGGCGATAAAGGCTGCGAACTCTTTTCGCCAGCAGCTGACCCCCTCATCAACGGTCCAACCCTGCCCGACTGCCTGTTTCACATGCCTGCCGAGGCTCGAATTTTCCAGATGGGAGGATTCGAGCAGTGTTTTCGCATGTGTATATTCACGCGTAACTTCCACTTCGTATCGCCCGTTCTCGATATATGGCGCAGGCGGCTGCGTTGTTGAGTATTTTTCAAAAAATTTTCCGGCGTTGACCCGGTTCCAGAGTGGAGGACCGATATGCCGGCGCACAGCAGGGAGCTCAGCGACAAGGAGTTCGAACAGAAGCATGCTTCGTTCAGCCTGCATATCGAACGCGGCATGGTGAACGGCAAATCCATACCGCTCCAGCATTTCAGAAACAGCGAGTGTGCTGCGCTTCAGCTGCGGTACTACGATTTCAGGGATATAGGGAGGCGTGGCAAATGTGATTGCGAACAGGTGCGTCCGGCGCTCCTTAAGCAGTTTTGCAAGTGCCCTGCGGGTAATTGCCTGATGGGGCGGTACAGCAAAAAACGTTTCTTCCGGATTATCAAGATACCCCCGGGCAAGCTCGATAAACTCCACCATCCTTTTCAGCGAGACTGCTGCGCCAACATTGCGTCTGGGATCCACGGGATCGATAACGATGAGCGGTTCATTGAATTCTTTTGCCGCATGGTGCTCGATGTCGATGACAGCACCGGGCCGCCATGCGGATGCTGCCTCAAGGAGCGATGTGAAACTTCCATAATGAAGCACGAGGAGCTCGCAAAGGTAACCGGAGAACCCCTCGGTCATCTGGTCGGATCCATAGATCCCGCCTGCTTTTGCAAACTGCTTGAGGAGCAGGACATCATCGATCATACCGTTGATTTTTTCAGTGATATATCTCGTGTGAAACGGGGTGCGGTCGACCGCACTCTGGATTTTTATTGCGGTCTCAACGGCATAACAGGGAACAAGATCCACACCAACGCCGTCAATAGAAGCATAGATATACGGGTGTTCAGCGTACTTCTCGAAAAAACTGTCCGTGAATTGTGCAGCAACCCGGCGCGCCAGAGCCATGCCCTCTTCCTCTAGCCTCTCACGGGAAAGCGAGGGAGAAAAAAGGATGAAGATATCGATGTCGTGTTCACCGCGCACCCATGTATTGCGTGCGATTGAGCCGACCACCATGCCTTGTCCTTGGCCAGTCGCGGAGATTGCATCGATCAGCTTGTGTGCAACACCACAAATGTACTCACGCTCTTCACTGGTTGGTCGGATGCGGGACAATACAGTCTCCTCAAGCGGGCTTCTTTTCACCATTCAACCTCCATTAGATCTTTATATTCCGGTCCCTGCGGCATAAGTGTGCTCTTCTTGAGCTTCATACCCTGCACGGTGCAGGTGCCGTAGGTCTTCTCTGGCAGGGATGAGAGTATGGTAAACAGGCTGGGATCAAAACGTTTCACCCGTGCAATCGTCGCATGGGGGGTGAACTGGCGTTTCTCCCGTGCGAATCCGAGTGGGACAAGTACGTCCTCAACCAATTGAAGGAGTCGCCCCCCAAATCCCCCGTCATCGATCGTGCACCATATTGTGAACGGGCGGCGGGGGTTATTGACGGTGATGACACCGGCGTTCACAAAAAAAGGTCGGAATGCGATTGTCTTGAGTGCGGTTGCAAGCTGCTGGATTTCTCTCTCATCGACATCTCCCAGGAATTTCACTGTGATGTGGATATTTTTTGGTTCGACCCATGTCATACGTGCGTTGCACCGCATCAGCACCTCTTGGGCTGCGCCAAGGCGTGCCCGGATCTCATCGGACAGTTCCAGTGCAACAAATGCCCTGACCATCAGGGTATTATTGCTCTATCCCTCTACAAATGGTATTCGATGTCCGTTATAGTAGGGGATGTGAAAAACTAAGTTTTTTTATTCAAAGCACCTATTGATAGATCACTGAGTGAGAGTGTTTTTTAATGCCAGATAATTCCGGATTGATCCTGTATACCCTCGAACATTGTCCCAATTGTGAAATGCTGAAAGTTTTCTTACAATCGAACGGAAAAATTTTTTCCGAACGGGACATGTCTACGGCTGAATCGCTGACTGAGCTACGGCTCAATGGGATTTTTACCAATGAAGCCCCGGTTCTTCAGAACGGAGATGAATTTTTCACCAGCGCTCTACTCTTCTCACGCGGCAAACTGGACACAGCGCAGATTATCGGATTTATTTCAGGTGCATGATGGGGCTGAGAGAGACCAAACAGAAAACCCTTGATGGCGTGTATATACCCCCCCTGCCACCGGTCAGGACAACCGATGGGCATATTGTCGAATACGACAGGAACCGAATCGTTCGCCAGATTGTCGATGAGACAAAGCTTGTTGAGACTTTTTATGGGTACCAGGGGGCAAGCGAAGAGACGGCGCAGGAGATTGCCCGCGAGGTTGAACAGCGTATCGAGGGCATGGAGTTGAAATCCCTTTCCGGCCCGCTGATCCGGGAGATTGTGAACATGACTCTGCTTGAGAAGGGGCTTGTACAGTACCGCAATGTCTGCACCCGTGTTGGTACGCCGGTCTTTGATGCTCACCTGATAGATGTCGGCAGGGGTTTTGAGGCGCATGACAATGCGAACCTGCAGGAGAATGCAGAGACCTCCCATAAGAAAAAAGCAGACAAGATCTCAAAAGAGCAGTACCTGCTCCAGCTCCCCCCGGACCTCGCCGACCACCACCTGTCAGGTGAGATGCATATCCATGATCTTGAATATTTTGGCACCCGTCCCTTCTGCCAGGACTGGGATCTGCGGTACTTTTTCTATTATGGCCTGATGCCGGATGGTAACGGGACAAAAGCTTCGGTGGCAGGTCCGGCGAAGAGGGCTGAAGTGGCAATTCTTCATGCGGTCAAGGCACTTGGCAGTGCGCAGACCAATTTTGCGGGCGGTCAGGGTTACTATAATTTCCTTACATTCCTTGCTCCGTTCCTTGAGGGAATGACTTATAATGAGATCAAACAGCTGATGCAGATGTTTGTCTATGAAATGACGCAGATGATGGTCGCCCGGGGCGGGCAGCTCGTCTTTTCGTCCATTCAGCTCTCGCCTGGCGTGCCATCCCTCTGGCTCGACAAACCCTGTATCTATAAGGGAAAGATCTGGGACGGAAAATCCGCTCCCAGACGGACGTATGGCGAATTCGAGCGGGAGGTGCGCCTCCTCTTCAAGGCAGTCATGGAGGTGATGCTGGAGGGCGATTACTGGGGTAAACCCTTCAGCTTCCCTAAACCCGAGATCTCTATTGAACCTGATTTTATGAACGAACGCGAGGAGTTTAACCAGGCGCATCCTGATCTGCCGACCTACCGTGAGCTCTACCTGCTCACCTTTGAACTGGCAAGCAAGTTCGGCACGCCCTATTATGACAACCAGCTTCCTGATTACCGTGGAGCCGGCAAGGGCATCTCCTGCTACCAGTGCTGTGCCTACCAGTTCTCAGCAGTCGCCGACAAGGATTCGGAATTCGAAAAGAAGCTCTATTTCGAGAACGGCCGTCACTTCTCCATGGGTTCATGGCAGGTTGTCTCAGTGAACTGTCCACGTGCTGCCTACAAGGCGGAAGGGGACGATAAACGTCTCTTTGCCGAGTTAAAAGCACTCATGGATGTGGCCGTGGAGATCTTTAAGATCAAGCGGCGATGGATGGACCTGATTCGGGCGCACGCGAGGATGCCATTTGCGATGCAGCGCCCGAAAGACCCGAATACAAGCGAGCGTGGCGCCATAGCTGTTGATCTTGAGGGGCTTGTATATACAATCGGGGTTGTCGGAGTGAACGAGATGGTGCAGCATCATACAGGTAACCAGCTCCATGAATCAAAGGAAGCCTTCAGACTTGCGATACGCGCGATGACCGAGATGGAGATGTATTCAAAAAAACTCTCGCAGGATAACAATATGACAATCGCGCTTGCCCGCACGCCAGCCGAAACGACAGGTCAGAGGTTTGCAGTCGCCGACCTTCTCGATAAGAGGTATCACGATTTTGCAGCCAGTGTTGTCAAGGGGGACGTCGATTATACCCTTGAGATGCTGGGCAGGACGCGCGATCTGCCAATTTACTATACGAATGGCACGCATGTGGCACCAGGAGCAAACGTCCCGCTCACAAAACGTATGGAGATCGAACATGTCTTCTTCCCAATTGTTGATGGGGGTAATATTTTCCACATCTGGCTGGGTGAAGCACGCCCCGATCCTCGGGGACTGTATGATATGGCGATGAAGCTGTGTAAAAACACCCAGATCGGGTATTTTGCCTTCACCCGCGATCTCACGGTCTCGCTCCGGCAGTTCCATGAGTTCCGGGCTGAGAAAAAGACGATCCCACAATGGATGTCCTCAAACACGCTTGTCGATGCGTGATTCACCAATCCTATTTTTTTACCTCCCGTGATCCTGAATATACCTATGACATCGGGTATTCCTGCAGTATGGAACCAACCTACCAGATGTCAGGTGAAAGCAATGCAATTGAAGGGTACATCATCTTCGAAGGCCCGGAGTCCCCGACGCCCGATAAAACATAAGGTGAAACCGTCTTCAATTCGCATGAAAGTGCGGTGTGCCATCTCAATTGACCCACCGATTTCACTTTTTTTAAAAAAAAGAACGCTGCATTAAACAATCCTTAAATTTTGCTCAACCTTAACGAGATCATATGCCGTTTTGTACATCATGCGGAAAAGACGTTTCTCCTCACCAGAAATTTTGCGAACACTGTGGGGCTCCGGTTGAGTATGCTGGCGCGCCGCCCGCACCACAACCATCTCCGCAGCAACCCCCTTTCCCCCTCACACCACCTGCTGCAACCTCCCCTCTTCCGCCACCTCCATCTCCTTTTCAGACACCCACGGCCCCACCCCCTCCCCCCTCTTCCCTCCCATCCGCTCTACAGGTAGCGGACACCCAGATAGTACCGATACCATCTTCACCTACGAAAACGCTGTCATCCTCTGAAAAAAACACCAAGGTGATCATGGCGGTGGTCGCAGTTCTTGTGGTCATTGCCGGTGTGTACTTTATTGTCTTACGGCAACCTTCAGGCACACAGAACGTTGGCTCCGGGATTTCTGCTTCCACCATTCAGACTCCGGTCTTGACAACTGCCGTCATTATAACAACGATTCCAACACCCACCACCGCCCCGACACCGCCACCTGATCCGTTTCCAAATGCCCTTACGATCAGAACATGGTTCAACTTCAGCAGCGGGAAGACTGCAAGTCAGGGAACCGTTTATAAAAAATGGATCAACGACACGTACCAATGGCACAACGACATGGACAACAAATGGTACACCCAAAAAGCTAAGGCGGGGAATAAGTTCCTCTTCGTCTTTGTATGTATTGTAGATCGCGGGGACACGCGAGTCTGGTACCCGAAGGCGAGTTCTATTGTTATCCATTTTGACAACCAGATCTATTCGGTTGACCAGTTACATTACATCCCAGATAAATCGGGAGGAAACCTGAAAGCGACACCGATTGAGGTTGGGGAAGTTCAGTACTATCACAAGTTATTCGGCGCGGAATATACCGAAGACTACGGGCTGTCGCATGGCACAATGTCGGATTATGTGTATCCAGGTGAGAGCAATGCAATTGACGGGTACATCATCTACGAAGTCCCTGCATCCCTAACTGCCGAGAAAACCTACGTCGAAATCTCCTTCAATGGTCAGGAGCGGGCGGTCTGGAAGCTTGAATAACACCCGATCACTTTTTTTTAATAGTGAAAAAAGAGATGGATCAGGGATTTCGGATTTTTCTTAATGTGATGTCGAGGACACCGCGGTGCAGACGGTAATGACTGTGGATAACGTCGACCGGGTGGTCCAGCATGATCGTGGTCTCGTAATTATCCACGCAAATCCGCACCGAATTCGACCGGATGTCGGCAAACGGTGCGTTCCGTGGATCTGGAGGCATCTTTGCAGTGATATAGATCATATCATCCGACTCGACCACTTCGTACGGGACCTCGTCATCATCGTCATTCTCCCCTATTCGGAACACTGCCGGCGGTTCATTGGAACCGCGGGTGATGATTGTGTAGCCGACGATACGTGCATGCTGGTGTTCGGGCATGTTCTGTATGATCTCCTCCACAATCCTTGAGATATTGGAGAAGATATCATCGTAGGGGTTGTTCGGGTTATTCTGCATGGACACCTCGGATACTATAGCGCCCTTTTTCCCGCCCGACAATCCCCCGCCGTTCGAGCCTCTTTAAGAGCGAGGCAAGTTCGTTGCCTTCACACCCGGTGACCCCCAAAAGCTCGTCAACGGTAAGACCATCATGCGAGAGCGCGATGATTACACTCAGCTCTCTCTCATTCCTGAATATATCCTTATGGTTGTGTGCAATATCGGTAAGCTTGGTCTCGATGTCATGGTTAACCTGCTCAAGATTATCGAGGAGCTGGTCATGCGAGCGCATCATGCGGGCGAGCATCTCAACGGAATTCTGCAACCGCTCGTTTCCTGTCTCTTCCTCCACCTGTGCTACAACTTCATGCACGAGCCGTTTAAGGCTTACGTCGATGGAAATATCGTTGGCAAGGTAGTAGTACTTGCGCCTGCGGTCATCGGTCTGACACGAAAGGATTGCCTCACGCTCCATCATCTGGAGGTGTTCGATTACTGCCTTAGGCGAAAGTGTGAGCGTTTCGGAGATCTCGGTAACAAAACAGGGTTTCTGCCGGAGGAGATCGATAATTCGCCGCCGGTTCCGGTTCCCGAGGATGTCAAGCAGCCGGGAAACCTCAACAGCGTCATCCATTGTCCTTACATTAGGTTAGTGTGAGGGTGTATTAAAAAATACTGTATATGATACTACTACGTTGAAGGGACTCACAAGTGAAAAAAGAGCACTATTGCATTTCTGGCTTAGAGAATACTGGTCACATGACATGAAACTGAATATGCCTTGAAATTATTTTATGAGAATACGGCTCCTTCTTTTGTGAGTAGTAAAAAAAGTCCCATGATTACCGTTGCAGCAACAGAGGTCAGGAGGATCGGCATATACCGGTTTTGTGCAAAAACAACTGTCACGGCCTGAAGAGCCAGACCTAAAAAAGTACCAGTGAATAATGTTACTCCCATGATTCTGGGATCGGTAATTATTTCGCGGACCCCTTCATGAGTCATAGATGTATTCCCTCGTATTATCTTCTCACTCAACGCACAACCTATTAATAATCTCCGTAGTGGATTCAAACCAGATTGAAGAGATTAAAATAAAAAATAATTTTATCATATCCTTCCGGTCAGGTATTATATCCTCATAATCTCAAAAAATTCCTTTCTCATTCCCCCCTCCTCGCGATCTCCGAGCAATAATTTGAAATTATTTCTTTAGATGAGTAATAAACCGGTTATTAACTTCGTTCCAGTTCACGATACTCCAGAACGATTCAATAAACTTTGCCCGGTCATTCCTGTAATCAACATAATATGCATGCTCCCAGACATCGAGCACCATAAGGATTCGGAATCCGGGAATAACATTGATGTTGTGTTTCTCGATCTGCATAATGAGAGGTCGCTGAGTCTTCATGCAGAAGGTAAGTGCAGCCCACCCGGACCCTTCGACAGTTGAGGCTGCCTGTGTGAACTCCTTTTTGAACCGTTCAAATTTACCGAATTCAGTGTCGATTGCCTTTGCCAGCTCACCTTTTGGGATCCCACCGCCACCTTTACCGGCCGGGGCAAGGTTTTCCCAGAAGAGATTATGGAGCTTGTAGCCCCCGATGTGGAACGAGAACTCCTTCAACGTGGCTTTCATGTCAAGGTCTGCGTTGTCCTTGCGTGCCTTGTCCAGTTTTTCAATAATCGCGTTTGCACCGGTGACGTAAGCCTGGTGGTGTTTTGTGTGGTGCAGGGTCAGCTGCTGTTCGGAAATATACGGTACGAGCGCCGCATAGTCATACGGCAGTTTGGGTAACGAATAGAGTTTGCTTGGATCCATAGAGCCTTACCTCCACGTTTTTTTAATCCCTGTATTAGTCCACTCCTCCTATATGTTTCATTGCACTAATTCAGAAAAAAACTTCCATGGCTATAAAAAAAATATCCGGAACTTACAGGTATGCTCAAAAAGTTGGAAAAAATCTGAACCTATTCTATTAATTACTCAAACACGCGGTAATTGGGAGCTTCGTCCGTGATCAGGATATTGTGCGGGTGGCTCTCGGTCATGCCGGCGTTCGTAATCCGCACAAACCGGGCCTTTTTATGCATCTCGGGAATCGTCCGCGATCCTGTGTAGCCCATTGCGGATTTCAGACCGCCCACCAGCTGGTAGATAACCTCGCCGACATGCCCCACATAGGGAGTTACTCCCTCAACCCCTTCAGGCACGAATTTTGTGCTGCCAATACCCCTGTGCTGGAAGTACCGGTCGCTCGACTGCCCGCCGCTCATCACGCCCAGCGAGCCCATGCCGCGGTACTGCTTGTACCGCTTACCCTTGATTGTGATGACCTTGCCTGGAGCTTCGTCTGTTCCCGCAAACATGCTGCCCATCATCACGCTGTCTGCGCCTGCTGCAATTGCCTTGGCAACATCACCGGAAAAGCGAACACCGCCGTCAGCGATGATCGGAACGTTCGCACTTTGAGCAACATCCGCTACCTGTGATACCGCGGTGATCTGCGGGACACCGACACCTGCGACGATCCGTGTAGTGCAGATCGAGCCGGGCCCGATACCGACTTTGAGCCCGTCGACATTTGCGTTGAGCATTGCCTCCGCAGCAGCGACAGTCGCAATATTCCCTGCAATGACATCCGTCTTTGCGCTTGCCTTGATCTCATTGACTGCTTTCACGACATTCAGGTTGTGTCCGTGAGCGCAGTCGACAACGAGGGCGTCCGCGCCCTTCTCATCAAGGAGCATTGCACGGGAGAAATCGAACGGACCGACTGCAGCCGCCACCCGGAGATTGCCTTTCGCGTCACGGGTGGCGAGCGGGTACTGGCGTTTTTCAAGGATATCCTGCATTGTGATGATCCCGATGAGTTTTCCTTTCCCGTCCACGACGGGCAGGCGCTCGACTTTATTGGTGTACATGACCTCGAGCGCCTTATCTGCAGTGATATCCTCGGACGCCGTGATCGGCTTTTTCGTCATGATTGTGGTTATTCTTTCCTTGCCCCGCTGGGAGCTGATCGCCCGCACGTCCCGCCTGCTGACAATACCGATAATCTTTCCTTTGTCCACAACCGGGACGCCACCGATGCTGTACTGGCTCATTAACTGCTCGGCATCGGCAACCGTCGCTGTCTCCTCCACAAAGAGAACCTCGCGCTCGATCAGCTCCTCAGCCTGCTTGACCGCATTTACTTCCTGCAGCTCGCGCTCGGGCATCATATTCCGGTGGATGACGCCGATCCCTCCCTCCCGTGCGAGAGCAATCGCCATCACTGCTTCGGTCACCGTATCCATTGCGGAACTTACGAGCGGAATGTTGAGTGCAATCCTTTTGGAGAACTTCGATCTGATATCAGCCTCCGCAGGTTCAAGTTCCGATGCAGCCGGTTCCAGTAGCACGTCATCGAACGTGAGCGAGAGGGGCACGTCCAGTTTTTCAGTATACACAAGTATCACCTGATCATGGCGAGGGCGGTTGTGATCAAATCTTTCTGGATTGTGGCGTTTCGGTTCCCGCCGCAGACCATCCCCCGCACCCCGATAATATCCGGATTGATCCTTTTTATCCGTCCGATATCCTCAAACCTGAGCGATCCCGCGAGCGCGGTTTTTAAGCCCAGGTCCGCGTTCTTTGCAGTAAATGTTGCAAGGTCAGCCTCATCCATAAATTCAAACGTACTTTTACTGTCTTTGATCCCGGTATCGACCATTGCAACGTCTGCCCCCAGTTCAGCAGCGATTGGCGCCATCTCATAGGGTGAGATCGTACCCATCCGTTTGTAGTCAGAGTAGGCGGCTATTACGACACCCTTTTTTGGAAATTCATCCTTGACCGCCTTTACAACCACCGCGATAATCTCCCGTGCCCTTGTTGTACCATCGAATGCAAGCCCGATCTTGATATAGTCTGCCCCTGCGCAGGCAGCGCCGTATGCAGCGAGCGAAGCTCCCCCCGGCTTGTATGTAAAGTCACCAATTGCTGCACTCACCGGTTTTTGTGCAAATGACTTGATCTCTTTAATAACCCAGGGAAAATTGGCGCCAAGTGACCCCTCGGATGGCCTCTTGACATCGATGATATCAGCGGCTACAGAATGTCTCGCCTCCTCGATGCTGCTGGGGCTGACCAACAATTGCATAAACTTTAATGATCGTTTTGGCTAATAGTGATTGCGTTAGGAATGGATCTGGTTCTCGCTATGGATTTGCGGCACGGTTCGGTCGTGCACGGAAAACAGGGAAACCGCGAGGGTTACCGGCTGCTTGACTGGGGGCAGTCACAGTCAGCAGAACCAATACGGTTCGTGACAGAACTGCGACCCAAATATCTGTACATTGCCGATCTCGACCGGATCGAGGGTACGGGATCTCATGATGATATGATCAGGGCATGCGCCAGACTCGTGACATGCTGTTACGTCGATCGGGGCACCCGGATACCCAAAGACCATTTGAAGGGCGACCATATCGTGAATGTGGTAGGAACCGAGACATGCGGTGATGACCTGTCGCGGTACCATGGCGGGTTTTTAAGTATCGATATCAAGCACGGGAAAGTGATCCCGCACGGTCGTATGCCGGTTGATGTGCTGGTCGAAGCGGATCGTCTTGGATTTGAGGGGTGCATCATCTTAAACCTTGGCGCTGTCGGAACCCAGAACGGGATCGATACCGCCATACTCCGCCCGATGCGATCAGCGTTTTCGGGAAAGCTCCTGTATGGTGGGGGTGTCGCGACCATTGATGACCTGCACCAACTCGCAGATGAGGGATTTGATGGTGCAATCATTGCCACTGCTGTCCATTACGGGCGCATCCCGCTTGCATGGGTACAGGAGGGTTGCCTGTGCTGATTACACTCGAGGGCATCGATGGTACCGGAAAAAGTACGCTTCATGCGGCGCTCTCAGAACCTTTAGCGGACCTCCAGCCTGTCTTCACCCGTGAGCCCGGTTCGACGTGGGTGGGGGATGCTGTAAGGCGGGCGATTGCCGAACAGACCGATCCGGTGACCGAGGCGCTCCTTTTTGTCGCTGACCACGCGGAGCACCTTGCCACAATTGTCCGTCCTGCGCTTGTGCAGGAAAAACTGGTCATCTCAGATCGTTTTACCGACAGCAGGTACGCGTACCAGTCTGTTACCCTTGAAGGAGCCGTACCTGAACCGCTTGCGTGGCTCCAGTCACTACACAATGGCTGGACAATCGTGCCCGATCTCACGTTTCTTCTTGTTATTCCGGTTGAGATGGCGCTTGAACGCCTTGCAGAAAAGAACGGGCGCGAGCACTTTGAACGGAGAGAGATCCTTGAAAAAGTGCAGAAAAACTACCTTGAGATTGCCCGCAGGGATCCGTCCCGGTTCGTCATTATCGACGCATCAATGGAAAAAGAAGAGGTTGTCCGGTTTGTCGCCGGGGAAATCAGGCAGTTTTCTGGATTGTCACGATCACGCCGCCGACAGTGATTACATCCACCTGTGTCCCTTCCTCCATATAAGAAAATTTTGGGATGAAAGCATTTGATGGAATTACAATCTTGGTACCTTCAATTTCTATGGTTTTTGGTGGGTGCTCGAGTTGTTCAGGTGGAAGCGCTCTCATTGCATCCATAAACGCCTGCGCCTGTTTACGGAATGTTTTACCGACAACCGAACGGTTGAATTCAATGTCAGTGACCACCCGGTCGAGTTTTGCGGTGTCGGTTCGCCAGATAACAACTGCGTTCAAGGTGCGGGGTGTATCCCCCTCATCCTTGATTGTGTGCGGGGCATATATGGTCACCCTGCCGAGCGGTGCATTGAGGGCTAGTCCAGTTTCGTGCTTATACTTCCGAACCGCGGCAACGATCTTTACAAGTATATCTCCTTCAGCGCGTGCCTCCGGGTCATCATATGTGAACGCGACCCACGGCTGGTTGTGGACACTTCCATGGTGAAGGTACGTGTAGCACTCTTCGGCGAAATAAGGGGTGAACGGGGCAAGCATGCGACAGAGAGCGTCATAGGCTGTGTGCAGTGCGAGGCAGGCACTCTTCCGCGATTCAGCCTTGGCATACAGGCGCCCTTTGACAAGTTCGATGTAGTTGTCAGCGAGCACGTCCCATGCAAACTCCCGGATCGCTTTGAGGGCTGTATCGAACTGGTACTGTTCCATCGCCTCCGTCACTTTTCCGACTGTATCGGAAAGCCTGACAAGCAGCCAGCGGTCGGTGAGTGCGGTAACCGTAGTGTCTGTGTCAACCCCGTCCTTTTCCAGCTGGAGGATCACGAACCGTGCGATATTCCACATTTTGGTCTGGAAGCGTGACGCCGCGATGACGTCGTTCCAGTTGAACATGATATCCGATCCTGTAGCAGCACCGGTCGCCGCCCACTGCCGCAGAGCGTCAGCACCGTATTTGGACAGGATCTCCTCGGGCACGATGATGTTGCCCCGGCTCTTGCTCATCTTAAAACCGTCTTCACCGAGCACCATTCCATTGATCAGGATCTGGTCCCATGGGCGCTTGCCGGTAAGTGACACCGACCGGAGGATTGTATAGAATGCCCATGTCCTGATGATATCGTGCCCCTGCGGGCGGATCTGGGCTGGGAAGATTGCGGGGTTACCGGTACCGTCCCACCCGGTGACATTAAGCACCGATATTGAGGAGTCCATCCATGTGTCAAGCACGTCCTCTTCGGGTATATACTCAGAGGAACCACAGTTCCGGCACGGGTGTTTGGGTTTTGTGAGGGTGGGGTCTAGAGGAAGGTCCTGTTCCTCAGCCACGGTCATCTCACCGCACTGTTTGCAGAACCAGACCGGGATCGGAGTCGCGAAGATCCGCTGGCGCGAAATGCACCAGTCCCATTCCATCTGTTCGACCCAGTTCTCCATTCTGAGCAGCATATGCTGGGGATACCAGACTATCTGGTGCGCTGCCTCAAGAATCTCAGCAGGCTTGATCTTAACAAACCACTGGCGCTCGGAAAGGATTTCAATTGGGGTCTTGCAGCGCCAGCATGCCCCGACCCGCTGGCTGAGTTCTTCCTGCCGGCGAAGGATCTTCTGATCCTTCATATCTGATAGGATTGCACTGCGGCAGTCTGCAGCTGTCATGCCTTCATACTTGTGGGCGAGCGCGGTCATCCTGCCCTTGCGATCGATTGCCTCCCGAAGCGCGAGATTGTGCTGTTTCCACCAGTGGACATCCTGCTTGTCACCGAACGTGCAGATCATCACGGCACCGGAACCGAATGCGGGATCAACTGCCTCGTCCTGCACGACCGGGACTACATGATTGAAGATCGGGACGTTTAACGTCCTGCCTTTGAGCGTGTGATACTTCTCATCGGCAGGATGTACTGCAACGGCGACACAGGCAGCGAGAAGCTCGGGGCGCGTCGTCGCGATCTCGATGCCATCAAAATCAAAATAGTTGAGCTGCGTTTTCCGCTCATCATATGCCACCTCTGCAAATGCGATTGCAGTCTCACAACGGGTGCAGAAATTTACAGGATGCTCGCTCTGGTATATATAGCCGGATGCAAGCATCCGTAAGAACGAAAGCTGCGTCTTCCTGAAGTATTCCGGGTGCATCGTGATGTATTCGTTGCTCCAGTCAACCGAGAACGCCATCCGGCGCAGTGTCTGGCGCATCTGTTCGATGTTTTTTATCGTAAGATCGCGGCACATGACTCTGAACTCTTCCCGTGAGACATCGTTTTTGGTGATCTTATGAATTTCCTCAACTTTTACTTCAGTCGGGAGTCCGTGGCAGTCCCAGCCTTGCGGGAACATAACGTTGAACCCCTGCATCCGTTTGTATCTGGCGAAAAAGTCAATATAGCACCAGTTCAGCGCGTTGCCGATGTGGAAGTTGCCCGTAGGGTATGGTGGAGGAGTATCGATGACGAACTGAGGCTTTTTTGAGTTATGGTCAAAATAAAAATCCTCATCACGCCATCGGCTCCGCCACCGCTCCTCCACGTCAGCAAAGTCATATGTTTTCGGCAAGTGATGGGGTGGTATCATTCCGCAGGTGATTGGTTGTGAAATCACATATAGTGATCGAAAAACAGTGTCATAATCCCCAAAGCGGAAGGTTGTATCAAGAGACGTGTGCGCACCTGTATGAACAAATTCTTTTCATCTGAGCGCTCATAGTACGGCAATGGAACGACGCCATGGGTTATTGCTTGCAGCGGTGCTTTCGTTTTTCACCATCATCGTCGCCCCGTTCCTGCAACCTGCATGGCTGATGGGACTTATCGTCATCTTCTATTCTCTGGTCCTCTTCCGGTTTTTTGATACAAAATACCTCACATATGCGTTTGTTGTCCTTGCCGCACTCTATTGTGTCGGGCTCCTTCCGCTCTTTTACTTTTCCTGCACCTTAGCGATCCTGGTCGTGGGCGAGATTGTCTTTGGCACGGGTGCAGATGACCTTAATACCTACCTGTACTACATCATTGCAACGGCATGGGCGGCAATGCTGGTCATGGTTTATCTCAACCGAATGGTGCCGCTCACCATCATTTTTGGGCTTATTGCAGCAGTGCTTCTCAAGGTGATCCTTCTCAAATATGAGGACTCCCTCGTCATTGAAGGGCTGGGGATTGCAATGACCATGTACCTGATCGACGAGTTGAACTACCAGGCTGACCTGCAGATGGTGGTCATCGCAGTAATCGTCGCCTTTACGTTTGGTTATTTTGCGTTCCGGTTCAAGACAGCCGACCTATCCGGTCTTTTTTCCGCCGCTCTCATCGGTATCATCCTGATCGTCTTTGCGTATACCAGCTGGTTTTTGATCATGCTTTCGTTTTTTATTCTCGGGTCTATTTCAACACGGTACAAATATGAGTACAAGAAGAAGATCGGTGTCGAGCAGGGACAGAGTGGGGCGCGAGGATACCGGAACGTCTTTGCTAATGGGATCGTCGCAGCCGCAGCGGCAGTGCTGTATGGGGTCTTTGTTCGACCGGAGTTCATTGTGCTTTATATTGGTTGCGTGGCAACAGCGGCTGCTGATACGATGGCAAGTGAGATTGGTGTCACCGGTGGAACACCGTACATGATTACGACGCTTGAAAAGGTGCCAATCGGGACAAATGGCGGCGTGACCGTGCTTGGTGAAATTGTTGCCCTCTTCGGTGGATTTTTAGTGTGCCTTGTCGCTGTGCTGCTCAATGTCATCACACCGGGAATGCTTGTAGCCTGTACACTTGCCGCATTTATTGGGACAAACATTGACAGTCTTGTCGGGGCGACGCTGGAGAACCGTGGGTTTCTTGGAAATGCAGGGACGAACCTCCTTGCTACGATTGGCGGCGGGGTATGTGCTGTTCTCCTGTTTTTCCTGCTGAAACTGTAAAAAAAATTATTCTGTGCTATTTTTAATATTTGTACCAGCGCCCCTTGTTGTCATATTCCCCAATCTGCTGCTGCACAGGAGCGGTTCCATCTGCGATGATGCGATAGAAACATGCTTTATAGGTATACAGTATGGGAATAAGGATGGTCATCCAGCAAAAGATGACAAAAGCAGTGATTAAGACCCCATCAGAACCCATCATGACGACGATTTGATCGGCTGAAAATGATTGGATCTGTGTCTGATTGAAGGTGGAGATTGGTTCAAGCCGTTCAGAAAGGAATGCAGTCCAAATGACCATAAACGCGAAGCTGATAGAAAAAAGGATTAACAGGCAACCGGCGAAAAAGAGGAGTACCTCACCAAGGTGCCTGGTTACCATATCGATACTGCGCTCGAGGGATTCGAACACCTTCTTCTCATCGAACACGACTGCTGTGTCATAGAAGAAGGTAAGGACAACAGTTGGAAGAACCACACCAAATGACAAGAAGGTAAAGAGCCCTGCCCCTTCCTCCAGGTTCATGCCGACAAGACCGAGAGTGAGCAACACGAGAATAAAGGTGATAAGAACACTGAATACAATAACCAGGGTGGGGACGAGAACCCGGAAATAATATAATGCCCCGTCAGCGAGCATTCCCCTGAGTGAAGTTGCGTTCTTTTTTATTACGGCAAGCATACCTGTGATGAAGAGCAGTTCAATGAGAGAAAAGATTACCAAGAGCCGGCTCGCAAAGAACGTGCCGGACTGAATCAGCACCAGCCACAGTACTGCGGTGAGGAGACCGCAGACAAGGCCCGGCACCCAGAGGACGGGGGACCCGGTAAGAACGTCGATTGTGTCCCTGAATGCGGCAAGTGACATGATCAGCGCACCCTCGGCATAGCAACGATCTCGCGCACCTGAAGGTCAAAGAAGTTTGCTGTATGTGCAGGCCGGATGACACAGACGGTATCGGCGCCGCTCATTGTGCCGCCTAATGCTATGATCTCCTCGTCGATACGTACGGCGCCCTGATCTGCAGCGATCAGCGTACACTCCACCCCCACCTTGAGGCCTACGGCAACCACGCGACGCAGCGCTTCTGAAATCGCTTCACTGCGCGAGCCCCCGCTGACTTTCGGTGAACGGGAGAGTGCCCGTTCAAGCCCTGACAGCACATGAGTGCCGGTGACGATTGTCACCCCGTTTTTTTTCAAAAAATCCGCAG